>FLNZ01003214.1_pt1 | contig 64941 bp, 50 predicted proteins | sample 1140391 | NCBI WGS metagenome assembly FLNZ01 (sample SAMEA3878171, study PRJEB12797) | bioreactor metagenome | biome: Moose rumen | place: Sweden | collected 2011-10 | reverse complement strand
AAAGTTATGGTTATGGTTAAGGTAAATGCTAAATGGTAAATTGAAAGTTGAAAGTTGAAAATTGAAGATTGAAAAATGGTAAATGGTTAAATGGTAAATGGTAAATGGTAAATGGTAAATGGTAAATGATGTGACGTATTATGTGGAAGTATTTTGTTATATTCGTGGTGGTGATGAGTGTGATTACATTCATCGCTTTCGGTGTGGACAAATGGAAAGCCCGTAATGACAAATGGCGTACCCCTGAGTCCACCCTATTTTTGTTGGCTATCTTTGGAGGCAGCATCGGTGCCCTCCTGGGCATGCAAATATGGCGGCACAAGACACAACATTGGTCGTTTCGACTGGGCATTCCCCTCATTCTCATTCTGCAAGTAGCAGTGCTTATTTGGTATTTCTTTTTTAGCAAGGCATAACCCATGAAGGATGTAACGAAATGGACATGGCTCTCCAGCGAGTATCTGATACGCCGCCCGTGGTTGACCGCACGTCGCGACCATGTGCGTCTGCCAAGCGGGGTGGAGATGCAAGAGTATTATGTGCTGGAATATCCCGATTGGGTAAACATCATTGCCCTGACCACAGAAGGAAAAATGGTATTGGAACGACAATATCGCCATGCCCGCCGACTGGTGGGTTGGGAACTACCCGCAGGTGTCATCGAGGCCGGAGAAGAACCTCTGCAAGCCGCCCAACGCGAACTATTGGAAGAAACAGGCTTTACAGGTGGAGAGTGGGAACACTTCATGACCATTTGTCCCAATGCAGGAGCATGCACCAATGTGAGCCACACCTTTGTGGCACGCGGAGTAAGTCACACCGGACGTCAGCATCTGGAACAGACGGAAGACATAGTTTTCAGTGAATTGCCAGAGGATGAAGTCCTCAAGATGCTGCAAGCAGGCGAATTTCACCAGGCTTTGATGGCGGCTCCGCTTTGGAAATATTTCTACAGCAAGAACGAAAACAAAAACTCATAAATATTAAGGATTATGGCTATTTGGTTTGAATGTAAAATTAAGTATGACAAGACAATGGAAGACGGGCTCATAAAGCGTGTGCCCGAAATCTATATGGTAGATGCCCTTACCTTTACGGAGGCAGAACGCCGTTTGCTGGAAGAGGTGGAACCCTACATGAGCGGTGAGTATGAAGTAGCAGACATCAAGAAGGCAAGGATTACCGAACTGATGGCAAGCAACGATGCCAATGACGACCGTTGGTACAAGGCTAAGACGACATACACCACGCTGGACGAGAAATCGGGAGCGGAGAAAATAACCACCCAGACAATGCTCGTACAAGCCCACAACCTAGAGAAGGCCGTGCAGAACCACAAGAATGGCATGGCTGGCACGATGGGCGACTGGGAACTGACATCAATCTCCGAAACCAAGATTCTCGATGTCTTCCCCTACAAGAAAGTTGAGTAAGGAAGAACAATGATTGCCGACGAAATACATAGCATCACAGAGAGCCTGCCCGAAGGCGTGCGTCTGGTAGCTGTATCAAAGTATCATCCCGAGACCAGCATTATGGCAGCATACAAGGCAGGCCAACGAGTGTTTGGCGAAAGTCATGTGCAGGAAATGCAACGCAAATACGCAATACTGCCCAAAGACATCGAATGGCATTTCATTGGCCACTTGCAAACCAACAAGGTCAAGTATATAGCCCCCTACGTCAGCCTCATACATGCTGTGGACACCCCAAAATTGCTTGCAGAGATAAGCAAGCAGGGAGTGAAATGCGTCCGCACGATACCGTGCCTGTTGCAACTGCATGTTGCCCAAGAAGAAACGAAGTTCGGTTTCTCGGTGGAAGAGGCAGAAGCCTTTCTTCAAAGTGGGGAATGGCGTGAAATGAAAGGAGCAGAACTGCGTGGCATCATGTGTATGGCCTCGCTGACTGACGACGAAAGCCTGATTGCCCGTGAGTTTGAGAAGGCCCGACAATTCTTCCTGCATGCGAAGGCAAGTTATTTCGGAGATTCCTTCTGCGAATGTTCATGGGGCATGTCCGACGACTACCCTATCGCCATAAAGCACGGCAGCACAATGGTGCGCATAGGCAGTAAGATTTTTGGCAATAGAAGTTACTGATTAAGATTCATTACAAGCCATGCCCCCCATTGAGGTTACAACTCTCTCCCACCCCGGGCTGGAGGTCTATGCCACGCTGACCGAAGCACAGTTGCGCAACCGACTGGAGCCCGAGAAAGGTATCTTCATCGTGGAGAGCCCCAAGGTGATACGCGTGGCACTTGATGCGGGTTATGAGCCCATCAGCCTGTTGTGCGAACCCAAGCACATCACGGGTGATGCCCAAGACATCGTCGCCCGACTGCCAGAGGATGTGCCCGTGTTTACTGGCGAACGGAGTCTTTTAGCTGAACTTACTGGCTATTCGCTTACTCGCGGTGTGTTGTGCGCCATGCGTCGACCACAAACAGCATCCGTGGAAGAGGTCTGTCAAGGTGCGCGACGCCTTGTGGTCATAGACGAAGTGTCAGATTCCACCAACATCGGAGCCATCTTTCGATCCGCCGCAGCACTGGGCATTGACGGCATATTGCTCACGCCCACAGCCTGCGACCCATTGTGCCGTCGGGCTGTACGAGTGTCCATGGGCAGTGTGTTTCTGGTTCCCTGGACATGGCTCGACCGCCCTATATCCGACCTGAAACAATTAGGATTGCGCACGGTGGCAATGGCTTTGACAGACAAAAGTGTCCCCATCAACGATGCCGCACTTTGCAACGAGCCCCGTCTGGCCATTATCATGGGCACAGAGGGCGATGGACTTTCTGACAAAACCATCGCCGATGCCGACTATGTGGCACGCATTCCCATGCAACACGGAGTAGATTCGCTGAATGTGGCAGCAGCCGCAGCCGTCGCCTTTTGGCAATTAAGAGCCCAATAGCACACTCCGCCACAACAGAGCCATTGAAATTTTACTGAAATTTTACAACGAAGGTGCACGTATTTTTGTGTAATACGCTTTGCACTTTCGTTTTTTTTGAGTAATTTTGCAACGCAATTTTGCACCTATGACAAAGAGACACATCTTTTTTACACTGGTATTAAGCGTGCTTAGCATTTGGCAAGTTCAAGCATATACATTGGTCATTGATGCCGGGCACGGCGGCAAGGACGGCGGTGCACGCGGATATACCTCATGGGAAAAGAACATCAATCTTTCCGTGGCTTTGGCCTTTGGGAAGTTGGTAGAGCAGAACTGTCCCGACGTGAAAGTAATCTACACACGCAGCACCGATGTGTTTGTGGAATTAGACCAGCGCGCCCGCATTGCCAACAAGAACAAGGCAGACCTGTTTATTTCCATACATACCAACAGTACCGCAGCAGGTTTGAAAGGCACCACCGCCAGTGGTACTGAGACGTACACATTAGGTATGCACCGCGCTGCCGACAATCTGGCCGTAGCAAAGCGCGAAAACTCCGTCATCACACTGGAAGCCAATTACGAAGAAAAGTATGAAGGCTTTGACCCTCGTTCGAGCGAGAGTTACATCATCTTTGAGTTGATGCAGGACATCTACATGCAACAAAGCGTGAAGTTTGCAGGTATGGTGGAAAAACAGTTTGCCAGTCATGCGGGTCGCCACAGCAAGGGAGTATTCCAGGCTGGCTTTTTGGTATTGAGAAACACATCAATGCCCAGCGTGCTCATTGAATTGGGCTACATCAACAACCGCACTGAAGAGCAATTCCTCAATTCCAAGGACGGCATCAACAAGATGAGCCGTTCCATTTTCAACGCATTTAAGAATTACTATAAATGAGAAGGGAAGTAAAGATTGGCATAACAGGTATCGTTGCTCTGGTACTGCTGTTTTTCGGTATGAAGTTCTTGAAAGGTGTGAAGTTGTTTGACAACAGCACAAATTACTACATAGCCTTCAAGGATGCCAAAGCCTTGTCGAAGAGCAGTACCGTATATGCCGACGGATTCAATATTGGTATTGTATCAAATGTGGTCTACGACTACAACCATCCCGGCAACGTGGTTGTGGAAATCAGCGTCAACAAGAACGTTAAGATTCCCCATGGCACGATTGCCGCACTGGACGAAGCCATGCTGGGTGGTTGCACCCTGAACTTGACCATGGGACCAAACCCGGCAGACCGCTATATGCCCGGCGACACCATCATCGGAGCCACAGCCAATGGACTGATGTCGGCTGCAGCTAATGTCATGCCAAAGGTGGAGGAAGTGTTGGCACATGTGGATTCTCTCATTCAGACATTGAATGCTTTAGCTGCCAGTCCCAACTTACCCAATATCCTGCAAAACGCAGAGAACATTACGGCAAACCTGAATCAGAGCAGTGTCCAGTTGAACCATCTGCTGAAGAACGACATACCTCAACTCACAACCACCCTGAACAAGGTGGGCGACAATGCGACGACACTAACCGACAACCTCAACCAACTGGATCTGCAAGCCACACTGGGAAAGGTGAATACCACCATGAACAATGTGCAAGCGGCCACGGACAAGCTTAACAGCGGAGAGGGAAGCCTCGGTTTATTACTTAACGACACCAGCCTTTACGGCAACCTGAATACAACTGTCAACAGTGCCACAAACCTGTTGGAAGACCTTAAAGAAAACCCACATCGCTACGTCCACTTCTCATTGATTGGCAAGAAAGCGAAGTGAGAAGTGAGAGGTGAGAAGTGAGAAGTGAGAGGTGAGAGGTGAGAAGTGAGAAGAATTAAAAGCGAAGACATTGGCTGTAGATAAGAAACAGAAAGAGCTATGGAAGCGTTGCCTTGAGTTTTTCAAGTGCAATGTAGCGCGGTACCTCCAACTGTCAGACACCAAACTGGCAGAAAAGGAGTACCAAACCTGGTTCCGCCCCATTGTCTTCATCTCTTTTGACGAGGAAAAGAAGGAACTTGTACTGGGCGTTCCCTCCAACTTCTTCTATGAAATGCTTGAGGGCAAGTTCAGGAATCTTATGTTCAATGTGTTCTGGCACGTTTATGGCAGCAAGGACATTCGCGTAGTTTACCGTGTACAGGCCGACAGCGAGAACGGGCTTTCCATTGACTATGAGGCTTCTTCCGACGGAGTGTCACAAGTACGCAAAGGCAAGGATAATGTGCTGAAGATACCTGCTCCCAAACGTAAGCCAGACGAACTGGACTCCCAACTGAACAAAGAACAATGTTTCGACAATTTTATCGAGGGAGACTCCAATCGTCTTGCACGCAGTGTAGGACTGAGCATCGCAGAAAATCCCCAGCAAGTCACTTTCAATCCATTTTTTATCTATGGAGCATCAGGTGTGGGCAAGACACATCTCGTCAATGCCATTGGCACAAGAGCCAAGGAACTTCACCCCGGTCGTCGTGTGCTTTACCTTGGGGCACATCAGCTCACCATGCAATATGCCGAGGCTACCCAGAGCAATAAGCGTCCTGAGTTCATGCGCTTTTATCAGTCTATCGACCTGCTGATTGTCGATGACATACAAGAACTGGCAGGACAGACCGCCACGCAAAACGAGTTCTTCCATATCTTCAACCATCTTAAGCAAAACGGTAAGCAAATCATTATGACGAGCGACCGACAACCTGCTGACCTGCAAGGCATGGAAGAACGTCTGCTCACCCGTTTCAAATGGGGATTGACCACCGAATTGGAAAAGCCCAATCAGGAACTTTGCCGCAAGATTCTTGTCAACAAGATAAGGCGCGACGGATTGTCTATCCCCGAGGATGTTATCGACTACATCGCAGTCAATGTCAACGAAAGCGTGCGTGAGTTGGAGGGGATTGTCAATTCACTCATGGCATTCTCTGTGGTATTGAGTCGCGACATAGACCTTGCAATGGCAGAACAAGTGTTGGGGCGCGTCATCAAGCACCAAAAGCCCAACATTACTCTGGAGAATATTGTTGAAGCATGCTGCCATAAGTGGGAGGTCACTCACGAAGAACTCTATTCTTCCAGCCGCAAGGCTAAGATTGTCACCGCACGCCAGACGGCAATGTATCTTGCACAAAAGTTGCTGAAGATGTCTGCCAGCCGTATCGGACTGCTCATTGGCGGACGCAACCACGCCACCGTACTACACGCCATCAAGCAAACCACAGACCGCATCAGTCTGGAAAAGCCCTTTGCCAAGGAAGTGGAGGCCGTGGAGCGCGAACTCAAGAAACTGCGCTAAACCATAGCCGTCCGCACATTCCCCTACCCTTTTATTTTCCAGTTAATCCACAAAGCCCTGCCGACGCAACACTTCAAAGAAGTTCTTCGACAAGGCCTCATTGTCGCGTTTGGTATAGCGAATCTCCGCAAACACCTGTGCCAGCGTTTCCTTACCATTTATTTCCACAAAATGCTGATTTTCGGGCAAGGCCTCCTTTTCGGCATAAAACTTATCGATACGCTCAGGTGTATAGTCGGTATAGGCCTCGTTATGAAGAATGGCCTCCACAGGCAAGCGGTCGCATTGGGCAGGTTCTTCATCTGGCCACCCGAGGGTGAGAGTGGCGATAGGCATGACGAGTTTCGGCAGTTGCAACACATCAATGATAACCTGCGGACTATAGACCGTTGTCCCCAGATAGCAAACACCAAGCCCGGCTTCCTCGGCAAGGGAAGAAAGTGTCTGGGTGTAGAGCAATGCGTCGCTGGCAGCATTGATAAAACTAAGCATGTTGTCGTATCCTGGTTCTGTCTGACGACAGCGACACCATTGACTGGTACGGTTGAAATCGGCACAGATGGTCAAGACCACGGGGGCTTGCATCACCATGGGCTGCCCAAAATGGGCAGGCGAGAGTTGACGTTTCTTTTCCTCGTCGCGTGTCACGACAACACTGTACAGTTGCAGATTACCCATTGTCTGGGTACGACTGGCAGCCTCCAATAGTTGGTGCAGGAGATGGTCTTCCACAGGGCGGTTCTTGTATTGGCGTATGGTCCTGCGTGTTTTTATCTGTTCTATCAGCATAATGGGCTACGAAAATTGAAAATTGAAAATTGAAAATTGAAAGTTATGGTTATGGTTATGGTTAAGGTAATTGAAGATTGAAAATTGAAAATTGAAAGTTATGGTTATGGTTAAGGTTAAGGTAATTGAAGATTGAAAATTGAAAATTGAAAGTTATGGTTATGGTTAAGGTAATTGAAGATTGAAGATTGAAAAATGGTAAATGGTTAAATGGTAAATGGTAAATAATTTAATGAATTAATTGTTTGCTATTAACGGCGTAATCATCGTTTTTCATTGTTTTGTTTGCAAAATTACAAAATTATTTTTAATTTTGCGAAATAATAAACACGGAAACATGGAGCAAACCAGAAGCGAAGCGGCAACACTGTCCCAAATGCAACACTCTTCAACGGAAGAGACACAGGGTCAGCAGAGCAATATAGTCATAGAGAAACGTCCCGAAATACTGGAGTGCGACGTGGTGCGATTTCAAAACAACAAAGACCGTTGGGTGGCATTTGTAGGGCTGCTCAATGGACAGCCCTACGAAATATTTACAGGTTTGATGGACGACGACGAGGGCATCATGATTCCCAAGAGCGTCAGCCAGGGGCGTATCATAAAGGTGGTGACCCCAAACGGCACGAAACGCTACGACTTTCAGTTCCAAAACAAGCGCGGATATAAGATTACCGTAGAGGGACTGAATGAGAAATTCAATCAGGAATTCTGGAACTATGCAAAACTGATTTCCGGTATGTTGCGTTACAGAATGCCTATTGACAATGTCGTAAAACTGGTTGGTTCGCTTTCACTCGAAGGCGAAACCATCAACACATGGAAGGCTGGTGTGGTACGTGCCCTCAAGAAATACATCCCCGGAGCAACCGAAGATACTGATGACATCAAAGATTTTTCTGAATAACATACGTGTTCATGCATTCCATGGCGTGATGACACAGGAGCGCACGGTCGGCAACGATTTCCTTGTAAGCGTGGAGGCCGAGGCGGACTGTGCTGATGCCATAGAAAGCGATGAGCTCGCCGACACGGTGAGTTATGCCAGCATGGCAGACATTGTACATGACGAGATGGCTGTGCCCAGTCAACTATTGGAACATGTCTGTGGGCGCATAGGCCGCAACCTTTTGCGCCAGTTCCCTACCCTCTCAAGCGTAACTGTGCGCATCACCAAACTATCGCCTCCCATCAAAGGCTTACAGTGCGACGGTGCTGGAGTGGAAGTGAAATTAAGTGAGAAGTGAGAAGTGAGAAGTGAGAGGACCCTCTCCGACTCTCCCTCAAAGGGAGAGGGAATAGAGAAGGAAGTCTCCCCTTCAAGGGGAGATTTAGAGGGGTCCGAGGGGAGTTGTGAGAGGTGAGAAGAATTAAGAATTAAAAGAGAAAAAATAAAGAATATGAAAGGAAAAGTTCGTTTCAGTCTCGTATATAGAGACATGTGGCAGAGTTCTGGCAAGTTTCAGCCACGCAAGGATCAATTGGCTCGTATTGCACCCGTCATCATTGAGATGGGGTGTTTCGACCGTGTAGAAACCAATGGTGGTGCCTTTGAGCAGGTAAACCTCCTCGCTGGCGAGAATCCCAATGAAGCCGTTCGAGCCTTCTGTAAGCCCTTCAATGAGGTAGGCATCAAGACTCACATGCTCGACCGCGGTCTTAATGCCTTGCGTATGTATCCTGTACCTGACGACGTGCGTCAGTTGATGTATAAGGTCAAGAAAAAGCAAGGCACCGACATCACCCGCATCTTCTGTGGTCTGAACGACGTGCGCAACATCATCCCCAGCATCAAGTATGCCAAGGAGGGGGGCATGATTCCGCAGGCCACACTTTGCATTACTAATTCGCCTATTCACACAGCCGAATACTATAGTGCCATCGCGGACCAACTCATCGAGGCTGGCGCACCCGAGATTTGTCTCAAGGACATGGCGGGCATCGGTCAGCCTGCCATGCTGGGCAAGTTGACGGGAATGATTAAGAAGAACCATCCTGATGTCATCATTCAGTATCATGGCCATTCAGGTCCTGGCCTGTCCATGGCAAGCATCCTTGAGGTCTGCAACAATGGGGCGGACATCATCGACACCGCCATCGAGCCACTCTCCTGGGGCAAGGTGCATCCCGACATCATCAGCGTGCAGTCAATGTTGAAGAACGAAGGCTTCGATGTACCCGAAATCAACATGAATGCCTACATGAAAGCGCGCTCGCTCACGCAAGAGTTTATAGACGATTGGTTGGGCTACTTCATCAATCCTGCCAACAAGCACATGACAAGTTTGCTGTTGGGATGCGGTCTGCCCGGTGGCATGATGGGGTCTATGATGGCCGACCTCGGTGGCATACAGAGTGCCATTAACATGATTCGCAAGCAAAAAGGCGAGCCCGAACTTTCTACGGACGACATGCTCGTAGCCCTGTTCAACGAGGTTGAGCATGTATGGCCCATGGTGGGCTATCCCCCATTGGTCACCCCTTTCAGCCAATATGTGAAGAACATTGCCCTGATGAACCTGCTTACGATGGCACAGGGCAAGGGACGCTTCGTCATGATGGACGACTCGATGTGGGGCATGATTCTGGGCAAGAGCGGAAAGGTGCCTGGTCCCATTGCCCCCGAACTCATCGAGTTGGCAAAGGAAAAGGGCAAAGAGTTTACCGACACTGACCCCCACACGCTCTATCCCAATGCACTTGACGACTTCCGTAAGGAAATGGACGAGAACGGATGGGAATATGGTCAGGACGATGAAGAGTTGTTTGAATTGGCCATGCACCCCGAACAGTATCGCAACTATCGCAGCGGTCAAGCCAAGAAGAACTTCCTCAGTGACCTGCAGAAGGCAAAAGATGCCAAGTTGGGCTCGAAACTCAGCCCCGAAGAACTGGCAGCCTTCAAGCACGCCAAGGCCGATGCCGTGGTGGCTCCCGTCAACGGACAGGTGTTCTACGAGTTCCAGGGAGGCGACGAATGTGTGGCTTGCCTCGAACCCTTCATCGGGCAGCAGTACAAGGAGGGTGACACATTGTGCTACATTCAGGCTCCCTGGGGCGAGTTCATCCCCGTGAAGGCCGGCATCGGAGGTCGCCTTGTGGAGATTGCTGCCAAGAAGGCTTCACATGTCCACCGTGGCGACACGCTGGCATGGATTGAGCGGAACAAATAAAAATATAATTACATATTTATATAATATGGAACAAGCCGGTAGTTTCAATAAAATCATTGCCGAGGCCATACAGTCGTTTTGGGATTGTGACTCCATGACAGACTATGGTGTGGCCACACTTCAGTACAAGGATGTGGCGCGTATCATCGAGAAACTCCACATACTCTTTGAGCATAGCGGAGTGAAGCCTGGCGACAAGATTGCCCTTTGCGGCAAGAACCAAAGCCACTGGGGCGCAGCATTCTTTGCGATTGTCACATACGGTGCCGTGGCAGTGCCCATTTTGCACGAATTCCACCCTTCGCAGATTCACGATATCGTGAACCACAGCGATTCGAAGTTACTTTTCGTGGAGGACAAGATTTTCCTGGAACTCAAGGCCGACCAGATGCCAAGGCTTGAGGGAATACTGAGTATCGTGGACTATCATCTGTTTACCAGCCGAAGCGAGCAACTGACTTTTGCCCGCGAAAACCTCAACCGACTCTTCGGAGAGAAGTTCCCCATGAATTTCCGCAAGCATCATATCGGCGATTACTACCACGATAGTCCTGATGAATTAGCCATCATCAACTACACCTCTGGCTCAACAGGCAACTCCAAGGGCGTAATGATACCCTATCGTGCCCTGTGGAGCAACCGAGAGTTCGCCCATGAAGTCATTGGCCATGTGATATATAAAGGCGAAAACATCGTATCCATGCTTCCCTTGGCACACACCTATGCCATGGCCTTTGAGTTCATCTACTCTTTCTCCAACGGAGCACACATCCATTACCTGACAAAACCTGCCAGTCCCACAGTCCTCATAAAGACCCTGGCAGACTTGCGCCCTTGCTGCATCTTCGTCGTGCCGCTCATCATCGAAAAGGTGGTTCGCAAGGCTGTGCTGCCCAAGGTGCAGGACATAAAGGTGCGCCTCCTCCTCAAGACACCTGTCGTAGGCGACCGCATCCGAAAGAAGATTTGTGAAGGACTGACCAAAGCATTGGGCGGCAACTTCTACGAGGTCATCATTGGCGGCTCGGCACTGAACAAGGAAGTCGAGGACATCCTGCACGACATAGGTTTCCGCTATACTGTGGGCTATGGTGCCACGGAGTGCGCTCCCATCCTTGCTTATGCCCCATGGGACACATACGCCCCAGGCAGTTGCGGCCGCCCCGCCCCGCGCATGGAACTGAAGATTGACAGCCCCGACCCCGAGCATGTACCTGGCGAGATACTGGCTCGCGGCATGAATGTCATGCTGGGCTATTACAAGAACGAGGACGCCACGCGAGAAACATTGCGCGACGGTTGGTACCATACAGGCGACCTCGGCATCATGGACGCAGGGGGTAACGTATTTATCCGCGGGCGTTCCAAGAACATGCTACTGGGTGCCAATGGGCAGAACGTCTATCCTGAGGAGATTGAGGACAAACTCGTCAGCCTGCCGCTCGTCGGCGAATGTGTGGTCATACAGAAAGGCGAGAAGTTCTACGGATTGGTTTATCCCGACCCGGACAAGGTGCAGGAACTCGGACTCTCACGTTCCGACCTCGAAGCCATTATGGAGCAGAACCGCAAGGACCTCAATCTCATCATCCCCTCCTACTGCTCGTTGTCCGGCATCCACATTATGGATGAAGAGTTTGAAAAGACACCCAAGAAGAGCATACGCCGATTCAAGTACATGGACTATCCCATAGGCTGACACCTTTCATTTACCATTTACCATAACCATAACCAAAAACCATAACCATAACCATAACCAAAAACCATAACCATAACCAAAAACCATAACCATAACCGTTAATTTTCAATCTTCAATTTTCAATTTTCAATTTTCAACTTTTCTCATTCTCTCAAAAAAACTGCACAAAAGTTTTTGCATTGTGCTATTTTTATTGTATCTTTGCACAGTTTTAACAGAATTGCGCAAAGTTCACTATGGAAACAGCAGGAAGTTTTAATAAAATTATATGGGATGCCATCCAGAACTACTGGGACATGGATGCCATGTCGGACTATGGAATCTCGACGCTCCAATACAAGGATGTAGCCCGCATCATCGAGAAACTCCACATACTCTTTGAGCACAGCGGAGTGAAGCCTGGCGACAAGGTTGCCCTGTGTGGTAAGAACCAGTGCCGATGGGGCGCAGCATTCTTTGCCATCACCACATACGGTGCCGTGGCCGTGCCCATATTGCACGAGTTCCACCCCTCGCAGATTCACGACATCGTCAACCATTGCGATGCCCGTCTGCTCTTTGTCGAAGACAAGATTTACCAGAATCTCGATGCCAATGAGATGCCCATGCTTGAGGGAATCCTCAGCATCATCGACTACCATTTGTTTGTATCGCGCAGCGAGCAACTGACCTTTGCCCGCGAAAACCTCAACCGTCTCTTCGGAGAAAAGTTCCCCATGAACTTCCGCAAGCATCACATCGGCGATTACTACCACGACAATCCCGACGACCTTGCCATCATCAACTACACCTCTGGCTCTACGGGCAACTCCAAGGGTGTGATGATACCCTACCGCGCCCTGTGGAGCAACCGCGAGTTCGCCATTGAGGTCATGGGCAACGAATTTAAGATTGGCGGCGGCAACCGCGTACTTTCCCTACTCCCCATGGCACACACCTATGGCATGGCCTTTGAATTTCTCTTCGAGTTCACCATTGGCGCACATGTCTATTTCCTGACGAAACTGGCAAGCCCCACCATCCTGTTGAAGGCATTGGCAGACATTCGCCCGCGCATACTCATCGTAGTGCCCCTCATCCTGGAAAAGATTGTCCGAAAGGCCATCATGCCGAAGTTGCAAGACCCCAAAGTGCGCATTCTCATGATGACACCTGTCATCGGAGACCGCATCCGAAAGAAGATTTGCGAAGGACTGACACAGGCATTGGGCGGCGACTTCTACGAGGTCATCATTGGCGGCTCGGCACTGAACAAGGAAGTAGAGGACATCCTGCACGACATAGGTTTCCGCTATACTGTGGGCTATGGTGCCACGGAGTGCTCCCCCATCCTTGCCTATTCGCCTTGGGATTCATTCGTCCCCGGCAGTTGCGGCCGCTCCGCCCCACGCATGGAACTGAAGATTGACAGCCCCGACCCCGAGCATGTACCCGGCGAGATACTGGCTCGCGGCATGAATGTCATGCTGGGCTATTACAAGAACGAGGAAGCCACACGCGAAACATTGCGCGACGGTTGGTACCATACAGGCGACCTCGGCATCATGGACGCAGGGGGTAACGTATTTATCCGCGGGCGTTCCAAGAACATGCTACTGGGTGCCAATGGGCAGAACGTCTATCCAGAGGAGATTGAGGACAAACTCGTCAGCCTGCCACTCGTCGGCGAATGTGTGGTCATACAGAAAGGCGAGAAGTTCTACGGATTGGTTTATCCCGACCCGGACAAGGTGCAGGAACTCGGACTCTCACGTTCCGACCTCGAGGCCATTATGGAGCAGAACCGCAAGGACCTCAATCTCATCATCCCCTCCTACTGCTCGTTGTCTGGCATCCACATTATGGATGAAGAGTTTGAAAAGACACCCAAGAAGAGCATACGCCGATTCAAGTACATGGACTATCCCATAGAATGACACCTTTCATTTACCATTTACCATAACCATAACCAAAAACCATAACCATAACCGTTAATTTTCAATTTTCAATCTTCAATTTTCAATCTTCAATCTTCAATCTTCAATTTATTATGGCAAATATTTACGACTTCAAGGCTCTGACGAGCAAAGGAAAAGAGATTGACTTCAAAGAATTCGAAGGCAAAGTCCTCCTGATTGTGAACACCGCCAGCAAGTGTGGCTTCACGCCCCAGTTTGCAGGACTGGAGGAAATGCACCAGAAATACAAGTCCGAGGGACTGGTCATCATAGGCTTCCCCTGCAACCAATTTAAGGAGCAAGACCCCGGCACCGACGACCAGATAGTAGAGTTCTGCCAGTTGAACTATGGCGTCACCTTCCAAATCATGAAGAAAACCGACGTCAACGGTCCTGCAGCAGAACCCATCTTCGAGTATCTCAAGTCACAGGCACCCACCGAGGAATACCATGGACTGAAGGCCAAGGCTGCCAAAGCCCTCTTCAAGACCATCAGCAAGAGCGTGGAAAAGGACAGCGACATCAAGTGGAACTTTACCAAATTCCTGATTTCCAGATACGGCACCACCATCAAACGCTACGCCCCCACCACCGACCCCAAGGATTTCCAGCAGGATGTGGTGGCAATGCTCAACCAATAGTCCCCTCGGTGAACGCCCATTTTCTAATTGCAAGATTGCAAGATTTTTCGTAACTAAACAGGGCTGTGTCATAATATAACGACGCAGCCCTGTTATTTATTTCAAACGCGAATCACACGAATCACACGAATGATTGCCATTCCGAGACTGAGCAAATTCGTTCCTGTGCGTTTGTTCTTCCTTCCTTATATATGGAGGAAGAACGAACGGGAATGCACAAAGAACGAACAAACAAACAGGACTATTATGGACACATGCCATCGCTACCAACTCGACAGCTCCCGTGTGACAGGAAGAAGTGCTTCATGCGCCCACCAGCCCCAACACCTCTGGCTCTACGCTCGCCTTGCACTTGTCCTTGCATAGTATTTCAGAGGTGGGAGGCACGCTGTGCCTGTGGCCAAGGCATAGTAATGCGGAGCACCGAAGAATACTATAGTTATTAACCCCTTTAAGACCAAACAAAACGATAGCAAACAAAACGATTAGGAGCATTCCCTACAGCCTCTGCTCTCGCCCCGTAGGGGCAGAAATTCCCCTCCTACAGGCGAAGAAGGCCTTCAGATGATTGCCGTTTGGCAATCAGTGCCTGATGAGGGGGTAAGGGTGACCCCTCCTGCCCTCCCCTGTAGGGGAGGAATAGCAGGAAGGAATATTCCCCTCCTACAGGCGAAAAAGGCCTTCAGATGATTGCCTTTTGGCAATCAGTGCCTGATGAGGGGAGCAATCTATGATTGCGACGGAGGTCGGGTTAGGGGAGGTCACTTCAATTATCAATTAACAATTATCAATTAGCCGAAGGCAGGGGTGGGGTAAACAAGCGGCGTGGTGCAAGTGGTGCAGGTATAATTATAAAAAATATAAATTTCGCGTACAAAAGTCAAAAGTCTATATCGATAGGCACTTTTGTATATAGTATTAAAAGTTATATAAACTACCTGCACCACCTGCACCACTTGCACCCCAAAATACCATATACCCCCCCCTCATCACTACCCAATCAACGCGCATTCACTACCCAATCAACGCATCATCATTGCTCCAATCAATGCGCATTCATTGCCCAATCAACGACGGATCATTGCCCAATCAACGACGGATCATTGCCCAATCAACGACGGATCATTGCCCAATCAACGCACATTCCTCGTGAGTTCAACAACCTATATTTCGTCGGAATTCACGATATTCTTATGCGGGTAAGGATACTATTCCTATAGCCGTAAGCAAGTATTCTTTTGCACGTATTCTTATTTTGCCGTGATTGAAAAATCACGAATTATTTTTTGTGAATTTGTATATTTATTTGTAAATTTGTAGCGATTCTGATGCACGAAGCGTCGTGACCCAACATCAGATGACATTCGGAAAAGAAGCGTTATGCTCGTCTTTTCTACTGGAAACCTAGGAAACTTCCAAAAAAGAACAAGAGATGGCATGATGGTTTCACGCGTATGGCGTGGACTGTTAAAACATCTGTTCTTTTGGGCTATCCTAGGGCCTCCAGTTGAAGATGTGGACATACAGCACCACGCTTTTTGTATTCCAAAACTTGAATTATTAACATATTATCTATAACTATGAAGAAACGTAATCTTATGGGCATAATGCTGTTGCTGGGAGCAATGGCAATGCCGTGTCATGCTCAGGTGTCGAACGACAACGAGGACGAAGTGAACAAGGTGGACATGCGCCTGGCCAAAAACGACTATGTGGAAGGGCAGGTACTTGTCAAGTTTAAGGATCAGACCCGCGTGGGCATTCGTCGTGCCAAAGACAAGTTCCTTTCTGCCGACCGCAGTGCCGTGAACGAAGTCTTGCAGAAATACGGCACGGAGGAAATGGAACAATTGATGCCTCGTGAGAAGGCAGGGCGCACACTGCGCAAAGCCCGTGCCTACAACGGCACCATCGTGGCAGAGAAAGACCTCTCGCAACTCTATTGCGTGCGGCTGGCTGTAGAGCATCAGCACGAAACCCTGCAACTCATCGACGACCTGAAGCAACTGGACGAAGTGGAGTTTGCGGAACCCAACTACCGCCTCTACATTATGGATGGGGGCATTTGTGATGACTACGCTGGCAATTCGCTTGCCACCCAGCAGTGGTATCTCGATAGTTACGGCGTGAAACAGTTGTGGGACAAGCCCCTTATCAACTCCAAACGCCCCGTCATTGCCATACTGGACACGGGTGTGGACGTCACCCATCCCGACCTCGTGGATAACATCTGGACAAACACCGCAGAGGCAGATGGCGAGGATGGTTACGACAACGACAACAACGGCTTTAAGAACGACGTGCACGGCTGGGACTTCATCAACCAGACAGGCACGATTCGCGACTACAATATGCACGGCACGCACGTGGCAGGCATTGCTGCTGCCAGCAATAACGACATCGGCATCGTCGGTGCCAATCCCATGGCACTCCTCATGCCCATCACGGTGATGCAGAGCGACGGCACGGGCGATGTCGCCACCATCGTCAAGGGCATCGACTATGCCGTGGCAAACGGAGCCGATGTACTGAACCTTTCGTTGGGAACTTATTCCAACAGCCGTGCCCTGCGCCAGGCGTTGGAACTGGCCTACCAGACGACAGTCATTGTGGCTGCGGCAGGTAATGACGGAAAATGTATAAACACTAATCATTATCCCGACCCATGTAAACTTGTCAGCCCCATGTTCCCAGCCGCCTACTCATTTGTGCTGGGTGTGCAGGCAACAACAAATACTGGTGCTCTTGCTGGTTTCAGTAACTATGACGACGATGGAAACACCTTTTCTTCTATAACGACTTTGCAAGACCCCGATGGCTTTAACTATGAGTTAAAGGCCCCTGGGGCAAACATCTTGAGCACCATCCCTGGCGGCAACTATAAGGTGCTCAACGGTACTTCGATGGCCTCCCCGTTGGTGGCAGGTGCCATTTCCGCCCTAAAGATGGTGAAGGAATACAATTCACAGGAAATTCTTTGGGGCGACCTCCTGCATACCAGTAACATTGCCGAGGCATACGCCGTGGCTGAGCGACCTGCCGAACTCGACTTAATGCAACTACAGATGCGCGAGCGCAAGGAACTGGGCGAGGAAACCGAGGAAGACTATAGCGGTGACCACGAGATTGATGCAGGCGAAACGGTCAGCATCTATCCCGTCGTTCGCACCACCTTTGGCGAGGCCAGCAACATCCGTATGCATTTGGAGATGGGTGATGAGTTCGAGGATGCAAGTCTTGTAGAGTTCCTTACCGACGAGGTAGATTTTGGTTGGCATCTCGATGCCTACGGCAAGGGCGTTAGCCTGAACCCGCTGCAACTGAAAGTGGCAGACAGTGTAGCAGACAACCGCCATATCAAGTTGAAGATTGTCGCTACCTGCGACGAAACCTCTATCACATACGAATGGCCGTTTACGATTGTGGTCACTAATATGGTGAAGATTAGCGGTCTAATCTCAGAAGATAGAACATTAACTGCCGACCATATCTATCTCGTTAATGAGAACTTAGGCGTTATGGAAGGTGCAACATTGACCATTGAACCAGGCGCGCGCCTTGAGTTTATGGAGGGTATGGGACTATCTTCTTATGGAAGACTTATTGCCAAGGGAACACCAGAAAGACCTATTGTATTTACTGGATATCACGGTGCAAGGTGGGAAGGTGTTCAATCTCATAGATCGACGGGGAACAATCCGCGGGATACAATCTCGTATTGTAGGATAGATGGATTTAGATACTCTAACACGACGATATATTATCCGTATATGGAGAATTGTGAAATATCCTCTTATAAAGACTACGGCTATTTCTTTTCTGACCTTGATGGATACCGAAATACTATTTCTGGAGTAGAGTCTGTTTGGGGTGATCGTATTTCGTCTTCACTCACACATTCTAATATCGTAAATAATAATCTTCATACAAGTAGCCTTGGAGCAAAAGCTCTTCCTAAATATAGTAACCTAGTATATAACAATTATTTCAACAATTCGGCTAAATGTAATTCGACGGGAAAATATTACCAAAAGGAGTATTGGTTAGCAAATAATACACAAACTCCAAACGTTGATTATTCAGCCAATCCTTCTTATTTAGGAACCAGTTGTGAGGATATCATTCGTCCTTATATTTATGAAATAGGTAATGCCCCAGGAACCTTTGGGCAGATAGATCTTTCTAATATGCCAAATCGTCCATACTCGGAACCTCACGGTATTGTATGGAAAGTGGTCGTGAACGGCAAAGACGCGCAGGACGAATACGAAGATTTGGCACCATTGGGCGTAGGGCGGCATAAGTTTGAGGTGTATTTCAATCGACCCATGAACGTGAATGTGGCACCAAGCATCTCATTTGGTGTGCGTGAACCATGGACACAGCACGTCGTGGCAGAGGACGGCAGTTGGAGTGCCGACAGTCTGATATACACCGCCTACGTGACCATCACGGGCAAGACGAAGAGCGACGGTGTGAACCGCATCTATGTGTATGGAGCCGAGGACAATGAATATTTTGAGTGTCCTTACGAGAAATCACGCTTTAATGTGATGATAAATGCCGCTGGTAGCATGGCCACAGGCTTCGCCGCCGAGGCAGGACTGGGACGCGTGAACCTGACGTGGAACAACGAGAACAACGACTTTGAGGATGCCATGGGATTCAATGTCTATCGCTACGGTGAGTCCTACCAAAAGATACTCCCTGCTGGTTGGAGAGATGGTACTTATTATAGTAAGCCCGATACTATTATGGTTGCCGACACTGTCCGAATCAACCAGGAGATTGTGGACATAGAGGCAACGTCGTACACTGACTATGACGTAACCCCAGGCGAAACGTACTACTACTATTATAAGGTTCTCTCTACTGACCTGCAGGAATACGACGTATCGAACGTGGTGGCTGTGACCCCATTGACGGGTGAACTGGGTGACGCCAACGGATCTGGCGATGTGGATGTGGCAGACGTCATCACCACCGTGAACTATGCCGCAGGGCAGCAGCCACGACCCTTCATCTTCGAGGCTGCAGACATGAACACTGACCTCTCGATAGACATACTCGACGTCATAGGCATCATCAAGAAGATTCTCCATCCCGAGGCCGAAGTGAAGGCAGCCATATCCGCTACCGCCACCTACACCGTGGAGGATGGTACACTGTACGTGGAAAGCCCCGTGGCACTGGCTGGCGTGCAAGTGCTTTTGAGCCTCACCCCCACCCCCTCTCCAAAGGGCGAGGGGAGCATCCGCGTGGCTGAGGATCTGAATGGATTTGAGCACACATCGGCTTGGCTGTCGGACAACGACTACCTGTTCCTCGCCTACAGCATGGGCGGCAAGTCGCTCAGTGCCGGAAAGCACGCACTGCTGCACATCGGAGAGGCCAAGATTGCGGACATACGACTGAGCGACTGCGACGGGCATAACGTGAAGGCCGAGGGCGACGAGCAGACCCGAGTGGACCGCATCATCGAGTCCATGACCGTGAAGGGCGTATATGACTTACAGGGGCGCAAACTCTATGGCACACCCGATAATGTGAAACTGCCGAAGGGCGTGTACATCATCAACGGAAAGAAGGTGATCCGTTGACAATTGATAATTGACAATTGATAATTGATAATTGATAATTGACAATTGATAATTGATAATTGACAATTGACAATTGAGAGAATGAGTAAGTTTAATAAAATAACAAGGGTGGGGCTGCTGCTTTCCTTCTTTTTGCTCTTCGGCATGGGGGCACGAGCCGACAATGTCGTAACGATAGGGTCGGCACAGGGGGCTCCGGAGGAGGAGGTGACCATAGGAATCGCCCTGGAGAACACCACGGAGGTGGCAGCCCTGCAGGTGTCGATGCCCATAGACGGACTGCTGACCTATGTAGAGGAGTCTGCCACGCTGACGGCACGCGCCGACGGACACGGAGTGACGGCAGGCGTGAGGAACGACACACTGAACGTGATGGTCTATTCCCTGGACATGAAGCCACTGCTGGGCAGTTCGGGAGAAGTGGTGACGCTGCGCCTGCGACTGGGCAGCCAGCCCTGCGACATCGCGCTGGCGGTGACGAAACTGGTGGCGACGGACACCGACGGGAATGCACTGGAAGCAACCGCACAGGACGGAACGGTCAGCATACGGTGTGCAAAGGCACAATACAGCACCATGACCGTGGACTTTGGACACATTCCCATACGAAGCACCTATCAGCAAAACGTCATGGTGACGAACATCGGCAACGAACCGTTGACGCTGACGGGCGTGGAGTTCAACCGATACCCGACGAAGTTCGGATGCTCCACAGAGTTTCCACTGACCATTGCCGCAGGCGGAAGCAGCACGCTGACCATAACCTACGCCCCGGAAGTGCGTGGACAGGTGAGCGAGACCATGAAGGTGGTGTGCAACAGCATCTCGAAACTGAACACGCTGACACTGACCGCCGACCCCTTTGCCGTGAACGAGCTGCACGTGCAGCCAGCCAGCGGCATTGCCGACGACACTATATCGGTGAGCCTGAGGATGAACAACATGGATGCCATCAGCGGTTTCCAATTCGAGTTCACCCTGCCCTCGCAACTGACCTATGTGGAGCACAGCTTCGCCCTGACGGAGCGGAAGCAGAACCACTCCGTCGTGCAGACACTGACGGACGGTGTGCTGCGCATCATCTGCTACTCTGTCAGCGACACGCCCTTCACGGGAGAGGACGGCGAACTGGCCACCATGCAGTTTCGACTGAGCGGGCGCAACAGCACGACGCTGAAAGCCAGCAAAGTGGTACTGACCGCCACCATCGACAACCAGGTGACGAACGTATTCTCTGCCGACTACGGAGCCACCATCACCATACGCAGTCCGCGCATCAACGCCAACAGCACACTCAACATGGGGGCGACTCCCATCACACGGGATGCAGAGAGCAACTATGTGGTGCGCAACTATGGCAATGCACCGCTGACCCTAAGCCGCGTGCTCTTCGACAACGAGGGCTTCTACATTCAGGAAGAGATGCCGTTGACCATACCTGCCAACGGCAATACAACCCTGCATGTGGTGTATCCGAGCATGACTGAAGGATACTATGCGACCACCATGCAAATCTATTCCAACGACCCCGAGCAACGGCTGTGGAACGTGAACGTGACGGGCAACCGCTTTGCCCCAAACTACTTCGAAATAAGCACGGAGGACGTAATGGAGTCGGACAGCCTAAGCATAGATGTTTCGGTGAATACGTATGACCCAATCGTGGGACTCCAGTTCGACCTCGTTTATCCCAGTGAACATTATGAGCCGTTTGACAACAACTATACGCTGGAACCAAGAGCTGAAGGCATGTCTGTAACATGGAGGCAGATAGACAGCAATACGCTTCGATACTTCTGTTACTTCATCATGGGCGATGGAATTGCTGCGGGCGAAGGAAAGGTTATGAGCCTTATCCTGGCTCCCAAGAATGGCCGTGTGCCCGAGGGGACATACTCTGTAGAGGTCACGGACATCATGCTTGGCACAAGCGAAATGGCAGACAAGTACGCGGGCAACGACGACATGAGCACATTTGAGGTTCACGCAGTGTTGCTTGGCGATGTCAACCGAGACAAAATACAGACCGATGCGGATGTGAGGGCTCTTGCAGACATCATACTGGGCAAGGACAACGCAGAGCCACATCTGTATAATCATGCCGTGGCGGATGTCAACGAAGATGGGGTCATCACATTGGCAGACGTGACAACCTTGGTGAATATCATAAGGCAACTTTCGTATGTCAAAGAAGATAGAGGAAGATAGAGGAAGATAAAGGAAGATAAAGGAAGATAAAGGAAGATAAAGGAAGATAGAGGAAAGTTAGAGACAAAGAGAGAGAGGGCAGTCCCACATCGGAGGCTGCCCTCTCCTATTGTCCGAACGGATAAAACGCTCAAGTGCTTATTACTTGCCGAAATAGCGTTTGAGCAGACCTGCAAAGCCAGCACCGTGACGGGCTTCGTCCTTTGCCATTTCGTGGACGGTGTCGTGGATGGCATCGAAACCTGCAGCCTTTGCATTCTTGGCAATGCGGAACTTGTCCTCGCATGCACCGGCTTCGGCAGCGGCACGCTTCTCCAGATTGGTCTTGGTGTCCCAAACGCACTCGCCGAGGAGTTCGGCAAAGCGGCTGGCGTGGTCGGCTTCCTCAAAGGCATAGCGTTTGAAGGCTTCTGCAATTTCGGGATAGCCCTCGCGGTCGGCCTGACGCGCCATGGCCAGATACATGCCCACTTCGCCACACTCTCCGTTGAAGTGGTTGCGGAGGTCCTGAATCATTTCTTCGCTGACGCCTTCGGGCTTGCCGTCGCCAATCTTGTGGACAGTAGCATAGGTCATATCAGCATCGTCTTTCAACTCTGAGAACTTGGAGGCAGGAGCCTTACAGATGGGGCAACGCTCGGGGGCTTCTGCGCCCTCGTGGATGTAGCCGCAAACGGCACAAATGAATTTCTTTGTCATAACTTTAATACATTTTGGTTAGTGAATAGATTGGTTTTCCGGACAAAGATAATACATTAAATTGAAAATTGAAAATTGAAAATTGAAAAAAAATTCTCATTTTTCTCATTTTCTCATTGCCTCATTTTCTCATTTTCAATTTTATTCGTATCTTTAACCTGCGGTTTTAGATACTCTCGCTCGGAAAACTGCAAATAAATTTGCGTTTTCGCTCGCTTATTCGTATCTTTGCACCTGCAAATGCGATAGTAGCTCAGTTGGTAGAGCATTGGCTTCCCAAGCCGAGGGTCGCGGGTTCGAGTCCCGTCTGTCGCTCTTTAACAATGTATAATCAATAATGTATAACTGACATAGCCCCCTATGGGGCACTGGGTGAAGGAGACAATCTGAGCGCAGTACTGTACATTATTTATTATACATTATTCATTTTATAGCAAAGCGTATGAACCATGGTTTTGTAAAGATTGCGGCTGCCGTACCTGCCACGAGGGTGGCGAACCCGCATTTCAACGTAGAGCAGATAGAGTCACAAATCATCCAGGCCAACAATCAGGGCGTGGAGATAATTGTTTTCCCGGAACTGAGCATCACGTCGTACTCGTGTGGCGACCTGTTTTTCCAGCAGGTGCTGTTGGACGAGGCTGAAATGGGGCTTATAAACCTGATGAACTTCACGCGTTCGATGAACATCATCTCGGTGGTGGGCATGCCCGTGACCTATCGCGGCGGACTGGTGAACTGCGCTGCCGTGTTGCAGCGTGGCAAGTTGTTGGGACTGGTGCCCAAGACATTTATCCCGAACTATAAGGAGTTTTACGAGAAGCGCTGGTTTGTGAGCGGAGCAGACGTGCCCGAGGGCAATGTGCTCATCTGTGGCCAGCAGGTGCTGATGTCTGCCCGTCAGTTGTTCCGCACGCCGTCGTGTGTCTTCGGCATCGAGTTGTGCGAGGATCTTTGGGCTCCCATACCACCCTCGTCGCAATTGGCTTTGGCCGGGGCTGACCTCATACTGAACCTGAGTGCCAACACGGACGCGGCAGGAAAATATGACTACCTGCGCAGCCTGGTCAAGCAACAAAGTGCCCGACTGCATTGCGGATATGTGTATGCAAGTTGCGGCTTTGGCGAGAGCACCCAAGATGTGGTGTTCAGCGGCAAGACCTTGATTGCGGAAAACGGCATTGTGCTGACGGAAGGTCCACGCTACTCGCTGGACGAAATCATGAGCACGACGGAGATAGACGTGGAATACCTGCGTGCCGAACGCCGTCGCAGCACCACATTCAACGACAGCGCCACTCGTGTCATGGGCAGCGAGTCCATGCACATCAGAGAGGCTGCCAGCATCATGGTCGAAGCGCAATCCCTGACCCGACAGGTGGATGCCCACCCTTTCATACCCGCCGAAGGAGACAAGCGCGACCAGCGTTGCGAGGAAATCTTCAGCATACAATGCGACGGACTGGCAAAACGCATCGTACATACAGGTTGCGAAACGGTGGTGATAGGCATATCGGGTGGACTGGACTCCACGCTCGCCCTGCTTGTCTGTGCCCGCACCTTCGACCGTCTGGCCAAGAGCCGCCGCGGCATCATAGGCATCACCATGCCCGGATTCGGCACCACAGATCGCACCTACACCAATGCCATACGACTGATGCAGCAGATGGGCATCACCATCCGCGAAATAAGCATCAAGGATGCCTGCCTGCAACACTTCAAGGACATTGGGCACGACCCAGAAAACCATAATGTGACCTACGAAAACAGCCAGGCTCGAGAGCGCACCCAGATACTGATGGATGCCGCAAACCAGATGAACGGACTGGTGGTGGGCACGGGCGACCTGTCGGAACTGGCACTGGGATGGGCCACATACAACGGCGACCACATGTCGATGTACAGTGTCAATGCCTCCGTACCCAAGACACTGGTGCAGCACTTGGTACGATGGGTGGCCATGAACATCGAGGACGAGGCTACACACGACACGCTGCTCGACATCGTGGACACGCCCATCAGCCCCGAACTCATACCTGCCGACCAGGAGGGAAACATACAACAAAAGACAGAGGATCTGGTAGGTTCCTACGAACTGCATGACTTCTTCCTCTACCACATGATGCGGAGCGGATTCCACCCCCGCAAGGTGTATATGCTGGCACAGAGGGCATTTGAGGAAAAATACAGCGACGAGGAACTGAAACATTGGCTCACGACATTCTATCGCCGCTTCTTCAGCCAGCAATTCAAGCGCTCCTGCCTGCCCGACGGCCCGAAGGTGGGAAGTGTAAGCCTAAGTCCGAGAGGCGATTGGCGCATGCCCAGTGACGCCACAGCAGAGGCCTGGATGGCCGAATGTGAAAGCATATAGTTGCATTCTTTCATTTTTTAACATAATTATTTTCATTTTTTCTTTTGTGTTCCATAGATTTTTACTACCTTTGTGAAACTTTGATAAAAAAGCAAGACAATAAGAACTAATTATAACCATTTAATTAATTAACACACATATCATGACAAAGCAAGAACTATCTAAGGAAATTGCATTGCAAACTGGTGTTGACCAGGCCACATCTCTCGCATGTGTTGAGGGTTTCATGGCAGTAGTTAAGAACAGTCTGGAGAAGGGTGAGCCCGTGTACCTGCGTGGTTTTGGCAGTTTCATCCTGAAGAAGCGCGCTCAGAAGACCGCTCGTAACATCTCCAAGAATACAACTCTGGTCATCCCCGCACACGACATTCCTTACTTCAAGCCCTGCAAGGACTTCATGAAGCAAGTGAAATAAGTGGAAAGGCACCAAACAACCTAACGCCCTGGGCCATTTCGGCTCGGGGCGCTTTCGTCAATCACATAAGCATACCATGAAACACTCCATCCAGAATCAGCATCTCATCCTCTGCGTCAAGGAACACGGAGCAGAACTTTGCAGCCTGAAATATCATCAGGAACAGGGCAGGCACGTTTACTATCCTGCCGACATTGCTTCGAACCAACCTGCAGGAGAGATGCCAGCAACGGAACTCCTATGGCAGGGCAACCCGAAATATTGGGCAGGACAGTCGCCCGTGCTATTTCCCACCGTGGGACGTGTATTCGACGACACCATACGTTGCCTGGGGCAAACCTACACGATGCCCAAACACGGATTGGTGAAGGATTTGGACTTTCGGTTGACCAAACAGGACAAGGACACACTGAGTCTGACCGCCAACAGCACGGAACAGACCCTGAAACACTTCTCCTACCCATTCCGACTGACGGTAAGTTATCAGTTGAACGGCAAGCAAGTGAGGGTGACCTTTGCGGTGGAAAACCTTTCGGACATGGCAATGCCCTTCCACCTTGGTGCCCATCCGGCACTAAATCTGCCTAACTTCAGCGAACAAGACGAGCGGCACGGCTACCTGGGTTTCGACGTACACGACGAACTGGTCAGCAACGGACTGAAACCCGGCGGCTATCTTTGGCCCGAAGGTTCCTTCTCCGTGCCTCTCGACCCACATGGACTCTTGCCACTGACCAATACGACATTCCTTTGTGACACCATTTTGGACTCGCGGGCTCTCGCGCACGCGTGCACGTTATATAATAAGGAAAAGGAACCCATTCTGCGCGTGGATTTCGACAGTCCCATATTGGCTCTTTGGGCTCCTAACGGCGGCTGCGCACCTTTTGTCTGCATCGAACCTTGGTGGGGATGCTGCGACGAGACGAACTACACGGGAGAGTTTGCAGAAAGACCCTGGACCAACACCGTTGATCCACACAAGGAGATGTCGATAAGCTACACGATTACGGTTATTTGAAACGCTCGCCCCAAAGCAGACGCATACGCTCGCTGAGTTTTGCCTCGGCGGGATTGTCCTGCGGAAGCCAGAAACGGACATCCTTCAAGGCATCGGGCAAAAACTGCTGCTCCACAAAGTTGCCCTCATAGTCGTGGGCATACTTGTACCCCTCGCTATAGCCCAGTTCCTTCATGAGCGAAGTGGGCGCATTGCGAAGATGCAGAGGCACAGGTTGATTGCCACTCTTGCGCACCTCCTCCAAGGCATCATTGATGCCCATGTAGGCACTGTTGCTCTTCGGGCTGGTGGCAAGATAGACCGTAGCCTCCGCCAAAGGGATTCGCCCTTCGGGCCATCCAATCTTCATCACCACATCGAAGGCTGCATTGGCAAGGAGCAGTGCATTGGGATTGGCCAAACCAATATCTTCCGAAGCACTGATGACCAATCGGCGGGCAATGAAGGCAGGGTCTTCCCCACCCTCAATCATGCGTGCCAACCAATAGAGGGCACCGTCGGGGTCACTGCCGCGGATGCTCTTGATGAAGGCAGAAATGATGTCGTAGTGCATCTCACCATCTTTGTCGTATGCCAGGGGATTCTGCTGCAAGAGCGTGGTCACCAGTTCGTCGGTGACCACCATAGACGTTTCAGAGTTCTCTGAGTGCTCTGAGTGCTCAGAATACTCCGAAATCAAGTCCAAGATATTCAGCAATTTCCTCGCATCGCCCCCACTGAAGCGAAGCAAGGCATCGGTCTCACAAAGCTCGATGTGCTGGTCGCGAAGCACAATGTCTTTCGTAAGGACCCGGTGGGCAAGTTCCAACAGGTCATCCTTGCCCAACGACTTCAGCACATACACCTGACAACGGCTCAGCAGAGGACGAATGACCTCGAACGAGGGATTCTCCGTGGTGGCACCAATCAAAGTAATGACTCCTTGCTCGACAGCACCCAGAAGACTGTCCTGCTGCGACTTGGAGAAACGGTGGATTTCGTCAATGAACAGGATGGGACTGGCCTGGTTGAAAAAACGGCTTGACTTGGCCTTCTCCACCACCTCGCGCACATCCTTCACACCACTGGTCACGGCAGACAGCGTGTAAAAGGGCGTCTGCAACTGGTGGGCAATGATACTGGCCAGCGTGGTCTTGCCCACACCCGGAGGTCCCCAGAGAATAAAACTGGAGACACGCCCCGACTCTATCATGCGACGAAGTACGGCACCCTCACCGACCAGATGCTTCTGACCAATGTAATCATCGAGCGTCGTAGGACGCATTCTTTCTGCTAATGGCTGCATAATGCCACAAAAATACAAAATATTTTCAACTTTCAACTTACAACTTTTAACTTTTTTGTATTTTTGCAACATGAAAATCCATGTTGTGAGTTTCCAAGTCCCCTATCCTGCCGATTATGGCGGCGTGATAGATGTTTTCTACAAACTGAAAACAATGAAGGAAGAAGGTTTTGGCATCATCCTCCACACCTTCGTTTATGGCGACCGCACCGAACAGCCTGTACTTGAGGAACTATGCAACAAGGTTCATTACTACCCCAGGACTACAGGGTGGCGCAAGCAACTTTCCACCCTGCCCTACATTGTAAATACGCGCAACCATCCCGACCTCCTGACAAATCTGTGCGCTGATGAATCGCCCATACTCTTCGATGGCATACATTGCTGCTATCTGCTCACCCATCCAGCACTGGAAGGGAGGAGAAAAATCGTGCGAATGCACAATGTGGAGCACGAGTATTACAGGCGACTCGCCACCCAGACAGGATGGAATTGGAAGGCACTGTATTATCTTGTGGAGAGTTGGCGACTGAAACGATTTGAAAAGTGCCTCACCCATGCCGACCTTGTATGCGCCATCACGAAAGCAGACAAGCAGAAACTCGACCATATTGTCAAGGGGACACAACTCATACACCTGCCCGTGTTCTTCGACACAGAACCCTTAGAAAGTCTGACCTCTGACATCCAACCACAGTCGCTGAGTTATGTGCTGTATCAAGGCAACATGGCAGTGGAAGAAAACATGCGCATAGCCCGTTTCATTGTTAAGGAAATTGCGCCACGCTGCCCGGGCGTGCTGTTTGTCATTGCCGGACACAATGCCACCCTGCCCGATGTGCCCTTGAATGTAAAAACTGTAAGCAACCCGACAGATGAGAAAATGGACGACCTGATTGCAGGCGCACGCATCCATCTTTTGCTCACATTTCAGCCCACAGGCATCAAATTGAAACTTCTCAACGCGCTCACAAAAGGAAGGGGACATATCATTGCCAATCACGACATGCTTTATGGTCATTCCTTAGGCAGATTATGTACGCGGGCAGATAGTCCAGAGGAAATAGCGAAGTCAGTCAAGACTTTAATAAACAAACCATTAGAAGAGGGAGAACTTCAACTTCGCCAACAATACCTACTAAAAATAAAAAAGGCCGGAATCTCACGACTCAGCCTTTTCTAAATAGGTATTAGTTTTTAAGGTAAAAAGATTGTTTTATTAGATTAACGACGCAAATTTAGCCAATTATTAGGCAGCTTCCAAATATTTTGGAAATAATTTTATATGTTTAATAACATATTTCTGTCATTTACGATATGACAGATTGTTATTTTCAAGCAAATCATTTATCATATTCCGTTTGATATTTCCAATTTATTGTCGTATCTTTGTGCCCGCATATATATTATATATAAATAAGGTAAGATATGACGAATACTGAGAATACAGAGCAGACAGAGAAACGCTCACTGAACTTCATCGAACAGAAGATTGAGACCGACCTGGCTGAAGGAAAGAACGGAGGAAAAGTACAGACTCGATTTCCGCCCGAACCTAACGGCTACCTGCACATAGGACACGCCAAAGCCATTGCCATGGACTTCGGTGTAGCAAAGAAGTACGGCGGAATGTGCAACTTGCGATTCGACGACACCAATCCCCAAAAGGAAGACACGGAATACATCGAAAGCATCGAGCACGACATCAAGTGGCTGGGCTTCCAGTGGGCTAACGTGTACTACGCCTCCGACTACTTCCAGCAACTGTGGGACTTTGCCGTATGGTTGATACATCAGGGGCGCGCGTATGTGGACGAACAGAGTGCCGAAGTCATCGCCCAGCAAAAGGGTACTACGACCAGCCCTGGCACGAACAGTCCCTATCGCGACCGTCCCGTGGAGGAGAATCTGCGACAGTTTGAGTTCATGAACAGTGGCAAGTGCGAGCCTGGCACATTGGTACTGCGTGCCAAGATTGACATGGCACACCCAAACATGCTCTTTCGCGACCCACTCATCTATCGTGTACTGAACATTCCCCACATCCGCACGGGCAACAAGTGGAACGCTTACCCCATGTACGACTTCACGCATGGCCAGAGCGACTATCTGGAGGGTGTTACCCACTCGCTTTGTACTCTGGAATTCGTCGAGCATCGTCCCCTCTACGACCTGTTTGTAACGTGGATGAAGGAGTGGCTGGCCGCCCCTGAGTCCTTAAAGTCCTTAGAGTCCTTAAAGACCTTAAAGACTCTAACCGCTGAAGGCTACCAAGGTCCCCGCCAGACGGAGTTCAATAAACTGAACCTCTCCTACACACTCATGTCGAAGCGCAACCTGCTGGCACTGGTCAACGAGGGTATGGTTTCAGGCTGGGACGACCCCCGCATGCCGACCATCTGTGGGTTCCGTCGTCGTGGCTATTCTCCCGAAAGCATACAGAAGTTCATCAACAAGATTGGTTACACCACCTACGATGCATTGAACGAAATGGCATTGTTGGAGAGTGCCGTACGAGAGGATTTGAATAGTCGCGCCATTCGTGTGTCGGCTGTACTTGACCCTGTGAAGGTGGTTCTCCTAAACTATCCCGAGGGAAAGACCGAGCAACTCACCGCAATCAACAATCCCGAGAACGAGGCAGACGGAACACACGAGGTGGAGTTCAGCCGCGAACTGTGGATTGAGCGCGACGATTTCCAGCCCGTAGCCGAAAAGAAGTTCATGCGTCTGGCTCCCGGCAAGGAGGTACGCCTGAAGAATGCCTACATCATTCAGTGCCCCGAGACATTGACAGACGGCAGTCTGCCATATAAAACCGATGCCGAAGGTCGTGTGACCACCATCTACTGCACCTACGACCCCGAAACACGCAGTGGACTGCCTGGTGCCGACCGCAAGATAAAGGGAAAGACCCTGCACTGGGTCAGTTGCCACAATGCCGTCAAGGCTGAAGTACGCCTCTACGACCGCCTGTGGAACGCAGAGAATCCGCGCGACGAAATGGCTGCCATTCGCGAGGCACAGAACTGCGATGCCGTGACTGCCATGCGCCAGATGATTAACCCCGACAGTCTGACCGTACTCAGAGATTGTTATGTGGAGCCCTTTGCCGCTACCCTGCCAGAACTTTCCTACCTGCAGTTCCAGCGCATTGGATACTTCAATGTCGATACCGACTCCACGCCACAGCACCCCGTCTTTAACAAGACTGTGGGGCTAAAGGCGAAGGGATAAAATGAAAATTGAAAGTTGAAGATTGAAAATTGAAATAGTGAGAAGTGAGAGGTGAGAGGTGAGAAGAGGATACGTTTTCCTCTTGAGAGTCATTCTGCCTGTCTAATACATTTCTCTTCTCACTTCTCACTTCTCACCTTGGCTAAATGGTAAATGGTAAATGACTAAATGGTAAATGACCTTTATACTTATCAATCCAAACGAAAACCGTGAACGAAGATTATACATTCTTTCAAAGTGCTGAATTTCAGACCTCATTGGCTGCCTACGAACGCATGGCGGCTGGTGGACAGAAGGCAGACCTGGATGCGGAGACCCTGACCGATGTGGCAGAGTACTACTCCCTCATGCACCGCCCGGAAGAAGCAAAGCGTTGCATCAATTATGCCCTTTCGCTCTATCCCGACAGCATAGACCCTAAGATATTCCTGTCGCGTGAAGAGATGTTCCGCGGCAATATGGCTGAAGCGATGCGCATCTGCAAAAGCATCGGAGACGACAATGACCGCGAGGTTATGTTCCTGCGTGCCGAACTGTTGTTGCATGAGGGCAAGAGCGAACAGGCATTCAAGGCTTTTCTGCGCCACTATCGGAACATAGAGAATAACCGCGATGCTGCTGAATGTGCCTGCGATTTTGCCGACCTCTGCAAAGATTATTCCTACGATAACTTGGGCATACAAGTGGTGAGCCAGGTGTGTGTGGACTTTCCCGACTACCTGCCAGCGCAATCGCTGAAGGCAGAATTCCATTGTATCTTCGGCGATTACGACAAAGCGGTGAGCATATTTCTGCGCATCATACGCGAGTCACCCTTTAAGATCCATTACTGGGCCATGTTGGTTCAGGCCTATATCAGCATGAATGATTTAGCGAATGCATTGGATGCAGCAGACTATGCGATGGCCATTGACCCAGACAACATAGAAGCCCTGAATGCCAGAGCCTGCGTGCTGTATGAACTGGAGCAGTATGACGAAGCATACCAACTATATGAGCGACTGCTAAAAGCGTTCCCCACTGATTCCCAGATGCTGATGCTCGACGCACAATGCGCCATAGAATTGGGGTTGTACGAAAAGGCCATAGAACGGCTTGACCTGAAAGTCCTGTCGCCCGCTCTGTATGGTCATGCCCTGTCTTGCCTGGCCTATTGCCACCACCAACTTGGCGATGAGGAGAAATCCGAAGCCTACAAAAGGGAGGCTGAGACCTATCACGACCATACTTTATATAATTTCTTTCCAGGCCAATATCCGTCACCCGCAAAGCGACGCGAACAAGATACGAACGACCAAGACAACGACATAGACTTACCCTTTTAATGAAATTGAAAGTTGAAAGTTGAAAGTTGAGAGTTGAAAGTTGAGAGTTGAGAGTTGAAAGTTGAGAGTTGAAAGTTGAGAGTTGAAAGTTGAAAAGACCCTCTCCAACCTCTCCCTTAAAGGGCGAGGCTTTCTCCTCCCCTTTTAGGGGAGGTCGGGAGGGGTCTCTAAATGGTAAATGGTAAATGACTAAATGGTAAATGAAACCCATCGCCCACATCAAGAACGACCTGAGCACTAAGTTCGGCATTCCCCGACAAAGCAGATTGGTGGAAAGTCTGGAAAGCAGCATCGTGTTCGAGCCTGAATATCGACAGGCAGAAGCGTTGCGCGGGTTGGAAGGGTTCTCACATTTGTGGCTTCTATGGGATTTCTCTGAAAGTCATCGCACACAATGGTCGCCCACAGTTCGACCACCGCGTTTGGGAGGAAACAAACGCATGGGAGTATTTGCCACGCGTTCTCCCTTCCGCCCCAACCCGATAGGGATGTCAGTGGTGAAGATTCTGGCCATAGAAAGCTCGACACCCGAAGGTCCCATTGTCCGTGTAGCAGGTGCTGACCTGATGAATGGGACTCCCATTTGGGACATCAAGCCTTACCTCCCCCACATTGATGCCATCCCCGAAGCGCGTGGCGGATTTTCCGAAGAAACAGCCAAGGAAGCACCTCTCGAGGTTGTCCTTTCCGATACACTCAGCAGTAAGTTTACCGCCCAACAAATAAAGGCTCTGCACGACTTGCTTGCCAACGACCCTCGTCCGCGTTATCAGGACGACGAGGAGCGCGTCTATGTCATTGAATATGCCGGACAAGAGATTCAGTTTCGTGTGGAAGACAGAACATTGATAACAATAGACAATAAACAATAAACAAGAAACAATAACCATGAAAACAAGCAAACATTTTCTGCTCGCATTGTTCCTCTCAGTGGTGTCCATAGGGCTGAATGCAGCACCTATCACCCGCGAACAAGCCCAAGAGAAAGCACAGGAATTTCTCAAAAAAGTAAAAGGTAGCCACAAGTTGTCTGCAGTAAAGGAGCGCACCAAGTTGGGGCCTCGCCGCGCCAAGGCAACGAACACAGAGACCGAACTCTTCTATGTATTCAACCGTGGCGAGAACCAAGGCTACATCATTGTTTCCGGCGATGACCAGACATTGCCGATACTGGGGTACACCGAAGAAGGAGAGTTCGACTATGAGCAGTTGCCCATCAACATGCGTTCATGGCTTGAAAGCCGCGAGCAGCAACTGATGGAACTGAGCACTTCCTCCAATCTTACTTCCCAGCCAAGGCGTGCCATCAGTACGCACGATGCAATCTCTCCCATGGTAACCTCCAAATGGAACCAGGGCGACCCATACAATCAGGAGTGCCCGATGTACTTTACGCTGGGACGTTCCGTGACAGGTTGCGTGGCGACGGCGATGGCACAGGTGCTATACTTCCAACGCGACAAGTCGGTGACTGAGATACAATCCGCCATACCTGGCTACACTGGCTGGACGACCCACGAAACCTACGGCAATCTGGCAGTGGCTGGCATCGAGGAAGGTTCGCCCATCGACTGGGACAATATGCTCGACACCTATGGCAGTGGAGCCACCGCCAAGCAGAAGTTGGCCGTAGCACAACTGATGCACTACTGCGGTGTTGCCGTCCACATGGACTACACCAACAGTTCCTCCGGTGCGCAGTCAAGCGATGTGCCCACAGCTTTCCAAAAATACTTTGGCTATGGTTCGCAGACGCGCATTGTGTACCAAAATAGTTACTCCGATGAAGGATGGGACAACCTGCTCTACAACGAACTGGCACAGGGCCGCCCCTTCTATCTCAGCGGCTACAACAGCGAGGCTGGGCACGCCTTCGTCTGCGACGGCTACGACGGCAACTACTGCTTTCACATCAACTGGGGATGGGGCGGCGCCAGCGACGGATACTATATGCTCTCGAAACTGAACCCCGGTTCGCAGGGCATCGGCGGCAGCAGCGGTGGATATAGCGAGGGCGAGGCAGCCGTCATCGGCTGTGAGCCAGAGAACTATGGCGAGAAAGCTATGCCGATAGCCAATACTACCGTGAAGAAGATTTGCCTTGCCAACTGGGATGCCAATGGCGATGGCGTATTCACATACGGCGAGGCCGCGGCTGTCACGAGTCTTGGCAGTGCATTCACAGAACAGGCAAGCATCACCACCTTTGAAGAACTCTATTATTTCACAGGTCTTGAGGGCCTTGACGACGATGCCTTCCGTGGTTGCACAAGACTCACCACCGTCAAATTACCGAAGAGTCTGACTGCTATTGGCAAACGTGCCTTTGCCGGTTGCCGTGCGCTGAAGACCTTCTCCCTGCCCGACGGCTTGCTCTCTGTCGGCGACAGTGCTTTTGCAGGTTGCCGTGTGTTGCCCAATCAGGCACTGCCCAACGGGCTTTCCCGCCTCGAAGCCAACACCTTCGAAGGCTGCATTGCCTTCACCGAGATGACACTCCCGTTGAATACCCTATACATCGGTTCGGAAGCATTCAAGGGCTGCACCAAACTGACCAGTTTCACCGTGAAGAACGTCGCTCCGCAGGACATTCTCCTGGGCGACAATGTATTCAGCGACATCGACCTCTCCAAGGCCACGCTAAATACGCTGCAAGGCACCCGCCAATACTTTGCCAATGCCGACCAGTGGAAGGAATTTGGTAACCTCCACGAAGAGCGCACCCTCTCACAGGGACAGTTTGCCACCATGGAGACCAACAAGAAATACTACCTCTATAATGTCGGCACAGGCTACTACCTGACCAAGGGAGAGGCATGGGGCACACAGGCCGTCGTGGCAGACACCTACGAGCCTATGCGCTTTGAGATGCGCCGCACCTCCTCCATGCCCGACGGAGTCTATTATCTCTACTCCGCCGACACGGGCAACTCCTCGAACCATATCCTCTTCCGCACCAGCACCGACTCCAACGTCGGGAGCGGCATCCCCGCCTGCTTCGTGGACGGCCCCACCTCGCACGTCACCGACAAGACCGCCTACTGGAACATACAGTTGGCGGAGGGCAAGGAGAACGTCTATACCATGCAGATTCCAAGCACCCTCACTGGCTACAACGCCTCCCAGTATCTGGGCGTGCAGCCCTCGCACGCGAGCAATGCAGCCACACCCACCTACGGCATCTACAGCGACATCTCATACGAAGACTACACACAGAACTGCCACTGGATGCTGGTAGCCTACGATGCAACAGAGCAACAGAACTTCCAACGCGCCCTTGCACTGAAAAACCTTTTGGAGATAGGCACGGCGAAGAAGGTGGACACGACCTGGGAGCAGTCCGTCTATGACAACTTCGAGAGCACTGCCGAGGAGATAGACAAGGCATGTCGCAAACTGCGCCGCAAGCTGAACTTCATCAACTTTGTGGACGAAGCAGCCCGCACAGGTCTCATTGCTGCCGCCGACGCAGACAACAACGGCGAGGTCAGCTACACAGAAGCCGCCGCCGCACAGCAAGTTGGCGATGCGTTCTACCAAAACACCGATGTGGTTGACCTGAGCGACCTGCGCTACTTTACAGGCATCCCCAGCCTCTACGGCAACAGTTTCTACAATTGCACCAAATTGCAGACTGCCACGCTGCCAGAGAATGTCGTAAACATCTACTACCGCGCCTTCATGGGGTGCAGCCGACTGCAGAACATCAGCATCGGCCGTTATGTGAGCCAGATTGGTCAGGAAACATTCAAGGGCTGCACACAACTCAAGGAAGTGCGCATTGCCGTACCCGACCCTGCCAACATCTCACTGGGGACCGACGTGTTCAGCGGTGTCAAGACGGCACAAGCCACCCTCTATGTGCCGCAGGGCAGCCGCGAACTCTATGCCAACGCCGATGTATGGAAGACCTTCGGCACCATCGTCGAGATGCGCTCTGTGGTGCAGCCCGACTACGAGACCGAACCGACGACCGACACCAACTACTATGTCTATAACCACGGACGCAAAGGCAACATCACCAAGGGCGAGGCCTACGGCACACAAGCCGTCGTAGCCGCCAAGGGTCTTGTATATCAGTTACGCCGCACCAGTTCAATGGCAGAGGGTCTCTACTACCTCTATGCCGAAGGCAGCGGCACCACCAACCACGTTCTCTTCCGCACCAGCACCGACTCGAAGGTGGGGGCGGGCATCAAGACCTGCTTCGTCGACGGCACCCTCTCGGCAAAGGCCTACTGGAAGGTTCAGCCAGTCGAGGGCGAGCCCGGCATCTTCACGCTGCAAGTGCCTGAGACCGATGCAGAATACGTTGCTGGTCAATACCTCGGCACCGACTACAACCACTCCACCGACTACACCATTGGCACGGAAGCCCTCTACTACGACATTTCGTATGCCGAGAATCCCGATGGTTGCAAGTGGTCGTTTGCCAGCGTCGATGCCCTGAAGGAAGCCGAAGCCTTCTTCCAGCTCACGGAACAACTGCGCGAACTGTTGGAGGTGGCAGACGCAAAGCCCATTGAATGCAGTGCCGAGCACGCCGTCTATGACGATTTCAACAGCACGGAACAGCAGATAACCGATGCCATCCATTCGCTGCGCCAGCGTCTCCACTATATCGAATTCCTCGACAACCGCGCCCGCACGCTCTGTGTGAACACATGGGACGACGACGAAGACGAGGAACTCAGTTTGGAGGAGGCGGCTGCCGTAACCGACATAGGCACCCTCTTCCGCAATTCCACTGCATTGAAGAGTTTCGAGGAACTGCGCCATTTCACCGCACTTACTGAGATTCCCGCCGAGGCCTTCCGTGGTTGCACCACCCTCACGTCCATCTACATTCCGCAGGGCGTGACCGCCATTGGCGAAAAGGCATTCTATTCTACCTCGTCGCTCAAGTACATGGCCGTGCTCTCTCCCACCCTTGTCGATGCAAGCACGGCATCGCTGCCCGCCAATCTCACAATCTTTGTGCCCCTGGCACTGATGGATGCCTACGCAGCCGATGCCACATGGGGGAAGTGCACCATCAGGGAATACACCGGAACGCCCCTCGTTACCGCCGAAGATGCCAGCCGCATCTATGGGCGCACAAATTCCAAGTTCACCTACATTGTGACGGGTGCGCCCGTCAACGGAGAGCCCTCGCTGACCTGCGAGGCAGACGCTACGTCGCCAGTGGGCAACTACCCCATTCTCTGCCAGAGTGGAACCGTCACCAGCGTGGGCACGCAATTCGCAGGTGGCACGCTCACGGTCGAAGGTGCCCCGCTGACCCTCACGGCGAAGTCCTACACCCGCAATATCGGTGAGGAGAATCCTGAATTCCAGTTCTCGAACTCTTCACTGAAGAATCGTGAGAAGATTAACGACGTGCTCGTCACACAGCCCGTCCTCGAGTGCGACGCCACTGCCGACAGCCCCGCAGGAGTGTACGAGATTCGCATCAGCGGTGCCGAGGCGGCCAACTATGTGATAAGTTACGCCAACGGCACGCTCACCGTCATAGACCCCGTGGGCATTCGTTCAATAGACAATGGACAATCGACAACGGACAATGCTATCTACGACCTCGCAGGGCGCAGGGTGACCGGAAAGCCCGCGCGGGGACTGTACATTATTGGCAAAACGAAAATTATAAGATAACCATACCCTACCGCAAAGGTTAAGTTAACCTCTGGACACAGAATCAGGGCAGACTCTTACGAGCCTGCCCTGATTACTATATTTGACAGCACCTTTATGGCAAGAATTTGTTGCGGAGCCTACCATTTACCATTTAACCATTTACCATTTACCATTTAGCCAAGGTGAGAAGTGAGAACGCCGAAGGGGTCGCGAGCGAATAGCGAGAACGCCAAAGGGGTCGCGAGCAAATAGCGAGAACGAAGTGGCAACGAAGTGGCAAGTGAGAGGTGAGAAGAGGATACTTCCGCCTCTTGAGGATTATTCAGGGAGTCTAATACATTTCTCTTCTCACTTCTCACTTCTCACCTCTCACTTCTCACTTCTCACTTCTCACCTCTCACTATTTCAACTTTCAACTTTCTTACAGACGGAACACTAAAGAAAAGCGCGTCGAGCTCATTTTACATTTGCCGTCTGGAGCAAAGTCCGAATCACCAAAGTACTTGAGTTTACTTTTTCCCCAAGTGTGCTCTACGCCTATTCCCCACCGCTTATAGCCGATAATGCCTCCGACACGCATGCGTCCAAGGTAACCACCATAGGCATCCGTGGAGCCATCGCCTGTCAGTAGGAGTAGCGTGAACGAAGGGACATAGTGGAAATAGAATTTCACTTTCAGCTGATCCAGTTTGGGGTTTCCGAGTGGAACCAAAGGTGACAAACTGATGCTGGGACCAACGCCAAGCAGACCCGTAGTGATCTGGAACTTGCCGATATCCAGATTATCCATATCCCAATCATCACCATCATCTTCGTCATCATCCCAGTATTCGTCGTCCCAAGCGTCGTCCTCATCTCCGTCTCCGTTTATAAAACTCTTGATGCCCTTTCCCTTCGCATAGTGGGCAAATGAAAGGTCAAGCCAGTTGACATCCAATCCGAACTTTGCCATTCCGCCGAAAGCCTTCTTCTGCAAATAGAAGGTGCGGCGCATGGAGAGACCCACGCCCAGGCGGCTTTCCAGTTTAGTTCCTTCCGGTGTTGTCAAGTCCCAGTTCTCATAGCCCAGCAACAGAGGCTTCGACTTTGCCCATATCGCTTTTTGCCGTTCGTTCCATGCTCTCTGCACACTGTCGCGCTCAAATCGGTCTTTCAAATCTGTCATCTGTTCCCACAGTGCTGCCAACGAATCGCGCTGCACACCACTGCCCTCCGTCTGTGCCGCCACAGGCAGCACGGACGGAAGGAGAACCAGCACAAACATATACAATCTTTTCATGATTCTTTTATTTTCCTTTTTTTCAATGCTTCAATATCTTCTTCTTGCTCCGAAGTTTTCTGCTCATCACCTTTCTGGCAGGAGCCGAATAAAGCACCGATTCTGACACGTTCTCAAGTGCTGCCACAAATATCTGCGGGTCGCTATCAAGCGGGTCAAACTCTCCATCAACGGTTGAGCCCTCGGAGTCGTAATACATATCTATCAATTTCCCCTTGTAATAATACATAATCTCATCGTCTTCGTCATCCACCTTCTTGAGTCCTGCCTTTTCTGCCTGTGCCTTCAGAGTCTGGAAGTCCTCTCTCGTCCCATTGTAGAAAGCAATGGCACCTGTGCCCATATAGCCCTCAGTTACCTTGCCCACCAAGGGAGCAGCAGTCGTCAGCACGGGCATGAAGGTGGGACCTCCGACGCTCCTTGGCTGAACATTCCGATACGGCAGCATAACTGCACACACGCTTACCGCCACACCTGTGGCCGTGAACACGGCTTCAGGGTCGTAGGCACCGCTGTAATTGCTGTATTCTCCCCTACCGCTCAGATTTAATATGAACTTCCCCGTCTTACGCGTTATCATGACATTAGACGATGCCCCGTCGCAGAATAATACATGATTGTTGTCCATCACTTCTACAACGGCATTGTCAAAGGAACTCTTATTGGCATCATAGCCAGTCAAATCCAGTCCGAAGTAATTCGTCTCTTCGTCATTCTCCTGTTCTATGACAAGGTGCCTGTCAAAGACGATTACGCCCTCTCCGAAGTAGTAGTCATCTGGCGTGTAGATTTTCATGTCTATTGTACATCCGTCGCTCAACACAACACTCATCCGCCCATCATTGCCAGTTTCTGAGGAGATAAGGATGTCGCCGACATCCAGATTGTACTTGCCCACAAGTATGTCTTTGGTAATGATGTCGCCGTCCAGCGTCTGCACGTTCAGCGTAGCAGAGCCAGCATAGCCCTCCGGGGCATAGAGCACAAATGTGCCGTCATATCTGGATACTACTGATGTCGTCTTCTTGTTGCCGTATGTAATCCAGATGGAGCACGTGTTTGAGCCACCTGCCTCGTTCACAATGCGCCCATAGACATTGTACAGTGTGGGCAACACGATATCCACCTCCCTGACTTCTCTTGGCGTAAGGGCAGATACGTGATAGGTGAATACATTACTATAGTTGCCATAATCCTTCGACTTGACCCATATATCAAAGTCTTCGTTAGCCACGACCTCGTGGCGATAGTAGCCATTTGCATTCGTATAGGCATAGGTTTGTCCGATGGTAATCTTGGTATTCACCACGGGCTGGCCGCTTTCGTCCGTGACATATCCTTCCACTACGGCCTGTTTCTCGGGATAGTCGAGGTTCACCCATGAGAAGTGCTTCACCGTTCCTACATACGAATTGCCTTTCAGTATGGCCACGCCTTCCTCTTCCCAAAGTCCCGTAGTCTCATTAAAACTCCAGAGAGGAATGGAGGATGGGAGATTTTCTGTCATGCCGTCGGGTATGGGGAATGTCAGCGTGGCCTCCGCCCCTTCTTTCAGTTGCAGTTTGTTGCCTTTCTTGTCCGTCAGGTTCACGGCAGTCATACCGTACGACAGCAGCATGGCATCGCTACCGTCCGTGCGCACTGCGGCAAGGTCGCCGCCTGGCATCATGTCCGCAAAGTGCTCGTTATTGGGATCAAGGTATATCATCTCCGCTTTCAGTTTACCCGAATATGCTTTTCCGTTCGAGTCCACCATGTAGCCGTCCTGCGGCATGTCTATCTTCATTCCGCCCGCCTTCAGTTCCTTGGCAACGGAAGACGTATAGGCCGTCGTGCTGCTGAAGTTGCCATTCTCCTTCTTGCACATGACGATGTCCCAGGTTGCTTCTCCATCCACTTTCAGGGAGCGCACCACGTCGAAATAGCCAGTCTTGCTGAATCGCACCACAGGGCGTTCCGCAACGATGTCCAGTTCCATAAACGAGAACAGTCCCGCCGAATTGGTCTTGGCTACGGAAGTACCCGATGCCACGGTCACATCCGACACGGGATTGCCGTCGGTGTCTCTCACGACACCAGACAGCAGCGCGCTTTTCATCACTCCGTTTACCGTGACCTCTGTGGTCGGGTAATCGTCGTCGTCATCACCATCCTCGTCATCCAGAAACGATAACAAGTCACAGGATACCAGCAGGGCGGCACTGACGGCAGTAAGCAGTGACAACACCCATAAAGAACTTATTTTTTTCATACGTACGATTGCATTTAGAAAGTATAACTAATTAGATTACTTAACCATGACTTTGAGGCTTACTCGAACTCATTTCCGTTCGGCATAGCGGATGCAAGCATCGCTCTGCGCTCACTTAACCATGACTTTTCTAACCTTGCCGTCCGGGTAGCGCACGATGTTGATGCCCCGTTGCATCTTCGGCAGGCGACGACCGCTCAGGTCATAGACCTCTGTGGCCTCTGTCTTCTCTGCGCTCTCTGTGGCTGGAAGGCTCTCTATGCCCGTTGGGTCTCCACCCGTCGTGAACGTCTGTTCCTCGCCGTAGAACGTCTCACCCTCTGAGGTCGTCACGTAAGCCACATAGGTGTACGTCGTCTCGTAGTCAAGTCCTGTCAGGTTCGCCTCCATCACGGTACCTGTGGCCTCCATCGTCTGTGCCGTGCTTGGCACGCTGGGAGCATAGTGTGCCTCACCCTTCACGCCAGCCGAGGCCTGCCAATACTTGAAGCCCTGGCTCACGATGTTGTCCGTGCCGCGCTGGGCATAGCCCTTCACCGTGGCCACGTTGCCATTGACCGCAATCTTCGCGTAGGTATGCACCGTCGGGTCGAAGTACGAGAAGTCCGACGGATCCATGCCTTTCCACTCCCCATAGTAGCGTGTGCCGTCGTTGGCCTCGTAGTAGGGGCGGAACTTCCACAGGTAGTTTGCATTCAAGCTACGGATATAGCCTTCCATCTGCCCGTCGTAGAGGTAGGCACCGCCCTCTTTTGAATCGAAGTCGTCATTCCAATCCTGTCGTCTCCATTGGAAGCCGACATCCTGCTCCTCGTCGTCCAGATTAGATTTGGCTGCCACGATGATGTTCCCCTCCGTGATTACCTTCGGCTGCTGGGTCTCGAGTGTAAGGGCTTCGGTTGTGAATGCAATATTCAAGGAAACCTCTCCTCCTTCCTTGAAGGTTGCCTTGAATTCCTTGGTATAAGCAGTGTTGGGTTTTAGCCCCGTCTGTTTAATCTTACTCGAGGCATAGTTGTTCTCCTCAAAACCGATAGACGTAACGGTAGCATCTATCAAGCCAGACAACTGTCCTTGCAATGTTGCAGATGAAGCAGAGATGTACAATACCGTAGCACTAGCCGTAATGCGTTGAGTACTAAGTGAGGCATAATTAGAAAACTCACTACCGTCACGAGTAATCACTCTATATGTGAAGTCCCTGCTTTCTCCCGGGCGTAGTCCCTTTAGCGTCACTTCATCCTTCTCTCCGTAGTCATCAAATCCTGCATATACGACATCTGCGTCACCGACATCACACACAGGTTTCTCAACGGTCAGAGACGTGTTTGTAGACTGAGCAATAGTCGGTTTATTCACCGTAATGGTTTTAGTCCTTGCCTGAATGTCATAATTCAACTCATGGTCGCCCAAGTATCCAGTTGTCGCAATCGTGTAGTCTGTGTTGGGAATAAGCCCCGTTATCTTTATAATATTGTCAACGGTTCTAAATTCCTGCTCCTGAAATATTGCTTTTTGTCCTGTGAGCCCGCTAAATGTCACTAAAGTTATGCTACTCTGAGTGATATCAGCAAGTTTGAAAGGCTTATTTATCAGAAGGTTTTTCCACCCTGTGGCTTTCTGATAGGCCTCTTCATACTCAACAGGTACTATCGCAACAGTTACTGGGAAGGAATTACTATAGGCTGTGGGAGGCACTTCTTTATTGCAAAATACAAAATTCAGACCTGTACATCCATCGAACGCATAATCGCCAATGGATGTCACGCTGTTGGGGATTTCGATGGAGGTCAAGCCCGTACACTTATAGAATGCACAACCGCCAATCTCGGTCATGCTGTTGGGAATGGTGACGGCGGTCAGGCCAATGCAACCAGAGAAGGCAAAAACGCCAATCGAGGTCACGCTATTGGGGATGGTGCTATTCTTGCATCCCGCAATTAGTGTGTTGCTTGAAGTCTCAATAATTGCATTGCAATTTTCTCTGGAATCGTAGATAGTATTGTCAGTTTCTACCCTTATACTTTCCATACTAGAGCAGCTAAAGAACGCAGCCTCGCCAATCTCGGTCACGCTTTTACCGATGGTGACGGAGGTCAGACCCGTGCACCAATAGAACGCACCTTCGCCAATCGAGGTCACGCCGTTGCCGATGGTGACGGATGTCAGACCCGTGCAGTAACAGAACGTATAATTGCCAATCGAGGTCACGCCGTTGCCGATGGTGACGGATGTCAGGCCAGTGCAGCCTTGGAACGCACTCCAGCCAATATAGGTCACGCTGTTGGGGATTTCTATAGAGGTCAGGCCACTGCAATTTTCGAACGCATAATAGCCAATCTCGGTCACACTGTTAGGGATGGTGACAGAGGTCAGACCCGTGCAACCTCGGAACGCCCCACCGCCAATCGAGGTCACGCTCTCGGGGATTTCAATGGAGGTCAAGCCCGTGCAGTCATAGAACGCCCCACCGCCAATCGAGGTCACACTGTAGGTCTTTCCGTTGTAGGTGACGGACTCGGGAATCGTAACACTGCCCGTGTACTCATTACTATAGGAGTCATCAGAACTTCCTCTGTACGATACAGCCACAGTCAAGTTGGTACTGGAGGTGATTTTGTAATAAATTCCATCTACCGCAAAGTCGTGGGCCGAAGCCACATTTGCCGCCATGCTCATGAGCATGGCAAGCAAAAAAGAAAAGGTTTTGTGTTTCATTTGTTTTGTTATTAAAATGGTTAAACGATTAGTCCGTCTATGTACACAAAAAGAAGGCGTAAGTCTCACTTATTACCTATCTGAGGCCTTAGGAAGCCCTTGCATCTGTAATAAGCAGAACTCACGCCTTCAGCATATACGATATGCCCTCAAGGGGCTACCATACAAGCATAGACGTGAGCGATTACTGCCTACTATCCTCGATGCAATGAAAGTTCCTAAGTTTCAGATAAGGATAATATCGTAACGCTCAAACGTTTTTCCGTATGTCATCTGGCTCATGCACACCGCTATGTGCACCAGAATCACGACAAAGTTACAAAATATAATTAAAAATTAAAAATTAAAAATTAAATATGTATCTTTGCAGCAATTTATTAATCACATCACGCCGTCGCGGCGCAGTTTTTCCTGCCACTTCCAGGCGGAACGCAACACGTCTTCAGTGGGTGTGTCGGCCTTCCAGCCAAGCACGCGGTTGGCCTTGTCCACATTGCCCCAGACCTGCTCTATATCGCCCTCGCGACGGGGGGCATATTCCCAGTTCACCTTCACGCCGGTGGCCTTCTCGAAGCCCTCGACGACCTCCAGCGTGGAGAGTCCGCGGCCTGTGCCGATGTTGAAGATTTCCACATCGTCGCCGTCGCCCTCGAGCACGCGGGTCATGGCCTTCACGTGTGCCTTGGCCAGGTCAACGACATAGATGTAGTCGCGGATGCAGGTGCCGTCGGGGGTGTTGTAGTCGTTGCCGAAGATGCGCAACTGCTTGCGCACGCCGATGGCGGTCTGCGTGACAAAGGGTATCAGGTTCATGGGCACGCCAATGGGCAGTTCGCCAATCTCAGCCGTGGGATGGGCGCCAATGGGGTTGAAGTAGCGCAGGATGACCGACTTGACGGGGGCACCGGAATGGATGTAGTCCTGAATGATTTCCTCGTTGATCTGCTTCGTGTTGCCGTAGGGCGACAGGGCTTTCTGGATGGGAGCCTGCTCGGTGACGGGCAGGTTCTCCTCAGTGGGCTGACCATAGACGGTGCATGAGGAGGAGAAGATGATGCCCTTGACATCGTACTTGGGCATGAGTTCCAGCAGGTTGATGAGCGAGACGATGTTGTTCCTGTAGTAGAGCAGGGGCTTCTCCACCGACTCGCCTACGGCCTTGGAGGCGGCAAAGTGGATGATGCCCTTTATCTGCGGATACTTCTTGAAGACTCCTTCGGTGGCCTCCTGGTCGCGGAGGTCCACCTGCTCGAATGCGGGGCGCTTGCCCGTAATCTTCTCGATGCCGTCGAGCACCTCGATGCGTGAATTACTCAGGTTGTCGACGATGACTACGTCGTAGCCTGCCTCCTGCAACTCTACGGTGGTGTGCGAACCGATGAAGCCGCAACCTCCTGTTACCAAGATTGTTTCTTTCATAGTAATAGACCCCTCCTAACCTCCCCTTAAAGGGGAGGAACACCGCTTAGGGGCTTGGGTGTTTCGATTAAACTTGTTTGGGACTTCCCCCTCCTAAGGTGAGAGAATGAGAAAATGAGAGAATGAGAAAATGAGAAGAGAAATGTATTAGACTCCCTGAATAATTCTCAAGAGGAAAACGTATCCTCTTCTCACTTCTCACTTCTCACTTCTCACTATTTCAACTTTCAACTTTCACCTTCCACCTTAAAACAATTTTGCCAAGCCGTTGTTTACGCCCGAGAAGCCCATGAAGGCCATGGAGAGGAGACCTGCCACGACGAGGGCGATGGCCATGCCTTGCATGCCCTTGGGGACATCCATGCGCGCCAACTGCTCGCGGATGCCGGCAAAGACGATGAGGGCGAGGCCGAAACCGAGGGCTGTGCAGAGGGCGAACCATACGCCGGTGACGAGTCCGTGCTCCATGCCTGCGGCATCGTAGGTGCCGTTGCCGACGAGGATGGCGACACCAAGGATGCAGCAGTTGGTGGTAATCAGCGGCAGGAACACGCCCAAGGCCTGATAGAGGGCGGGGCTGACCTTCTTCAATACGATTTCCACCATCTGCACCAGTGCGGCGATGACGAGGATGAAGGCGATGGTTTGGAGATACTCCAGACCGAAGGGGTTCAGCACGTAGAGTTGTATCAGATAGGTCACCAGTGTGGCTATGGTGAGCACAAAGGCTACGGCGGCGGCCATGCCCGTGGCGGTCTCCACCTTCTTCGACACGCCGAGGAAGGGACAGATGCCGAGGAACTGACTCAGTACGATATTGTTGACGAATATCGCCGTGATAAAGATAAGAATAAATGCCATAGTTTAGTCATTTAGGAGCAGGGGGCAAGGAGCAGGGAGCAAGAGAAATGTTTTGTACCTTATCTTTATCGCAAACGGGCAAGCGTATCCTCTTGCACCTTGCTCCTTGCACCTTCCTACTTAATTAGTCTTCAATTTATTAAACACTGCGATGAGATAGCCCAGGACGATGAAGGCTCCGGGAGCCAGGACAAAGAGCAGGGCTCCATAGTGTTCGGGGAAACAGGTGAGACCGAAGACCTTGCCCGTGCCCAACAGTTCGCGGCAAGCACCCAGCAGGGTCAGTGCCCACGTGAAGCCAAGACCAATGCCCAGACCGTCGAAGATGCTGGGGATGGCTCCGTTCTTGGCGGCAAAGGCTTCGGCACGACCGAGGATGATGCAGTTGACCACAATCAGCGGGATGAACAAGCCCAGGGCTGCGTCCACGGCAGGGGCGTATGCCTTGATGAGCATCTGCAGGATGGTGACCAGCGAGGCTATCACCACGATGTAGCACGGAATGCGCACCATGTCGGGGATGAGGTTCTTGATGAGCGCAATGATGAGGTTGGAGAACACCAGCACGGCCATCGTGGCCAAGCCCATTGACATGCCGTTCAAAGCCGAAGACGTGGTGCCCAACGTAGGACACATACCAAGGAGAAGCACAAAGGTGGGGTTCTCCTTGATGAGTCCGTTCAGAAATACTTTTAGATTATTGATCATGACTTTCCTCCTTTCCTTCTTTATGTTGAACGGAAGCACCCGTCTCGGCATCTTCCTGTGTAGCCAGAGCCTCGTATGCGCTGTTGACGGCACGCAGGAAGGCACGGCTGGTAATCGTGGAGGCCGTGATGGCATCTACCTCGCCGCCGTCCTTCGAGACAGCCATATTGTTCTTCTCGGGATTCATGCCGATGATGCTGCCCTTACCGTCCTTCTGGAACCACTCGCCGGCCTTGGCACCGAGCCCTGGTGTCTCGCTGGTTTCCAGTATCCGGTAACCTTGAATGATGCCTTCGTCGTCGAACCCTACGAGCACGGTGAGCTTACCGCCGAAGCCATTGGGGTCGGTTGCCTGGACGGCCACGCCCTTGTCGGTGCGATAGACCACGGCTCCATTTTCAAGTGTGTCAGGAGCCTCCACCTTTACTTCGTCGGCACCGAGCACAGACTTGATGCCGTCCGAAAGTTGCTTTGCCTTAATCTGCTCTATGGGACCTGCCGTCACACTGTTCACATATCCCAAGGCTAATCCCGCAATCACGGCAATAGAGGTCAGCACAATGACCATGTTGGGCAATGTTGATGCTAATTTCTTACTCATTTCTTTGCCTCCTTTCTTATTACCTCGCCGAAGCGCGTGGGTTTGCAATATATGTTAATCAAAGGTGTGAACGCATTCATGATAAGGATTGCGAAGGACATACCTTCGGGATAGGCTCCCCAGTTGCGGATGATGACGGTCAGGAGACCAATGCACACACCATAGATGAGCTGCCCCTTAGGCGACATGGGCGAGGTGACATAATCCGTGGCCATGAAACATGCGCCAAGCATCAAACCTCCAGAGAAGATGACCTGCAAGGGATTGGCATATACGGGATTGGCCAAGTGGAGCAGACCCGCAAAGGCAAGCACCGTGAGGATGATGCTGACGGGAATGTGCCAAGTGATAATCTTCTTCCACAACATGAAGCAAGCACCAAGCAAAAGGAGCAAGGCACTGACCTCTCCCATGGAACCTTCGGTCTGGCCGAGGAACATCTCGAGACTGCCGGGAAGGTCGTTGAGTATCGAAGCGTCTTTCTCCAAGATGGCTTTCTGCATCAAACTCAATGGAGTGGCACCAGATACGCCATCGATGGCATCATTGAAGTTGTCGGGCCATGTGGTCATCTGCACAGGGAATGAAATCAACAGAAACACACGACCGGCAAGGGCGGGATTGAAGATGTTCTGACCGAGGCCACCGAACGTCATCTTGCCCACACCTATGGCGAACAAAGCACCAAGAACCACAATCCATATAGGAAGATTGGCAGGTAGGTTAAAGCCCAGGAGCAGGCCCGTAAGTATAGCAGAGCCATCGAGTATTGTCAGACGCTCGCTTTTCAAAATAAACTTGGTGATGGCCCACTCGAAGAGCACACACGCCAACACCGAAGTAAGCATAACTGCCACCGCACCCAGACCGAAAAAGTAGAAACTTGCGGCCAGGGCAGGAAGCAAGGCTATACAGACACCATACATATTCTTCTGGACACTGTCGCCTCCATGAACATGCGGTGAAAGAGATATTGTCAATTTATTCATAATGGTTTCTTTATAAGATTGTTAAGGTCATTGCTTTTGAGAGCGGCTGCGGATGATGCCCATCACGGTAGCCTTGCCCACGCGGATGCGGTCGAGCAAAGGACGGTGGCTGGGGCAGGTGAACTGACAAGAGCCACATTCGATGCAACTAACGATATCGTCCTGCTCGGCAGCGTCCCAATCGCGTTGCTCGCTTACCTTGGCGAGGAAATAAGGTTCCAAGCCCATCGGGCAAGCACCTACGCACTTGGCACAACGAATGCAGGGTTGTACCTCGGCACGTCGAGCCTCGTCCTCACGCATGATGAGCAGGCCGCTACTCCCCTTTGTCATGGGAACGTCAAGGCTCATCAACGCCTTTCCCATCATTGGGCCGCCGCCAATAACCTTACCCGTATCCTCCGGCAGGCCACCACACTCATCAATCAGTTGACTGAACGGCGTGCCCAAACGCGCCAGAAGGTTAGATGGCAGATTCACGCTCTTACCCGTAACCGTAATGATGCGGTCGATAAGCGGCTTATTCTTCATTACCGCTTGGTAAATGGCGAAAATCGTGCCGACGTTCTGCACGATGGCTCCCGTATCGATGGGCAAAGCTGGAGGAGCGGGCACCTGACGCTTAATCACTGCGTCAATCAACTGCTTCTCGCCACCCTGCGGATACTTTACCTTTAGGGGAACAATCTCGATGTCGGGGTATTTCGCAGCCTTTTCAGTCATTAGGCCGATGGCATCTGGTTTATTGTTTTCTATGCCGATATAGCCTTTGCGTACATTTACGGCCTTCATCACCAACTGCAAGCCAACGAGCACCTCCTCGGGATGTTCCAACATGAGACGGTGGTCGGCTGTCAGGTAGGGCTCACACTCCACGGCATTCACGATGACACATTCTGCCACCTTACCGGGAGGAGGGCACAGTTTCACATGAGTGGGGAACGTGGCACCCCCCATGCCCACAATACCTGCGGACTTAATCTTATCTACGATGGTTTTGCCATCCAACTCCGGACGGTCGGCAAGCGTTACGAGGTCAGCAGAGCGGTCTATTGCCTCTTCCCACTCATCACCTTCCACATCCACCGTAACTGCCATGCGGCGTGTGCCGCTGGCATCCAACGCGGCATCCACCTTGCTGACGGTGCCGCTGACGCTGGAAAAGATGGGGGCACTGACAAAACCGCCAGCCTCCCCCAGCAGCGTACCGACCTTAACCTTATCGCCTTTCTTTACGACTGGGTTTGCAGGGGCACCAATATGCTGGAACATGCTGAACACAGCCTGCTTAGGCAACTGAGCCTCACGAATGGGGCTACCAGCAGAAAGCTTATTCTCTTCGGGGTGAACTCCGCCTATCTTAAATGTCTTCATATCGTTTTACTGTTCTTTAGGGGTTATCGGAGTATTCGGAGTGCTCGGAGTATTCTGAGTGCTCGGAGTATTCGGAGCGGCCTCAGCCTTCGGCTTGCGTGGCGGGAAGTTAAAGGCATGAATCGCACCCTTCGGACAAGCCTCGACGCACTTCAGGCACATCTTACATTTCTCGGCATCAATATAGGCGAGATTGTTTGCAAGAGATATGGCTTCGAACTTCTCGCAGGTCTTTACGCACTTGCCACAACCGATGCACGAAGCCTTACATGCCTTGTTGGCAATGGCTCCCTTATCTTTGTTGTTGCAAAGTACAACTACTCTCCTACCCTTCGGCCCCTTGAGGCGAATCTCAATGATACCGCGTGGGCAAGCCTTGGCGCACGCGCCACAAGCCGTACACTTCTCTTCATCCACTTCAGGCAGTCCCGTTTCCTCGTTCATGCGCAAAGCACCAAATTGGCAGACACTCACGCAATCGCCGCAGCCAAGACAACCAAACGGGCAGGCCGTCTCACCCATGCCCGTCATCTGCTGTACCTTACAACTCTGTGCACCGTCGAATGACACAAGGCGAGGACGATTTTCACATGTGCCATTGCATCGCACAACAGCCACCTTAGGAGCCGAAGCCTCGACTGCCATTCCCAGTATGTCGGCCACCTGTTCCATTACGGGCTGACCGCCTACGGGGCAAAGCAGACCTTCCAACGAACCTTTGTCGTCGGCCGCTTTCACGCAAGCTCCTGCAAAACCGGCGCAACCCGGGAAACCGCATCCACCACAATTGGCCTGTGGAAGTGCGGCACTCACCAGCGCGATGCGCTCATCTTCGTGCACCGCAAACTTGCGTGATGCGAAGTAGAGCAGCAATGCGGCAATGAGACCGATAGCACCCAAGGCAATAATTGCCAATAAGATTAAAATCATGATTAGATATTTTTGTTTAATGTTTAGTATTGTTTCAATATTACTGTGTCAGCGACTATTCCTTTATGCGAAAGGTGAAGCGACGCTGTAGCCTATCACGCAACAGATATAACATAATATAATATGGTACTAAAGAAACGAGAGCCGCAAGTGCTCCCCATCCTTCGCTACCCGTCAGACGACTGACCACAACGAGTACCGCCATAAGCAGGACCAGCGGCATGGCGTATGCCCACAAGGTGGCACGAAGCCCAAGACCGAATTCTCCGACTATGGTCACTTCCTGCCCCTCCACATATCGGCTGGCATCGCGCACCAAGACCTCCACAACCTTTTGCCGTTTCTCTGAACTGTGACACATAGCAGCAGCGGCACAGGAGGCGCAAGCACTCTCTTGCATAATGGCTACGCTGACAGCACCAGCCATCACGCTTTTCACTATGCCACGACAGTCAATCAACCGCTCTTTCATTTATAAGAATAACCTTTCAATGATATTAGATAAGTCATGCAAAGATACAAAATAATTCACAAATTCCATGCGGCTATTAAAAGAAATTTGTATCTTTGCGTCCAATGAAAACAAATAACAACGAATGAAAGCATATTTGAAGCCCACGCTTGGGATAATTATTTTCCTTGTTTTACAACTTGTTGCAGGTACTGCCCTGACTATATATTGCAACGCTACAGAATCCAAACTTGAAGACCACGCCACCCTACTCGCCCTTGCGCTTATCGTGAGTGGTTTACTCACTGTTGCCATACTTTGGTCAATAAGATTGATTAAATCCAAGACATTCAACCCTCTCCGAATTGATTGGAAACGCGCTCCACTCGGCATTGCAGCAGCCATTTCGGGCATATTGGCAATGGACCTCATAAGTGAGCAAATAAATTTGCCCGACCTTATGAAGATAGAGTTCAGGGAACTGGCCACTAACCCCTGGGGAATACTTGCCGTTGCCGTGGTGGGACCAATCGTTGAGGAACTTGTGTTCCGCGAGGGCATCATACGATATCTTCTGCGTCACGGAGAGCATCGCAAGTATGCAGTCCTCTTCTCCGCCGTAATGTTCGGCCTCATTCATCTCAATCCTGCCCAGATTCCTTTCGCCGTTGTCATGGGCATCATCCTGGGTGTCATTTATGTAAAATCGGGCAGCATTATCCTGACTTCCTTGATACACATCCTAAACAACAGTGCCGCCCTCGCAGAGATGCGATTGACAGACGGCATGCCTGAGGAGTTCAAATATACAGAAGCATTGGGCGGCACACTTCTTGTCTGGTTGTACATCATCGCACTCTGCATATTGTGCTACATATTCCTTAAAGCCTTTTGTACCAAATACCGCAAGAAGTCGGACAAGAAAAAGAGTCAGGCAGAGAAGACGAAGGAATATTACTAAGCAAAGGACATCGCCCTCCGAACGGAGATAAAATATGAAAGGGTTCCGCCTCACGGTGAAACCCTTTCTGCTGTTGTTTGGAAAAATCTATTAGAATAAAATTTTTAACTTTTTAATTTGCAGTTTATGCCTCGGTAGTTTCAGTTGTTTCTTCCGTAGCCTCTGCGCTCTCTGATGTTGCCTCTGCTTCGGCTTCAGCCTGGGCAGCGGCTTCGGCAGCCTTCTTCTCAGCTACCTTCTCTTGGACCTTTGCATTTGCCTTCTTCTCGGCTTCAAGGCGAGCCTTCTCTGCTTCCTTCTTCTCGGCAGCGAGTTTTGCCTCGATAGCATTCAGACCCTTCTGGCGATCTGCCTTCCAGGCATCGAACTTGGCTTGTGCTGCGGCCTCGTCGAATGCACCCTTCTTAACTCCGCCCTTGAGGTGCTTCATAAGATAGACACCTTCACGGCTGAGGATGTTACGTACTGTGTCGGTAGGCTGTGCGCCAACCTCCACCCAGTAAAGAGCGCGATCGAATTTCAAATCTACAGTGGCGGGATTGGTATTAGGATTGTACGTACCAATCTTTTCTGTAAACTTTCCATCTCGTGGAGCTCTTACATCAGCGATCACGATGCTGTAAAAAGCGTAGCCTTTACGTCCGTGGCGCTGCAATCTGATTTTTGTTGCCATTAGTTAAAAAATTTTATTTAATAGGTTTGAAATTTCTGCCAACTCGTGACATTGGGCGCAAAGGTACGAAATTATTTTGGATTAGAAGATAAAGATTGGGGAGAATTTTATATTTCTGCCGCGTTTTCATCGTTTGCCTCCTCATTTTCCTCAATATCCTTGTTCTCGCCAACCAGTTTTTCTTCCTTTATCGAGACCTTTCGCTTTCCACTCTCCACGGCACCCATCTTCAGCAGCTGACGGGCGGTGGTGATGATGCTCTGCCCACCTTCAGCCGTACTGCCCTGTACCTTATCGAACGCCTCACTGGTCTTCTCGAGCTGTCGGCGCACTTCTCCCATGCGCTCGGCAAAGAGTTGCACGCGGTCCACCATCAGGTTGGCGAGCTGCATTATCTTCTCTTGATTCTTCACTTGTCGGACTTGCCTCCAGGTCATTTCCAATACGCGCAGCATCATATACAAGTTTTGCGAGCCCGAGATGACCACGCCTTTGTCGTAGGCATCCTTCCATAGCGAGGGAGCATTGGACAGGGCAAGCTGGAGGGCGGATTCCGAGAACACGTACATCAGCACGAAGTCCAGGCGACCGCGGTTCTCTTTAATATATTGTGAATAATTCTTCTTTGCCAGTTCATTGACATGATTGCGCATACTGGCGATATGGCGTTGCAGGGCATCCTGCCTCTGTTCGTCGGTCTCCGCATTGTGGTAGTCCTCAAAGGCCGTAAACGACATTTTGGAGTCGATGATTACGTCGCGACTGCCCGGGAAATGCAGGATGGCATCGGGAATCATGCGATGTCCCTCTTCTTCCTTTATAGTCCTGCCCTCTCCGTCCTTCATGGTTTCCTGAAGTTCGAACTGCACACCTTCCTCCAAGCCCATATCCTCCAGTAGCTGCTTCAGTTTCAGTTCACCGAAGTTGCCCTGAGTCTTGTTCTCGCCCGTCAGTGCCATAGCCAGTCGGTCGGCGCGTTCCCCTACCTGGCGACTGATGTCAAAGCTTGTCTTGATGGATTCGTCCAGTCGTGCCATTGCGAGTGTGTGGGCACGGTCGTTCTTTTCCACAGCCTCGCGCATCTGTTGGATGTTTGTCTGCAAGGGGGTCAGTATGGTGCTGAGTTGCTCTTTGTTGGTGGTGGAAAGTTGCTGTGCGCGTTCCTTGAGGATGCGTTCCGAAGCCGTATTCATCTCGGCCTTGATGAGTTGCATTTGTTGTGCCATCTGCTCCTTGTGCTGGCGATGCATCTGCTCCAAAGCCTCCCTATACTGCCGTTCTGCCTTTGCCAGTTGTTGCTTGTGGCTGTTCTGCTCTGCTTCCGACTGACGGAGGTATTGCTCACGAAGCGAGGCTATCTGCATATCGCTTTGACGCTGCACTTCCTGGGTACGTTCTTCGGCATGTTGCTTGTCCTGTTCCATGAGAGCCAGGCGAGTACGCAATCGGTTGGAAACAATGTAGGCTACAAGGAGACCGGCAAGTATGCCGACGAGGAGGAGTATATATTCCATATTAAATAACATTAGTATGCTTACGAGGGGAAGATTAGTATGCTTATGAGGGGAAGATTAGTATGCTTACGAGGGGGACATTAGTGTCATCGCAGCGACTTCCTATATTGTGAGGGCGACATGCCCGTATTGCGCAGTACATAGCGCCCGAAGAATGAGTTGTTCGGGAAACCGAGTATGGAAGAAATCTCCTTGAAGGACATGTCTGTGTTGCGCAGGTAGTAGCGCACATCCTCCATGACCACGCGCTCTATCCATGCCAGGGCTGTGAGCCCGCTAAACTTGTCGCAGACGAAAGAGAGGTATTTGGGGGTCACGGCGAGTTCTTTGGCATAGTCATACACAGGGCGACGCTTTACCTTGGCCGACAGCAGCTTGGCCAAGAAGTGATAGAAGATTCGTTTGGAGTACGAAATTTTCTTGTCTGGCCCCATATCCTGCATCGTCAGCTTGCGGCATATTTCCTGAATCACGACGCTAAGTTGGTACGGAAGCAATTGCGAGCGGTCGGCAATCGTGTCATCCTCAATGATACTTCGGCAGAGTGCGCTGTAATATTCCATGCGCATACTTTCCTTCTCCGTCAGTTCCAGTTGGGTTACACCATTTATATATATGGAACGAATCCACACATCTACCTTTTCGCCCAGCATCGTGAACATAAGTCTGTCGGAGAGGAACATCGCCCTGCTCGCCACATCCTCGCTGGCCACATACTTTTCCACAAATACGTGCGAAGGGCAAATAAGTACGCCCCCCGCCTTCAAGGTATGTTCCTGGCCATTGATGTCCACACGAAACCACCCTTGGGTGCAAAGTACAATCACGTTCATAAGCGAACGGGCCATCTTTATGTTCGCAAATTCGTTGATGCGGGTGGAAATGGCAAAGTCCCCCCCATCGGTAAAATCAAACAAGGGGTTCTCCATGCTTGTCTCGTCGATGCCCAACTCGCGCACCGTCAAGGAATCATGCTTTGATTTTCTCATTACACTTGCGTCTGTACTATGGATTTATATTTAATCAGGACACAAAGATAATGAAAAAAATGGACATAAAACAAATGGTTTATAAAAAAAACTTCCTATCTTTGCGGCACGAAGCAAGTAAGTCAATTAAGAAAGCGACATTATGGTCATCAAAGAAGCAACATTCGTCATCAGTAGTCCCAGCGTGAGGCAATGCCCGCAAACCAACGAACCCGAATATGCCTTCATAGGCAGGAGCAATGTGGGCAAATCAAGCCTTATCAACATGCTCACCAACCGCAAGGGTCTGGCAAAGACATCCTCCATGCCAGGAAAGACCATGCTTATCAACCACTTCAAGATAAACAACGAGTGGTACCTGATAGACCTCCCTGGCTATGGCTATGCAAAGCGAAGCAAGAAGGAACAGGACAAACTGGTGGAGATGATACGAGGCTACATCCTGCAACGCCAGCAGATGGTGAACCTGTTTCTGCTTGTGGACAGCCGGCTCGAACCTCAGCGCATCGACCTGGAATTCATAGAATGGCTGGGAGAAAACGGCATCCCCTTCAGCATCGTATTTACGAAAGCCGACAAGCAAAGCCATGCCAAGACGACGAGAAACGTGCAAACCTTCATAAAAAAATTAGAGGAGCAGTGGGAAGAACTGCCCCCCTATTTTGTGACAAGTGCCGAGACAGGCGAAGGTAGGGATTTGCTGCTCGACTACATTGAGCAGGTCAATCAGAAACTGTAACTTATACCCAACGACAACCATTCCTTGAACATCAGGTAGCGCCCACGATTGGTCGTGCGGTTGCGCCTGTAGGCAAAGCTGCTGTCATCGAATCGCGGATAGGCATAGAACTTAGCCGAGAGGTACTTGTTGATAGTAAAGTCGAAGGTGTTTTCCCATTCCACTAAGGTGCTGTGGAAGTTAGAGAACCAGTAGATGCGGCTCGTCCACATCACGTTCTTCACGATTTGAATCTTGGAGTTCACCGTAAGGTTGGGACCGAACTTATGGAAGGAATGCGGGCGGTAGATACCTTTGTTCTCGGGCAAGACACCATACATCGAAGCATAATAAGCAGTATTGTCCACAATGCCGCGACGGTCGATGTACGTCATATAGTAAGCAACGGGAGAGAGGTAAACGGACAGCTCCACCTTATTGTCCTTACTCTTATACTTGTAATCCATACCGACGGAAAGGGTCAGGTACCAGGGAGTGCCGAATCGAGCCTTCCAAATGTTCTGGTTCTTCTCATAGAAGGGCGAGAGCTGAGTGTACGTCATCAGTTGTCCCGTATAGAACCAGTTCTTTGCGGCCTTATAACCAAGTTTGGAGGTCAGGCGAAGCAGGTTGCTGGTCACGCGGAACTTGTGATACTCGTCACTATTGGTTGTCTGGAAACCTAACTGCGCCTCCAACTTATTGTCCCATTGTATCTTCTGTTGGTTATCGTAGTTGGCTTCGAGGGTGAGCATACCGATGCCCGCATAGTTGTTCTCGCCGCCTTGGTACCAATTGTCCGAGAAGTAACTTTGCGTGAACTGCAGCGAGGCATTGCCCGTAACCTTCCAGAAATTAGGCTTCTTAGGGATGATGACCACCGTGTCCGGTACATCTGTGTCCAAATCTACGGCCACGGCCTGCTCTGCCAACTTTGTTTCCACCACTTCCACGGGAGCCTTGATTTCCTCCAGCAATGCGGGTTCCTCCTTCAGCACCTGTTCCGTGCGACGTACCAATCCGGGATTGTTGACATAAGCCTGTGCCAAGATGCGGTCCATCGCAGTAGATGCGCCTTCGTCAGAACCAATGCCCATCACCTGGTGCATGGGACTTCCATAATAAGTGTCAGGAGTCATAACGCGGAAGAAATATGGATTCAGCTGCACGTCGTCTGCCGTATAGGCTGCGTCCTTCGTTTCTTGGTCACGAGTCTTTACAAGTTCCTCGAGCGTTTGGACATAGGAGGAAATATCATAATCATTAGTGTCTGATACTTCATCACTTACAACACTCTGGGCAAAGCAAGGCTGGAATGCAGCACATGCTAAAAGCATAGTTAGTTTATTCATAGTTCACATCTTATAATTTGGCGCAAAGATACGAATTTATTCACAATTCATAACGGATAATACATTATTTTTTGTACCTTTGCACGAATTATAAAAAAAACAACCACAAAGACATGGATAAAAATACTGCAACAGGATTTGTTTTAATAGCATTAGTATTGATAGGCTTTACATGGTGGAGTCGTCCCAGTGAAGCACAACTTGCAGAGATGGCTCGCCAAGATAGCATTGCCCAGGTGGAAATGGCAAAGGCTCAGGCCGAACTCGACAAGAAGGCACTGGAAGCAGAGAGAGCCGCCCAGGAAGAGGCCGCGCTGGACAGTACCTCAGCACTCTTTGCCGCCAAGCAAGGAACGGCTGAGACCATCAAATTGGAAAATAAGCATTTGACCGTGGGCATCAGCACATTGGGTGGTGTCGTAGAAAGCGCAACGCTGAAAGAATACGAGAATCAGCAAAAGAGGAATGTGGTCTTGCTGTCCAAGGAAGAGAGCCACTTCCGCTATGCACTGGCAGGTAAGAGCGAAAACATCAATAGCGACGAGATATACTTCCAACCTACAGAGCAGACAGATTCTTCACTTACGCTGGCGTCCACCATTGGCGGGGGGACACTGAAACTGAAGTATCGGTTACGCTCCGACTCCTATATGCTGGACTTCACCATTGAGAGCGAGGGCTTGCAAAACTTGTTTGCCCCATCCATGAACAGCATAGACCTCAGCTGGGACAATCTGGCACAGCAACAGGAAAAGGGTGGCACATTTGAAAACCGCTATGCCGCACTTACCTATAAAATAAAGGACAAGGGCACAAAGAAACTGAACGAGATGAAGGAGGTGACGAAGGAGGTGGAACAGACCTTGGATTGGATTGACTTCAAGGACCAGTTCTTCTCGGCCATTGTCATTGCGCATCAGGATTTCCGAAACGTCACACTCACCAGTACTCCGCAAGCCAAGAACAGTGGCTACCTGAAGCAATACAAGGCTCAAATGCAGACCCTGTTTGACCCCACGGGAAAGCAACCCACCGAGATGCAATTCTATTTAGGTCCCAACCGTTTCCACACCCTGCAGGCAAGCAACAAACTGAGTCTGAGCAACAAGGACCTGGAACTTCAAAACCTGGTTTATTTCGGTTGGCCAATCGTGAAGTGGATTAACCGCTTCTTCATACTTTATCTGTTTGACTGGCTGACGGGCTTCGGAATGAACATGGGCATCGTGCTGCTGCTACTCACGCTCATCGTGAAGGCATTGGTTTATCCCGCCACCAAGAAAAGTTACCTGGCCAGCGCACGAATGCGAGTGCTGAAACCAGAGATGGATAAGTTGAATGCGAAATACCCCAAGCAGGAAGATGCACTGAAGAAGCAACAGGAAATGATGCAACTTTATTCGCAATACGGCGTTTCGCCAATGGGTGGCTGTCTGCCTATGCTTATACAGATGCCCATCTGGATTGCACTCTTCAACTTCATTCCCAATGCCATAGAACTCAGGGGCGAGAGTTTCCTATGGGCCAACGACCTCAGTGCCTATGACGATGTCATCCACTGGGGAAAAGACCTTTGGCTCATTGGCAACCACATCAGCATATTCTGCCTGCTGTTCTCTGTCACCAACATATTCAACTCGATGATTAGTATGCGGCAACAGCAATCCAACGCCATGATGAGTGCTGAACAGCAGTCGCAAATGAAGATGATGCGCTGGATGATGTACTTGATGCCCGTGTTCTTCTTCTTTATGTTCAACGACTATTCATCCGGACTTTCCTATTACTACTTTCTCAGCGGACTTACCACCATACTCATTATGTGGCTCTTGCGCAAGTTTACTGACGACGACAAGTTGCGTGCACAACTCGATGAATACAAGGCAAAACACGCCAATGGCCCCCAAAAGACGACTGGACTTGCTGCTCGCCTCGAAGCCATGCAGAAGCAACTTGAGGAACAACAGAAGGCACGCAAGCAGTGAGGAGCAAGGGGCAAGGAGCAAGGAGCAAGGGGCAAGGAAATGGTAAATGGTAAATGGTAAATGATTAAATGGTAAATGGTTAAATGGTAAATGATTAAATGGTAAATGATTAAATGGTAAATGCGAGATGAAGATAGGATTTGACAACGAGAAATACCTGAAGATACAGAGTGAGCACATCAGGGAGCGCATCGCACAGTTCGACGGCAAGTTGTATTTGGAACTGGGCGGCAAACTCTTCGACGACCACCATGCTTCGCGTGTTCTTCCCGGCTTTAAGCCCGATTCCAAACTTCGTATGTTTGGCCAACTAAGGGATCAACTGGAAATAATCATTGTCATCAGTGCCGAGGACATCGAGAAGAATAAAATCAGGGCAGACCTGGGCATCACCTACGACGAAGACGTATTGCGACTGAGGGAAGAGTTCATGCTGCGCCACTTTATGGTGGGCTCGGTGGTCATCACCCACTATAGCGGCCAACATGCTGCGGACCAATTCCGCCACCGTCTGGAACGTATGGGCATCAAGTCCTACGTTCATTACCTCATCGACGGCTACCCCCACAACGTGGAACTCATTGCCAGTGACGAAGGCTTTGGAAAGAATGATTATGTGGAAACGACTCGCCCCCTTGTCATCGTTACGGCACCAGGGCCAGGCAGCGGTAAGATGGCTACCTGCCTGAGCCAGTTGTACAATGAAAACAAGCGAGGCGTCCGCGCAGGGTATGCCAAGTTCGAGACCTTCCCTGTGTGGAACCTTCCCCTGAAACATCCTGTGAATATCGCCTACGAGGCAGCCACCGCCGACCTCAACGACGTGAACATGATTGACCCCTTCCACCTCGAGGCATACGGAAAGACAGCCGTCAACTACAATCGCGACATCGAGATATTCCCTGTCTTGAACGCACTCTTTGAAAGCATCTACGGCGAGAATCCCTACAAGTCACCCACCGATATGGGAGTAAACATGGTAGGCTTCTGCATCTCTGACGATGAGGTTTGCGGCCAAGCATCAAAGGATGAAATCATCCGACGCTACTATACCGCCACGAACAAGATGGCGGAGGGCGCAGACAACGAAAAGGAAGTAAGCAAGATACGGCTCCTTTTCAATCAAGCCAAGATTACAACTGCCTATCGCAAGGTGACGACTGCTGCCTACGAAAGGAAACTGGAAACCGGACATACCGCCGCAGCCATCGAGTTGGAGGACGGCACCATCATCACAGCCAAGTCCTCTCCTCTCTTGGGATGCAGTGCGGCACTGTTGCTCAATGCCACAAAGCACCTGGCTGAGATTGGGCATGAGGTAAAACTCATACCCCAAAGCCTGATAGAACCCATACAGAAGACCAAGACAGAATATCTTGGAGGCAAGAACCCACGACTGCACACCGACGAAGTGTTGGTTGCATTGTCTGTGCTTTCGCCCCACGACGAGAACTGCCGCAAGGCGTTGGAGCAACTGCCCAAGCTGCGCGATTGTCAGGTTCACTCTACGGTACTTCTGAGCGAAGTGGACCGCAAGATATTCCAGAAACTTGGTTGCGGACTCACTTGTGACCCCGTAAAGAAAAACAAACAACCATGAAGAAAACACTTATCCTTTTAGCAGTGACCATTATGGCATCCTGTACGAAACAAGACAAGGATCTTATCCTACGAAGTGACATCCAATTGGAGAGCGACCAGATGACCCCCGAAGCCTTGTGGGCAATGGGCAGAATCGGTTCTTATTCCGTCAGTCCCGATGGCAGTCAAGTAGCCTACCAAGTCAGTTACTACAGTGTGGAAGAAGACCGCAGCAACACAGTCCTCTATCGCCAAGTGCTCGGTGATAGCATCGCCGAGATGATAGGAAAAGGCTCTGACCCTGTTTGGCTTTCCAACGACAAACTGGCATTCGCCTCCAAGGGTGAGGTGTGGACCATGAATGCCCACGGAAAGTCTCGCAAGCAACTGACCAAGACAGACGGTAACGTAGAGGGGTTCCTCTTCTCGCCCGACCAGAAGAAAGTCATACTCGTCAAGCAGATACCCTTCCACGAGATTATCAAGGAAAACCCCGCCGACCTTCCAAAAGCCACTGGCCGACTGGTGACCGACCTAATGTATCGCCATTGGGACCACTATGTGGAGACAATCCCCCACCCCTTCCTTCTTGATTTGGAAACGGGTGAGGAGAAAGACCTTCTCGAAGGCCAGCCCTACGAATGCCCTATGGAGCCCTTCGGGGGCATAGAGCAACTGGCTTGGAGCCCCGATGGGAAGCAGATTGCATATACCTGTCGCACAAAGACAGGACTGCAAATGAGCATATCCACGGATAGCGACATCTTCCTTTATGATATAGAGAGCGGCGAAGTAAAGAATCTGTGCAAGGGCGATTTTGATATGTCCACGCTCGGCGAGGTCAACCCCACCAAGACACTTGCCAACCAATCTGTCAACCAAATTGGAACGTCTGGTGACCTTGACATTCAGGTCGGCTACGACCAGAATCCCAAGTTCTCGCCCGATGGCCGTTATGTGGCCTGGGTATCTATGGAACGTGACGGCTACGAAGCCGACCGCCAGCGCCTTTGCGTCTATGACCTACAGAATGGTTCCAAGAAGTATGTGACGGAAACCTTCGACTCTAACGTTGACGACTTCGTATGGGGCGAGGACGGCGAGACGCTCTACTTCCTCGGCGTATGGCACGCCACGGAGAACCTCTATCGTACCAACCTCGAGGGAGAAGTAAAGCAACTAAGCAACTATCAGGCCGACTTCGGTTCGCTGCAAATGATAGGAGGTGAGAAGAGAGAGGTGAGAAGTGAGAAGAGAAATGTATTAGACTCCCTGAATAATTCTCAAGAGGAAAACGTATCCTCTTCTCACCTCTCACTTCTCACTTCTCACCTCCTCTTGGAACGCCACGACTACATGCACCCTGCCGACCTCTACCTCTGCTCCGTGGTCGGCGATACTGTCGCCGACATACAGCAAGTCACCCACGAGAACGACCACATCCTCTCGCAACTGGCAGCGGGCACCAGCGAAGCACGCTGGATAAAGACCACCACGGGCGAGGATATGCACTACTGGATTGTCAAGCCGCCCCACTTCGACCCCAACAAGAAGTACCCTACCCTGCTCTTCTGCGAGGGAGGCCCGCAAAGCCCCGTCTCTCAGTTCTGGTCGTATCGTTGGAACTTCATGATTATGGCAGCACAGGGCTACGTCATCATTGCCCCCAACCGCCACGGCTTGCCCGGCTTCGGACTCCAGTGGCAGGAGGAAATCTCAGGTGATTGGACAGGGCAGTGCATGCAAGACTATCTCCGGGCCATTGATGATGCCTGCGACAACCTTCCATACGTCGATAAGGACCGCCTTGGAGCGGTCGGAGCCTCCTTCGGTGGATTCTCGGTCTATTACCTTGCAGGCCACCACGAAGGCCGCTTTAAGTGCTTCATTGCCCATGACGGTGCTTTTAACCTCGAAGCCATGTACACTGAAACCGAGGAGAATTGGTTCTCTAACTGGGAATACGACGATGCCCCCTGGAACAAGGATATGACTGCACGCGCAAAGAAAACTTACGACAATTCGCCCCATCGCTTTGTCGATAAGTGGGACACCCCCATCCTCTGCATCCACGGTGAGAAGGACTACCGCATCAACTACACACAGGGTATGTCCGCCTTCAATGCCGCCCGCATGCGGGGCATAGAGGCACAGCTACTCATCTTCCCCGACGAAAACCATTGGGTGCTCCATCCCCAGAACGGCATCCTGTGGCAGCGCACCTACTTCCAGTGGCTCGACCGCTGGCTGAAGTACTAAAACCAAGTGAAAAGAATAAATCGGGGTGCTACAATGTTTTGTCACGCCCCGATTTATTTTGCCCCATACGTCCCCGACCTCTATACATTAAGAAAGAACTCACCATTGCAATCTCGGCAGAACATTTAGTCTTTCGAAAACTGGTCAAGAGAGACAACCCGAACATGAGGGTAAGGGATGTAGGCTAATACACGGAAATGAGCATCATCGCTAACTATGTAGTCTGCATTGGCGATAATGGCACAATCGACAAACTTATTGTCGTCCGGATCTTGTTGGATAAGTCTAAAATGAAAATGAGGGTCGTAGCGCAGACAATACGGACTTTCCAAAACAGCCCTCACGATATTTTCAGCAAATTGCATGTTTACTTTTTGAGACAGGATCTCCATGTATTCATCAATGATTTCATTACTTACACACATGTAGTATCCTCCTGATAAAAAAGCTTCCCATACATGACGAAACCGACTACGTATCGGAATCATACGCAACAAGCAGTTGGTGTCTATGACCACATATTTCATCAGGAAAGGGTGTTATTTAACAGAACGATACGGTGTACGCATGTGCTCATGTTCCCAACCGTTCATAACATCTTCGTTTATGACACCCTTTTCCCATAGTCGTTCCATTTCCGCATCTGCCAGTTTGGCAAAGTAGTTGGAAATGGCCTGCTTCAGCCCTCGCACCTCTTCCTCAGTATGCAGATGAGCCACAGCATTAAGCACCTCCACCTGTGCAGGGGTAAATGTGGGCTGGTTCCATGCCACAACAGGTTCACTGGCCACAGGAGGCTGCCCGTCCTCTATCTTATACTGCCGTTTTACCATAGTATTATACGTTTTTCATGGGCAAATATACATAAAAATCATGAATTATAAGCCTGTTTGATAAAGAATTTCACTCTTCTTAGTAGAGAAACTGGGCAAGGAGCAAGCGGCGTGGTGTCATTGGGTGTCATCGGGTGTCATCGCTTTCTATAAATATATAAATTACGCGTACAAAAGTCAAAAGTCTATATCGATAGGCACTTTTGTATATAGTATTAAAAGTTATATAAGGGTATGACACCCGATGACACCC
>FLNZ01004407.1_pt1 | contig 66276 bp, 46 predicted proteins | sample 1140391 | NCBI WGS metagenome assembly FLNZ01 (sample SAMEA3878171, study PRJEB12797) | bioreactor metagenome | biome: Moose rumen | place: Sweden | collected 2011-10 | reverse complement strand
AAGTACATGACAAAAATTTAAAGATGTCATATTTGTCCTTGTAGCAAGTCCTTTGCAGCACGCTTTCAATCTCCATCAGGCCGTACCTGACCACGGACATGGCTCTGCGGCCGTTCTTCAAGATGCGTATCGGCTTGACGTATTGGTCGCGGTGGTCGCCCACGAGGTAGGCCCACACGACGGCGATGCACACCACGGCCAGCAGCCGCTCGATCCTTTCCAGGTGGGTCAGATGCGTGTCCTCGAGGTTGAAGCCAGCAGTTTTCAGGCAGCGGTTCAAAGTCTCAATCTGCCAACGCAGTTTGTAGGTGTCCACGGCTTGCTGGGGTCTGTTGTAGCAGATTAGTATCTGCAGCTCGGGAACACCGTCCGAGTTCTTGAGCTTGGCTCCAGCCAGATAGACGTATTCGCCCTTGAGCAGATAGAGTTTGTGCAGGAACCTCTGCTCACCCAGCTTTAAGTCGTTGAAGAGCCAGGAAGCCTTGATGCACTTGCAGCTGCCTGGTTTCTGCAGCCAGAAGTTCTGGCGGATGCGCAGGTAGTAGCGTATGCCACTGGCGTTGAGGTAGCCCGTCCAATGCTCGCCGACGAACTCGCGGTCAGCCACCAGGCAGTCTATGCAGTCCTTGCCGAAGAGCCTGATGAAGCGCTCGATGATTTCAACGCGCTCGGCGGTGTTGCTGTTCCCGCGCTTGGGCAACAGACGGAACAGCAGGGGGAACGCCACGTTCTTGTACGTCACACCTAGCAGCAGGACGTTGATGTCGGTCTTGCCGTACTTCCAGTTGGTGCGGTCCATGGTCAGAACCAGCCCCTGTTTGACCGGCAGAAGCGAGAATATCATGCGTGCTGTCAGGTCGAGGTCGAGCACATAGCATGCAAGGAATCTCTGAAGCCGGCGCATGTTCGACTCCTTGTCAACTGCGGTGGGCATCGCATTGGCCAGCCTGACCAAGTTCACAGTCTGCGCCTTGACCAGAGCCTCGAGCAGCAACGTCATCAGTTTGATGCGCGCCAGGTTCATAGATTTTCCAAAATGCTCTTGCATGATTGGAAAAAGTTTGCTAATTTTGCCTCTGTTCTTGGAATTAGTAGCTTTCTTCATCGAAAAATTGGTACTTTTTCTTTACAAAGTTACTAATTTCCAAGGACTTATACAATACTTAACTACTTGATAACCAGTTAATTAACGTTAATATTTTAACTTTTTGTCATGTACTAAAAAGTTTTTTTCATCTTAGCAAATAGCCCTGCACAAAAACCACAAATTCACACAAAAAGGACCTCTCGCAAAAATTGGCACATTTTTTGTAATTACCCCATTAAACTTCGAGACCTCGCGGTCATCTAATAGTTCGAAACGATAAAAAAATTTCTATACATACTTTTTATATTTTTGTTTCACTTTAAAAAAATGTTTTTTAGGTACTATGGAATTTTTTATAATTTTGAATGATCAACAGCATGGCCCCTATACCATCGACCAACTGCGAGAGATGGGGATTGACGCCAACACCCCCGTGTGGCACAAGGGCCTTGACGACTGGACTATGGCAGCCGACATCGACGAGCTGAGAGACATGCTAGTATATTCTACCAATGAGGAAGAGATATTAGACCAACCCGCACCGCCACAATGGAACGGACGCCAACATAACGTGGCTAATAGAGCGATGCAAGAAACCCCTATCGCCGCCAAGCCTAAGAAGCGCCACACTGGCCTGTGGGTGACGCTGGGCGTGATAGCCGCACTCGCTATTATCCTCACCATCACCAACCCCAAAAAGGATGACCACTGCCGCGAAATCACCAACGTGTCGCGCTCCTGGGTGAACGAGACCATCGACAACTTTGGCGGCGACAACCTGATTGGAGGGGTTGTCAAGTCGGCATCCACATGGCTCATTCGCAATGCTGTTGATGAGAATGTAAAGGTTGATAGTTACGTCCTGTTCTCTATAGGCTACATCGACACCGGCGCCGAGAAGTCACGAGTGTCACTGGGCATTCTGGGCAATGTGTTCACCTTCAACAAGGAGCAGCTCAGCGAGAAAGTGAATGAGATTATCTCCAAATATATGCAGGACGCGATAGATATTGGCGACTGGTTCTCGTTTGACGGAGGCAATCTCGACGACAGGCTGGTAGATGGCATTGTGGACATGATTGGCGACCGCGTGTTTGGCGAAAGGCCACGTGAGCGTTCGGCAACCCATGAGGAGGAAAACGTCACTAACGACAACTCTGACTCTTCGCTGATAGGAAGAAGCGAAGAATTTCTCCGTGAAGGCGCCAAGTCGATTATCCGTGAAGGCGCCGACTACCTCATCGACCAAGTGAACGACATCGGAAGATGACTCTCACAACACAATGAGCCCCAAAAGTTTTTATACAACTTTTGGGGCTCATTTCTATTTGATGGTCCTATCACCTAGATCTAATTATGCCAGTACCTCGACAATCTGGACACGACCATTTGAGGTAACCTTTCCCATTACAAGAACTACATCTCACAATGCCACGGTTACAACTCCCGCAATCCACTTTGCCTGAACCAGAGCAGTTTTGGCAGCGAACTACCTTGTAACCTCCACAAGTGTTGCAATAGTCCGTGCGGTCTCGATTTAATCCAGTGCCTTGGCAACGGTTGCAACGGAGCTCTCCACTACCGAAACAAAAGCCGCAGTTGCGTTGACCATACCCACCACAATACTGACAATACTTCTCGCCATATCCTCTGCACGAGCCACATTCCACATCAATTTTTCCATCGCCACCGCATCTGTCGCAATAGCGGTCTTGGTTAGACGAAGGAATGCTCAAAGAGCAATTAATTGTCCATGTGGCAATACCAGCTGCCACAATCATTAATAGTGAAAACAATAATTTCTTCATTTCTCTGATAATTTTAAAAGTTAATAATTTATATCCTTAGCTTTCAATATATTCAAATGCAAAACAAATATTTTCAATTGGTCATTATTTGTTAAGGCTGTCAAGAATTCCTCTTGCATTATCTTTTTGTTTATCTGTAGCATTTTTGCTTTCTAAAACTTTTGTGACCAGTTTTTTAGCTTCATCTTTATAAGATGCATTATCTTCTTCAGAATAACACTTTGCCAGGAGATTCATTGTATCAAGATTATCTTTGTCAAATTCCATTGCTTCCCTAAGATATTCTATAGCTTTTTTGTTGTCCTTATCAACACCTAATTCAAAGTGGTATAATAAGCCTAATTGAAAATATCCGTCACTCTCTTTTTTTTTCTTAATATGTTGGTGAGCCCAGTATGCTGCTTTTGCGTATTTATTCTCTTCATAATAATACCACGAAAGAAGCATAGATGAAATTTCATCATTAAGTTCGTCTGCTTTTTTCAACCACATGACACCTCGTTGCGGGTCAGCAGTACAGCCAACACCATGTACTAGGTCGTATCCATACATTCTCATGCATACAACATGCCCTAATTCAGCACCCCTTTCCTCCCATTTGAAAGCATTAGTGTGATCTTCTAAATCATCATATATACACCCAAGTCCATACATAGCATACTTGTCATTTGATATTTCTGCTGATTCTTTAAAGTAAAAAATAGCTTTACTATAGTCTTTTGTGTCATAATAGCTCCAACCTAATTCATTTGCTGATTGCTCGATTGCCCATAGAATTGTTGTATCTTTTTGTTTCCCATAATCAAAGACTTTTTCAAGATACATTCTACCTCTTTTTATGTCTAAACCATTCGGGCGTAACAAACTTGAATTAATTGATTTTGTCGAAGCACCATTATCTTCTCTAGTAAAACTCATTTTACCAGAATCATTATCAATAAGAGCTCTACCAACAGCACACATTGCTTGGGGGTGACCTACGTTTGCCAAATGCGTAAAATACTGAACAGCTAAAACACTGTCTTCATTATCAACAGCATCGCAAGCCCTCTTGAAAAGTTCGTTAACCGGTAGATTGTAATCTATAGATCTACCCTTATTAGTAGAAGACTTTGTGCTAGCTACAGTCTTTGTAACTTTCTTATTAGTGCTCTTTCGCTTCTTTTGAGCTTCTGCAGTTGATAGTAACAATAATGTTGAAAGAAATAACAGAAAAAATCTCATTTTTGTCATAATAAAATATTTATAGTGTTAGAATATCAATGAATAAGAGAGTTCAACTCATCTTTTGCTTTTTCTTTCTGATCATTACTGCTTTTTTTACTTTCTAACACTTTATTGAAAAGTTCAATTGCTTTTTTGGAAGACTTCTCAACACCGATGCCTTCTTTATAATATTTTGCTAACCAAAACATATATTCTGGATTATCTTGTTCCAAATCATAAGCTTTTTTTATATAAAAAAAGGCTTTATCATCGTCTTCAGCTACACCTTCACCCGCGTTATAACAAAAACTAAGAAGATAGTGTGAGCAAGAATAATATGGAGTATCTTCAAATCCTTGTTGTTTAGCCCTCTTAATTAATTCTTGCAGCCAAAAAACAGCTTTCGATGTATCTTCAGTTTTAAAATAGTAATAATCTCCAAGTAAAAAACACGAGGGACAATCATTTTTGTCTGCGGCTTTTTTTAGCCATTTTATTCCTTCTTCTGGATTAACAGCACAACCTTCTCCATTAAGAAGCATATTTCCATAGTGCTTCATTCCACTTGAATAACCTTTTTCTGCGCTTTTCTTCTCCCAGTAGAGAGATGATTTATAATCGCTTTTTTTATAATATGAAAATCCTATTATGTCATATTCATATGAATAGTCATCATCATAAAAATATGTACTACATGAATCAATATAATTTTTTATATAATAAATAGCTTTATCATAATCTGGCTTATTGATTCCAAAATCACTTGGTTTGTATCTGAATATAATATCTTTTGTGCTATCTCTTACAGAAATAACTGTAAATTCAAGATCTAGGTTATCACTTGCAAAGTAAGCCTCGCCTAAAATATGTGATGCAAATTCATTACCTTTCTCTGCTGCTAATTTAACATAATAGATTGCATCCTTTTTGCAATCTTCTTCAATAGCTTCTTTGAACTTAATCCACAACTCATCAGCTGACAGATTGAGGTTTTTATTATCTTTATTCTGAATTATTGCGGCAGTTGATATAACTTTTTTTGAGGGGGTCTTTCGTTTCTTTTGAGCATTGGTCGATGCTGGCAAAAATAAAGCTGCCAACACCATAATTATAATAAATCTTGTTCTCATTGGATTCTCTTTTATTTCTTTTTATTTTGTGTGTTATTAGTGTTAGCTGGGAAATAAATATCGGTTTCATAAGTACAATCGGCAATAGCGCGAAGCATTGCGTTTATTGTAGCACGTGTGCTGAATGGGTCAAACTTGGTTTTATAGTTTCCTTTGCCCAATTCCAAATTCTTAATATCGCTAGAGGTAAGCATAGTGGCTATAAATGTTTCATGTTCAAGCGATTCTGGATCTGGTTCGCCTTTGCAATGCAGCTCACTAAAATCCACAGTAAGGGAAATACGGCAAGCTTGATGAAATTGTGGATAATTTGGATCCATGCTAAAAAGTCTTTGAACCATATCCCCCTTCCACGTTCTCCCCCTGCAAGAGCAAATGCCTGTTAGCTTTTTTCCGTTCTTCATTTGAAGTGTGATAGGCAGTTGAACCCAATTATCTCCCGTCTTGCTACAAAGATCGAAAAGAGATCCATCTACAAGTTTAAAAATTGATATTCGCAAAGATTTAGAGAAACCTTCCTTCCCCACTATCTGAATGTCAGCCAACTGACTGCCTCCCATTTTCACATATACGCCTAAATATTCTGCCGCGTATTTACTGGGATCATTATGAAGTTTAGCTACAAAAAGTTGTTCTTCGTCATCCCAAATAGTCACGAATTGCGCTGGACCATATTCATAATCAGCCCAAGTCACATGAGAAAAAGTAATTAGAAGTAATGTTATTGATATAAAACGTTTCATAATATTATAGTTTAATTAAAACAAAATCGATAAACAAGTCCTGCTCGCCAAATGAATTTGATGTACGGATTGCCGTCATTCCCATCAGTATTGAAGCTTAATGCACATCCAAGAGAAGCTTCAGCACCAAGTCCTTTGTATATCTTTTGGCTGTATCCTGTTGCCATTGTTAAGCCATAAGATGTGTCTCCGAGTTTTTTATAATATGTCTCACCAACACCCATCTCTAAGTTCCAATTCTTTACCCATAATTGAAGTCCTGCTGTCCATCGTATTTTTTTTAGATTGTATTTCCATTCGTCATAATGAGTGTTGAAACCGACTCTTGCAAATATTCCTAACACAATTGGAGTTCTATATTGCAATCCTATAGATGGTCCCTCAATATGGGCATCATAGGCTGCAGAGATGTCTAATCGTTTGCAGTCTTCTCCCCACTCTTTCATTGCATCAACAGCTATATCCATACCTAATCGAGCTGCATCTCCCACGGCATTAGTAAGTTTTTGCATGCCAGGTCCATTAATAATATCATCTGCAGCATGACTTGAACTTTGACTTGACGATTGATTAAGTGGTGGCAGTTCGCCAGAACCAGATGAGCCTCGCGGCGGCAATTGCTTGCGTGGAAGTTGGCCATTAGCTTCTAAAGCCGAAAAAAAGATAACAAAAACCAATAGAAGCAATAAATGCCATTTCTTGCGAAGATAAAAGATATCCATTCTGTAATCCAGACCTTATTAGCCACCCCTGATTTCAGGCATTATAAAAAACAAAAAGACGTGGGTAGCTGTACTTCTGCTTATCCCACGTACAGGCTCTCGCATTGCCTTCGCCCTGGATAAGCAACTGCAGTTAGCCCACGCCAATGTGAATGTTATATGCATTTTCACGCCATCATAGCGATGACATGAGGGCATAGTATTCACCCAACGTGGACGCCTACCTTGTTGCCGTATCTTCAGGACTAAACAAATTTGCGAGATTTGTACATGGAAGATAACGCCGTTAGTAAACGTCCTTTACCAAAATGTTATGACCCGCCGCCCTCTCTTGGGCTAACTTGTCGATTGCAAAGATAACGCTATTTTTTAGATTTCACAAAGAATATAGGTTTTTTTTGAAAAAATTCACGCCATAATTAATAAAATGGCTTGGCAGTTGATTGCCAAGCCATTTTTGTTATCACAGCTCGTCGTGGGCGAAGGCGAGAAGCAGCTTCGACTTGTAGCGACGCCACTCGAGGTAGAAGATGCTGCTGCCATACTGCATGCCACGCGCGTCAATCTCGCCATAGTGGCGCATCAGCACGAAGTTTGACAGCAGCGCCACCAGGGTGTCGTGAAGCGCCTCGTCAAACGACGTCGGCTGCCGATGCCTGAACTCGAAGGTCATCATGATGTTGCGTGACTCGATGTTGGGGTTGTAGTTGTCGAAGGTGAGGTAGCCCATCACGCGCTGACGGATATCGGCATATCCCTCCTTGAGTTTGAGCAGCAACATGCGGCGGTTGTCGGGAGTAAGCACCCTCATACCCTCGTTATAAGCGGCATGCCAGGCACTCTGAGCATACACATAGTTGAGAACTTCGTCAAAATCGATGTAAATAGTGATACTGTTGTTTTTCATGGTTTTTTTTAAAAAAAAAAGTTTAGAGTTTAGAGACTTCTATAATGCAGAATGCGGAATGCAGAATGCAGAATGCAGAATTTTCTGAAACTGAATACTGATAACTGAAAACTAGCGAGCACCGCGAGCGGCAAACTAGCGAACGTCAGTGAGCGGCAAACTAGCAAGCGCAGCTTGCGGCAAACTAGCGAGCGCAGCGAGCGGCACAACTAGCGAGCGCAGCGAGCGACTCACGCTGCTCTGCCGTAAGGCCTTCGGCAGTTCATCTTGCTCAGTTCGCGCTTGATGATGACCCAGGCATGCTCCTCGGCGAGGAAGAACCGTGATGCCCGGCACTGCTCGAGGACCAGCTCCACCGCTTGGGCTATCGACAGCCTGCACTCACGCATCAGGCGTTCCACGCGGGCGGTAATCTCCAGCCACATGTCACGGATGCAGCTGCTCTTGAAAGCTATGGCATCCTTGTCGCGCAGCAGCTGCGCCACCACGATATAGGCGCGGTCGAAGCCCACATGGTATCGCGGACTCCCGCTCGCAAGCGCCATGGTGAGCGCCACGTGGCGCATGTTCTTCACTCGACAAGCCTTGAGGCTGTCATAAATCTCGCAATAGAGCTCCGTGAGCTCCCTGTCGCGCTCGGCACGACGCTGAGCGCTCTCACTTTGGTTAAAATAATTCATTTGTGTTGTTTTTAGAAATAAGGTTTGTAATAATTTCACGATGCAAAGATAATATATTGGAATGGTAAAATGCAAATAATTTAAGGTTATTTTACAATATTCTTTTAGAAAGTGAAGAAAAAGGGACGGTTCCTTTTTCTTCACCTTTTGACAGATGTGCGCATAAAAATGTGACGTTCAAAGATTAAAATCCTTAAACGCCACAAATATTTTTAGGTAATATTACCTTTTTTATTTTACTGAGAAGTCGGCTTTGCGCATGTCGCCTTCGCGAGCGAGTGCGGTGTGGAATGCGAGAGCCACTTCGTTGTTCTGCATCACATGTCCCATCTTGCACACTTTGAGGTACTCGCGCAGCAATGGGCGATACACTGGATGTGCAGCCTTCTCGATAATTTCCTCGGCGGCCTGCACGGGGTCCTTGAAACGCAGGTCGGCCACGCCCTGGTCGGTGACGATGATGTCGGCGCTGTGGATAGTGTGGTCGATGTGTGTGCACATGGGCACAATGGTAGAGATGCAGTCATCTTTCTTGATTGACGGGCACATGAAGATGCTAGTGTAGGCGTTGCGGGTGAAGTCGCCGCTGCCGCCAATGCCGTTCATCAGCCTTGTGCCGCTCACGTGCGAGGAGTTGATGTTGCCAAAGATGTCGGCCTCGATGGCAGTGTTCATCGAGATGACACCCAGGCGTCGAATCACCTCGGGGTTGTTGCTGATCTCGCTGGGTCGCATGAGCACCTTGTCGTGCAGCTTGTCGATGTTGGCAAAGAACTCGTCCATAGTGTCGTGAGCAAGGGTGAGCGAGCATGTGCTCACAAACTTGCAGTGGCCGTCGAGCAGCAGCTTGACGAATGTGTCTTGCATCACCTCGGTATATACCTCAAATGGTGGAATCTCGTCGCTCTCCTCGAGGCTGTCGAGCACGGCGTTGGCGATGTTGCCCACACCGCTCTGCAACGGCAGGAACGACTTGGGGATGCGGTCGTTCTTCATCTCGTTGATGAGGAATTGCACCACGTTGTGGCCAATCTTGCGAGTGGTGTCATCCACGGGAGTGAAGGCGTCGGCCTTGCCCAGGCGGAACGAGGTCTTGACCACGCCCACCACCTTCTTGGGGTCAACGTGGGCTGTGGGTGAGCCGGCACGGTCGTGTGCTGAGTAGATGGGTATCTCGCGGCGATTGGGAGGGTCCAGGGGGATGTAGATGTCGTGCAGACCACGGATGCTCTCGGGCAGCTGGTCGTTGAGCTCGATGATGACCTTCTCGGCACACAGGAGCCAGGTGGGAGTGCAGCCCACCGAGGTGCCGAGCACGATTTCGCCATCGTCGCTGATGCACTGTGCCTCAACGATGGCGACATCCATCTTGCCGTAGTAATTGTAGCGGAACTCCTGCGAGAGTTCGCTCAAGTGGCGGTCGTTGTAGTGGATGGCGCCGCTGTTGATGGCCTTGCGCAGGTCGGGGTGCGACTGGTAAGGCGAGCGGTAGTTGATAGCCTCGGCGCGGGTGAGCTCGCCATCGATGAAGTCGTTGGTCGATGCTCCACTGAAGATGTTGATTTTAAACTCACGGCCTGCCTCATGCTCGCGGCGAGCCTTGGCGGCGATGAAAGGTGCTACTGCCTTGGGGCAGCCAGGGGCGGTAAATCCCGATACGCCCACGTTGTCACCATTCTTGACAAATTCGGCAGCCTCTTCGGCTGTAATGATAGGATAAATCATTTTTCTTCTTGATTTAGTTTATGTGATGTTGTTTTGTGTTATTCTCAAAAAAACCGTGCAAAGTTACACATTATTTTTAAAAGGGAATAAAGGAATTAGAGGAATTAAACGAGGAAAAGGAAATAAATCCAAAATTGATGAAAAAACCTGCACTGTCTGTAGCAGAGTGCAGGTTTTCTTGTTTTTTAGTTAACAAAGGTTTAGAAGCGGTAGCCATTGGCTATTTGGGCTGAACATCATCAGTTGCTTAACAAGATGGTGTAAACCGCTGTGACATCGGCGGCTGTGATGTCGCCGTCGCCGGTCTGGTCGCCATTGACGATATGCGAATAGTCGTTATTAAGCAGTACGTCATAGAGCGCGGTCACATCGGCGGCTGTAACCTGGCCATCGCCGTTCACATCGCCAGGCATGCCGCCGCTAGCCTTGGGGTACAGGGTGGTATATACCTCGCTCTTGCCGCTTGCCTCGCTGCTGCTGAGCTTGAGGTAGGCACTTCCGGCACGGGTGGTGTAGCTAGAGGTTGGCTTGACGAAGCGCAGATTAGTTGGATAGCGATACTCCCAGTAGTATCCCACCGTCTGATTATATACATCGACCGACGTGGGAGTTGCCACCAGGTAGTTGGTTGCCGGTGCCGAGACGCTGGTAGTGGGGCGACTGATGCGAACCTCACTGCCAACAGTAAGGTCCACCAGTAGCATACCAGTGCTGGCTGGGGCCTGATTGAGCTTGGTGAGCCTTACCTCCTTGCCAGTGTCGCTCTTGGTGTAGTCGCTGGCATAGTAAGCGTTGACGTTACTACCCGAGAGGTTGGTGGGCAGCACCGAGCTGAACATCTGTGTGGCGGCGTAGGGCTTGATCCAGGGCGCAAGTTTGTCGCCATAGGATGAGCTCCAGGAGTTGGCTTTTGTCAAGTAGCTGTTGGCACGCTCGTTGGGAACCCACACGGTGCCTATGCTCGAGCTCCACACATAATTTCCCATCGTTGGCATTGCCACGTCGGGGAAGAAGAGTGAGCCTAAGGTCGAATTGTAGAACGCATAAGCCTCAATAGTGGTCACCGAGCTTGGAATCTTCACCTCACCCGTGATTTTACTGTTGTAGAACGCATCGTGACCGATGAATGTGAGTCCGCTGGGCAGCACCAGGTTGTTGACAGCATAGTCACTGCTGCGGAAGGCACTCTGCCCGATGCGGGTCACCGTTGCGGGAATATTGCCACCGGTGTACTTGCAGCCGTAGAGCAGGGAGTCGCCAATCTCGGTGATGAGATACTTGCGCTGGTCGCTATTGACCGTCTTGTCGATCTCATAGGTTGCGAAGTCATAATTTCTGGCAGAGCTAACAGTCTTGATATTAGGATGATATACATACTTCGCCGTGCCGTCATAGGTAGTGCCGTTGTAGGTGGTTGAGGAGTTGCTGAGAATGGTCAAGAAATAGGAGCCATTATCATAGTTATTATACCAGCAATAGTCGTAGGCACCGGCAGTGATGTAGCTGGCGCGGCTGCTGAACGAGCCGTTCTGCTTATATTGGTTTACCACGCCTGTAGGGACAAGGATTTTGCAGGTGGCAGGCACATCAGTCAGGTCAAACGAAAAAGAGTAGAAAGCGGTGGTATTCTTGTTCAACACCAGCTCGGTGAGTGTGGTGGTGCCGGTGCAGAAAGAGCCATACCAGCCGCTAACGGAGCCAGGCACAATGAGTCGGCTATAATTTCCATGTGCAAACGAATGTGACCCAATAGCTGAAACGCCATAGGGCAATGCCACGGTTCCTGAGAGCGACGCTCCGTCGAAGGCATAATTCATGATGCGCCTCAGGTTGTGGGTGAAGGCATAGGAGGTGACGGCTTGGTTCTGGAACGCATAAGCACCAATGGTATCGACATTCACACAGCCCGCAACGGTGAAGCCTGCGGTGCGGTTGTTGAAGGCGTCATCGCCAATGCGGTTCACCACATAGGTCTTGCCGCCAATGGACACACTGGCAGGCACGGTGACTGTGTAGGGACCATCGCTATAACCACTTACACCATTGCACACCAGTCGTGCCCGTCCGCCATAGGAGTTGCCATCGGCACCGGTGCAACTGGCGTTGCTTGTCACTGAGTAATGATAATAAGTTGAGGCAGGTGACAAGTTTGGATAGTCGTAGGCCTGACGACCATTGTAGTTGACATATCTAAATCCTGTCCAGCCGGCACTTGAATAGGTTGACTCCTTGCCGTAGGGGATATAGAGGTGCATACTAGAGTTGGTGCCAAAGTAATTGCTTGCCGTGACTGTGGGCGGGTTGTCCATGTTGCAGTAGATGTAGTTATTGCTCTTGGTGCCAGCGAACACGCGGTCGTTGCTCAAGCTGGTAACCGAGCTGGGGATGCGCACAAAGTCCAGAAGGGAGGTATTGGCAAAAGCTCCTGTGTTAATTGTTTTCACGCCGTAAGGCAGCATGGCTTTAGTGATTTTTGTGCAATTAGCATGACTCCAGTCCCACACGGTAATAAGGGTGGAAGGATAACTCACCGCGCCACTCTTGGCATTGGGCACTTTGTATAAGTAGGTTTGGCCCTTGCTGTACAAGCAATCATCATAGATAGAGTAAGTATTGCTTCCCGATGCCAGCTCAAATTTTGCCAACGAAGTGAAATACTGGAAAGAATTGGTGGTGAAATTGAAGCTGGAGCTTGGCAGCACCAGTCGGGTGACATTTTGCACTCCTGAGTTTTCATACTGTGAATTAAAAAACTTGAGATTGGTCAGTGCTGTCAGGTCTATGGTCTTGAGAGTGGTCTGGCCCTGGAAGGCTCCCTGGCCAATGGTGTCGATCTCAAAGGGCACACTATTCGAGGGATAGTAAGTGTGGTCGGTGGGCTTATAAAGAGTGCCACCGCTGGTGTTAGTAGCGTCGGTTGAGATATATCCGGTGAGGGTAGCACTACGTGTCACTGAAGGTCCATCTACGTCGGGCCAGCCTATGCAGTAGGCACCGCCGTCAACAAACCATATATCGAAGGCATAGGCAGAATAATTGACGTTGGCAAACTGTGTGAACCCCGTCTGCGCCTTGTACTGAGCGGGAGTCTTGCGCGAGGGATAGGGGATGTACAGGTTCATGCCGCTCTTGCTTGGGAAAGCATCAGATGCCACACCACTTGCTGGGAAAGAGAAGCCGGCGTAGTAAACACTAGCTAATGCCGTGCAGCCATTGAAGGCGTTGGTACCGATGCCCCTAACCGAACTTGGCAGGCGCACGTAGGTTATTCCCGTGCAGCCTTTAAACGAGTTACCCTCGATGTTAAGCACACCAAAGCGCATTTCCACGTACACGATGTTGGTACAGTTCATAAACGAATTGGCGTCGATGCCACGCACGCGATAGGTGGTGCCACTATAGGTCACACTCGAGGGAATGACGACACCGAGGTTCTGCTTTCCTCGGGCTTCTGCTGTCAAGCCAGTGCAATAGACGTTGGCGCCATACACCTTGTACATCAGGTCACCTACCGAGAACTCTTGGGCTGCAGTGCCCAACGCCGTTGCCGCCATGAGCACAACGGTAAAGATTTTAAGTAGTTTTGATCTCATAATGCATTATGTTTTTAAAAAATTAATAATATTGGGTTCACTAAAAGGCAATACGTTATTATTCATGCAAAAATACAAAAAATTAATTAAAAAACAAGAAAATCGTCAAAAAAATAAAAAAATGCCCATTTTTGTGGGCATTTTTTCAAAATTTCTCCAAATAAATAGCGAAGCGTTAAGTGCAAACGTCTGTCGTGTCAAGTAGTGCAAGCGACAGCTTGTTCAAAAACTCTTAACTCTTGCCTCCCCTTTACACGGTGAGTATCTCTTTCTCCTTGGCGGCGAACACCTCGTCGATTTTCTTCAAGAACTTGTCGTGGAGTTTCTGAACTTTCTCCTCGCCATCCTTCTGGGCATCCTCGGGCATACCGTTCTTCACGGCTTTCTTCAAGCCCTCAATCATCTCGCGGCGGGCGTTGCGCACACTCACCTTTGCCTTCTCGGTCTCGGCCTTGGCATCCTTCACGAGTTGCTTGCGGCGCTCCTCGGTCAGTGGCGGGAAGTTGAGGCGGATAATCTCGCCGTTGTTCTCAGGCGTGATGCCTATGTTGGAGTCGAGAATCGCCTTCTCGATAACCTTAATCATAGGTTTCTCCCATGGGGTGATAGTGATGCTGCGAGCATCGGGAACGGCAACGTTAGCGACATTGGCGATGGGCATCATCGAGCCATAATACTCCACCTTCACTGGCTCCAGGATTTTGGGGTTAGCCTTGCCGGCGCGCACGCGCGACAAGGTGTCGTCAAGATAAGCCACAGCCTCGTTCATCCTCTTCTCGGCTGCGTCAAGATAAGTTTTTACGTCTTCCATAATGTGTGTATTTTTAGTGATTAATATTCATTCTTGATTTCAAGCGACAAAAATAATTATTTTTTTTAGTTTCGTCGCAAAAAAAATGCCAAAAAGTGATTTTTAGTCCTTTGTTCTGTATGTAGTCCTGTATGTTGCGATGCCATCGCAACACACGAGACCCCATTTTCACCTGAGGGTGAGCACTGAGCATTTCTCCATTGTGAGCTGCTGGGCGGCGTGCTGCAACTGCTCGGGAGTGACGCTGAGGATGCAGTCGATGTTGTCCTCAAGGGTGCTCACACGATTATAGTAGAGCAGTCCCCTACCCGCTCCCATTGCCAAGAACTCGGCATTGTCGCTAGCGACTAGTAGTTGCCCGCTGTACTGCCGCTTGTAGGCGTCGAGGCGGCGGTAGCTCAGCGGCGACTGCGCCAGCGAGTCGATGGTGTTGCCAATGAGGTGAAGGGCTTTCTTTAGCTTTTCATGCTCGCAGCCTAAATAGATCTGTATCATTCCGCAGTCGGCGAAGGTCACGAGCGACGACTCCACAGTATATACCAGCCCGCGCTTCTCTCTCAAGCTCACATTCAAGAGCGAGTTCATGCCCGGACCGCCCAAGATATTGTTGAGCAGCGACATGGCGAAACGCTGGTCGTCGAACATCCCCGCCACTCTCGCACCAACTATGGTGTGAGACTGGTGCAGCCCCAAATCCACCACCTTGCGCTGCGGCTCAAGGACGGCAGGAGCTTTGCGCTTGATGCCTCGCTTGGCGTGGGACAATATGCTGAAATATCTCTCGGCAAGACGGAACACCTTCTCGGCTGGCGTGTTGCCAAGTGAGAAGAAGACCATATTCGACGGAACATACAGGCGTTTGAGCCAGTCCAAGCAATGCCCCGAGGTGAGCCGCCGCAGGTCCTTCTCCTCGCCTAAGATATTGTGACCAAGCTGACTGCCGGCGAGCAGCATATCTTCAAAGTCGTCATACACCGCCTCGCTCGGTGAGTCGCGGTAGCTCGCCACCTCCTCAAGCACCACGTCGAGCTCGGTGGAGAGCTCATGCTCGGGGAAGACGGAGTTCTCCACCAGGTCGGCAATCAGCTCCACGGCACGCTCCAGATGCTCCACAGGGAAGATGCAGTAGAGCATCGTGCTCTCCTTGGTGGTGTAGGCGTTGAGCTCACCGCCCACCTGCTCCATACGGTTGTTGATGCGAGTGAAGGAGCGCCGCTTGGTGCCCTTGAAGATGGTGTGCTCCACAAAGTGAGCAAGCCCATACTGTCCCTCGCTCTCGTCGCGGCTGCCAGCGTTCACCGCCAGCCCGCACCATGCCACCGGCGAGTTGCGCTGCACATGCACCACCCGCAAGCCGTTACCAAGAGTGTGAAGAAATATATTTTCGTTTTTTTGCATTAAATTTCAAAAATGTATGAATTATTAGTAAGTAAATATACTAAAGGGATTTATAATCGTCCGTGCCACTTTTTCAAGCGACTTTTTGACTACCCGTGCCACTTTTTCAAGGGACTTTTCGACTACCCGTGCCACTTTTCTCTAAAAAATCACTCTGCAAAAGCATAGGATTATTTCAGAAAAAACAAGTTTTTACCCTCAAAAAATTTTAATCTCATTCGTACTTCACACTTAACACTTTACACTTAACACTTAGTTTTTACATTCTCGTATCGACGTGGATGATGTTTTGCACGAACATGAGGTCGCGGATTTCTTCTCGGTAGATTGTCATGTCGTCGTAGCGCTTGTTCTCGCTGCGCAGAATCACCATCGAGGGGTCGTCGTGACGGCGGATGTACTTTACCATGCGGTAGTCGTCGAGGATGACGACATAAATCTGCCCCCAGAAAATCTGACGCAGGTTACTAAGCTCACGCACAGCGATATAGTCGCCGTTGCGGATGACCGGGCTCATAGAGTCGCCACTCACGCGCACGATGCGGCACTGCGAGCTCGTCATGTCGGGGAGGTCAACAAAGCCCACTATCTGGTCGTCGGTAAACATGCGCGCCTGGGGCAGATAGCCCGCTGTCACGTCGATGTCATAGACCGGCGTGCCGCGCTTTGTCACCACCGCGTTGGGCTCGGTGACGATACGTGTGTCGGGCATCGTGACAAGTTGTTGTGGCTGCTGCTTGGCAAACGGCAGGTCCTCGCCAGTCTCCAGCCACTGCTTCGACACCCCGAGGTTCACCACAATCTTGTTAATCAGCGCCTCGCTCATCGCCAAGCGACCGTTGAGATACTTCGACAAGTTTGACGTGTCGATATCAATCTTCTGAGCAAAATCCACCTGACGGTAGTTCAACTCCTTCATTAAGAACTTAATACGTTCGGCTACTGCGTTGTTGTCCATAGTAATTTGATTTATTTTGTGGCAAAATTACCACAAATTTGGTAATTTGCCAAATTATTCTCAACACTTTTTGTGTAAAAAGTGAAGAAAAAAGAACCGTACCCATTTCTTCATTTATCCTACCAACACATAATTAGTGCTACGGCCACCAGCGTCAGCTTTTCTTAATACACCTTTTGAGATAAGGTCATTTATATCATTTAGTGCAGTATCGGAGGAGCATTTGGCGATTTTTGCCCATTTGCTACTGGTGAGTTTGCCGAAGAAGCCGTCAAACTGCATGTTCAAGAGCTTTCGTTGTCTTTCATTGAAAGACACATCGCGATGTCGCTCCCAGAATTCGGCTTTGCGCATTACCGATGTCAAAGTGTCTTCAGTTGAATCTAATGCTTGCTCGAAGCATTCCAAAAACCATAACAACCATTCGGTGATGTCGCCATCTCCATGCTGTGTGCGTTCCAGCACTTCGTAATACTCCTTTTGCGATTCTTTTATTGCGGCAGATGTGCTGTAAAATCGCTTGCTGCAATTCTCGGAACGAGCAAGCAGCATATCGGTCAATGCTCGTGTTATTCGGCCGTTGCCGTCATCAAAGGGGTGTATCGACACAAACCACAAGTGGGCTATTGCGGCTTTTAACACAGCGTCAACATCCTCGCTGTCATTTACCCAAGCAATAAAGCGTTCCATCTCGGCAGGCAAACGCTCGGCAGATGGAGCCTGATAATGCACTTTTTCCTTACCCATAGCCCCCGACACCACTTGCATATCGCCTGAACGATATTTGCCTACATCTATGCGATACAAGCCGCTCATTCCAGTTGGGAATAAAACATTATGCCATCCGAAAAGTCGGTCGTGAGTGAGTGGTTTATCGTAGTTTTGAGTCGCATCAAGCTGCATTTCCACCACACCGTCAACGTATCGGGACACTGGAACCAATCCTGCTGTTTCAATGCCCAATCGGCGGGCGATTGAGGAGCGTACTTCCACAAGATTCAGCCTTTCGCCCTCTATCTCCGATGAACGCACAAGTTCAAGTGACATGTTTGAAAGCACTGCTTCATCTTGAGAATCAAATCCCAAAGACAACATCCTTCCCATAACATGTCCCTGCTTAGCGCGCACTCGTCCCAATTCAGTCATTATTGTTTGACTGTCATAACGGAACTGCCACCAGTTTTCATAATCATGTATATATCGCATAACCTTTGATTTTGTGGGCAAAAATAGATCATTTTCGGCGAACAACCAAATTATTCCCCGAAAATTTTCGGGGAATAGCGAAAATAATCGCCGAAAAAAAATTCCACGATTTTTGGGCTATTGTTTGCGGGTGTTGAGAATTTTTCGGAAATTTGCGCGCTCAATAGCAGGGTTTCAATGACAAGAACTTGAAAACTATATTCTCTTGTTTCCTTGTCTTCTTGTTCTCTTGTCCTCTTGTCTTCTTGTTCTCTTGTTGCCTTGTCTTCTTATTCTCTTGTCCTCTAAAAAATACTAAAAACATCTATATATGACACAACAGGCTGATTTTACCGAAGTGCTGGAGGTGGCTTCCAAAGCTGGGCACATCCTACTCGAGAACGGCGCGGAGATTTCGCGCGTGGAGGATATCATGAGCCGCATCGCCTCGCATTACGGGGTGGAATCGGGCAACTTTTTCGTACTTTCCAACGGCATTTTCACCACCGGTCATGCCAACAAGGTCACCAAATCGGGCGGTCAAGCCTCGACCTACGCCAACGTGGAGTTCATACCACTGCGTGCAATACAGCTCTCCAAAGTGGTGGCAGTGAACCGCTTGAGCTACGATATCGCCAACGGCAAGACCAACCTCGCCGAGGCGCGCGAACGCCTCAACAGCATCAGCGCAGCACCTGCGAAGCCCGCTTGGGAACAGATATTGGGTTCGGGATTTGGCGCGGCAGGCTTCTGTGCCGTCTTTGGTGGCGGATGGATGGATTGCGCCGCGGCGCTGATGGTGGGCTTCTTGCTCTACGCCTTTGTGCTGGGAGTGAGCAGCCGCTATCTCTCGAAAATCGTGGGCGGAGCCTGCAACGCCCTGCTCGCCACGCTGTTGTGTGTTATCTCGTGGCGCATAGGCTTTGGCGCGAGCCTTGCCAATATCATCATTGGCGCCATCATGCCGCTGATTCCTGGAGTGCCATTTGTCAATGGCGTGCGTGACCTTGCCAACAGCGACTATATCGCCGGCTTCACGCGCCTCACCGACGCCATGCTCGGCTTCCTGTGCATTGCCGTGGGCGTGTCGCTGGGGTTTATCATTGATGGTACTTTTCATGGCGGAATGCAGGATATAGAGATGATGGTCAGCCCTGAAACCTCCAACCTGTTCTTGCAGGCCTTTGCCGCCTTTGTGGGCACTGCGGCTTTCGCGCTGCTCTTTGGCATCGACCGTGAGCACTATGTGCCGGCTGGTGTGATTGGGGCTATAGGCTGGGCGCTTTACCTAGTTTTAGTGCGCTATTGCGGTGCCACCCCTGTTGGCGCCACACTTGCCGCCGCCACATTGGTGTGCATCATCTCGCGCTTCGTCGCTCCGCTGTTCCGCATTCCCGCTCAGGGTTTTCTCCTGTGCGGCATCTTCCCGCTCGTGCCCGGAGCCGGCATCTTCTGGTTCACCTACTACCTTACCGACTCGCAGTTCGATCTCTCGATGCAGAGCGGCTGGCTGGCATGCAAAATCGCCATCGCCATCGTCTTCGGCATCATCCTCGCCATGGAACTACCCCAACGCCTCTTCTCCCACAGCCACAAGACGCATTGACCTACAGAACTTGTGTGGTCTAGGTGTTTGTGTGTATTGCGCCGCATAGCGGCGTAAGCACTGCGCTCAAAATTCCATTGTTATCACTAACGGATTATCCAGTGCCGCCCTAGCGCATTGCTTGGCGATGGCGCGGTTTTCCTCGCTCATGCCAACGGGCAGACCGTTGATTTCCTGAATATTCTTGGCGCGGAGCCATTGCTGGTCAATCCAAGTGACATCGGTCCACACACGGTCGCTCAAGCCATAGCGGGCAAGCAGGGCGGCAGTGGCGGTGTAGGCCTCTATCAGGCAGGGGATGCCCTCTTGCAGGTGCAGGTAGTCGAAGAGATGCCCCTGGTCGCCGAGCGAGTCGAGTGGCGTTGCGCGCGCGTTCTGGATGGCTGTGCCGCATGGCAGCAGCAGCTCAATGCCGGTGTCTTGCTGCACTTGGCACACACATTGCAAAATGCGCTCAAACATCTGCACACTGGTAGTGTCGGGGGCTAGGCGCGGCAGGTTGTCGGGGTAGGATGGCGTGATAAGCCAGGCGTACTCATGCTGACAGGTGACCTTCTCGTCGAGCCAGTCGATAATCTGGTTGAGATAGGGCTGATAGGTGCTATAGTCGCGCGACGCGTTGGACTGCTGCTGAAGCACTATCACATCCCAGGGATGAGTGTCTATAACATCGGTCATCGGCACATTATTTAGACCGTCCCAGGGCTTAGCACCGTGCGACCAATAGTGGATGAAGTTGGTTGGTGTTCCTTCATCAACAGGAGCCCAAGTTGTGGAGTCGAGGGCATTGTAAAACTCATTGAGGCTGCCACCGCCTATATACATAATGTCAAATTTGAGATACACCTGCGGAGCCACCGCCTTCATGATGAACGGCACATAGCTAAATGCGTCGAGCGAGAAACTGTTGCCTATCGACAGCACCCGCAAGGTGTCGGTCACCACGTGGCGAGCCACCTCAACCTGCACATCTTTATAATAGATAGTGTCGCCTGTGTCAAAATACATCACAACAGGCGCATCTGCGCCAGTGTTGTAACGCTTGTTGTCGAGCGACAGCACTTGCATTCCATTTATGGCAGTGACTTCACCATGAGGCAAGGACCCCTTCATCATGCCTACGCCCGAAGTCACAACTGCCGCTCGCTCGTTGTCGTGAGCCACGATGCGCACCTCGTCGCCCACCGCGAGCCTTAAGGTCTCTCCCACCCTCGCTGTAAGGCTGCCATCTTTATCGCTGAGAGTCGCAAAGCAATATCCTCTATCTCCCACACCATTGGTGGCACCGCTTAGCAAGGCAACATAAATAGCCGTGACATCGGCAGCGGTGACTACGCTGTCGCCATTGGCATCGGCATTGACCGTGCTGTAGCCAAGCAGGTTGTTATATACTTGCGTCACATCGGCAGCAGTGACCACACCGTCGTGGTTCACGTCGCGCAAATCGGCGCTGCGGGGCTCTGAAGTCACATCTACCAAAGTCTTGAGTGTGCCATTGTATTGAGAATAAGCGTCAAGAAACTCGCCATCAACAGCCAGCACCACACCTTCAGGCACATGAGGCAGCACCAGCGAGGCATCGGGCACATGGGAGAAGACGGTGGCAAGTGCCTCACATCCCGCAAAGGCATCATCACCAATCGTTTTCAGTGAAGAAGGAAGTGACACTCCTGTTAGCCACTGGCACTGGGAGAACGCGCCACCCGCTATTGTTGTCACATGATAACCATCAACCATTGAAGGAACGACCACGCAATCGCTCTCATATCCATCGACTGGCGACACAAGACACGCTGTGCTGTCGCTGGGCTGTCCCACATAGCACAAGCCGTTGCTCACAATCGTGTCGCCTGGCAGCGCAGCACATAGGCGTGGCGCAACCATCACAAGCACCACAAGCAATAGTATTATTCTTTCTTTAATCCCCATCTAAGCAAACTTATCGATTGCAAAATTCCACAAAAAAACCGAGAAAAACAAGAAGTAGCACAAAAAGTTGTAAATACAGAACACTATAAACTGAGAACTATGAACTATGCCATAAAAAAAACCTACGCCCGCTTTTCAAACAAAGCAGACGCAGACAACTAAAAAGGAATGTATTAATTACGATGGTTATATTATAATGATGAATGTTTTTTTTGTTTTGCAATGCAAATTTAAGTCCTTTCCCGATTTTATGCAAACGATTTAATTTACAGACACAACAATTTAATTCTTATTAACGAGTTTTCAACCATGTTTAAATATCTTTTACAAAAACTGGTTCAAATTGGTTCATTTTTAATAGAGTGGTAGTCCATTTCCAAAAGAATGGTATAATATAAACCCGAATTGGTCATTAGGATTTATGCTAGAACAACCTTTCGTCGCCTAATGAGCGATTTGGGTTAAAACCACAAGAAGAAATGCTCGAGATTCAGTGAGTGACTGGCGACGATGACTCCGGTCTTCTCGTTGGTGAACGACTGACCGTGTGTCATCACCTGCTTGAGGTGTTGCCATAGTTTCTTCACTGCCACACTGCGGTGGATGTTGCGGAATACCAGCACGCAATCGCCTTGAAGCATCGACGTGAGGCGCTGTCTCAAGGGTTCAAAGTCGGCACTTTCGGGTAAAGAGTTTACAAGGACAAAGGGCATGGCATCATCGCCCACAACTTGCGCATAGTCATCAAACGCCACATCCAGACTGTTGTAACACTCGATGCTGTCGAGATAAGGTGCCAGCACGTTGCCAGTCACGGGAAAAGCGTCGATGTGCGGCTCGTAGAGCCACAGCCGGCTCTGCGACGACACATTGAGCATGCATGTCGCCGTTAAGCCGTAGCAGGACCCCACCTGCATTATTTCAAGGGGATTAAAATGATTAGTGATGCGAAACAGCATCTTCATGCCCTTGAACGACATCACCCGAGGGTGGTTCTTGACATCGCGCAAAGTATCGATTACCGCCTGACGCGTCTCGCCCATGTCGCTGTAGCAATAGTAAGGCGACTGCTCTCGCAGCACAAAGCGCACGAAACTGTACGCAAAAGGGGAATGTATGCCATGCCCCTTGCTGCGGTGATGACGGCGCAACGCCGTGCGGTATCTCTTGATGCGCCCCAAGACAGTTATTAGTTATTAGTTATTAGTTATTAGTTATTAGTTTTGAGTTTTGAGTTTTGAGTTTTGAGTTCAGAGTTTTGAGTTAAGAGTTCACGGTTTTTGTTTTTTTTCTAAGACTCTTAAATAAATCAGCGTTTTCTGTTTTTTCTTGATTTCACCTCGTCAATGGACTTGCGAGTTTTGTCTTGAGCTTTTTCTTGACCGCCAGTTACCACATTGTTGCTAGTCTGAGCCTCTATTTCAGGCAATACAGGCACGTCCTCATCCTTGCGGCGCAGACCAGAGTAGATTGCCCAGCCAAGGGTTCCGAGGACGAGAAGCAGTATCAGCCATACCGAAGTTTTGGCGACTGTCTCGGTCTTGTGAACCTCTTGCGGGTCGAAGGTGAAGACGATGGTGTGGTCGCCGCCAGGCACCTGGAGGGCGCGCAGCACATAGTTCACGCGGCCTATGGGCACCTCTTTACCATCGATGGTGGCAGTCCAGCCCCATGGGAAGTAGATCTCACTGAACACCGCCAAGCCGCCTTTATCGCTGTGAGCGTGATAGGTGAGCTTGTTGGGGGCGTATGTGGTCTCATAGATGGTGTCGCCATCCTGTTTGGGCTTAGCGTCTTTCAGAGTGTCCTTAAACTTCACATCGGCAACAGCCTGAGTAGCCGGGTCAAAGTTGTCGAGGAACTTCATCTCATCGTCGGCAGTCTTGACGAAAGTCAGTGTATCCACAAACCAAGCGTTGCCAAGAGCGTCGGGATTTTGCTGAGCAGTTTGGGGGTCTAAAATAAACCACTTGGCGTTGAGCATGTTAAGCACAGCAATGTTATTTTTTGCAATTTGTCGCTCAATAAGGTCGTTATATCGGGTGAGCTTGGCAGCATGATAACCGCCAATTGTCTTGTGGAAATAACTTGAGCGAGCTCCACCAAAATCTGGCAGATTAAGAACCCTATAGTTCTGTGTGGTGTCGGCAAGAATAGTGGCATCGGCAGCGGTCTTCTCAAAGGTTGTTGCCGGCAGAGTGGCAGGGTCTTTAAAGCTATCCTCGTTGAGATAACGCTTGTTGACAGCATACATGTCCACAAGTACGATACCAGCAATAATCAAACTCGCTGCAATTGGATTTAGCTTTCTAAACTTAAAAAGTATTATTACACCAAACCCCAGCACGATAATAAATAGACTGCGCCAAGCATCGCTAGTTACCAAACTTGCACGAATGGCTTTTACCACGGGAATAATGCCTGGATAAGCTTTCAGCAATTCATCCATATTTATTTGCCCTCTTGTTATGGAATTCATATATACAGCATCATAGTTCGTGGGACTACCACCAAACATACTTGGTTTAGCAGCAAATAATAAGCAAAGCAAAGCACAAGCGCCAAACACTCCATAGATGTGTTTGCTGTATTTCTTGAAGAAATTTTCTTGAACAAACATCTCCTTAAGAGTCAACACGGCCAAAAGTGGAATACAGAACTCTGCAACGACAAGTATGCTCGCCACCGTTCGGAACTTGTTGTACATTGGGAAGTAGTCAATAAAAAAGTTGGTAACCCCATTAAAGTTATGTCCCCAAGAAAGCAAAATAGAAAAGATGGTAGCTACCAGCAACGCCCACTTAACAGGACCTTTAACTACAAAGAGACCCAAGATGAACAAGGCAAATATTAAAGCACCAACATATACTGGACCGCTTGTTCCTGGTTGGTCGCCAAAATACTGGGGAAATAACTGCATGGATTCAACACTCATATTACTTTCTTCAGCCTTCTCTTGAGCTACATCAACATCATAAAGCGTCTTATTGGTCGTTCCACCCTTCACATTAGGCACCATCAATGTCCAAGTCTCGTCGATGCCATAGCTCCAATGAGTAATATACTCTTTGCTCAGACCGCCATTGGATGACAATTCGCTCTCTTGTTTAGCTTTATCGTCATCCTGAGTGAGCTCGCTATGTCCGCCACGCATAGTTTCTTTGGCATATTTATTTGAGAGATAGAGGTTAGAGGCGTTAGCTCCCAGAGCCAACACTGCTGCCACTGCCATGCATGCGGTGGCGATGCCCCATTGCTTCATTTTCTTGTCCTTGATGGCAATAACCAAGAAAGCAATCACTAGCGGCACGATAATGAATAGTGAGTAGTATGTCATCTGCACGTGGTTGTTGAGAAGCTGGAGCGCACCAAATAATGCCGCCACAGCGGTTCCGAGCAGATATTTGCCTCGATAAGCCCACACGATGCCGGCTATCGTGGGTGGGATGTAGCACAGTACCAAGAGTTTCCAGATGTGACCCGCGTCGATGATGATGAAGAAATAAGACGAGAAGGCATAGCCGATAGCGCCAAGCACCGCCAAGTACCACTTCATGTCAAACGCAAGCATCAGGATGAAGAATCCCAGCATAAGCAGGAACACCCAGCTCACTGGACTTGGTAGGCCAAGTGTGAGAATCTTTCCGATAGTGTTGATTGTTGAAGTGCTCTTATAGCTCGGAGCAATCTGGAAGGTGGGCATGCCGCCGAATAGACTGTTAGTCCATCGAGTGACTTCGCCATTGTGTTCCTCCTGATATTCTTTAGCTTCTTGGCCGTTGGCTTTTCCCTGCATCACGTCATGCTGCTGCAGTACATAGCCATTACCCACGCTGGGATAGAAATATATCCACGAGATGGCGGCAAACGCCAGTATTGCGAGCACAAAAGTGACCACACTTCGCACCGTAACGGTGCCTATCAATTGCTTGTCTAGTAAGTTTTTTTCCATTATATTTCAAGTCTTTATATTTTACATCACAAGAAAGTTTTTTATGATAAATTTAGTCTCAGAATTTCATCTTATTCACCTCTCGACGCAGGGCGGCGGTCTCTTCTTCGCAGTTGCTGTCGTTAGCACTTTGGGCGGCTTTCATTAGTTGCGACAACTGATCGAGCAGTTCTTTCTTGCGCTTGGTGCCCACTTCTTGGTATTCTGATGTGGGATGCGTCACAAACTCGCTGTATAGGTCATGCAGTTTTTTATAGTTCTCACGACATGCCGTGAGTTTGGCATTTACCGAGGCATTACTCGAAACATAATGCTCTATATCGTCGATACTGATGGGCATATTCTCGGGTTTGACGGGAGCAATTTTAATTGGCAGGTCGCTGTCGCTGGGCATGGGAGGCAGCTGTTCATTATCTCCAAACCCTGGAATGGGAGCGGGTGGCGGTCCGTCAACAGGCATGAGAGTGGTGTCGGCAAGCATGAGGCTGTCGAGCAACGAGTCGCGAGGCACATCAATAATCTCGCCTTTGAGGTCTTGCGGAGCGCCGTACTCAAACTCGTCAACCTTGAGGGAGTCGGGCTTGGGATATTCCTTCTCGCTCCTGCCCAGCAGCTTGTCTCCGAGTTTATGAACTGGCGGGATAAAGATATAGGACAGCACCAGAACGGCAATTACCGTCCCCGCAATCCACCAAGCTAATTTCTTGTTACGTGCTGTCATTCTTAAAATTACGCTATTCTCAAGACACTTGTTGCAATCTTCGAGACACAAAAAATTGACAAAAGTAGTGCAAAATTACTTATATATTTTGATATTCGCTTCTAAACTATGAAATGTTAAGTTTTTTTTATTTTTGGGGGAGATTAGTCTTTTTACGAAAATTCTGTGTACTTTTGCAGGTTAATGGCATCAACCACTTGTAAAATTGGCTAAACGACCCGAAATATTGACCCCGCAGCTGTTCCGTTTTGAACTGAACCTCAAGACTGTGCTCTGGGGAGGCGACATGATTGCTGCCTTCAAAGGCATTACCCTCGACAACCACCTCGTGGGCGAGAGTTGGGAAATTTCGGGACTTAAAGGTCATGAGTCGGTGGTCGCCAACGGCGAGGATGCGGGACTCACTCTGCGGCAGCTCATCAGGAAATACCGCAGTCAGTTAGTGGGAGGGCGCATCTACCGCGCCCACGGCACCGAGTTCCCGTTGCTCATTAAGTTTATCGATGCCAACAAAGACCTCTCGGTGCAGGTGCATCCCGACGAGGACCTCGCTCGCAGTCGCCACAACTGCTGCGGCAAGACCGAGATGTGGTATATCATCGATGCTCAACCAGGAGCTTCACTGCTGGCAGGCATGAGCCGCACTATCACCCCTCAGGAATACTTGCGACATCTTGACGACGGCACTCTGCTCGACGTGCTCGCTCGTCACGACACTCATGCTGGCGACATATTCTTTCTGCCGGCAGGACGCATCCACTCCATCGGGGCGGGCAACTTGCTGCTTGAGGTGCAGCAGCCCAGCGATATTACCTATCGGGTGTATGACTTCAACCGCCTCGACATCAACGGTAAGCCACGCCAGCTGCACACTGACCTAGCTATCGATGCCATCGACTACACCGTGAGCCGCGACTGCCTGCGTCACTACTCCGACGACAAGGGACTCATCACGCTCATCAATAGCATTTTCTTCAACGTGGGACGGGTCATTGTTGACGGAAACTGCGACGTGCCTATGCCACACGACGCATTCTTGTGCCTGATGTGCATCAACGGAGAGGCAACCATCAGCTACGATGGGGACAAGAGCGAGACCATTAGGCAAGGCGAGTCGCTGCTTGTGCCAGCATGCTTTGAGCACCTCACCCTCAACGGCAATGCAACCATCATTACAGCGACAGCATGATGTTAAGTGTTAAGTGTTAAGTGTTAAGTGTTAAGTAGGGACAAGGCGTGCCTTGTCCGCAAGTTCCAGATTCCTATACACTCCTATCCATTCCTATCAACTCCTATCAACTCCTATCCATTCTTAATCTCAATGAAACGATTCTCATTATTAATAACAGCTTTGCTTTTTGTGCTTGGCATTCAGGCGCAAAACGTGGCTCGCGAGGCTTTTGAAGAAGACATCCACCGCAGTGCTAATAACTACTACGCCTATCCCGACAAAAACCTGCCCGCTTTGACTCCCGCCCCCGAGGGATATGAGCCATTCTTCATCAACCACTATGGCCGTCACGGCAGCCGGTGGCTCATAGCTCCCACCGACTATACCTATCCCGTGGAGCAGCTCACCAAGGGCGAGCGCAATGGCAAACTCACCAAGCGCGGCAAGGAAGTGCTTGACGTGTGCCTAATGATGCTAGACGCGTCGGATGGCAGACTTGGCGAACTCAGCGACATAGGAGCGGAGCAGCATCAGGGCATCGCTAAAAGAATGTATGAGAATTTCCCACAAGTGTGGGTGGGAGACGCTAAGGTTGACGCGAAATCTACGGTGGTGATTCGCTGCATCCTCTCGATGCTCAACGAGGTGGAGACGCTCAAGTCGATGAATCCCAGTCTGCGTTTCACCACCGACGCCAGCGAGCACGACATGTATTACATGAACTACCGCGACACGGTGGCAATCGCCGCACAAAAGGCGGCACGACCGGCAACCGACGAGCTGAAAGCCAAAATCTTCACTCCCAAGAAGCTCGAGAAGATGACCTCCCGCCTCTTTAACGACAAGCAGTTTGTGCGCGACAGCATCGACAGTTTCAAGTTTGAGTATATCCTTTTCGACCTGGTGAGCAATATGCAAAGTCACCACGCATTTGACGGAATTGACCTCTATACTGGAGTCTTTACAGTGGACGATGCCACCGACTTCTGGACCTACAACAACGCGCGGTGGTACATCTATTCAGGCAACACATCGCTCAACAGCCACACAGGCGCACGCGCCCACCGACATCTGCTACGCAACTTCGTGGAGGAGGCCGACAAGGCGATACTCAGCGGCACCAACAGCGCCACGCTGCGCTTCGGCCACGAGTCGGTAGTTCTGCCACTCGTGTGCCTCATGGGGCTTAACGGCATGGATTACGACACCAGCGACCTGACGACACTCGCCGACCACTGGCGCTCCTACGAGGTGTTCCCCATGGCAGCCAACTTGCAGATGATTTTCTACCGCAAGCCCGGCAGCGACGACATCCTGGTGAAAATCCTCCTCAACGAACACGAAGCCACCCTTCCCATCGCCACCGACTGCGCCCCTTACTACCACTGGCTCGACGTGCGCCAGCACTTCCTCACCCGAGCAGTTGAGAATTAGGAGTGATTACCTTTGCGCTTGCTATGGAAATTAAGAGGAAAGGATATATCGAGAGCCTCATCGAGCAGGGCGAGCACGTGCATCAGGATTTCAAGTACCAAATCACCGATGCCCGAAAGATAGCACGCTCCATCAGCGCCTTTGCCAACAACAGCGGCGGCCACCTGCTCGTGGGCGTGAAGGACAACGGCAACATCGTGGGAGTGAGCAGCGACGAGGAAATCTACATGATAGAGCAGGCCGCGCAGATGTACTGCCAGCCCGAGCAGCAAGTGCATTTCAAGATATTTCGTGTGGCAGGCAAGAACGTGCTCAAGGTGGATATCGACGAAGCCAAGGAAAAACCCGTGAAAGCCCCCGACGATAACGGGCAGTGGCGCACCTACTACCGCGTTGCCGACGAGAACGTGCTTGCCAGCGGCACGCACGTGAAAGTGATGCAGCTCCGCAGCGAGCCCGCGCCAAGCGATGTGGTCATCAACCTCACCGACAAGGAGCAGCAGCTGCTCGACTACCTGCAAGACCACGGCGGCATCACCATGAGCGGCTACGAGCGCCTGGCGCACATCTCATTCCACACCGCCCAGCAAACCATACTGAAACTCTGCGAAATGGGAATCGTAGAAATCCAATACCACAACGGCCAGAGCCTGATTGTCTTAGCCGACGAGAAACAAGCCGACAAGGTTATTCGGCGCACTATCCTTTCTTCTTATTGAAACTTGTGACAATAAGATAGAACAAACCCATTGCAACAATTACATCAACAACATTCCATAGCGTTCTGCCAAGACCAATCTTGAAGAATGGTTGGAACAAGACGGCAAGAAGCGCGAAGATAACACCTTTCACATCTTGATTTGCCTTGAAGTAATCGTATGACAAATAAGAAAAAGCCGCCATCGCAGCAAAACGCACTAACTGATAAAAGCCATAAGGCATATCAGCCAAGCAAACAAGCAGTAGTACCGCGATAACTAGTTTTATTATCGGTTTCATTTAAATATTCTTTTAACTTTTGAGCCTCATGCATTAGTCTGTTGTGATATACATTCGAAAAATAAGTCCTTGCTATCAATCTCTTCTGTAATCTCTACGAATGGAAGATTCTTAAATTGTTCCTCAGTGATTTTAACATCAAGTTTTGACCAGTATTCTATATCAGGGAAGTGACTGAAAATCATCCTGTATGGTGGCACATTGAACCAGATAGAGTTATCTTCATTCTTAACGAATCTCACTCCATCTACAACTTTACCTGCGCCCCACGTAGGGTCAATTAAGATGCCGTCATATGCATAAGTGTATACATATATCCATGAATGCTTTTCTCCTGAGATTCTACCCTCGGCATCTTTTGTTATTCCTGCAATAATTTCTGCTGTGATGCCAGAGGCCTCAGCGAGATAACAGAAAAGTTCGCAATATGCTTGACAAACGCCTCTCCTGCACCTATAGCAGGTTTCAGCATCATATATCTGTTTGGTAGTATCATATGCTATATTATCACAAATCCAGTTGTAAATTGCTTTTGCCTTTTCTTCGACAGTTTTTGCTTCTCCTATTATTTGGGTGGCTTCATTTCTAATGTCTGTGTTAAACCGGCGTAACAAGGCTTCTCTTTTGGGCTTGAAATCCTTTAGAGCATCAACATGGTCAGGAATATCCATTATTTGAATAACGCAGAGCGAGTTTACATAATCCTGAAGGTATACAGGGACAATGGATTCTGAACTTATTTTAAACCTATTCTTGAATACTGTATAGTCATTAGGGACATTCATGTTATTAGAAAAGAATACAGTGCTCAAATTAGAAACAAGATTAGTTTCTTCAATACGAACATATTCAACAAATGGCTTTGACTGCCTTAAATCATGCTCAATGTATTCGTGCATTTCCTCGTCAGAAATATCTTCCTTAACGAATGGATTACTTCCATCCCAACGGAGTGTATGGAATCTGCCAACAAGAGGGTCAAGAACCTGATGCTTAATCAATTCTATCATTGATATTCTCTCATTTAGTTCAATAGTCTTGTCGAACCATCGGTCAAGGAAGTTAGTGATGATCTGCTTATAGTCGGCATTAGAGTCACGGAAATTACGAACTCTATCCATATCAATGAGCGAGATGGATTTTATATGTTGTTGCGGTAGATAACCTTCTTTACCGAGCACATATTTGCCATTAACATCTTTTTCTCCATCCATTAGAAGTCTACATTCTGCCAACCGTTTTTTGTCCCTTTCTATAATTTCACTGAGCCGCTTCCACCAATTTCGAAGATCATCAGCTTTTTTGAGAGCCACGACAGACTTTCCGATTGTATCTTTAAGTATTATTGTTGTTTCTTCTGTAATTGGTTCGGGATGATTGGGGAGAGTTGGTCCCTGTAGTACAGATTCAGCATTTTCCCCAACAGACTTATTCCTATTGAAAAGAGATGAAAACCAGTATAGACATCCAAATCTATCGCTCTGCTCCTTAAAACTCGGCATATCGGCCACAGGTTGTGCGGTAGAAGGTGTTTTCTCTTGTACGATAGCCGCCTTTACTCGCCCCATATTTAGGACTTCTGATGAAGGAAAAAGACCAGGCAGGACATCTTGGGTAGTAGCCCTTTCTACTGCTTCTCGCATAACACTAATACAACTCTCCGATTTAACATAATCCGTCAGCCGTTTGACGAGAGTCATATTTGTTTCATAGGCGGCTTCATCATCTTCTGTAATAAGCTCCAAAGTGCCGAATGCTTCATAGAATTCATCTGCATCTAAAAAAGTGTTATTCTTGATGTTCCTTTCATGTCGCTGTATTTGGTTTATACATTCTTGTATCTCCGAATCCAACTGGGCAATCCTTTCATTTAATGTATCCATCTGTGTGGACTTTGTCTTATCTTCTTCAGGTTGCTCGGTTAGTTTAATTAAGTTTTCAGAGCACTTGGAGCTATACAATTTTTTCTGAGTCATCTCAACTTTGAGAGTGTCAATCTCACGCTTTTCTTCCGAAATGTACAGTTTCAGAAATGAATTAAGATATGACGCAATTATTAATTCCTGCTGTGAAACTGAATAATCATTATCGCTAAGCTGTTTTGACGGATTCCATTGTTTAGTACAATATGTATTCCAAATAGACTGAATGTTGCATAGACCATCAAGCCAAGGGATGTCAAGGTTAATCTTCTTGAAATAGTTGGTGTCAATGAGTTCTTGTGTGTCTGATGAAGGACTATCGTTCAATGCTCTGTCAAGAAGCTTTTCTTCTGCAGATAGCTTAAAAAACTCATTAAGGTCTCGGAAATCATATTGATGCTCTGACATTCCGATAGAGTAGATATGTGACTGGATTGTAGCCTTAGGGTCAAAATCACCAGCACATACCATCTTTGACCAGTGACAGAGGAATTTGCTGAGAAGACGCGAATCAACATTGGTGGCCGCACCCATATAGTCCATATTGTTGAGATAAAGAATATTGGTATGGAAACGGCCACCTTCACCTAACCCCCGGATTGATTCTAACAATCTCCAATGAGGACGTATATTAACGTCATTAGGATTGTGTATGTCATATCCTAAGAGAACTATATCAATTAGCAGGCCGCTAAGTGTGGCACCTCCAATTTGACACAATCCTTCATATACCTTTTGTAGTGTATTACACTCATCTTCATCGAAACACTTAGAAACTATGAAAACGTTGGGAATTGCATCATTAGGAAGCAAGTTTTTAAACTGGGAAATCTGATTTGTCAACGCATTATGTAGGAGTATAGACTCCTTACTCTCTTCAGTCTTATTCCCGTACTCGTTGTAAACATCCCATTGGTAATACAAACCATCATCTTCACTAACAATGCACCCTGTTGTTATAACATTATGTTGTAGATGAGCCTTTTTAATCTCATCTACAACACCTTTAACATCATTGTTTGTGCCTATTACAATAAAAAATGCCATATAGCTTTAAATATCAAGTTCCTTTAAATATGCAACCTCATTTTCAAGCATTTCACGCACCATCTGATAAGCGGGATCCTTTGCGTTTATACGGTCCAGCTCTATTGCACTCAGTTGTGCATAATGAGAAACGTATCTCCTAAGGTTTGACTTGGGTGCTTGTATAATTGCGGTTACTGCGGGACGGCCCTGTTCAAGAATCATTTGCTGAATCCTTTCTTCTACTTCCTTGTCAAGACTGCGCATTTGGAACTGGTCGAAAGCAAGATCTCTTCTCTGTCCTAGTTCCAAGTAACCACCAGCAAGGATATCACCCTGATCAGATTCAATGTAATATGTCTGCTTTGATTCGTCAAACTTGATGAACCCATAGACAATTGCACTTACCCAATTAGGAAGCACCCTGTCTTTTTCTTGCTTCGGCATGATATCAAATCCTTCTACAATCATCCTCTGATTCCATTTTTCGTCCAAATAACACACAGGGAAAGATACGGATTTGAGCTTTTCATCAGCATCACTCATATAACCAATCAAATTGTTAACTGCATATACTGGACTGTAACTCTGACTCTGGAAGAATGTAATTCTATCGGTCTCATGAGTTGTGGCGAAAGTAGGCTTAATAGCACCAAGAGTAAATTCGTCTAAATATTTCTCTTGAATTATACCAGCAGATAGTTCAAACACACCAATAGTGAAGACTGTAGTAAGTTCTTGCGCATGATCAAGAAAGCCCTGGGTATTGGTTGCCCATAGTGGACTGGACATTTCCTTGACCTTTGCAAAAATTTCCTTGAGTTGTTTATCAGACATCTTACTCATCTTCTGCTCAATAGAAACGTTTACGGCATTGATAACAGTTTGTTGATTCTTCGCAAATTCAAAGAATAAATCACAAAGTTCTTTCTCTGTCTTACCAATGAGGGTGTAAATTGGATGTTTGTCTCTGAAGATAGCTGATGTCTGTTTTACTTCAGGAAGACTAAAATTGGCAACGTCAACAGAATGTAGATAAATCTGAAATTTTGAATCAGATCTAGCAAGCTGCTGTATTGCGTTTATGTCCCTTCTCTGAATTCTCTCTGCTGCTTCAATGTTCGATTTGAGTACATTAATTTTTTGAGAAAGTTCATTAATATATGTATCAAAGTCGGTGAAGAACTGAATAGCCCAGTTATGACGAAGAAGGTCGCGTTTCTGTGCAATATGTTCTGTAATTTTGTTTTGTAGAACTTCTGCAGCATCTTTATCAAAAATCTTAAAAATACCAGTTCTGAGGGTCGAAATTTCAGCACTCCAGTCAAAACCGTATCCAAGACCTTTTTTAAGCTCGGAGGCCTCACTTATCATCTCGTCCTTACATATAGCAATGTCATCTGAAAGAGATTCAAGGAAAGCCTTTGCCGAACCAATACCATTCTGAGTGTTTAGAATTTCTTCGATTTTCTCATTAAGTCGAGCCTTTACATTTTCTAATTTCTTTGACTCGTTATCTCGCACTTCGTCAAGCACATTATTTGCCTCAGCTCCAGCGAATATATTCGCTTTTATTGTATTCTCGTCTGCATCCTTATCAATAACGACACTGAATGGAGCATACTTAGGGAGAATGTCATCGGTAAGAAGATCAACATTATGTTCCTCGATTGCTACAGCCTCACTAGTTGTCCATGCGTTTACCTCTTTGAGAGCATCAATTGAGTTAGATTTACACAGTTCCTCACAAATCTGAGCTATGATTCCCATTGCAATAACATTACCAACAGCTTGATTATCATAAACTATTTCTGCGCTTCCAGCTGATACATAATGTGCTTCCTTGTCCCTAATGTTATAAACAAAACTGACATTATCAGTATTGTCCTTCACGCTGTCAACCTCATTCGATGGGAGAAACATACATCTACCGATAGAATCAGTTATGTCATCAATGTTTTGGAATACAACTCCAGCCTTGTTAGTGTTATTGATAAGATATGCATCACCTATACCTTCATCAAGGTAATAGACTTTATCAAAATTGAAATCTAACGCCTTTTGGTTGTCTTTAGGAAGATGATAGAGATAATCAAGTTCTCTGAGTGCACCATATGCATTCTGATAAACATTTGCGGATGCTGGCCCTGACACCATGTGACGGAACACATCGGGCAGTACTATCCAAGGAGTAATCGAATAAGAAAGCCCACTATCTCGTAGGGTCTTTGCTATGAGGACAAGTATGTCAAGCATCATGCCACTACCCGTACCTCCAGCCACGGAACCAACCACGTTCACCTTTATCGGATACTCCACACCATCTTTATTGGTGTCATAAACAAACCTACTCCCAATAGGCAGAGGCTTGCCGATTTCTATAACCTTGCTTGCTACACGTTTTTTAATTTCTGTTGCATTGTGCCTTGCGAGAAATCGACCACTACTTCTCACTTGACCAGCTCCCGTATTCTTTAGATTTGCAAGGAAAGAAACATTTCTTTTAGGAAGCCATTGAAATTTGGTTAAGTGATTGCGATAAATATCTAGGGCACTTCCCGTAATTCCGCAGAAACAGATTTCATTCTCCGTAAACTTCACGTCCTTTCCTTTTCTAGTAGGGAGACTGGCATCACGAATCTTCTTGTCTGTATCAACTGCAAGAAAAGCTACCATAGGGGGCACATCCCCATATGCATCAACAAAGCACTGTTTGGCGCGGAGGATTGCTTTGACTCCAGTTCCTCCCAAACCCACAAATAGAGTTCGTGTAATTTTAATGGTTTCTGGCATAATATATATTTGTTATTTAAACTTATTGCTTTAGTTAATGTTAACCTTCAAATTATTATTTATATCAATAATAGTTGCAGAACCAATTCCAGGCATGGGGTTGGGTGTAATCTGATATGTTCCCGTCTGAAATTTTGTAAGAATTCGATGACCTTTGCTTGGTTTGAATATGATTGGAGAAACGAAAGCAGGATGCGTTTTGTATAATATTCTTCCTGTCCAAAACCTATTCCATTTGGACTGTTTATTTTGATGCGATGCCGCCACCTCCACCATTCTTGCGCCTTTGAACTTGACAATTAGAGGCGCCATTCCAGGGACATTGAATGTTTTCTGAATTGAGCCAAATCTTGGGTAAAATATTGGTTTTAAACAAACGAACCAAATGGCAAGTAATGCAATAATTGCAATTCCCATCCACATTAATACTTTTGCCAGAGGATTCATAGATTCTTTATAATTCAAAGTCCAGTTAAATGCATTAACTTGTTGGTTTGGTTTGAGTGGTTGCTCGTTAAGTCGCTCAAGATTGTGGCCAATAAGTTTAAGGTTCCCCTGATACTTTCCTTCCTCGGCGTTAGGACTGAACATGAAGGAGATCTCTTTTGATTTCAAATCACTCTTTATGCGGAATTTGTTGTTCTTTAATTGTTCACCATCAATAGTCACTTGCATTACATCGGTACCTATTGGGTTGCCATCTTTGTCAACAAACTGAAACTCTGCAAAGCATGCGGGATCTTTCTTTGCATCTTCACTAAACTCAAAGTCAAAAGTTTTGGTTAAAGGTGTTGAATTTTCCTCTTCCCACAGGAAACTTGGATAATATTCAACAGTACCAAATGACACACTTCCATCTTTCTTGCATGATGCTAAGAAAATGAGAAATAGAGAGACCAGAATAAAATTTTGTCTTTTCATCGCACAGAGATTTTGAGTGAGCGTTCTGGTTTAAATTCACACTTTATATCCACATTATCTGTTACCAAGAAATCAAACTTTCCGCCATTATTCATTGTCACGTTAAGATTGTGTGTAGCTGATTCTTTTGTGTTTGGTTTTGTTACCCATACTTTCAAGAATCGATCATTTTCAACAACTTCAACTTTCTTAACTTGATATGGGCAATCTCTTGGGAAAGTAGCATTAAATTCCTTACCTGCGATATTGCCATCTATTGCCAGGTAGAAGTAATCATCGTTTGTTGGATTATATTCCGTTGGAGGCTGTAGACGAATGAGATTAATGTTGACATCGGCAGTTTCCACTTTCCACAAATGGTCTTGTTTATCAACTACTTTTGATATTTCATCATCTTTTGCGTCTTTGTGAAGCATTACATAGAAACCATATACATTCTTTTCGCCATATCTTTTACCCCATTGTGGCAGAAATTCGTTTACAGCTCTACGATCTTTATCCTCGTCTTTGCCATCAGTCATTAAAAACATATATGTTATCTTATCAGGCGCAACACGATTTTTGAAAAAATCGTCAATTGGGACATAGTGAAAAGTCTTAGTGCTTCTATTCATTGGAAGTGCATCAATCTTAGCCTTTAGCTCATTCTTTCCTTGATTTGTAGCTTGATACACCAAAGGCTTCAACACTGGATTGGTAGAAGCATTGTCGGCAAAAGGTATTACGATAAGTTCAGTAGTTTCGTCCTTTACACCATCTATGGCTTTCTTTAGATTTGCACGTACTGTGTCCCAAAGCTCATACTGCTTCATTGAATAAGAACAATCTAAATAATACACTCTGCGTTCCTTTAGCTTTTGGGGAGCAGGAGGGGTTGTGGTTGCCACAAATGCAGCTTGGTTGCTTAAAGATGGTGAACTACTGCTATCATCCTTTTCCCCTCTGCAACCAGTGAAGCTAAAAGCTCCCGTGATTAAAATTAACATGACAATAATGAAAGAGATGTATTTTTTCATGATTGCATAATATTTTATCTCAGCTCCACAAGACAACGGTTTATGTTAGATATTCTATCAGAAGACACACAAAAACAAAACGTGGAGCCAGGTCTAGTGCTCGGTTCCACGATTCGAAGGCTCTCGCATTGCCCTGCTTGTCGGAACGAGCAACGCTGAAAGCCCCACGTCGATGATATAATATAACTCGAATAAATCGAGCAATAAAAATCACCCAAGGGGCGTTCCCGTTGCTTTGCCTTTGACAAGCAGTTGTTGAACTTGCGAGATTCTCGAACCGTCAAAACCAAAGCGTTACAGAACGCCTGTTATTATATGTCTTTCCCACCCTCTGCCTCTACCGCCGACGGGCGGCAGCGCTTCGACGTGGGAACGTTTTGTAGAGTGCATGCGTGACCGCCACTGTGCTCTACGAGCGCAAAGTTACGAAAAATTTCTTTATTTATATCAGTTCTAATATAAAATAATCGAAAAAAAAACTCATTTTATATTATTTTGCATATAATCTGGATAAAGAATGTCCTCAAAAGGAGTTCCTTTAGAGGACATTTATAGGTTATGTGAAACTGCCAAAACGAGTGGCGGCGATTACACTTGCCTCGTTAGCTTGTTCGCCTGTTAGCTTGTCAGCTCTATGTCTTACTTCTTGAGCGTGATGGGCTGGCGAGAGCGCTCGCTGATGTCGCCGTTGCGGTAGGCTTCGAGCAGGAGCTTGAGGTCGTTGATTTGGTCCTCAAGTTCCTCGCCTATGTCGGTGTCTTTTACCATCATGCGGTGGTTGGTGAGCTCCACCATCTCGTAGGTTGACTTGATGTCCTGGCCTTCTTCCACAGCGCGAGTGATAGAAGTGAAGGGCTCGTGCTGCACAAGCTGGAAACCGCGGCTGTGATAAACGAGGGTGTAGCCGGCGATGCCAGTCTCGGGCTGATAGGCCTTAGAGAATCCGCCGTCAATCACCATGAGTTTGCCGCCTGCTTTCACGGGGTTCTCGCCCTTGATGGTCTTCACCGGCACATGGCCGTTGATGATGTGGCGGAACTGTCCTTTCACCTCAAACTCGTCGAGGATTGAGTCCACCACGTTGGGGTCGTCGCGCAGGGTGTAATAATGGCCTTTCACCTCCTTGTGGGTAGCTTTGTCGGCGATAAAGTAGCGCTCAAATGTCGCCATCTTATCTTTGTCGAAGGCGGGAGAGTCCTTGCCGCACCACAAGTACCACACATAGTCGCCAGCAAACTCCTCGTTCTCCTTGCTGTCGCAGCCGAAGTAGGCGTCACGAATCAATGCGCCCACCTTCTTGAGCAGTGCACGACCGTGGTATTTCTCGCCCTGGATGGTGACGTCCTTGAGGGAGCCATCCTCGTTGAGAGGTATAGAGGCATGATATAGGAGGTTGCCGTTGATCACCTTATATACACAGCCGTAGCGGAAGAGGCAGCGCATGTGGGTGCGCAGCCTGCCACTGCCTGTGAAGGAGTTGTGCAGCTTCTCCACTATCTCCTCCTCCTCGGGAGTGAGGCGGTAGGGGTCTTTGGGGTCAACGGTTGGGAAGTTGGTGTCGGTCATCTCATAGTCCACGCCATCGATGGTGATGACCTTGCGCTCGTGGTCTATCTTGTCGAGAAGCAGACGGTCCTGCATCTCAAACTCCGGGCGGCGGTTGATGATTTGCGCCTCGAGCTTGAACTGGATGATGCTGATAGCCTTGTGCATCTTGGCGATGAGCGGCGCGAGCTTGTTGTTCTTGGCATCGCCCTTGGGGATAAACTTCTCGCAGGGGTCGTCGCCATAGGCGTCCATGGCGAACGTTGCCAGCGGCAGCATGTTGATGCCGTAGCCGTCTTCAAGCACTGCTTGGTTGCCGTAGCGCATGGCGATGCGTATCACGTTGGCGATGCAGCTGTCGTTGCCACTGGCGGCTCCCATCCACAGTATGTCGTGGTTGCCCCACTGGATGTCGAAGTTGTGGTAGTTGCAGAGCACGTCCATAATCTTGTCGGGGCTGGGGCCGCGGTCAAACACGTCGCCGAGGATGTGCAGCTTGTCGATGGTGAGCTGCTGTATTAGGTAGCAGATGGTGATGATGAAATTGTCGGCACGCCCGGTGCTGATGATGGTCTGGACCACCACATCGACGTAGGCCTGCTTGTTGCGGTCGTTGGCGTTCTCGTGAAGCAACTCCTGGATGATATAGGAGAAACTGCTGGGCAGCGCCTTGTTGACCTTTGAGCGGGTGTATTTCGACGACACGTTGCGGCACACCTTCACCAGACGGTTGATAGTGATAAAGTACCAGTCATCAAGTTCTTCACGGTCGTCGAAGCCATTTTTCACCAGCTCAAGCTTACGCTCGGGATAGTAGATGAGCGTACACAACTCTTTTTGGGCACGAAGGCTCAGGGTGTCGTTGAAAATCTCGCCCACCTTGCGCTTGATGGTACCCGATGCGTTGCGCAGCACATGCTGGAACGCCTTGTACTCTCCGTGCAGGTCGGCAAGAAAATGCTCGGTGCCTTTAGGCAAGTTCAATATTGCCGAGAGGTTTATAATTTCGGTACTCGCCGTCGCCACATCGGGGAAATTGTGCGACAGCAATCTCAGGAATCTCAATTCGGCTTCTTTCTGCTCTTTCTTTGTCATTGCCATAAGTAAATGTTGTTTAAAAGGTAATTAGTTTACAAAAGTACTGCTTTTCCCTTTACTAGCAAGCAAAAATCGGTATTTTTCTGCCTATAGCAATATGCTAACGGTATTAACCCAAATCGGTCATCATGCGACAATAGGATGTTTTTTAGGTCTATTTATGCCCTAACAGTTTTATTGCCAGCTGGTGGTCGGGGGTGGCGGTTTGGGTGTCGGTGTCTACTTGGTTGATGTCTTCGAGGGCGCTGCGCAGGGTGGGCTCCACGCGGGGCATAAGGTTGGCGAGCAGAAAATCGGCAACGCTCTCGCCTCCGTCGCCGAATATTTCGGTCATCATCTGCTGCACACCTTGCTTGATGGCTTCGACAATGGCTGGCGCTTGAGCGGGGTCTTCTCCGCCGCGCGTCACCGCCATCATGCTCTGTGTGAGCGGTTCGCGCAGGTGCTTGGTGATTAAGCCCGACACGTCTCTCGCGTCGCGAGGCAGTCGTGAGGTGTCGATGCCTTGCTCGGCGAGCAATGGCTCATATTGCTTGAGTCTGCTTTCCATGCGCGGCCATAGTCGTCGCGATATCATGCTCGCCAGTGCAGGAGCGCTGTTCTCGATCTTGGCGCGGCCCTTGTCGAGAGTCTTCTCGTCAATGCCGTCAAAGAAGCGCGTCTCGATGGTCATGGTGGTGAGCGATGGGTCGATGGTGGCAGTGCGCAAAGGCATGGGATAGGTCGTTGCCGAGCCTGTTGAAACGTCGGTAATGTCATCAACGGTGGCAGCATCGGTAATGTGCAGGTGACCGGTGAAGACTACCTTCACTCCACCCTCACGCAGCACCTGTGCCATCTCTCCGTGATTGGCAACGATGTAATTGGGCAGCAGTTTAGCCTCGCCGTCAATATGCTCCACAAGGTGGTGATGCATCATGGCTATCACACGTTTGCCGCCCTGCTGTGCCTCGGCGAGCTGCCGCTTTATCCACTCCAGCGTTTCGGACCTCACCGCTCCGTCGGTGTGATAAGTCACCTGAGAGTCACCGCTTTGGGCATAGATGTTGCTGTCGATGCACAGCAGCACAATGCCAGGGATAGGCTCGCAGGTGTAGCTCAGCGAGTTAGGGTCGCGCTGCGAGTCCTTGCCGTAACCAAAGTGGGAATATATCGCGGCAAACTCCTCGCTCGTGACATTGGCTGCCTCGGCAGACTTATCGCCAATGTAACTTTTGCTGTAAGGGCACATCACGTCGTGGTTGCCGGGGATGACAAGGGTGCGCACTCCGGCCTTCTCCAGTCGCAGCAGATGCTTTGCCAGTCGCTCATGGCTAGCACGCTCGCCGTTGAAGGTGAGGTCGCCACTGATAAGCAGCAGTTGCGGCCTATTCTCGATGATGTCATCCACCAAGCGCTGCATGATAAGGTCGCTGACCAGCACCAGTTTCATGTCGCCGGCATCGAGCTGCTGCGCAGCCTTGCCACTGTCGTAAAGCGACGGCGCCAGCAGGTGGATGTCGCTGATGACCATAATTTTATAGTTGTCATTACTCTGCATAGTTGTCAATGATTTGGCTTGTACCGCAACCGCAAGCAGCAAGCACCAAGTAGTAAGCAAAAAGTGTTTCATATCTTTCTTTAGAAAACAAGAGAACAAGAAAACGAGAGAACGAGAAAACGAGAGAACAAGAGAACGAGAAAACAGGTTCCATCATCCCTACTATTATAACGCAAAGAAGGGAAGAATGTTTCCTCCCCCTCTTTAAAATTCTATGAATAGCAGTGACTATTTCTGAATATGAGAAATCTTAAAGGTTCTCGAAGAACAGGTATCTATTTTTCTATTTCTGATTCAAGAAATTCTGGATTATTGACTCAGTATTTTTGGGCAAATCGGTCTCTGCGATTTTAAATTTAGTGATTCCCATAGACTTAAACCATTCACCTATAGTTTCCTCTATTTTATTAAAGTCACCAATAGGGTCGGCATTGACCTCAAGCACAAGCACTTCAAGTCCCTCAACTTTTTTGCCTGTAGGTATTAAAGACATCTCTTTTGCAAGCGTTTGCTTTGTAATATAGTTCGCCTGATTGCCTTCAATTTTGTTTCTATGCTCATCATAAATATAGCCATCGGTCAGAATAACAAGCACATTTCGGTATCCATTTTTAACACACATGTCTTTTGCTTTTGTATCAAAGAATCCCCAAATGTCACTGCCTATGAACTTGTGCTCACTGATAGAGTTGTCGTATATAGTCTGAAGTGACTTATTAAAGTTTGCGTTGAGATTTTGTGCCGCATTCATTTTTTCTTTAGTTTGTTTTTTATCGAATTGCCCGAAATCAACCTCCAGTGATTTAGAGAGTTGATTTATTTCATTGCTGTTAGGAGCTGGATAGAAAAAAACCTTAATACGATCTTTCGCATATTTAATATTCTTCTTCCACAATTTATTATTTAGTTCTCGTGTGATAAAACCAACAATAGCAGTATCTTTACTGGCCTGTAAACCATCCCGTTCTTTCACAATTCGGTCGCTTAGGTCAATATATATCGATAAGTTCAATGGCAAATTAGTAGAATTAACGCTAGTAGAATCTTTTTTAGAACACGAGGAACAAGAACCATTTAACTCTGTGCAAATAAAAGCAAGAGCAATAGTTAAAAGAAATGATGAGAATAATTTAGTTTTCATAATAGTGTATTTAGTTTAATGTGTTAATGACACTGTTTAATTGGTCTCTTGCATTATCCAAGGCTGACTGTGGACTACTTATGAGTGCCATATATCCAATCCATCCTTGGAAGAAATTGTTGAGTTCTTGCTTAATTGCATTTATGTCATATAATACACCTACAGCAAGCTTTGCTCTAAGATTAGTAATTGTGTTTTGCAGTTGGTTGATTGCATTATTATTCTCACTAATTTCCTGTTGTTTAGAATGAATGGCATCCTCTGAATCTTTTATCTCTTTCTCAAGTCTTTTTATGGTTACCTTGCCCTCAGTCATCTCACTAAAAGCATCCATAGTGAAGTCAAACAGCAACCCCCATATGACATAGGCGATAAACCCTGCAAATATTATTATCCAAAAGTTGGGACTTTCAAATGCCATGCTCATAGTGTAATTGGGTGCTTCGGGCGTGGGGATATACATTTTTTCTGAAATCTCAAACGCCAGTAAGGCATCGAAAATGAAGGTTATTACATAGAGTGCTGTAGTTTTTAAATATTTCTCAGCACCTTGTTTTTTGGCATACTGATGAACAAGAAATCCTAGTCCAAGGAATATCATTGGCATAAGCAGAATAAGCAGAAACTGCTCAATTGAGGTTGATATGGCATCATTGAATGCTTGCGGATAGAATATTGCGCTGCCCACATCCATAGTGTCATCGGTTCTGAAAAATGCGGAATAACTTGCCGAACTATAGAAAATAAACAGATAAATAGCAAGAAAAACACACAATATCGCTCCTAGCCAAAAATAGATTTTTGCCATAGGGCGTTTTTTGTTGCCTTCATTTATCTCACTGATTTCATTCCTTTTCTCATTAATGGATCTTCTCAATTCATCGATTGACGCATTGTGTCGTTCTATCTTTGCGTTCTCGCGCTCAATATTATTTTGATTGGTGTCAATCTCGGCTTGTATGTTTGCCTTATAGCGTTGTTGTTCTGTCTCATCGCCAGCTTGCTCTTGTTTAATGATCAACACCACAGAGTTAAGAGCGGGGGTAAGCGCAACTTGTTGTGCATTGGTTTGACCGGCCCAACGAGTTCCCCATTGTTGATAAGTTTCACCTTGTCCTCTGACATTAAGTTTGTAACTTTCGTCAGAAGCGACCTGCTGTGGTGCTTGTTTAGTCTTAAAAAGTTCCTTTAGTTTCATTGCTTTTTGTTTTTAGTCGTTGTTGATTTCATTAATAATATCTTCAACTGCCACATTTTCTTTAGCTTTGCTGATGAGATAATCTACAATCCCATCAAGATTTTCTTCCTCAAAGTTAAAACGTTTTGCAGTTTCCTTAAGCAGTTCCCTTTCCTCTGGATCTATCACTTCATTAGCCCATGCTATTTGAGCCATAATGTAGAGAAATCTTACTTTGTCCTCAATGCTGTCAGGATTATAAAGCTCAATTCCTTTGTTGTTGACTATGGCATCATTGATTTCATCGTTGGTAATGCCATAGTCGCGACCTAATTCATATAAGATCGCCATCTCTCTGGGGTCAGTTTCTCCATCGGCAACAACCATCTTGTAAAGTCCCAAAAACAGTTGTTTAAAACTTTCATTGATATTACTCATAATTAAAATTTTTTACTTGGTACACGCAAAAATTACTGAGGTGCGAGCTTGCACTTGTTATTCTCAGGCATCGCCAAACGCCCCATTACCACAAGTGTGCCCACACCTCTTAGAAAGGTGCGAGCATCGGCCTTGTTGCTGTTGGTAATGTTCTGCTTGAAATTGGCGATTTTAGAGAAATCCAACAAGAAAGCTAATGCTTCAATAATCGTGTTATGTACCTATGTTATTAAAATGTCTGTTTCTTATGCTATAAGTGTATGACGTTAGTAGATTTTATCTTTAGGTCACAAAGTTACAAAAAACTTTTGAACAATAATGCAAACAAGATGTATTTTTTAAAAAAGAGCAATAACGTTGATTGCATAGAGAGGTATGTTTTCCATCCAGTCTTGTTGGCGGTAGTCGCTCATAGATAGTCTGATGCCGTGGAGCCCTGTATTCTTTTCGACAAAAAATCTCAGGCTTTTGGATTTTAGGTTTTCCTCTGCTTTCACTTCTATGGGAACAATCTTGTCGTCAATCTGTATCAGGAAATCTATTTCCCCCCGTGAATTATCGGCCGACCAATAGAACAGGAAATCGACAAATGTCTCTAGATGCTGTGCGACAAATTGTTCGGTTAAAGCCCCTTTGTAGGTGGTTAGGAGCTCGTTTCCTGTCACTAATGTCTCAGGTTGAACCTTATTCATTGCTGAGAGCAGCCCCACATCAACAGCAAACAATTTAAAAGCCGTGATGTCTTCAAAAGCGTTAAGCGGCAATCCACACGCCTTTGCGCGATTGACCTTTATGACCAATCCCGCATCTACCAACCATTGCAGAGCGAGTTCAAAGTCCTTGGCTCGGCTGCCATGCTTCACTGCCCCGTAGATGAACTTTTTGTTTTCGCGCGACAACTGTGATGGCAGCGAGTTCCACACCATGCGAATGCGTGGCACCACATCTGCTGGAGCATGTTTGGCGAAGTTGCTGTCGTAGGACACAAGAATGTTGTTTTGGATGCGTCTCACTTCGTCATAGTCACGGTTCTCGACAAAAGCCAACACCGCCTCGGGCATACCACCGACATAATAATAGGTCTTGAGGTCACGAATCAGCATATCGCTAACAGTCTGAAGAACCGTCCAGTTACGTTTCCTTATTGTTTCAGCGATTTTTTCTTTCCCCATAGCCATCAAAAATTCCTCAAATGTCATGGGATAGAGATTCATATAATCGACTTTTCCCACAGGAATGCTCTCGTCGGATGACAATCCAAGCATCGAGTCGGCAACAATGATGTGCATCTCTGGAGCTTTCTCATAGAAATATTTTAACGAAGTGACACCGCGACGTGCCGATTGTATCTCGTCAAAAATCAGCAGTGTATCTTTGTCGATTGACACATGAAAACGCAGCTCTAGAGACTCAATGATGCGGCTGATGTCGAAGTTGTGCTCAAACACATGCTGCAGGGCTTCCTCATCCTCAAAGTTGATATATACATACTTTTCGTAACAAGTGGCGGCAAACTCTTTCATGAGCCATGTTTTGCCCACCTGCCTCGCTCCGCGCAATATTAATGGTTTGCGGTTTTTGCGAGCTTTCCATTGCTTCAGTTCTTCTATTGCTTTACGATACATATTTGTGATTATTTTGGTTGCAAAAATAGGGGAAAAAAACAAGTTGCACAAAAAATACGTCATTAAAAATGTGTTTTTTACAATTTTTCGTCCTTAAAAATGTATTATTTCGCATTTTTACGTCCTTAAAAATGTATTTTTGCACACTTTTACGTCCTTAAAATCGCTGTTTTGTCAAACAATTGCAAACAAAAATGCGATTAAGCGAGAAAGACTATCAAACAAAAAGAGAGTTCAAATCAAACAAAGATAACAAAACTTAACAAAAATAACAAAAAGGTATTATTTGTTGTCTTTGTTTTTATTTGTTGTCATTGTTTGAAAAATAAGTTTAATTGGCTGCTTGTTTGAAACAGTTAGCTGGCTCTGTAGTAAGCCAAGTCGTTTACTTGTCATTTCGCTGGTTTTTTGATTTTTGGAAAAAAGTTGTTATATTTGCAGCTGTAATTGTTTTTCCTGTATAACCTAACTGATTATGAAGTTATTTAAGATTACCATTTTAGTGATTGTGCTGGCTCTGCTGGGCAGCACGTTCACGGTAGAGGCAAAGAAAAAGCGCCGCACCACAACCAAGAAAGAGAAAACTATTAAGAACAAAAAATCTAGTAAGAGCATGGAGACTAAAGTTGAAAAAAGTGCTCTCGACATGGTGGAATATCAACATCAGGGGATGATGATGCAACCCGTGGCAGAGGTGCGCCTGGAGCGAAAGAACGGAAAGGTAGTGCTTGCGACAAGGGGGACCACCACCGAGGAGAAAGAGTTTGTCCTCGATGACGGCGAGCAGCTCCTCAAGGAAGCGTTGGCAATAATCGAGGAGGAGAAGATGCTTGACTACGGCGTGAGCTATGAGCCCGAAATACAGCCTCTTGACGGCTACGCTTGGTCGTTCAGCGCACGACTGTCGGACGGCCGCTCGGTGTCAAGCCGTGGTCACAATGCAGAACCTGGCGGAGAGGGGTTGAGCAAGATTAGCAAATTGCTTTTCTCCCGCGCCCGAAAACTGCTGGGATGGGATGATTGAATATTATCAGTTGTCAGTTCACAGTTGTCAGTTGTCAGCACCCCTCTGTACTCTAAACTCTAAACTGAGCAACGCGCATTAAACAAAAAAGATGCTGTGCGGTTGTCGCACAGCATCTTTATTATATTCAGCAATTTCAATTTGTGTTATTCATTATTGCCGAGGAGGATGTTATAGACTACAGTGACATCGTTGGTGGTGATTTCTCCGTCACCGTTCTGGTCGCCGTTGACCATGTCGGTGTCGTCACCATTGAGGATGTAGTTGTAGAGTATAGTCACGTCAACACTGGTAACATATCCGTCGGCGTTCACATCGCCAGGAATGCCTTGTGCCTCGCCAGTCACCACAGTGTAAGCCTTCTTGGCTGGAGTAGTGGTGGTGTTGTTCTCGGTAGGCAATGACAGGATAGCCAACTTGCCAGCCGAAACGAAGAGGTTGCCGGCGTAGTCATAGTTGATTTGGGTAACCAAGTTGCCAGTGCCATGCTTGTAGTCATATTTCCAGTTCAAGGCAGGAACACCATCGTTGTATTCTACCTCGAAGAACTTGAGGGTGCCGTCGGGCTGGTTCACAACGAGCTCAGTGCCGTCGCTGCTGATTGCACCGGCACAGTATTGTGTGCCGCTGAGGTGCTCGTGAATTGGGTTGTCGGGGGCACCACTGTTGTAAACGATTGTTCCTTCGGGGTTCACATAGATGATAGAAGGCACACCAGCGTCGTTGTTACCTGCGCTGCGGTTCTGAACTACCCAGATGCCGCCATCTTGGCTCTCGCCAATCACTGCTCCATGAGTGCTTGCCAGCTTAGCGCCAATGCCCCAGAGGCGAGTTGGTGCAGCAGTCCAGTTCTCCATGATTGTGCCATCGGCATTGCCAATGTTGTATTGAGCGATGTCGTTGTTGTAGTCCTCGAGGTGGCAGTACATGTGAGTGTCGGCACCTGTTCCTGCGATGAATACCGAAGGAGTGGAAGTACACATCATCTCACCAGCTTCGTTGGTGATTGTGCCGTTAGAGGCGTGGTCGCCCACGAAGAATGGCTCCAGGTCGCCGCTCAATGTCTCAGGATTGAGTTTGTAAACACCCGAGCGAGCGCCGTCGGCCCAGTTGGCAAGGTAAACGATACCGTTCTGGTCTATAGCCAGGCGGAATGGGTTGCCAAGAGTGTATTCGCCACTGATTGGGTCGCCAATCTGCTGCCATTCGGGAGTGTAGGCATAGATAGCATTGCTGGTGTTGGCAGAGCCGATGCGGTTCACGAGGTAGAAGCGTCCGAAGTATGGACTCTCGGGACTGTTGTCAACGGCATTACCGATGCGAGAGAATGTGAAGTCATCGGGGTTGTTGAGCTTGTTGATGCGTGCGATGGGGTCACCCACGAGAGTGATTTCCCATACCATTGTCAAAGTGCCGCCATCCTCCTCTACTGGAAGCTGGTCAACAGGAACTACAACTTGGTTCTCACCTTCCACTACATTAGAGATGGGCAGGGTGAGGAGAGCCTCGTTGGTGTTGATGTCGCGGAAGGTGATATAAGCCTCTTTGGCATCGTCATTAGCCTTGAAGGTGAAGGTGTAGTTGTCGCCTTCTAAGTTGTAGTTCAGGTCGTAGGCATAGATACCCTTAACTACAGGTTGCTCAGCGTCGTCGGTAGCGAACTTCACTATGTTGGCGTCGCTGCCGGCAAGATAAGCGTGGATATCCTCTTGATTTACCACAGCGCCAGCCCATGCGAAGTCGGCAGTGTTGGCGGTGATAGCGCGTTCGGCTGCAATGTCGGTATTGACAGTGTTAATGAGCTTAGCGCTAGCAATGCCGTCGGTGATGTCATAGAGCTTGATACCCTTCACATCGTTCTTGGTTCCGTAAGGAGCCACTAAGAGTGTGTGTTTAGCGTACTTGAAGATTTGCATACCGTTGCCAAGCAGCTCGGCATCAGCAGTGAATATGTTGTAAGTAGGCACAGCACCATCGGCGGTAACTGGGAACTCATAAAGCTTGCCAGCCTTTGAGCCACCAATGATGAACGCATGGTCATCAAATGGAGACACAGCCACCTTGATACACCCATAGTTCTCAACTGGATAGTTGTCGATGTTGCCTTCGGTAGCCAATGGGTCGCCAAGCTCAGTGAGAGCGATAGTGGCATTGGCGTTGGCACGGCTGGTGCTTACCACATTGCCGTCCTGAATAGCGAAGAATGCGGGACGCACACCACGGGTAGTGCCACTGGTGGGAGCGGGAACGCAAACCATGCAATCATTAATTGGACCACTAACTGCTACACCAAAGCCAAGGTCACTGTTATACCAGTTAGACGAGTATTGAGTCGAGAACCAGTCGGTTGGTGCTGCATCAAAGTCCTCCCAGTAGTAGGCGTGCATAGTACCGCGCTGATAGCCGCTGGGCACGTTGCCATCGGCATAGGATGTGCGCACTGCGGTAACACCCACGAGCTTGCGGTCGGCACTAAGAGTGATAGAGCCAATCTGGTTGTAGAAGCCTGGATTGCCTTCCATAGTGAACAGACCTTCAGTATTGAGCTCCTTAACCACCTGCTTGGTGTTGTTGTCCACGATGTAGAGGTGGGCAAGTGTGCCCTCGTGAGAGAGAACGATGGTTGAGTCACCATATTGCAAGGCTTGAGCCATAGTGCCCACAATGCCATCGTAGGTAGTACCCTCATCCTGATTAAACACAAAGGAACCTGCAAGCTGCAAGTAACCTGGTTGTGCTGGGTCGGGATAGTTCTCATACACTTCCTCCTCGGGAACGTATTCCTCGTTCTCGAGTTTGATGAAAGAGTAGCAGGTATTGTTGGCGGTAACGGTGGCTGCGATAGGTTCATCGAGCAGTTTGTAGCCCTCGGCAGTAGCCTCAACGGTGTAGTTGCCTGGCTCAAGGTTGAAGAACGCGAAGAAGCCGTTCCACTCGTTATCTACTGTATAGGTGGCAACCTCTGCTCCGTCTTTCTTGAGCACTACTTGCGCGCCGTTGAGCGGCAACCACTGGTCGTCGCTGCCGTAGGCATAGTTGTAGAGGTTGTTGACGATTTTCTCGTGCATGTCCTTAACGGTACCTGCGATCTCGCCCTTGCCATTGAGGTTGAAGCCCCAGTAGGTGGCGACACCGCGAGCCTCGCGGATGCCCTCCAGACGGTCGTAGTCGAAGTTGAGGGCACGGTGACGTGAGGGCTGATAGGTGTGGAAGAAACCTTCGAGCAGATAGCCGGGAACGCCGTGCTTGAGTACGCCCAGATAGCCGCTGTACTGGTTGCCGTTGAGGCGTGTGGCGGTGCTGTAGCTGCCATAGAAGCTGATGTCGCCACGCACGTTCATGTTGGTGACGCTGTAGTGGCTCTGTGGCTCTATCTCGCCCATGTGGTGGAAGGGCCACACGGTGCGTGCCATGTCGTCACTGCCTTCCACGCCGGGACCATTATATCCAGCAGCACCTGTAGTTCCTGTGTCGTAACCACGATACAGGAACAGAGGATAGTTGGTGCTGGTGCCATCGGTAGCCGCATTGGAGTGCGACGAGATGAACATATCGAAGTTGCCTTCCTCTACCTCCTCGCAGATGTCGGAGAGGTTCTTGTTATAAATATGATCAGGGTCATATTCGCTGTTGGGGGTGGTGTAGGGCCAGGGACCGTTGGCGGTGCGCGAATAAACAATGTTCTCGCTGCTCACGCCCACCGATTTCAGATAGTCGCCAATAGCGAAAGCGCGTGGCAGGGTGCCACGTCCCTCATAGAATCCCAGGGTGTCGGTGTCTAGCCATGTGGTGCCCTCGGCGTTGAGCACGCCAGTGTTGGGGTGACCGATGGTCTTCATGGGGCGGTCGTTGGCGCCATAGCTGCCGTGACCGGGGTTAAGATAAATGCGGAACTCATCGGCAGTCTTTGCCTGCAAAGAGAAACCAGCCACCACGGCTGCTGCCAGTAAAAGTATAAATTTCTTCATAATTCAGTTCCTCCATTATTTAGTGATGTTAATAATATAAGCCTCACCTGTTGGGGTGGAGAACGCAATCTTGCCGTCGGCGGGCAGTGGATACATGGCGATAACGTCATCGCCGGTGAGAACCTGACGGTTGCCGTTGAGGTCAAGAACGAGAACCTCGCTCGAGGTGAACACCTCGCCGTTGTCCTGGCAGTCCATTGCCACAATCATGTCGTTGCCCATCCATTTAGGGGCGCGGTAGTTGCCAAGGCTCACAAGGCCACTGCCGTCGAGATTGCACACATAAGCGCCCTTGCCGCTGCAGCAGAAGAGAACCTTCGTGGCATCGGGCGAGAGAGAAGCCCAAATGTAGCGGTAGCTCTTGCCCAGAGGAGCGAGTTCCGAGGTCTTGCCGCCCTTGGTAACGTACATGATAAAGTTCTTGGTTGATAGCACGGGAGCATTGACTTGTGCCTTGCCCTCGGCAATAGCTTTCTTAGCAATCTTGCCGTTGTTCACTGCCACGGCGGTGTTGCCGTCGATTGTCATGCCCTGCACGTTGCGCGAGGGTTTCACGAGCTGCTGCTCAGAGCCAGTCGCCAGATTCTTGCTCTTGACTGCCGTCATCTGCAAGTGGTTCTTGGTAGATTTCTCACGATAGACAACGGTGTTGCCATCAGGCGAAATCTTTGTGTCAAAACCAGCACCCTGCGCCTGGGTGATTACCTGTGTGGCGCCAGTGCTCAAGTCATATTTAGTGAGACCGCAGTTGTAGTCGGTAGTCACCAGGATATAGTCGCCCTGGGGACTGATGGCTGCAACTTTGTTGGCGGCATTCTCAGGAATGTTGACCTTGTCGATAGAGGTCACATTCACCAATTGTGCCATCCCACTAAAAGACACGCATAATGCTAAAGCTAATAAAACTTTTTTCATAAATGCTTAGTTTTTTAGTTAGACAAAAAGTTAATTAATAAAATATTTCATTTTTCTCTTTATTACCTACTAATAACGACAATCGTCAGTTATTTGCCCCAAAATTATTGAAAATTTGTGCAAGTTGAGAGAAATGCCAAATTTATTTGAGCATTTCCGAAGCGCAGCCAAATTTATACAAAATTTGTGCAAGTTGAGAGAAATGCCAAATTTATTTGAGCATTTCCGAAGCGCAGCCAAATTTATACAAAATTTGTGCAAGTTGAGAGAAATGCCAAATTTATTTGAGCATTTCCGAAGCGCAGCCAAATTTATACAAAATTTGTGCAAGTTGAGAGAAATACCAAATTTATTTGAGCATTTACGAAGCGCAGCCAAATTTATACAAAAATATTGAAACATCCAAAAACTTTGCTAAAATTTTTAGTTTTTTATTATGAATTGGGGTCGTAAGCCAACAAGCTGACAAGGCAACGCGCCCTGACAGTGGAGAATGCTGAATGCAGAATGCAGAATTGCGTTAGATACTGGATGGGCGCACTTCGTGCTTAAAATTAACTGAAAATTGTTTTTAATTGTTTGAAAAAAAGGTTCCCCGATCTCCGATCCCTGAAAGAAAAACAACGACACAGTTATATCAAACAACTTTCACAACTTGAACAACAACTTGAACAACAAAAAATAATTTAGATAAAATGCTCACGCTCGCAAGGCAATTGAGCTAACAAGCAGACAAGGAACAAGCGAACAAGGCAATGGTAGTTTAGCAGCATGACACTTGTCTCGTCAGCTCGTCAGCTTGTTTACTAGTCAGCTTGATGACCGACCGGTGTTAAAAACCAGATGACCGACACCTTGTGGCATCGGTCATCTGGTTGTGATAAGAGAAATTCTTGTTAATCCTGATTTAGAGCTCCTCAGTAGTGTGGAGGTGCTGCACGTAAACAGCCTTCATCATCTTCTTGCGGTTGGTTACGCTGGGCTTCTCAAACTGCTGACGCTGACGCAATCTCTTGATAATGCCAGTACGCTCGGTTTTTCTCTTAAATTTCTTCAAGGCGCGCTCAATGTTCTCGCCTTCTTTGATAGGAACAATAATCATAATTTTGTTGTGTATTAAAATGTTGTAAATTAATTGTTTTGTCAGTTTTGTGGCGACAATCCACTCACGCTTTGCCGTCAAAGGCCTCGCGCAATGTATTCGTGACCAAAAAAGCCAGAATGTGATCGTCTAAAAAAGTGATTTATTAATAAAATGCTTACGCTCGGAAGCATTATTTCCGCTTTTATGGCAGCAATCTGGCGCAATCTTCTCTCGATTGAACCAGAGCCTCGGCAGTGCGGAAGGCTGCCATCTGAAAAGGGTTATATGTCTGTTATTCAGTATTCTATGGTGGTTAAAACAAACCTCCTTTCAATTTTATGCCTGCAAAGGTAATCATTTTTTCTGAAATGCAAAATAAATTGTAGAATTTATTTATTTTATTGTATTGTTATTTAGCAGTTTTGAGTTCTTGCTGTTGCTAGGCATAAGTCTGGCGTTGGCCGACTTGCGGTTGAAATTGTTGCCTGTGACTTTGAAGTTCTTGGTGTTGAGGTCGGCGTTGCCGGCGAAAGCCTCCGAACCTCTTAGGTCGATGTTGTTGCCCTGCATCTCTACGAGTTTAGGAGTAGTCTTGAAATCCACCACCTTCTCGCTGGCGATGGTGTTGTTCTTGAGCTTAAGGGTGGCATTGCTGTTGTCGCTCACAAACAAGCACTTGGTGCTGGCGATGTTGCAGCCTGTAGCTTCAATGTTGCTCACACCTTTAGCCACAGTGGTTGATGGCAGAGCGAGAGTAGAGTTTGTGATCTTCACATCTTTTATGCCGTTAAAGTAGTTTACAATCGTTCCACTGCCCGTTACTGTGAGATTGGTGGCTTTAAAAATCATATCCTTGTTCTTTACATGTGGAAGACACAAAGAGTTCACTTTTGTCCCACTTCCAAGATTTATAGTGACATTGTTAAGCTCATATTGTGGAGTGTGACTTGTAGCGCCGAATATAGAAAAGAAATCTAGCGAGGACCACTCCTCATTGCTGGCAGGGTGCAACTTGACATCAAAATTTATGGTCACATTATCGAGCACTACTTTGTTAGTGCGGTTTCTTATGGTGCCAAAATTCCTGTTTTTCTTGACATCGAAAGTGGTGTTGCGCACGGTGAACACATCGTCCTTTGCGCCCTCGCTCACATTGATGATATACTGCGAGCCATCAAGCGTTAAGTAGTCATCAGTGATTTCGAAGTAGCAACCATCTATCACGTTGTTGTAATTCAAGTACTCATAACCTTTAGCCCTTTCCTGCTTGGGACCTGTGGCGCAGCGTGTGAAGCGACTGTTGGTGGCTGTCACATTGTTGCTGTACTCGGCAATATCCAAGCCTTGCAGACAGTATTCTGCCACTACATTATTGACTCGGCAGTTGCTCACATGCAGCCCCACAGCCTGATAATAGATGTGGCTTGCTGTGCAGTCGAGACAGCTCACGTTGCGCACATCGCACACCCGTTCTTTCCTGCCAACAAGAAAGCCGTTTTGATGCATCTCGAAGTGGCATCGCTGCATGGTGATGTTTTCGCTGCGCTTGCCGTCTTCGGCATCGATAAATACAGTATATCCAGCCACTCCCATGCTTGCCAGCTTGTCGTTTTTTATGTTATAGGTATTGCTTGAATTATATTTCACACCGTTGAATGTGAGCTCACCGCCATTATTCAAGACGGGAATAAAGTCATGAATACCCTCAAAGCCCACCCACTTCATGTCGTGGATGTTAATATCGCAGCAGTTAATCATGTGTAGTCCAATAATCATGGTGCCGCCACTTAATTCGAGATTACGGGCATCCTTAATGGTAACATCCTTCACCTTCTCGCCGCTGTAAAAGCTGCCGTTGAAGGTCATTTTCACCCCGTTGCTATTGCTCAGCAACTGCGCCAGCTGCTGAAAGGCGCGTGTGTTGTCGGTACCCTGGTTGCGGGTTGTGTTGAAGCGTTTGCCCTTATAGGTGTAGCTGTGAGACTTACTTGTCATGTTTGACACGAGTCCCAGGTTAGTGGCATAGAGCTGGGAATTGACAATGGTGGCGTTAGTGAAGTTGCAGTTCTCAAACGCCACATTGGTGCCGTTGGGCACTATCTTGATGTTTCGGCCAGTGATAGTGGCGTTCACGATTTTGCCACCTTTCTGGAACACCAGCGTGCTGCCGTCGCCCACCTGTACAGTGCCCCCTTTTATAGTCTTAGTTATTGTGTAAGTACGATTAGCCTGACGCAGCGAGTTAGCGTTCTGCGCCGCGCAGCTCATCAACGATGTCGCCACAATGAGCATCAGCGATATATTTAAAATACGTTTCATAATGTCGGAGTGTTTTAACCCAAATCGGTCATTAGGATTTATGTTAGAACAGAATTTATTTTTAGCAGGTTGTGAAGAGATTGTCGAAGGCATAGCGGGCTATGATGAGACAATATCTGCAACAAGATGCAAAAATAAAACTGTTATAGCATAAATAGACCTAAAAAAACACCTATCGTCGCCTAATGAGCGATTCGGGTTTAATTAATGATGCAAAGATAACTATAATTTTGATAAGAATGCACTTCATTGGTTTAAATTTCTGTTCAGCAAAACAACTATAAACGCAACAATAAACGCAACCGAGCCACGGCGATGGAGTGCCGTGGCTCGGGGTTTTGTGTAATGACAGTGTAGAATAATGTTCCTCAATTGTGCATTATCACTGCATTATGCATTAGTTATTTCCCAGCAAGATGTTGTAAACTGCGGTGACATCGGCAGCCGTTACCTCTCCGTCGCCGGTGACGTCGGCATTCTCCTCATAGTTGTTGCTGTCGCCAAGGAGAATGTTGTAGATTGCTGTAATGTCGGCTGCTGTGACTTCTCCATCGCCGTTCACATCACCATATACAGCAGGCTTAGCTTCGATGACTCCCAGCAGTCCGCTCTCGGTGTAATAGCCGCCGTTGACGAACACGAAGTCGCTGGTCTGTGGCCATCCGTAGTTGCTGAAGATGATGCCTGTGGGCTCTGCCTGGCTAGAAGTGGTCCATCGGTAGATGTTCTTTCCGCTAGGTGCCACGCCTACCACATCGACGAGTCCCACGCCTGGCCAAGCGCCACCAGTGAAGTTGGTGCTGGTGTTCCAAACCCAAGTGTAAGGCTCATAGTAATTGTTGCTCTCGAAGTAAGCGAACTGCTGCCCATCGATCCATGTGGCGCACGAGGGGATATCGGCACTTGTCAAGTCCATGTGCTGCGAAGTGACATTGGTAGCGGTATTAGTGCCGTTATACTCAAAGTAGCTGTCGGACGTAAGTCCTGTGATGTCGCCCGTCTGGTTGCCATTGCCATCGTTGAAGATGATGTTGATGGGGTTCACGTCGTAGGTATAGGTCCACCACTTCTCGCCGTCGATAGTCTCGCTGGCAGTCATCACGGTGCCAGGCCAGTCGCCGTTGTGCTGTGTGCCATTGCTCTCCCACGAGTACAGGTAAGGAGCGTTGGCTGCCTTGCAGTAGATTTTCACGGTGTTGCTGGTGCCTGTGCTGCCACTGCCCGCACTTGTCGCCTCCACAACCTTGTAGTTTCGGACCACCACGCCCTTCACTTGGTCGTTAATGAGCAGACCAGCCTTAACGGTCACTTGCTGCCCTACCGTGGTGAACGAGAGCTCCTTCTTGGCAGTAGCCTTCTCGCTTGCTGGAGTGGGCTCGCTGCCATCGGTGGTAAACACAATAACGGCATCGCCATAGCTTGCGTTGATGTAAACCTTCTTGTTGGCGGGCAGGTCACCGCTAGGCTTGTCGATGCATACAAATGGGTTATAAAGCTCAGCGAGGTAGATGTTGCTCAGGTCGCGAGCCTCTTGACCACTGAATGTGTAGAACACGTCGCCAGCCACATCGGTAACGTCTTGCGTCTGGGTGCTGTCGGCTCCATCGCTCAAGATAAAGTTTAACGTGTAGTCGGGGCTAGGCTTGGTGAAGGTTTTATAGTAGAACTCCTGACCTCCCACAATGCGCGTGCTGGTGAGCTGAGTGCCTGGCCATTCGGCAGACACAATTGCGCCATCCTCTTCCCAAACATATAGGTAAGGAGCGTCGGTGCTCTTCACATAGATGGTGATGCTATTGGGGTCGGCATCGCCAATGATGTAGTTGCGTGTCACGACACCGCTCACCTCGCCTTCCATGAGCACACCCACCTTGAGAGTGGTGGTCTCGGTGAAGGTGAATGTGGTAGTACCTGTGATTTGAGCGCTCTCTGGAGTAGGATTAGTGCCGTCGGTAGTATATACCAGAGTAGTGCTTGACATTGATGACTTCACGTTGACGGTCACCGAGTTGGCATACACGCCGCTGGCTTTGTCAATCACTGGATATCCCACTATCTTGCCTATCTTCTCGCTGTTTACCCAATCGATACCCTTGGTGATGTAGAAAGAGTAGTTAGTGCCGCTTTGCACGAGCTGCCAGTCAGAGCCTGGATTGCTTGCTGCGGCGGAGCCTAGACGCACCATCACGTTGCCCACCGAGCCAGCAGTGGTGAAGATGATGCCGCCGCTCATCTGGCTGCTGGTGCAGCTGCTCATGTTAGTGACGCCACAGGCGCGGCGACCCTTGATCATGTTGGTGATAGCGGTCTTATATTCCTCGTAGTGCTTGCTGAAGATGCAGGGTGTGCCAGGCATGGCGAGGATGAAGGCGTTAGCCGCCTCGATGTTGCCGCCGCACTTGTTGTGGTCCTCGTTGGTGTCGTGGTTATCGACAAAGGTCACGGCATAGCGCTTGTAGTTGTCGTCGGAGATAAGACCGGCAAAGTCGAGCGCCCCCCAGTTGCCGCCGCCAAAGGCGTCGTTGATGGCAAACTTGAGAGCGAAGTCGAAGGTGCCGCTCTGGATAGCGCCGTTCACACTGGTGCCGTTTATCCATTGCTTGAGGAGATCGGTGTTGCCATCGAAGTACTCGCCCACCGAGAAGATGGGGTTGGTGGCGGCGTTATACTTGCCGGTATATTGTGGGGCATATCCCTTGGTCATGTCGAGGCGGAAGCCCACATATCCTATCTCGTTAAGCAGGAAGTTCTGGTAGGTGATGCAGTTTTGCTGCACACGGGTGTTGGTGTGGTCAAGGTCGCGCGCACCGTCAAATCCCTCCCCAGTGTCTAGATTTCCGCCACCGGGCTGGTCGTCGTTGCTCACGATGCCTGTGAAGTTAACGTTGTCCCATGTCACGGAGTAGTCGCCCACCGTCTCATCGAGGAACTCGAGATACACGGTGTCGCCCGAGGCAATCACTTGCGCCTTGCCATCTTTGTGGTTGAGCACAAGGTCCTCGATGATGCCGGTACCCATGGCACCATAGGTCTGAATCATGTTGATAAGCTTGCTCTGCGTGCCAAAGATGGTGGTGTGGCGCAGCCAGCTGTAGGGCATGTAACCCATAGTCTCAGCCTTGTTGCCGCCGCGTGTCATTGCCGAGTTGGGCACCCATATCAGGTCGAAGATGGAGCCCAGCTCCTCGCTGCGGTTAGTAAGGTTCTCCCACTTGGTGTAGTCGTAGCTGTCCCAATAGAACCCTTGCAGCATGATGCCGCCATAGTTGGCGGGCCACCCTTGAGCCATTGCGCTGATGGCAACGACCAACGATGCTAATGATAGATAGATTTTTTTCATTGTTGATATAGTTTATAAATTATATTGGCTAATATGGCAAGCAAATTTACTAAAAATAGTGGAATGTATTATTATAAATTATTATATATTCCTTCAAAAAAGGTGCAAACGTTTGCGTTTTCGGACCTTTTTTCTCAACTTTTATGCCATCATCTTGCATGAGTGGAAAAAAAATGATACTTTTGCACAATAAATATACAGAACACACTCATGAAATTTCATCAACTTTTTACCGATAAAACCAAGCTACTCTGCGTGCTTTTATTCTTGATTATCACTGTGACAATCTGCGCCTCGGCAGGTGACCATGTGGTGAACATGAAGCGCAAGAGCGGGGTGTATTACATCCCATGCGTCATCAATGGGGTGAAGAAAGACTTCATCTTCGACACCGGAGCTGCCAAGACAAGCCTCTCACAGGAGTTTGCCAACGAGCTGCTGGCAAAGCAAGCCTTGACACGCAACGACTTCAAGGGCACCACGCAAACGCGCAACGCCAACGGCGTGGTAGATAACAACGCCACTGTTTTGCTTAAGCAAGTGAAAGTGGGAAACCGGCTGTTGAAAAATGTAGAGGCGATTATCGCGGTGTCACAAAAGGCGCCGCTGCTGCTGGGGCTCAACGTGATTGACCTGCTTGGCGACTGGACGATGCGAAAGGGCAAACTTATCCTTCACGACTATTACGGAAAGACCGAAGAGGAAGAGAAACCACAGGTTATCACTCCTGCCGACATCACCTACATCGATGACACAACACTCGAGCCCATTAGCGATAGCACCCTTGATGACGACTCCCAGCCCACCCTCCGTGTGCGAGCCTACAAGGGCGACCCCGAGGCGCAATACCAGCTCGGCATGATTTACCTTAAGGGCGTGGGCACCGACTCCAACCCAAAATTTGCCGTCGAGTGGCTACGCATGGCAGCGACACAAGGGCACTTGGCGGCACAGCTCGCCCTCGCCGACTGCTACACCTACGGCTGGGGAGTGGAAATAGACGAGACCCAAGCCGAATACTGGCGCAACAAGTCCATTGAAGTGGAATACTGATGTAGTTAACAGTTTATAATTGTTCCTAGCCATTCCTAGCCATTCCTAGCTATTCCTAGCCATTCCTAGCCATTCCTAGCCATTCCTAGCCATTCCTAGCCATTCCTAGCCATTCCTAGTTATTCCTAGCTATTCCTAGCCATTCCTAGCTACTCCTATCTACTCCTATCCCAAAAAAACAGAGAGACCGAGGGATTTATCACAAATTCAACTCGGCCTCAATACTATTGCAAATAAAAAGAGTAAAATGAAGTTATTCTAAATCAAATCAACAACTAAGAGTGTGTGATTTCAAAAAAAATAATATAACCATCGTAATTAATACCACCTAAAAACTTTTTAGTTTGTTAAGTCTTTTTCTGTCATGAAAAAAGCTATGGATTGAATGTATTTCCGCCTTCTAAACACAGGTACTATGGAAATACTGCATCAAGTAGTCTCTTTTTAACATTCTTTTAGAAATCCACCGAGAGTCCCATCTGCAGGTTGAAGTTGAATGGGTGCTCGTTGCGCAGGGTGTTGAGCGGCATGGTGGTAATGTAATGCGAGAGTTTAGGCTCGATGTAGATTCCCACATGCTTGCTGAAGTTGTACTGCGCTCCTGCTGTGGCGTGTACCGACCACTGCAGGCGCTTGATGGTGACATCATCCTTACCGAATGAGGCATCCACTACCCTCTCGACCATTCCCTCGCCACCAACGAATGTGGTGAGGCCTTTGTATCGCCAGAAGTTCCACCTCACGCCAAAGGGCAGACCTATCAGCTTAATGTTCTGCTTAAATGTGTCGCCGCCATTGTCGGGGGTGACATCGCTGCTCATAGAGGTGAAGTTGAGACCCACGTTGCCGTAGAGGTTTCCCACAATGCGCTTGGTGAAAGTGAGTCCAAAGGTGAGCGGCATGTGGTGGTGGTAGTCGTAGCTCACTGGCGGTGCCACGCTGGGCGACATCCCTGGTGCCGCCGGTGCCATCATCATGCCTTGGGGCGGTGTGGCGGCAGGAGCCAGCATCTGAGCCGACGAGCCGTTTACTGTGTTGTTGCGGTCGGCAGAGATGAGTCCATTGCCATAAGCCGCTAGAAGCATACTGGTCTTCTTGCCAGGCTTGGTGAGCGACATCTTTTCCCGCGCCAGGCGTCGAGCGTTAGCGTCATAGACGAGATGCTGCTGATAGGTGCTGTCGGTGTAGCTCTTCCACGGCTCCATCGCGTCTTGGTTCATGGCGTTGTCATACTGGCTGTACAGCTCCTCAAGCGCCAGCATGGTCTCGATGTCGTAGTAGTAGTTCTCGGGGTCAAACTCATTAGGATAATCGGCAAGGTCGATAGGCTCGTTGAAGTTGGCGGCAAGCAGCTCGTTGTTGATAATATCAGTCTCGTGGGCTGTGCTGTGCTGCGAGTTGTCGGCATCGCTGCGATTTTGTCTCGGAGCTCTGTCATAGACGGGAGGCAAATAGGGTTGCGACTGCTGCGGCTGAGTGCTGCCAGCCTGCGCCAGCAGTGGCTCATCGGCAACGTCAGGGCGCTGTGAGGCTGGTGGGTCACTAACTACCGATGGAGTGTCACCTCCCTTTGTACCCGATGCCAGCATATCACCAGTGCCGTCATGCTTGTTGTTGAGCAGGAAAAATCCAGTAGTTGCTACTATGGCAACAACAGCGGCGGCAGCGGCGGCGCGCCACAGGCGAGGCGCTATCCTCGCTTGCCGCGCTGGCTGTACCTGCTTGCCGACCGACTTGGCGATAGCCTCCCATGTTCCCTCGGGGACCTCACGGGTGGCGTCTTGTGCTTTCTGCTTTACAGCGTCAAGCCAGTCGTTATTTTTCATGTTGTTGCTCATAGTGGTTGTAATTGTTGTGCTCGTTAATGTAATTCTTGATCTTATGTGCCAGGAGAGCTTTTGCCCTTGCCAGCTGCGACGATGATGACTTCTCGTTAATGCCCAGTTGCTCGGCAATCTCACGGTGGGAATAACCGTCAAGGCAATAGAGGTTAAACACTGTGCGGTAGCCGTCGGGCAGCTCGGCCACCATCTCGAGGATGGTGCTGGCGTCGAGGCTGTTGACTTCGGCCACCGTAGCCTCTTCCATCATGTCGGGCGGCGGGTCGTCAAGGTCGGCGGTGTCAATAGTCAATGAGCTCAGCCGCTTGCGACTCCGCAAGAAATTGATAGCGGTATTCACGGCAATGCGTGTGAGCCATGCCTGCAGCGAGCCGTCCCCTGCCCACGCGAAGCTGTCAATCATAGTGTAGGCCTTGATGAATGAGTCTTGCAGCACATCTTTGGCATCATCGTCATTGCCCACATAGCTGAAGATTTTAGCCATCAGCAGTGGCGAGTATCGGTCAAAGAGAGCGCGCTGAGCATCTGCTTTGCCCCGCTTGCATCCTCTCGCGATATCTCGTTCACTCATCATGATTCAGCATTCTTTAAACACACGAGGTGCAAAATTACTGCATCATTTCTTGAAAAAAAATTTTTTCAAGAAAAAAGTGCTCGCTGGCGGTGCTTATAAGATCTTATATAAAAATTCAATGAACTCACCCACTAAACACCACACTACACGAAATACTGCACCATATATAGAAAAAAAACTAAGATTAACTTAGTTTTCTCTCAACAAAAAAAAGCTGCTCTCCACACACGTGGAAAACAGCTTCAAAGCTTTTTAGTGAGTTGCAATTATTTTGCAGGTTCCTCAGCTGGCTTGCTAGGAGCAGCCTCCTCAGCGGGCTTGCTAGGAGCAGCAACTTCCTCAGCGGGCTTGCTAGGAGCAGCAACTTCCTCAGCGGGCTTGCTTGCACTTACTTGCTCAGCAGAAGGAGCACTTACTTGCTCAGTGCTAACTGCAGAAGCAGAAGCAGAAGTAGAGTCAGAAGCACTCTTGGCAGCCTCGTTACCAGTGCAAGAGAACAGAGATACGCTAGCGATAACAGCAACTAATAAAACTAACTTTTTCATTTCTTAAAAATTTAATAAGTAAATAATAAAACAATAAATAATTTCTTTTTTGGTTGTTTCGAAAAACGGTGCAAAATTATATCAAAAATTTTATATGCAAATCTTTTTTGAACTTTTTTTTTGACGAATATTTTGCAAAAATCTCGATTTTAACAAATAATTACCAAATTTTATAATTTTAAATTACACTCTATAAGCGCATTAAATAAAGAAATTTTGCTTTATTTGATTTTGTGTTAAATATTGTTTCTAAATCAATATATAGCCAAAATCGCTATTTTTCTGCCCCAAGAGGGGGTAATGGGCAAGGAGTAAAGAACTTAAGTTTTACCTAGATTATCTATACAAGAACCTCTTGATGCTACGTTTTGGTGTCTTCTCAAACTCGTTGACCATAATCTCGATTTGTGAGATGCGCTCATAGGGAGCCACAAGTTTGTTGAGCTCGGCTTTCACCGTCTCCAAATGGCTAGGCAGCTGGTCACGGGTGATGCCATCGCGGTCCATAGAGTCGTAGTCGGGATATACGAGCGCTACCAGTTTATGGTCACGGTCCACCACAAGGCTCTCGCTAACATAAAGCATATTGTTTAATTTGGCTTCTATCTCCTCAGGATAGATATTCTGTCCATTCGAACTCAAGAGCATAGTCTTTAGGCGTCCGCGTATGAAGATGGTGCCGTCGGCACTCAGCGTGCCCATGTCACCGGTGTGCAGCCAGCCGTCATCATGCAGCACCTTGTCGGTGGCCTCGGTGTTATGGAAGTAGCCCTTCATCACGTTCTCACCCTTGATGCATATCTCGCCAGGGATGTTCTCGGGGTCGTCACTCAGAATTTTGCATTCCATTATTCCTGGCAGCACGCGGCCTGCGCTATGCAGCACAAACTCCCGCCAAGGGGTGTGGCTCACCAGCGGAGCGCACTCGGTCATACCATAGCCCACGGTGAACGGGAACTTGATTTTGTAGAGGAACTCCTCAACCTCGGCGTTGAAAGGGGCACCACCCACTATCACTTCCTCAAACTCCCCGCCAAACGCCTCGATAAGGCGCTTGCGAATCTGCTCATATATCTTGCGGTCAAGGTAGGGTACTGCCAGCGCCCAGCGAAGCTTGGTCTTGCTGATCATGGGCACTATCATCTTGCTGTAGATCTTCTCAAGAACCAGTGGCACGCAAATCACGAGATGTGGCTTGATTTCCTGCATAGCCTTTACAATCACCTTGGGCGCTGGGATGCGGCCAAGCAGGGTAATGTGCGACCCCACTGCCAAGGGTGTGAGCATGTCGAAGGCGCAGCCGTAGGCATGGGCAAGAGGCAAGAACGACACGCAACGTGTGCCACGGCGGTGAAGCTGCGAGTTGATGCCATACACGATGTTGCCCGCCAGGTTGTTGCCGGTGAGCATCACGCCCTTGCTGAATCCTGTGGTGCCGCTGGTGTAGTTGATTTCCATGAGCTCATCATTGCTGCGCTCTATGTAGTTAATGCCTGCGGCGGTGAAGCCGCCAGGATAAGCTTGCTGCATGAGGCTGTCGATGTTTTCTAGTACCGACTCCACAGCTTCTTCTTCCTTCTGCGCCAGCAGTTTGCCGTTGTCGAGCGAGATGGCGGCGCGAATGTGGCGCATATTGTCGAAGTCAAACGACTCCCATATCGCATTGCTAGTATAGAGCAGACTTGCCTCGCTGTGGTTGATGATGTGCTGTGCGTCGCGTGGGTTGAACTCCTGAAGAATTGGAACAATTACCGCTCCATAGGTGATGGTGCCAATGAACACCACTACCCAGCTGGGGGTGTTCTTACCTATTAACGCCACCCTGTCGCCGGGCCTGATGCCACACTCTTTATATATAATGTGTAAACGTGCAATCTGCTCAGCAAAGTCGCCGTAGGTCAGAGTTTGCTTGGTGTTGTAGTCACTAAGTGCCGGCAGCTCCCAATTGTTGCGGAAGCTCTCCTCAAAAATCTTGATTGTATTTTCTTTCATCATGGTGCAATGATGTTATCTTTTTGCAATAGTGGAAATTTACATAACGTACCGTTAGTTTTAGCCCACAAAATTAAAGAAAATTTCTAAAACTGCAAAAAATGTTGCAAACGTAATTGATTTTTGTTATTTTTGCACCAAACATTGATTTTCATCGACTACACATTATAAATATATATTATGAAGAAAAAAACACTCTCCATCATCAAGGATGACCCCTGGCTGGAACCGTTTGAGGAAGCCATCGTGGGGCGTCACAACGATTTTTTGAACAAAGAGAAAGAGCTCACTGGCGAGAATGGCTCGCTGGTAGATTTTGCCAACGCCTACAACTACTATGGCCTGCACCACACCGACAAAGGCTGGGTGCTGCGCGAGTGGGCACCCGGCGCCACCGAGATTTTCGTGATTGGCGACTTCAACAACTGGACCGAGTGCGCGCCCTACAAGATGCGGGCTCTCGACAATGGCAACTGGGAAATCGCCCTACCCGACCGCGGCATGAAACACGGCGACCTGTTCAAGCTCTCTATCCACTGGAACGGCGGTCAAGGCGAGCGCATTCCTGCCTACGCAACCCGTGTTGTCCAAGATGACAACACCAAGATTTTCTCGGCGCAGGTGTGGAACCCCGAGGAGAAATATGAGTTCAAGATAAAAAATTTCAAGCCCAATGTTAAGCCGCTGCTCATCTATGAGTGCCACATAGGCATGGCGCAGAACCGCGAGGGCGTGGGCACCTACGAGGAATTCCGCACGAACATATTGCCACGCATCGCCGACGACGGCTACAACGCCATCCAGATTATGGCGATTCAGGAGCACCCCTACTATGGGTCGTTTGGCTACCACGTGTCGAGCTTCTATGCCGCATCGAGCCGCTTTGGCACCCCCGAGGAGCTGAAGCATCTCATCGATGACGCCCATTCGCGAGGCATAGCAGTGATTATGGACATCGTTCACTCCCACGCCGTGAAAAACGAGGTGGAGGGTCTGGGACGCTTCGACGGCAGCTACGACCTGTACTTCTATGGCGACGGCAAGCGCGAGCATCCCGCCTGGGACTCGCTGTGCTTCGACTACGGCAAGAACGCGGTGCTCAACTTCCTGCTGAGCAACTGCAAGTTCTGGCTCGAGGAGTACAAGTTCGACGGCTTCCGCTTCGATGGCGTCACGTCGATGCTCTACTACAACCACGGTCTGGGTCAGGCGTTTGGAGGATATGAGGACTACTACAACGGCAATCAGGATACCAACGCCATCACCTATCTCACTCTTGCCAACAAACTCATCCATGAAGTAAATCCTCATGCCATCACCATTGCCGAGGAGATGAGCGGTATGCCAGGACTGGCACGCAAGGTGAAAGACGGCGGCATAGGCTTTGACTACCGCATGGCGATGGGTATTCCCGACTATTGGATCAAGACCATCAAGGAGCAGAAAGACGAGCACTGGAAGCCTACCTCTATATTCTGGGAACTCACCAACCGACGTGCCGACGAGAAGACTATCTCCTACGCCGAGAGCCACGATCAGGCATTGGTTGGCGACAAGACCATCATCTTCCGCCTCATCGACAAGGAGATGTACTGGCACATGATGACCGGCGAC
>FLNZ01003213.1_pt1 | contig 66577 bp, 49 predicted proteins | sample 1140391 | NCBI WGS metagenome assembly FLNZ01 (sample SAMEA3878171, study PRJEB12797) | bioreactor metagenome | biome: Moose rumen | place: Sweden | collected 2011-10 | reverse complement strand
TAATTCGCGTGCAAAGGTACAAAAAAAAAGCGAACTACAGAAATGCTCGTTCGCTTTTTGGGTAACATCTGTGCCCAGAATGACAAAAAATTAGTTTTTTTAACAAACTAAAACATTTATGAGTTCATTGTGGCAAGCAATTCTTCGTTGTTAATCGTGTTTTCAAGTCTGCCCTTGAGGTCGGTCATTGCCTCCACGGGATTCATGTCGGAGAGGTATTTGCGGATAATCCACATGCGGTCGAGCGTCATCTTGTCATGCAGGAGGTCGTCGCGTCGTGTACTTGAAGCCACAATGTTGACGGCGGGGAAGATGCGCTTGTTGGAGAGTGTGCGGTCGAGCTGAAGTTCCATGTTGCCCGTCCCCTTGAACTCCTCAAAGATAACCTCGTCCATCTTGGAACCCGTGTCCGTGAGTGCCGTGGCAATGATGGTTAACGACCCTCCGCCTTCGATATTGCGGGCTGCGCCAAAGAAGCGCTTGGGCTTGTGCATTGCATTGGCATCCACACCGCCTGTGAGCACCTTGCCGGAGGCTGGCGTGACCGTATTGTAGGCACGAGCCAGACGGGTTATGGAATCAAGGAAAATGACTACATCGTGACCACATTCCACCATTCGCTTGGCTTTCTCCAGCACGATGCCGGCTATCTTGACGTGGCGTTCGGCGGGTTCGTCGAATGTGGATGCTATGACTTCTGCATTGACGGTGCGTGCCATGTCGGTCACCTCTTCTGGACGCTCGTCAATGAGGAGCATCATGAGGTAAGCCTCAGGATGATTGCGTGCGATGCTGTTGGCAATGTCCTTGAGCAAAAGGGTCTTACCCGTTTTCGGTTGAGCTACGATGAGCGCGCGCTGCCCCTTGCCAATGGGTGCAAAGAGGTCCACTACACGAGACGAGAGAGAGTCGCCGTGACCCGTGCAGAGTTGGAACTTCTCGTCGGGGAATAGGGGCGTAAGATGCTCAAAGGGACTGCGGTCGCGGGCAATGTTGGGATTGCAGCCATTGATGGACACTACCTTTATAAGGGGGAAGTATTTTTCGCCTTCACGCGGAGGGCGCACAGGTCCCGTTACCACATCGCCCGTCTTCAGTCCCAGGGACTTTACGATTTGTTGGGAAACATATATGTCGTCGGGCGATGCAAGGTAGTTGTAATCGCTGGAACGTAGGAATCCGAAGCCTTCAGGCATTATTTCCAGCACGCCTTCGCCCTGAATCTTCTCGCCGAAATCATATCGTGGCACCAAGTGAGGCTTGGGCTCGTTTTTCAATTTGTGCTTGTCCTTCTCCTCATGCTCAATCCGTTGCTTGTCGCTCCCTTTCTCATTTCCCTCCTGGCGAGCCTTCACGTTGGGGATATCGCGCAGGATGACGAAATCTGGTTCCTCCTCCTTTGCCTTAGCCTCCTCCTGCTCGTGGTCTTGCGCCTTCTTGGGAGCCTCCTCAGCGGTATTCTTCTTTTTCCTTTTAGGTTTCTCCTCCTTTGTCTTGGGCTTGTCTGCCGTCTCTGCGGCATCAGCCTTTTGCCCTGCTGTCTGTGGCTCCTCTGCTGCAGCGGTCCTTTTGGGGCGTCCGCGCTTAGCCTTCGGAGGCTCTTGGACACTTTCCTCCTTGGGCGCAGCAGCCGCTTTTGCCTCCTTGGCTTTTTCCGCAGATTCGGTCTTCTTTGGCCTTCCACGCTTTGGCTTTTCGGGCTGCTCCGTGGCGGGCAAGGTAGATTCGCGGTCTATAATATTGTATATCAGTTCAGTTTTGTCGTTTGACATCTGTGCGCCAATTTGTAGGCCAAGCTCCACGAGTTGCTCGGGAGTCATGCCTTCAAGTTCACTCTTTGTGTGCATGATCAAATAAAAATAAAATGTTTCGTAGATTAATAAGAAAGGAGAATTCCTTTATTCGGCTGCAAAGATACGAATAAGCGCGCAAAAACGCAAATTTATTTGCATCTTTTCGAGCGGAAGTACCTAAAACTATAGGTAAATGTGACGTAATGTGACGAATAATGAATGAAATGACATGGATTTTGGCTGCTGGCGGTCGAATAATTTTGCCAAAAGAAAATTGATTGGGCAATGATTCATCGTTGATTAGGCAATGATTCGTCGTTGATTGGGTATCAAATCCGCTTTGGTTGGAGCAATGGTGATGCAGTGATTGGGTATTAAATCCACGATGATTGGGTAGTGATGACGGGGGGGGTATATGGTCTTTTGGGTGTCATAGGGTGTCATAGGGTGTCATCGGGTGTCATACCCTTATATAACTTTTAATACTATATACAAAAGTGCCTATCGATATAGACTTTTGACTTTTGAACGCGTATTTTATATATTTATAGAAAACGATGACACCCGATGACACCCAATGGCACCACATAACGTGCAATTGCCTTGGAAATGTATAGTGACATTTTTCCTAAGTATTTACATTTACCGCTCAAAAAATTTGGTGATATTATCGTTTTTTACTACCTTTGCAGCCGATTTATGCCGAAGGGGCTCGAACAAGAAGGCTCAGGGATGAGACTCGCCTCCCGGTGAAACCCGTTAAATACAAACTAAAAATGTACGCAATCGTAGAGATTAACGGTCAGCAGTTCAAAGCAGAGGCAGGCAAAAAGCTGTTTGTGCACCACATCTTGGGTGCAGAGGCTAACCAGACTGTTGAGTTTGAGAGAGTGTTATTGGTTGACAACGAAGGTGCTATCACCGTAGGTGCTCCCGAAATCAAGGGCGCAAAAGTTGTTGCCGAGGTAGTTACCCCGCTGGTAAAAGGCGACAAGGTGCTTGTTTTCCACAAGAAGCGTCGCAAGGGATACCGCAAACTGAATGGCCATCGCCAGCAGTTCACGGAGTTGACTATCAAGGAAGTTATTGCTTAACCCATTAAAATCGAAGAAACATGGCACATAAAAAAGGTGTAGGTAGTTCTAAGAACGGCCGCGAGAGTGCAGCTCAGAGACTTGGAGTTAAGATTTTTGGTGGACAGAAGTGCGTAGCAGGCAACATCATTGTTCGCCAGCGTGGTACTCGTCACAATCCAGGTGAGAACGTAGCAATGGGTAAGGATAATACCCTGTATGCCCTGACCGACGGTATCGTGACCTTCAAGAAAGGTCGCCGCGACCGTAGCACGGTAAGTGTTCTGCCTGAGGCATAAGGACACAATCGAGAACAGTCAAGTCCGCATATCTCTATAAGGTATGCGGGCTTTTTTGTTTCTATGGCAAACATTTTTTCACTTTCCCTTTTTCCTTTTATATTTTATGACTATATTTGTAGCCAGAATGCTTTATTGTTTAACCTTTTAATACCGAAAACTATGAATTACAAGATTGTTGAAGTAGAGGGTATCGGCGAGGTTTATGCCGAGAAACTGATTGCTGCCGGCATTGCTGACATCGAGGCTCTGTTGGCAAAGTGTGCAAAGCCTGCTGGCCGTGCTGAATTGGCAGAGGCTACTGGCATCTCTCCCAAACTCATCCTCACATGGACAAACCATGCCGACCTGATGCGCATCAATGGCGTAGGCCCTCAGTTCTCTGAGTTGTTGGAGGCTGCCGGCGTTGACACTGTGAAGGAACTGAAGCACCGCGTTGCCGCTAACCTGCAGGCTAAGTTGGAGGAAATCAACGAGCAGAAGCATCTTGTTCGCCGCGTTCCTGCTTTGGCTGAGGTTGAAAAGATGATTGAACAGGCTAAGGAACTGCCTGCCGTAATGGAGTATTAAATCACGAAAGACTGACACAACAGAAAGGGGGCTATGCCATAATGAACGGCATAGCCCCTTTCTTTGTCCGATTAACAATTGTCCATTAAATCAGGTATTGGTCGCTGATGCTCTCATTGTTCTGAACGCGTGAGATGGTGCTGGCAATGAGTTCTGCCACACTCAGTTGCTTTACCTTCGCGCAGTTGCCGCGATAGGGAATGCTGTCGGTAAAGACCATCTCCATAAGCGGACTTTCGGAAATGCGCTGACTGGCAGGATCGCTCATGATACAATGCGAGGCTATGGCGCGTACGCTCTTGGCACCGTTCTCCATCATCAGTTCGGCTGCCTTCACAATAGTGCCGCCTGTGTCAACAATGTCGTCGAGAAGCACCACATTGGCTCCCGACACATCACCGATTATCTGCATGGTGGCGACTTCATTGGGGCGGCGGCGGGTCTTGTTACAAAGCACCAGCGGGCATTGTAGGAACTTGCTGTAGGTGGATGCACGCTTGGAACCGCCCACGTCGGGGGTGGCAATCACAAGGTTTTCGAGGTTCAGGCTCTGGATATAGGGTAGCATTACACTGCTTGCATACAGATGATCGACAGGAATATCGAAGAATCCCTGCTCCTGGTCGGCATGAAGGTCCATCGTAATGACGCGATGTACGCCAGCCACACTGAGCATGTCTGCTACAAGTTTTGCTCCGATGGCAACACGGGGACGGTCTTTGCGGTCCTGACGTGCCCAGCCGAAATAAGGAATGACTGCATTGATGGTGCGGGCAGACGCGCGCTTGGCGGCATCAATCATCAGCAGTAACTCCATGAGGTTGTCCGAGTTGGGGAAGGTGGATTGCACGAGATAGACATCGCGTCCGCGGATGCTTTCTTCGTACGATACGGAGAACTCACCGTCGGCAAAATGGGTAATGACAAGGTTGCCAAGAGGACACCCCAAGGCAGCACAGATTTTCTCAGCCAAATAGCGTGTTTTTGTGCCGCTAAAGACCAGAAACTGCTTTTTTTCCATAAGAATGAAAGTTGTGAAGGGTTTGTATTATTCGGTTATCTGCCGTAGTTTGCGGAAATGGGAAATCAAGTCTTTGAAGTCATAACCACGGTGAATGTTGAACCGTTTCCACAAGTCGCCACGAATGACGACACCGCCAAATCCGTATTGGCGTATCTGAGGTATGTGCTCAAGCGATATGCCACCTTGGGCCATCACATGCTTGTCTATGATGCCCTGACGCGTAGCCTGTGCCATGTCTTCGTCGGTAAAGCGGGACACATACTGTGGTTCTGATATGCTGTCAAATATGTTCTTCAGAATGACATACTTGCTCTTGGACTTCACTTCTTGCACTTCCTCCAGCGTATAACACGTGCGGCTGACCATGTCGCGGTAGTCGGGTGGGGGGGTAGGATTGTGGTGACTGAGGTGAATGCCCATAAGCCCGAATTCCTCCTTTAGGTAGAAATGGTCGTGAACCACGATATGCTGGTGGTATTGGTCGGGCAGCAAAGTGAGCAAACGCTCGCAGAACACTGGTTCGCTATGGGGCTTGCGTAAGTGTAAGACATCGAGGCCTTCCTCAAATAAAGCGGTGAGTATCTTGTCCTCTTCGATAAAAAAATCCGGCGATGTCAGTAGGATGAGTTTCATACTTTACTTTTTACGCAATGCAAAGATACAACAATTAATTATAAAAGAAAAATAAAGATTGATATTTTTATGCGGTACATGGTTTGAAACTCATGATGGCGGAAACTATATCCTGCGGCGAGTCGGAAATGGAGAGTATGAGATTCTTGTAGCGCCCCTTGCCGACGAGGTCCTGAATCAAAGGATATACAGGCACTAGATTAGTCCAGTAGTCCTTGTCCATAAACACCATTGGACTTGCATAACCAAATGATAGATAATGGTTTTGTACTGCGTCTTGAAAGATTTCCTGTAAGGTTCCTGCCGAACCAGGTGTATAGATGATGCCGCCCTTCGCTATGGTGAGAATGCCATCCTCGCGTATGCTGTTGTCGAAGTACTTGGCAATGTGGGTGGCGAGCGGTGTGGAAGGTTCGTGACCATAGAGCCATGTGGGGATGCCCAGACTGACGTATCCCTGTTTCTGTGGCCATTGCTGGCGCACAAGGAACGCACAATCCAGCCATCGCTCATCGGAGAAACAAGGGGCTTCTGCCATCATGGCAAGCGCACTGTCCAGTTCTCCCATGCTTCGCCCCGCCATCCATGCGCCTAAGTGCGTGGCCTCCATAGCCCCAGGACCGCCGCCGGAAATCATAATCTTGCCTTGCTCCGTCAGTTGCTTACTAATGTGGGCGATGGTGGCATAGTGTGCATCCAGTCGCGACAACTGGTGACCACCCATAACGCCTACTATGTCTGCTTCATTGAACTGGGCAAGAAAGGCGTGGAGGGCAATGCTGATGCTGTGGTCGTGAAGTGTCCTTGCCAGCGTTTCCTTGATGTCGGTGGACTGTTTTCCACGGTCGATGTAGTGCTTGTATACGCGTCCGTCGAACGAACTTGCCATACTTTGCGGTTCACCTACGATATACCCCTCATACAGCGTATCGGCGCTATAGAGTTCTGTCTGGAAACGAAACAGTTCGCCCATATTTGGAAAGACAAGACTGTCCGTAAGGCGACGCTTCAAACCATGTGGCATCTGGCAGGCAAGGAAGAGGCATTGGCTGTAGGTGTGCGATAGAGCCAAGTCGGCCATCTCGCGAAGGTCCACACTATGAAAAGCGATGCGGCGCAAGGGCACTTCGGCAGGCTGGGAGAGAATGTCTGCCAATTGTGCTTGCGTCTTTATTTCAGTGTAGTTGGGCCTCACTGTTGGTAGAACTTACTGTAAACGACTTGCATCTTCAATGGTGTCGTGCCTCCGACAAGACGCACGCTGCTCAAGTTGAGGTTGTGCGTGACGCTGACGAGGTAACCATTGCTGTCGGTGCTCGTTGATACAGGAATGATGAGCACCTTGTTCCAGTCGGGATTCTGTGCAGCCCACTCGTCTTCGCTCATCCCCTTTTCTTTGGCCTGATTGACCTTCTCGTGTTTCAGGAAGGAAAGCAGGCGACAAATGTTGCTAAAGGTATAGGTGTTGTAACTGGAATCAAAGACTGTGGTGTACGAGGTGCGCCCATCTGCCACCTTGTGGTTGCGGAAGAACTCGTAAACTTCGCTCTTTCTGACCATAAGCAGTTGCGTGGGTGTGTCCAATTGATTATCGGTCTGTGGCTTGTTGTATCGGTTGAGTGTGATGCTTGCCAACGAGACGCTGTCCACGGCATGTTCGTCGGCAAACACCTCGTCCACAGGCAACGTCATCTCGGTGCAAATGCCGGCAGGGGTCTTAAGATAGGTGCAACTGTTGTCAGCCAGCAGTTCATCTACATTGGCATTCTCGAAGCGTGTGCTCTGAATCACCTCAGGTGTGGCGGCAAATCGCGTAAGGCCAGAGGATATGGTATCTTCTGTTTCGTCGTAGAAACGGTAATAGAGATTGATTGTACCCACATAGACCGAAAGCATGGTGCCCTTGCCGCCACTGGTCTTAAAGTAAAGTCCGGGGAAGACCTTACGTATGAAGGAGTAAGAATCTTGGAAACTGCTGGGGTCGGCAAAGTATTGTTCCATGATGCGCTGACCAATGCTTTGGGGCAGGACGACGCGGACATGGGGATTGTAAGTGCTTGAGGACAGTGTGACAGAACTGAGGTTCAAGTCTTTCGGCGTAAACACTCTTGTGGCAATAGGCTTGGCATCATTCGGCAGATATTGCTCCAAGTCCACGTCGCTGTAATAGGTGCTGTCTTCCAAAAGAATCTTTTCTTTCGACAGTTCATACACTTCGAGTTTCATTACGTTATCCGCATCTCCGTAGTAAGAATCGAAGAACAGGCGGACTTCGCACGAGTCGCATTGCACCTGTCCAAGTACCGTTTCGCCGTCCACTTCGCCTGCCATGTTCTCCTGCTTCGGGAAACTGTAGTTCTCGAAAGAGTAGAATTGAGCCGCGAACGATGCTGAAATCTCACTTCCCGTCTCGGGGTCAACGATGCTTCCCAAGTAATTCACCGAACTGTTTGCCACGACGCTGTCCAACTTGACCGAGCGCGTATGCACCTCAACGATACTTGACGAGTTGGTAATGCCCTCGGAGATGTCGTGAATACCTATGTCTGCTGTGTTGTCATCACAGGCAGCAATAAAAAAAAGTGAAAATATGGCAGGGATTAAGAATAACCTGTTCATGCTACAAAATCTTCAATACTTCAATCCGTATGATACTGGTGTTTGTCACGCTACGATGTGTTTCCTTAGTCTTCCTCCGTCATTATCTTGCGGTCCTTTGCCCATATCTCGTCGAAGAAATTCAGGTATTTCTTGGGGTCAACTATCTTCATGCCGCTCAGTATGGTCTTCTCTGCCTTGCGGGCATAGGCCTCGATGGAAGTCTTGCGCTTCAGCGTGGCAAAGGTCACGGCATCGGAATATTTGATGGCCAGTTTCTGCAGGTCGTTGGGCGAGAGACTGGCAGGGAAGCCCTTCAGGCTATCGGCTCCGGCATCCTTGAACGCAAGGATGTTGGCAAAGTTGTCGCCTGTTGACTTTGTAAGCAAGTTGTCGGTAACGGTATAGACCACGCGGCAATCCCTGAAACAAGGCTCGTCGGCATAGGCAGTCTTCAGGTAAACGGGCACCAAGGAAGCCATCCATCCCTGGCAATGTACGATGTCGGGCACCCAGTGCTGCTTCTTTACGGTCTCCAGGACACCGCGGGCATAGAAGGCGGCACGCTCTGCATTGTCGTCATATTCGTTACCTTCCTTGTCCAACTCCACCATGCGCTTGCCAAAGAAATCTTCGTTGTCGATGAAATAGACCTGCATTCGAGTGCCGAGGATAGTGGAAACATTGATGATAAGCTGGTGGTCGGTATCGTTCACAATAATGTTCATGCCCGACAGGCGAATTACTTCGTGCAACTGATTTCTCCTGCGGTTGATGTTTCCCCACTTGGGCATGAAGGTCCTGATTTCGCGGTCTTCGTCCAGTGCCGTCATAGGGATGTCGTACCCGAGCTTGGTCAGTTGCGATTCCGAAACATAAGGACAGATTTCCTGCGTTATGAACAATATCTTATTTGCTTTCATCGCTTCTTTGCTTTACTACATAGTTATTTTCGAGCGCAAAGGTACAAAAAAAAGATGAAAGCAGAAAGTTGAAGGCCGAAAAATACCTTTTTTAATATAAAACAATGTAATAAATGGCAAATAAAAAATGGATAATGGTGGAATTTCATTATCTTTGTTGCCGTTTTCAGAAAGTATTGTACGCACATTATGAAAGTAGTACACACGATTCACGACCTCCACGAGTTGCTCCAAGAGGCTCGTCGTGAGGGCAAAACAATCGGATTGGTACCCACAATGGGTGCTTTGCATGAGGGACACGCATCGTTGGTGCGCCGTAGTGTCAAGGAGAACGACACGACGGTGGTTAGTATTTTCCTCAATCCCACACAGTTTAACGACAAGACCGACCTGGCTAAGTATCCGCGCACGCTTGATGCCGATTGCCGGTTGCTGGAAGAATGTGGCGCGTCCATCGCCTTTGCTCCTTCGGTGGAGGAAATCTACCCTGAGCCAGACACACGCCGATTCTCCTATCCTCCCACCGATACAGTGATGGAGGGTGCCTTCCGTCCCGGTCACTTCAACGGCGTTTGCCAGATTGTGAGCAAACTGTTTGCCATGACCGAACCCGACCGTGCTTACTTCGGGGAGAAGGATTTCCAGCAGATTGCCGTCATTAGGCGTATGGTTGAAGACCTCGGCTTTGGACTTGAAATCGTACCTTGCCCCGTCGTCCGCGAAGAGAGCGGTTTGGCCATGAGCAGCCGTAACACCCTGCTTACGCCCGAGGAGCGCGAGATTGCGAGCCATATCTATCACACGCTGGCTGCCAGTCGTGACTGGATGAGCGACCTGTCCGTGGAGGAACTGCGTGATGAGGTCATTGACCAAATCAACGCGGTGCCCGAACTGCAGGTTCAGTATTACAACATCGTGGACGGCAAGTCGTTGGCCAATGTGCTCTCCTGGGACGAGAGCGACGACATAGTGGGTTGCATCACGGTCTTCTGTGGCAGTCAGCCCATTCGCCTTATCGACCACATCCGATATAAATAATATTGTACCCCCAAGAACCTTATAATCTTACTATCAACCACTATGCTTATTGAAGTGCTTAAGTCCAAGCTCCACCGTGTTCGCGTTACGGAGGCCAACCTGAACTACATTGGTTCCGTGACCATCGACGAGGACCTCATGGACGCAGCCGGCATTATTGCCGGCGAGAAGGTACATATAGTTGACAACAACAACGGTGAACGCCTTGAGACCTATGTCATCAGCGGACCTCGGAAGTCTGGGTGCATTTGTCTCAATGGTGCCGCAGCACGCAAGGTGCAGGTAGGCGACGAGGTCATCATCATGTCGTATGCCTTGATGGATTTCGAAGAGGCCAAGACCTTTAAGCCCAGTATTGTTTTCCCCGAAAACAACCGCGTTTAGCACGAAGGCAACGCTTTGCATCTCGCCCTTTAACAGTAACGAATCAGGCCGGTTCTCAGCAGATTGAGGCCGGCCTGATGGTTTTGTTCGTGCGGGAGGATTATACTCTTGTGACGTTTTTCACGCCGCGCACGGTTTTGAGTTTGCGTATGAGCCCCGACAGACGGTCGGTATCCTCCAGCACCACCGTCAGGTGGCCGGAGAAGAGTCCGTCGTGGCTGTCGATGGAAATACTGCGCATGAGCATGTGCTCCTCCTTGGTGATGATGCTGGTGATATTGTTCACGATGCCCATATCGTCCTGTCCCACAATGCGGAGCGTAATGCTGTACTGCGTTCCTTGCTTCTGTGCCCAGCGTGCACGCACGAAACGATAGGGAGCCCGCTCATGCATCTGACGGGCGTTGGGACAGTCGGTTCGGTGTATCTTGATACCACCTGTGGCACTGATGAACCCGAAGACCTCGTCGCCATAAATCGGTCGGCAGCATTTGGCCAACTGAAATTCTATGCCCTTCAGGTTTTCGTCAATCACCAGGACATCGCCGCTGGCGTGTGAAGCCCCCTTCGTGTCCTCTTCCTGCATGACGAAGTCGCTGGCAGAGCGAGTAACCACTTCGTCCTCGCCGCGTTCGTGCCGCTGCTGTGCCAAGTATGCTTCGAGCACCTGGTTTACGTCGAGCCGTTCCTCCGCAATAGCGTGATAGAAGTCGGTCACTACCTTGTAGCCCAACTTCTTGATGGTGTGCATGAGGGTAGGCTCGGAGTAGTTCACCTTGCGGTTCTTCATCTTTCGTTCCAGCAGTTCCTTTGCCAGCGTGACGCGCCCTGCTTCGCTTTCCTTCAGGCTTTGGCGTATCTTGGCTTTTGCCCTGCTGGTCGTGGCGATGGAGAGCCAGTCGCGTTTGGGTGACTGACTGTTGGAGGTCTGTATCTCCACATGGTCTCCCGTTTGCAACTGATGCTTGAGTGTGACGTTGCGATTGCCGATTCGGGCTCCCGTGCAGTGGTTTCCTACCTGGGTGTGAACGGTGTAGGCAAAGTCGAGCACTGTGGCTCCCATCGGAAGGCGGAACAAATCGCCGCGAGGGGTAAATACGAAGACCTCGTTTTCCACCAGTCCTGTCTGCGAGTCCTGCTCGCCCTTCTCCAGTGCCATGCGTATGCTTGCCAGCCAGGACTCTATGCCTCCTTCGGTGCTCTTAATGCCTTTGTAGCGCCAGTGTGCTGCCAATCCGTGTTCGGCAATATCGTCCATGCGCTCTGTCCTTATCTGCACTTCCACCCAGTGCTCGTCGGGCCCCTTGACCGTGATATGCAGGCTTTCGTATCCGTTTTGCTTGGGTTTCGAGAGCCAGTCGCGCATACGTTTGGGATTTGACGTGTACATGTCGGTGATGATGCTGAACACCTGCCAGCAATCGGCGTGTTCCCGGGCGATGGCCGCCTTTGAGTTTACGTCCGTATCTGCGGGAGTTTCGAGTATGATGCGCAAGGCAAAGAGGTCGAAGACACCGTCAACGTCCACCTTTTGCTTCTTCATTTTCTGCCAAATGCTGTGTATCGACTTGGTGCGCTGCTTGATGTGGTAGCGGAGACCTGTCTGGCTCAGGTGTTCATCGATGGCTCGCACGAACTTCTCGATATAGGCGTCCCGCTCGCGTTTCTTCTGCTTTAGGGCATGGGCGATGTGGTAATAGGCTTCGTGCTCCGAGTACTTCAGGCTCAAGTCCTCCAGTTCTGTCTTTACCTGATAGAGTCCCAACTTGTGAGCCAAGGGAGCATATAGGTTTCCCGCCTCGTTGATAAGTTTCTCGTCGCGCTCCGTTTCTTCCTTCATCATGCGCATGTCCACGAGACAGCGCGCTATCATGAGCAGGATGACACGCATGTCTCCGGCGGTCGTGATGAAGAGGGACTGGAAGTTTTGCGTGGCGATGGCTGTTGGGGGCACCTCAGTCGTGAGTCGCATCAACGTTTCGCAACCCTCCTGGAGGCGTGTCCAGTCGGTAAACATCGCGTCGCGCTCCCGTTCTCCGCCCACCATCTGGGCAAGCACGTCCCGTATGGCTTCCTGCCTTTCGACGATATTGTTATCTGCCATGATTGTGCAAAGGTACAACAAATCTTTCATTCCTTCCGCATCAATCACGCTTTTTTTGTGCCGGAGGCATAGTAATGTGGGCACTGGAAGCATAGTAATGTGGGCACTGGAAGCATAGTAATGTGGGCACTGGAAGCATAGTAATGTTATGCGTGGTGCGACAGTATGCTTTCCGAGGGGGAATACGGTGTTGGCGGGGGGACATAGTGTGCCGATTACGAGCGCAACGTGTTTTCTGTGATTTATTTTCCGTGTAAAGCATTGGCTATGTCCGTTTTTTTTCGTATCTTCGCGCCATAATTATATACATTACAAAGTATGAGTACAGCAGAAGACCGCGCTCAACTGAATGCCAAGGGCATTAGCGAGGCGCAAATGGAACTGCAACTCCAGCAGTTCAAGACAGGATTCCCCTTTCTCACCCTTTCCGGACCTGCCGCAATAGGACACGGCATTCAGGCGGTGGACGAAGCCGGACAGAAGTCCCTCGTCGGTGCATGGGAGGCATATAAGCAGGAGGGGCACCGCATAACCAAGTTTGTTCCTGCCAGCGGAGCCGCGAGCCGTATGTTCAAGGATATGTTCGCATTCCTGGAAGCCTCGTATGACGAACCCACGACCGCCACGGAAAAGAAGTTCTTCGACGGCATCCATGAGTTTGCCTTCTACCAGGCTTTGGACGATGCCTGCGAGGTGCTGGAGGGCAGGGGAGTGGACGCACTCATCGACGAAGGCCAATGCAAGGCTGTGGTCAACGCCATGCTCTCGGAGGAAGGGCTCAATTACGGACAGTTGCCAAAGGGACTTCTCCAGTTCCACGCCTATGCCGACGAGGTCAGGACTCCCGTCGAGGAGCATCTGGTGGAGGCTGCTTTGTACGCAACCTCGCGTGGCGAGGCAGACATCCACTTTACGGTCAGCCCCGAACACCGTGCGCTTTTCGAGGAACTCGTAGAGCGTGTCCTGCCTGACTACGAGCAGCGATTTGGCGTGCGCTACCATGTCTCCTTCTCCGAGCAGAAGGCCTCGACCGACACCATTGCTGCCAACCCCGACGGCACACCCTTCCGCCAGGACGACGGCTCCCTGTTGTTCCGCCCCGGAGGTCATGGGGCGCTCATCCACAACCTGGGCGAACAGGAAAGCGACATCGTATTCATCAAGAACATAGACAACGTGGTGCCCGACCGCATGAAACCCGTGACCACCCAGTGGAAACAGGTGATCGCGGGCTTGCTCATACGCACCCAGGCGGATGCCTTCCGTTTCCTGCGTATGTTGGACGAGGGCAACTACGGTGCAGCCGAACTTGGGCAGATGAAGGACTTCGTGAAGAATGTGCTCACGACAGACGTTGCAGGGCTCGATGACATGCCCGACGAGGAACTCGTCACATTCCTGCGCCGCAAGTTGAATCGCCCCATGCGCGTGTGCGGCGTAGTAAAGAATGTGGGCGAACCTGGCGGAGGTCCGTTCCTTGCCCTGAATCCCGACGGCTCCTTCTCCCCGCAGATTTTGGAGAGCAGCCAGATAGACAGGCAGAATCCCGAGTATGTCAGGATGTTCAACGAAGGGACGCACTTCAATCCCGTGGACTTGGTTTGTGCCCTCAGAAACTATAAGGGCGAGCGCTTCGACCTGACGCAATATGTGGACCCACAGACGGGTTTCATCTCCGAGAAGAGCAAGGGCGGACGCGAACTCCGTGCCCTTGAGTTGCCGGGATTGTGGAACGGAGCCATGAGCGACTGGTCCACCCTGTTCGTGGAAGTGCCCCTCGAAACCTTCAACCCCGTAAAGACGGTGGTGGATCTGCTGCGCCCCGAACACCAATGAACGGTGAAGAATGAACGGAGCAGAATATGAGTCAGGAATTAAGAATGATTGAATATAAACCGAGAACTATGAAGAATATTATATTGACGTATGTGGCTTCGATGCTGACCCTGTTGGCTTCGGCGCAAGTAAAGTATGAGGTTACGTGCAAGGACCTGCCAGGCGACTTGCAGACACTCTATCTCTATAATATGGAAACGCGCGAGCAACTGGATTCAGCCAGTGTGAAGAAGGGAGAAGCCACCCTGAGCGGCACCCTGAACGAAACTTCCCTGATGGCTCTGTGTCTGGGGCAGAACCTGCGACGCGACATATACATCTGTTTCATCGCCGACGGCACACCCGTGGAACTGCAGGGCAATGACATCCAAGCCGCCAGTGAACTGAACCTGCGCTTCGGGCACTATCAGTCGGAGGCAACGGAGTTTGGCACGAAGCAAAACCAATTCATGGACGAATACCGCACGCTCTACAAACAGACACAAGGCAAGATTCCAGCCGAGAAGATGGCAGAGTTTGAGGACCGCTACGAGAAGATGCAGGCGGAAATCAGCACTTGGCGAAGCCACATCCTCGCCGACAACAAGGACAACCTCATTCCGCTGACCTACCTGCTCACCGATGCAGACGGCATAGGCTACGAACACGTGGCTGAGTACCTTAAGGAGTATAAGTATGCCGACCGCCCGTCCTTGACTCCCATCAAATCGGTATTGGAAAAAGAAGCCTGCAAGATGCCCGGTGCCAAGGTTGTGGACTTCGAGATGAAAGACCTCAAGGGCGACACCGTAAGGCTTACCGACTGGGTGGGCAAGGGCAACTACGTCCTGGTGGACTTCTGGGCTTCGTGGTGCGGACCTTGCCGTCAGGAAATGCCGAATGTAAAGGCAGACTATGAGAAGTATCACCCGAAAGGATTCGAGGTGGTAGGCGTGAGTCTCGACCGCAGCCAGCAGGCATGGGAACAGGGGGTACGTGACTTAGGCATCCGTTGGCCGCAGATGAGCGACCTCAAGTACTGGCAATCCGAGGCAGCCGCACTTTACAACATCCGTGCGATTCCTGCCACCATCCTCTTTGCGCCCGACGGCACAGTGGTGAAGGCTAACTTGCGTGGAGCAGAACTAAGCAACAAACTGAAGGAAATATATGGCGAATAACAGAGAAACAGAAGGACTGAAGTCGTTGGGCAAGGTATCGTCCTACAGCCAGGACTATGCCCCTGAGGTGCTGGAGACCTTTGAGAACAAGCACACCGACAATGACTATTGGGTACGATTCAATTGCCCGGAGTTCACCACCTTATGTCCTATTACGGGGCAACCAGACTTTGCGGAACTGCGCATCTCCTATATTCCCGACAGGCGGATGGTGGAGTCTAAGAGCCTGAAACTCTATTTGTTCAGTTTCCGTAGCCACGGCGATTTCCACGAGGATTGCGTGAACACCATTATGAAGGACCTTATCCGTCTGATGGAGCCAAAGTACATTGAGGTGACAGGCCTCTTTACCCCTCGCGGCGGCATCAGCATCTATCCCTATGCCAACTACGGTCGTCCGGGCACAAAGTACGAACACCTGGCGGAGGAACGATTTGCACGCCACGAATAGAGCAGGCAGTACTCGCGTAAAATCATAATATCGTACAACAGCCAATGGCGAAATACTCCGACCTTTTCATCGACTTCGACGACACGCTCTACGATACGCACGGCAACGCCGAGATAGCCTTGTCGGAACTCTATGCGCACTTTCGTCTCGACCGTTATTTCAATAACGAGGAGGAATTCACGAAGCCATATTGGGAGGCGAACCTTAGTTTGTGGAGTCAGTATGCAAAGGGGGACATCACGCGCGACTACCTTATTGTGGAGCGTTTCCGAAGGCCGTTGAGCGTGGGGATGGGCAATGACGTGACACGCGAATACTGCCAGGAGATAAGCGATTGGTTCCTTGATTGCTGTGCCGACAAACCTGGGGTGGTGGAGGGGGCACACGAGTTGCTCGACTACCTGCAAGGCAGGGGGTATCGTATGCACATAGTAAGCAACGGATTCCACGAAGTGCAGTATCGCAAGTTGCGTGCCAGCCGCACCATCGATTACTTCCAAAGCATCATCCTGAGCGAAGATGCGGGAGCTAATAAACCAGCGCGTGCCTTCTTCGACTACGCCTTTAGGATGTCGGGTGCACAACCGGAGACTACGCTGATGATAGGCGACAATTACACGACCGACATCATAGGGGCACAGGAGGCGGGACTGGACGTCCTCTTCCTAAACCGCTGGGACAAGGATTTCGTGCCCCCGAAGCCCGTCAACCATCAAGTTAACAACCTGAGAGAAATTATTCATATCCTGTAGATTATGCCCGTTAGCCTGAAGCATATTTGTCTCGTCCGTAGTCGTCAGGAACTGGCTGCTTTGCCCGCAGGCAAACTGATGATAAACACCATCAACGCCCATTCCTATAATGTGGCGCAACGGGACGAGCGTTTTGCCCAGGCTTTGCAGTCGGGCGAACTTGTGCCAGATGGAGCCAGCATCGTGAAGGCTTGCCGATGGCTCGACGCGGAATATCAGCCGAAGGAACGTATTGCGGGTTGGGACCTCTTCCAATTCGAGATGAAGAGGATAGGTGAGGGTGCTACTGTGATGTTTATGGGCTCGAGTCCAAATGTGCTGCAAAGGATTGAGGAGCGCATGAGGCAGGATTACCCGACATTGCACGTCGTGACCTATTCGCCGCCTTACAAGCCCACCTTCGACGAGGAGGAGAACCGTCAGATACTGGATGCCATCAAGGAAGCCAACCCCGATTTGCTGTGGATAGGCATGACGGCACCTAAACAGGAAAAGTGGGTGTACGACAACTGGGCGCGGCTCGATGTCCACTGCCATGTGGGAGCCATCGGAGCGGTATTCGACTTCTATGCCGGAACGCTGCGTCGTGCCCCGCTTTGGTGGCAAAGTCATGGACTGGAATGGCTCTATCGCCTGCTGCGAGAGCCTCGTCGTATGTGGCGGCGCTATCTTGTCGGTAACACCAAGTTCATATATTATATAATGAAGGAGAAACTTTCAAAAGCCCAATAACTATGAGAAGACTTACCACCATCGTCCTGTGCCTTGCACTGAGTACCTTATTTGTCGGCGCTGTAGAGCCCGATACCGTATTCACGAGTCAACCCATTCCTGACTATATTTTCCAGTGGATGAAGGGCAAGAGTTGGAAGAAGAATAACCACATATCCCGTAACGAACTGCGCTATCTGCAGTTGTCGTATTGCGATGCGAATGGCGAAACCCAGACGGGTGAGATGGTTTGTCACAAGCTCATCGCCAAAGACCTGGTGGAGATATTCCGCGAACTTTGGAAGGCTGGCTATAAGATTGAACGTATGCAACTTATCGACGACTTCGACGCTGACGACGAACGCTCCATGACTGCCAACAATACCTCGTGCTTCAACTTCCGCATGGTCTCGGGCACAAACGTGTTGTCGGAACATGCCACGGGCATGGCGGTGGACATCAATCCCCTGTATAACCCCTGCGTCAGCGGCAAGCGCATTGAGCCCAAAGCGGGTGCTCCCTATGTCAAGGACCGCAAAAGCCGTACCGACATTCCTTATAAGATAGACCGCGAGTCGCTGGTGTATAAGTTGTTCAGGGAACACAACTTCCACTGGGGTGGCGATTGGCGCTATCCGACCGATTACCAGCATTTCCAACGCATGAAGTAAACATCCCTTCCCTCCCTCCGACGATGCAGTTGTTTTTCGACCTTCTTCAAGTTTCCATCGGTGCGCGGCAAGACTTGTCACGATGCCCTACTGCGGAAGAGTGGGAGGAACTCTGGCGCGAAGCACGCCGCCAGTGTGTGCACGGGGTTTGCCTTGAGGCCTTGCAGCGGGAAGACGGTCAGTGGGGCGAACGCCACCATATACCCATCGACCTGAAACTGCGCTGGATAGGCAAAGGGGAGGAGATTGCCGACGCGAACAAGAAAATGGACCAGCAATGCAGGAAACTGTGCGAGAAGTTGCATGCAAGTCATCGCCCCTGCTGCATACTGAAGGGGCAGGGTATGGCTCTGCTTTATCCTCATCCGCAATGGCGCCAGAGCGGTGACATCGACGTGTGGGTGCCCACCGGAAGGGATGAGTTGGTGGAGATGGCGCGACGCGTCACGGGCAAGCACGAAGAGGTGACCTACCACCATACCGACTTCCGTGTCTTTCCCGACACACCTGTAGAACTGCATTTCACACCCTCATGGATGTGCAATCCCGTATATAACCGCCGACTGCAACGATGGTTCCGCCAGCACGCATCGAAGGAATGTGACTGGGGGCGCATCGAGGGCGCGGATGCAGCGGGACAACCCTCGTTCCCCGTCTCGTCGCTGGAGTTCAATGTACTCTTCATACTTGTCCACATCTTGCGGCACGTATTGGACGAGGGCATCGGAATGCGTCAGATTGTGGACTACTATTTTGTGTTGAAGGCAGCACGGGGCAATATCCGTCCGGACTTGTCACGGCTGGGATTGCAGCGCTTTACCGGCGGACTTATGTGGATGATGCACGAGGCGTTGGGCCTGCCCGAGGAATGGATGATAGCCCGACCCGATGAACGCAGAGGAAGATGGTTGCTTGCGGAGGTCATGACTGCGGGAAACTTCGGGCACGACGACCCCCGTTTCATCGACCGTTGGCACCTGACGCGCCGTCAGAGACTGTGCTCTCGCATTCGCCAGACCCTGCATCGCTGTCGGGTGGCTCCGGGCGAGGCTCTTTGGGAAATGCCCTGGCGCGCGTGGCACTTCCTGTGGCGATGGAAAAAGGGATACCTTTAATCATTTACCATTTAATCATTTGCCATTTAATCATTTACCATTTAATCATTTACCATTTAATCATTTACCATTTAATCATTTACCATTTACCATTTAGCTTAGGAGCAAGGGGCAAGGAGCAAGGTGCAAGGAGCAAGTGAGAGGTGAGAAAACTTTCAATTTTCAATTTTCAATTTCCAATCTTCAATTTTCAATTTCCAATCTTCAATTTTCAATTTTCCATTTTCAATTATAAAAATAGGTATTATGTCATCAACACTTCGATTCCAAGTTGTGGGAGAAGCCTTTAAGAAGCGTCCCATAGAAGTTCCCAACCGCGGGGATCGTCCCAGCGAGTTCTTTGGGAAATACGTGTTTAATCGGCAGAAGATGCAACGCTATCTTTCGGAGGAGGTCTATGCCCGCATGTGCGACGTGATGGACAACGGCACCAAACTCGACCTGCAGACAGCCGACGAAGTGGCAAAGGGTATGAAGGAGTGGGCCATGTCGCTGGGTGCCACACACTGCACCCACTGGTTCCAGCCCCTGACGGAGGGTACGGCGGAGAAGCACGACGGCTTTGTGGAGCACGACGGACGAGGCGGCATGGTGGAGGAGTTCACGGGTAAGGAACTGGTGCAGCAGGAGCCCGATGCTTCGTCGTTCCCCTCGGGCGGCATCCGCAGTACGTTTGAGGCGCGTGGCTATTCCGCGTGGGACCCTGCGAGCCCCGTGTTCGTCATTGGCGACACGCTGATGATACCCACCGTCTTTATCTCCTACACGGGAGAGGCGCTCGACTACAAAGCCCCCTTGAAGAAAGCCCTGCAGGCCGTGGACAGGGCAGCAACCGCCGTGGCACAGTATTTCTACGGTGACGTGACAAAGGTCGTGTCCAATCTGGGCTGGGAGCAGGAGTATTTCCTTGTGGACGAGGACCTCTATGCCGCTCGTCCCGACCTGCTGATGACGGGGCGCACGCTCATGGGGCACGACAGTGCCAAGAACCAGCAGATGGACGACCACTACTTCGGTTCCATCCCCCGCCGTGTGGCAGCCTTCATGAAGGATCTGGAGATACAGGCTCTGGAACTGGGCATTCCCTGCAAGACCCGTCACAACGAGGTGGCTCCCAATCAGTTCGAACTGGCTCCCATCTTCGAAGAGACCAATCTGGCCGTGGACCACAACATGCTCATCATGTCCCTTATGCGCGACGTGGCGCGCAAGCACGGCTTCCGTTGCCTGCTCCACGAGAAGCCTTTCAAGGGTGTGAACGGCAGCGGCAAGCACAACAACTGGAGTCTCTCTACCAACACGGGCATCCTGCTCCATGCCCCCGGAAAGACACCTACCGACAACCTGCGTTTCCTCACCTTCATCGTGGAAACTCTGATGGCTGTCCACCGTCACAACGGACTGCTCAAGGGCAGCATCATCTCTGCCACCAATGCCCATCGCCTGGGAGCCAACGAGGCTCCTCCTGCCATCATATCCTCGTTCCTCGGCAAGCAACTCACCGACCTGCTGACAGCCCTGGAGGAAAGAGACGACGACAACCTGCTGAACCTGAAGGGGAAGAAGGCTTTGAGCCTGGACATCCCGCAGATACCCGAACTGCTCCTGGACAACACCGACCGCAACCGCACGTCGCCCTTTGCCTTCACGGGCAACAGGTTTGAGTTCCGTGCCGTAGGGTCGTCCGCCAACTGTGCCGCAGCCATGATTGTGCTGAATGCAGCCGTGGCAGAGTCGCTCATGGACTTTAAGTCGCGCGTAGATGCCCTCATCGCGGGAGGCATGGACAAGATGAAGGCCATACTGAAGGTGGTGCGCGAGGACATCAAAGCGTGCAAGCCCATCCATTTCGAAGGCAACGGGTACAGCGACGAGTGGAAAGAGGAGGCTCGGCGACGGGGGCTGGACGTGGAGACAAGTGCTCCGCTGATGTTCCGCCAGTATCTCGCCCCCGAGAGCATTGAGATGTTCCGCAAGACAGCCGTGCTGAGCGAGGCGGAACTGGAGGCTCGTACGGAAATCAAACTGGAGACCTACACCAAGAAGATACAAATCGAAGCCCGCATCTTCGGCGACCTCTGTCTCAACCACATCATCCCCGTGGCCACGCGCTACCAGAGCCAACTCATCGACAATGTGCACAGGGTGGGGGAGATATTCTCCTTCGAAGAGGCAAAGGTGGTGAGTCAGAACAACTTGCAACTGATTCGCCAGATCAGCAGCCACGCCAGTTACATCGCCGAGAGCGTGCAGCGTCTCATTGATGCCCGTCGTGTGGCAAACCGCATTGAGGATGTGTTCGAAAGGGCAGTGGCATATCACGACACCGTGGCTCCGCTGCTTGAAGACATCCGCTACCATGTGGATAAACTCGAACTCATCGTTGACGACGAACTTTGGCCTCTGCCCAAGTATCGCGAAATGCTGTTCATCCGGTAACTCTGTAGGACAAAAAAAATGCACGGCCGTCCAGTGGGATAGTCGTGCATTTTTTTAGTGAGAAGTGAGAAGAGAAAAGTATTAGACTCCCTGAATAATTCCCAAAAGGAAAATGTATCCTCTTCTCACTTGCCACTTCGTTCTCGCTATTCGCTCGCGACCCCTTCGGCGTTCTCTCATTTTCTCATTCTCTCATTTTCTCATTTTCAACTTTCAACTCTCAATGTTTTCCCCGTTCCGTATTTACTATGTAAATACAGGAATTATAGAGGTATATGCAAACTTTGTTCCGCGTCGTGGAATCTGCGTTCCCCGACGTTGAATTTTCGTTCCACGTCGTGGAACGAAAATTCCACGACGGAGATTATAGAAAGCAACACGTCATCTTGGTTTATGCACCGTGACGAATTACACTTTGCACCGCGATATTTTACATTATGCACCGAGACGTTTGGTTTGAATCGTCACGACGATTGGTCTAAGACCCTATATTACGTGTTACATGTTCCCTTATAGGAACGTACAAAACAATTGCTCCCCGAAGCCGAATTTTACGCTTCGGGGAGCAATCTCTTCGTTTTCGTTTTCGTTTTCGTTATCGTTGAATAAACACCTTGCGTCCGTTCACGATATACACACCCTTCTTCAATTGCTTAAGGTTATCGTTATGGTTATGGTTATCGTTAACGTTGATTTTCCGTCCGCTCAGGTCATACACGCCGTTATCGTTAGGATTAAGGTTATCGTTAATGTCGTCAATCCCATCCGTATAGTCGGCATAAATCGTGATGTCGCGTGCAGGCATTGTTTCGGGCACGTCCGTCCATGCCACCAAGGTATAGCGGTCGCTGTCGAGCGTCTCGGGCAAAGGAATCTCTGCACCATATTCCACGCTTGTCGTGCCAACCACCACATCGCCGTACATGAAAGTCACCGTATAACTGTTCACCGTGAAGATGGCTTTCACCTCTATGCTGTGCGACGGCATGGTCTCGGGCAGTCCCTCCCAGCCGACAAACGTATAACCCTCCTTCGTGGGCGTTTCCGTGACGAAGTCCTCTATGTTCAGGGGCAGTCCTGCGATGGATTCGGTTTCATACACCTTGCCATTCACGACGATGCGGATGGTGTATTTCTCCACTTCCGTGCCCTCCGTGAAGAAGAACTCCTTCCACTGCGGGGCAGTCTGATAGGCACTGGTGTAGCCTTCCGGCACAACGAGTATACACTCCCACTTGTTGATGTCGTCCAGTGCCTGGTCGCCGCAGACAGGGGGTATCGGTGCCAGTCCGTACAGTTTAGTCATGGCCGTGCAGTCCGAGAAGGCTTCCTTGCCGATAGACTTCATCGCAGGCCCGAAACGGAAGTCCGTCAGACTGCTACAGCCCGAGAAGGCCCAGTCGCCAATGTCCGTAACATTATTGCCGACGGTGACGGAGGATAGGTTACTACAATTGTAACATGCATAAGTCCCGATGCTGCTAACGGCATCGCCAAACGTATAGTCTTTCACTTGTGAGCCGAAGATTCCTGCCAATGTTGAGGATGAACTATAAGTCTTAGAAACGACAGCGTTGCTGTTGATGATGACGGAGGTCAGACCCGTGCAGCCATAGAACGCATAACTTCCGATGGAGGTCACGCTCTCGGGGATGGTGACGGAGGTCAGGCCAGTGCAGCCTCGGAACGAATACTCGCCAATTGAGGTCACGCTCTCTCCGATGGTGACAGAAGTTAGTTTTGTTTTTCCATAAAATGGCGAATACCCGCAAGTTTTACCACTGTTATAGGAAATGCTCCTTCCTAAATACAAGGTTTCCAGAGGACAACTATAGAATAATCCTTGACCACTACTGCCTTCTTTATCATAATAATTGTAGCCTAATGACAATTTGCTGTCCCCATCCTCTATGGTTAGTTTCTTTAATCCCGTGCACTCATCGAACGCCTGATTTTCAATGTAGGTCACGCTGTTGGGGATGGTGATGGAGGTCAGGCCACTGCAGCCTTCGAACGCATAATTGCCAATTGAGGTCACGCTGTTGGGGATTTCGATGGAGGTCAGACCCGTGCAGCCAGAGAACACATAATTGCGAATCGAGGTCACGCTGTAGGGGATGGTTACGGAGGTCAGACCCGTGCAGTCACGGAACGCCTCGTCGCCTATGTATGTCACGCTGTTGGGGATGGTGACGGAGGTAAGACCCGTGCAGCCATAGAACGCCTTATCGCCAATCGAGGTCACGCTCTCGGGGATGGTTACGGAGGTCAGACCCGTGCAGCCAGAGAACACATAATTGCGAATCGAGGTCACGCTATTGGGGATGGTGACAGAGGTCAGCCCCGTGCAGCCATAGAACGCATACCAGTCAATCGAGGTCACGCTGTTGGGTATGGTGACGGAGGTCAGACCCGTGCAGCCAGAGAACGCAGAACTGCCAATCGAAGTCACGCTGTTTGGAATGGTAACGGAGGATAGGCTTGTGCAATTATAGAACGCATAATTGCCAATCTTGGTCACACTGTTGGGGATAACCAAGTCTTTGACTTCTTCTCTGCCTATATACAGATGGTGGGCATAATAAAGCGGATTGGCCGAAGCATCATCAAAACTAATCTTGCAAAGACTCTCTATACTGGCGAATTCAGCCTTGGTCAGACTCTGGCAACCATAGAACGCATAATAGCCAATCGAGGTCACGCTCTCTCCGATGGTGACGGAGGTCAGGCCCGAGCAGTTATAGAACGCCCAATAGCCTATCGAGGTCACGCCGCTGCCGATGGTGACGGAGGTCAGCCCCGTGCAGCCAGAGAACGCAGAGCTACCAATTGCTCCGTCGTAATCAACCGAAACATCCTTAATGTATCCGTTCCCACAGCATACATAAGGCTGCACATTCTTCACCGTCATGCTGACACCGCGATACGAAACCGTTTTACCTATATTGATATGTTCAATCGAAGTATCATAGGTACAATCTATAGCATCGCATGTTCTTTCCGACGGGCTGACAGGCACGTACTTAATTCCATCCACCTCAAACAGGGAACTCAGGTACGGATACACCGTCGTATTGCTTAGTCCTGTGTATTGGTCATTGGGCACATAGTTCACTGTGCCCGCAGCCCTCGTGTAGCCCGAGGGTGGTGTGTTGGTCAGCCAAATAGTTTTTTTGAGATTGGTATCTGAGAACGCATAATAGCCAATCGAGGTCACGCTCTCGGGGATGGTGACGGAGGTCAGGCCTGTGCAGCCAGAGAACGCAGAACTGCCAATCGAGGTCACGCTGTTGCCAATAGTGACAGAGGTCAGGCCACTACAGCCACGAAAAGCATTAGCGTCAATCGCTGTTATCGTGTAAGTATTACCTGTAGATGAAGAAGTAACAGTTTCAGGAATAGTAATACTCCCCGTGTATTCGTTTGAATATGCATCCCACGAATTCCCCCGATAACTAATCATAGCAGTCTTTTCTTCTTCTGAAATAACCCTGAAATAAATGGTATAGGCCGAAGCCACGTTTGCTGCCATGCTCATGAGCACAGCAAGCAGAAAAGAGAATGTTTTGTGTTTCATTGTTTTTGTTATTAAAATGGTTAAACAATAAGTTCGTCTATGCACACAAAAAAAGCGTAAGTCGTACTTATTACTGTAGTGAGGCCCTGAACTGCCCTGAATCCTTGTAATAAGCAGAACCCACGCCTTACGCATATACATTTGTCCTCACGGACATCGTACAAGCATAGACGTGAGCGTTCTTACTGCCTACTATCCCGGATTCATGAAGTTGTTCAGGTTCCACTTACAGGATAATATCGTAACGCTCAAACGTTTTCCGTATGTCATCTGATGTCGGGTCACGACGCTTCGTGCATCAGAATCGCTGCAAAATTAGTAATAAATTCATAATTCACAAAGAATAATTCGTGATTTTTCAATCACGGCAAATAAGAATACGTGCAAAAGAATACTTGCTTACGGCTATAGGAATAGTATCCTTACCCGCCTAAGAATATCGTGAATTCCGACGAAATATAGGTTGTTGAACTCACGATGAATGTGCGTTGATTGGGTAATGATTCGCCGTTGATTGGGCAATGAATGCGCGTTGATTGGAGCAATGATTCGTCGTTGATTGGGTAATGATGACGCGTTGATTGGGTAGTGATGACAGGGGGGTATATGGTATTTTGGGGTGCAGGTGGTGCAGGTGGTGCAGGTAGTTTATATAACTTTTAATACTATATACAAAAGTGCCTATCGATATAGACTTTTGACTTTTGTACGCGTAATTTATATTTTTTATAATTATACCTGCACCACCTGCACCATGCTGTCTGTTTACCCCACCCCTGTTTTTCTTCTTGTTTACCCCACCCCGCCCTACGGGCACCCCTCCCCTCAAAGGGCGGGGAGTTTGGTTACCACTACCTCTTGCATAGGCTGCTGCGCTCCAGTTGACAGACTGACAGACTCCCCTCCCTTTGAGGGGCGACTGGGGTCTTTAGAGCAGCCACTGAATGTGGCTGCGGCTCCACAAAGGGGAGCGAGTCTCCACTCGCGACGGAGGACAGGCAGGGGTGGGGTAGGCACGTGGAGAATTGTCCTTTGTTTACCCCACTCTGTTTTTCTTTTTGTTTACCCCACCCCGCCTTCGGCTAATTGATAATTGAAGTGACCTCCCCTAACCAGACTTCCGTCGCAATCATAGATTGCTCCCCTCATCAGGCACTGATTGCCAAAGGGCAATCATCTGAAGGCCTTCTTCGCCTGTAGGAGGGGAATATTCTCCCTGCTATTCCTCCCCTACAGGGGAGGGCAGGAGGGGTCACCATCACCCCTTCATCAGGTGCTGATTGCCAAAGGGCAATCATCTGAAGGCCTTCTTCGCCTGTAGGAGGGGAATATTCCTCCCCTTTAAGGGGAGGGCAGGAGGGGTCTTGCTGTTGTCCTGTTGGATCTATGACATTAAGCAAAACAAATCATGCGAGCATGTTTTTTTACTTCATAGTCATTTTGTTCCTTTATATTTTGCTTATACGCCCGATTTGCAAACAAATTTTCAATTTTCAATTTTCAATTTTCAATTTTAATTCGTATCTTTGCACCTGTGAATAACAACCATTACACATTCAACTATGAAGAAGTACAATTTCAATGCGGGACCCAGTAAGTTGCCTCGCGAAGTGATGGAGGCTACCGCAGCCGCATGTGTCGAATTCGAGGGTAGTGGCTTGAGCCTGATGGAAATGAGCCATCGTGCCAAGAACTTCCAACCCGTAGTGGACGAGACGGTCGCCCTTTTCAAGGAACTGCTCGACATTCCCGAGGGGTACAGCGTGCTCTTCCTCGGAGGGGGTGCTAGCCTGCAATTCTGCATGGTACCCTTCAACCTGCTGGAGAAGAAGGCCGCCTATCTGAACACGGGTGTATGGGCAACCAAGGCCGAGAAGGAAGCAAAACTGTTTGGCGAGGTCGTGGAAGTGGCTTCCAGCAAGGACAAGAATTTCACCTACATCCCCAAGAATTTCACCATCCCCACGGATGCCGACTACTTTCACATCACCACGAACAACACCATCTACGGCACTGAAATCCTGAAGGACCTGGACAGCCCCGTGCCCATGGTGGCAGACATGAGTTCCGACATCTTCTCGCGCCCCATCGACGTCTCGAAGTACGGACTCATCTACGGCGGTGCGCAGAAGAACCTCTCCATGGCAGGTGTGACCTTCGTCATCGTCAAGGAAGACCTCCTGGGCAAGGTGAGCCGCCCCATACCTACCATGCTCGACTACCGCACGCACGTGAGCAAGGGCAGTATGTTCAACACCCCTCCCACTGTGCCCATCTACTGTGCACTGCAGAACCTCAAGTGGATAAAGAAGCAGGGTGGAGTAGAGGCCATGGAACGACTGGCCATCCAGCGCGCCGAGATAGTATATAACGAGATAGAACGCAACACGCTCTTCGTCGGAACCGCAGAGGAGGACAGCCGCTCGCGCATGAACATCACATTCGTACTGAAGCCCGAATACCAGGAGTTGCAGGACGAATTTATGGCTTTCGCCACCAGCAAGGGCATGGTCGGCGTGAAGGGGCATCGCGACGTAGGCGGTTTCCGCGCCAGTTGCTACAATGCAATGGACCTCGAGGGAGTGAACGCACTGGTTGACTGCATGAAGGAATTTGAGAGACTTCATTGATAATTGATAATTGACAATTGATAATTGAGCATTATGAAAGTCTTAATTGCCACAGAGAAGCCCTTTAGTAAAGTGGCTGTAGATGGAATCCGCGAAGTGACCGACAAGGCTGGCTACGAACTCGTCCTGCTGGAGAAATACACCGAGAAAGCACAACTGCTCGATGCCGTGAAGGATGCCGACGCACTAATCGTGCGCTCGGACAAGGTGGACGCAGAAGTCATTGACGCTGCCAAGCAACTGAAAATCGTAGTCCGCGCAGGAGCAGGTTTCGACAACCTCGACTTGGAGGCGTGCACGTCGCACAACGTCGTCTGCATGAATACACCCGGACAGAACGCCAACTCCGTTGCAGAACTCGTGTTCGGCATGATGGTGTATGCCGTCCGTAACTTCTTCAACGGCACAAGCGGCACGGAACTGCTGGGCAAGAAACTCGGCATCCTTGCCTTCGGAAACGTAGGACGCAATGTAGCCCGCATCGCCAAGGGATTCGGCATGGAAGTGATGGCATACGACGCCTACTGCCCCAAGGACGTCATCGAAGCCGCAGGTGTAAAGGCCGTGGACTGTCAGGATGACCTCTTCGAGCAGTGCGACATCGTTTCGCTCCACATCCCCGCAACACCCGAAACCAGGCAGAGCATCGGTTACAGCCTCGTGAACAAGATGAAGAAAGGCGGCATACTCGTAAACACAGCCCGAAAGGAAGTCATCGACGAGGCAGGTCTCCTGAAACTCCTGGAAGAGCGTGCCGACCTGAAATACATGACGGACATCAAACCCGACATGGACGCGGAATTTGCCGAAAAGGCAGCTGGACACTACTTCGCGACACCCAAGAAAATGGGTGCACAGACGGCAGAAGCCAACGTGAATGCAGGTATCGCCGCAGCCCACCAAATCGTCGGTTTCCTGGAACAAGGCATTACAAAGTTCAAGCTGAACTAACGGACCCTATATCCTCAAATCAGTTATGGCAACAATCAAACCATTCCGTGGCTTACGACCACCCAAAAACCTCGTAGAGCAGGTAGAAAGTCGCCCCTACGATGTACTTGAAAGCGAAGAGGCGAGGGTAGAGGCAGGTACGAACGAAAAGTCACTCTACCACATCATCAAGCCCGAAATAGACTTCCCCGTCGGGACAAGCGAGTATGATCCACGCGTGTACGAACAGGCAAGGAAGAACTTCGAAAAGTTCCAGCAAATGGGATGGCTCAAGCAGGACGACCAGGAGATGTACTATATCTATGCCCAGACAATGCAGGGCAAGACTCAATACGGACTCGTCGTTGCCGCAGCCGTGGAAGACTACATGACAGGAGTCATCAAAAAGCACGAACTGACACGTCGCGACAAGGAAGAAGACCGCATGAAGCACGTGCGTGCCACCGATGCAAATATGGAACCCGTGTTCTTCGCATATAAGGACGACAGCGTGATTGACCACATTGTAGCACGATATGCAGAGACAGAACCAGAGTACGACTTTGTGGCTCCCATCGACGGATTCCGCCACCAGTTGTGGCTCGTGAAGGATAAAAGTGACATTCAAACCATTACGAGCACCTTCGCACGCATACCCTACATGTACATAGCCGACGGACACCATCGTTCGGCAGCCGCAGCATTGGTCGGGGCAGAGAAGGCCAGGCAGAACCCCAACCACAAGGGCGGGGAAGAGTACAACTACTTCATGGCCGTATGCTTCCCGGCAAGCCAATTGACGATTCTCGACTACAATCGAGTCGTGCGCGACCTCAATGGCCGCACACCGCAGGAATTCCTGGCAGCAGTAGGGGAGTACTTCGATGTGGAATGTCATGGCAAGGAGCGCATCCATCCCAGTCGCAAGCACCAATTCTCGCTCTACGTCGATGGCTATTGGTATCTGCTTACCTTGCACGACGGATTGGCCGACGACACCGACCCCATCGGAGGACTCGATGTTAGCGTAAGCAGTAATTTAATCCTCGATAAACTGCTCAACATCACAGACTTAAGAGGTGATAAACGCATCGATTTTGTCGGAGGCTTGCGCGGATATGAGGAACTGGAACGCCGTGTGGACAGCGGAGAAATGCAGATGGCACTGGCTCTGTATCCCGTATCGATGCAGGAAATCATGGACATTGCCGACAGCGGTAAAATCATGCCTCCGAAGGCCACTTGGTTTGAACCGAAACTGCGCAGCGGCTTAGTGGTACATAAACTTGTATAACTAAATACAGAACGCATTTGACCGACTCGTATTTAACCATAGCAAATACATCAAGAGGCGAATATAGCGAGAAACGCAGCAAGTTTCTCGCATTTGCCTTTCATGTAGAGACCACTGACGAAGTGAAGGCTTTGGTGCAACAATACGAGCGTGAATACTATGATGCACGCCATTTGTGCTACGCGTATATGATTGGACCTCAGCGCGAAAACTTTCGTGCCGTGGACAATGGAGAACCCTCCGGGACAGCTGGAAAGCCCATATTGGGCCAGATTAACAAAAATGCGCTGACAAACATACTGGTCATCGTCATTCGCTATTTTGGAGGCATAAAACTTGGCACAAGCGGTCTGACGAATGCCTACAAGCAAGCCACGATAGAAGCCCTGACTGCAGCTGAAATCCAGGAACGTACGGTTGACGCAAACATAGACATAACGTTTGAATATCCACTCATGAACGAGGTGATGCGTGTCGTGAAAGACTTCAATCCGAACATTCTCAGCCAGGATTTTCAGATGAGTTGCGTGCTCTCCGTCAGCATTCGTCAGGGAGAAGCCAAAAACTTTATTTCTCGTCTCGAGCAGATTAGGGGTGTTGTAACCAGAATATATTAAACATAACGTCGATTCTAACATTTTTGTATTTCGCGTAGAATTTGCAAAGGTACGAAATGAACAGCAAATACATTGAGATAACAGTCCGAGAGTCCAAGCCGCTGCTTGAGTTCATAATGAGCGAGTTGCAAGGCATTAGCCGAAACCGTGCGAAGGACATACTCAAGGGACATGGTGTTCGAGTCAACCAGAGCATTACGACGAATTACGACTATCCCTTACAGGTCGGGCAAGTTGTCCAGATCAGCAAGCATCGTCGCAAGGCGGATTTAGACAGCCCGTGGCTGAAGATTATCTACGAGGATAAAGACATCATAGTCATCGACAAGTCTGTGGGCATCTTGTCTGCGGCAAATTCTCCCAGGCAATTCTGTGTGAAAACCATTCTCGACCAGTACTTTGAGCGTCGCCATCTGAAATGCCACGCGCATGTCGTACACCGACTTGACAAGGATACTTCGGGACTGATGATATACGCCAAGAGCATTGAAGCCGCACAGACGCTTGAGGAGAATTGGAAATATCGTGTCTTCGACCGCAGATATGTGGCTGTCGTTGAGGGTATTATGGAAACACCCGGCGGCACCTGCGAGTCATATCTGAAAGACGACAAATGCGGTGTGACACACATAGTCGCAGCCCCTGATGAAGGCGGAAAACTCGCGGTAACTCATTGGCGACTCATACATACGAACAACGACAGTTCACTCATAGAGGTGCGACTTGAGACGGGTCGAAAAAATCAGATTCGCGTCCATATGGCCAGTCTTGGGCATCCCGTCCTGGGTGACGTGAAATATGGCAATAAGTCGAATGGCAAATGCCATCGTCTCTGCCTCCATGCCTACCGGCTCTTTCTCTACCACCCTCGTACAGGGTTGCGCTTGGAATTTGAAACACCCTACCCTACAGCTTTTATAAATATGTTTAACATAAATAACTAATTAACTAATTAACTAATTATCAAGAACATGAAAAAGAATCTTATCATTGCCGCGATTGCAGCAGGCAGTCTTTTGCTGGCTGGTTGCGGTTTGGGCACATCCCAGAGCAGCGGAAGCTTGTTAGGTGGAACATCCACTACAACCAGCGCAACCAACGGAAGTCTGTTAGGCGGACTCCTTGGTGGTACCACCAGCAGCACAACTGGTAGCGTGCTTACCTCAGCCGGTACAACTGTAGTCGGTACATTGCTCAACAAACTTCTGGGCAACACTACAAGCACGAACACCATTGCTGGTACTTGGACTTACAGTGGTCCCAAGGTAGCCTTTGAAAGTGAGAAAATCCTGGCCCAGATTGGTAGCAGTGTGCTCTCCAGCAAGATTGAATCCACCCTGGGCAGTCAACTTGAGAAAATGGGCTTCAAGCAGGGTAAAAGCACTATCGTGTTTACTTCTGACGGCCAGTGCCAAGTAGTGCTCACAAACCGTACTCTTACAGGCACTTACACTTACGACCAGAGCACGGGTAAGATGACCATCCAGGGTGCCTTCGGCGTGGCTACGGTCAGTCCTTATGTGAGTGTTGTTGGCAACGAAATGTACATGCTTTTTGAGGCGGACAAGTTGCTTTCTGTCATGGGTGCAGTTTCCAGCGTCGTAAAGACCACCACTATTTCCAACCTGCTTGGCAATTACAATGGTCTGAAACTGGGATGGACTATGGTACGTAAGTAAGATTAGTAGTTGAAATAAAAAAAGAACAGGGCTGTGTCGTTATGTTATGACACAGCCCTGTTTAGTAGTCAATTGTCTATGCTTCTACCCTGCTACAGCCAACGGACATAGCAGAAGTCCTGACGGTGAGGCAGAAGGTCGTTCTTTGGGAACATACGGTAGGCAACCTTGAAGGAACCTGCATTGTTGATGCTCTGCTGCAATTCGAAGGTGTAGCGTGTGCCGTCATTACCTGTAACCTTAAAGGGCTCAACAGAATAGATGTGGTCCACACCCTCCTTGTCCGTGCAGAGAGTTACGAGTTCCAGTCCTACGGCATCCTCCAATCCTGCTTCGTCTATAACGAAACGTATGGGATACTTTTGTCCTGCGACGGTCTGGAAGGAACTCATTACCTCCGGAATCACCTTCTCCACTACTTGTATCTGATCCCATCGCTCGGCAACCGTCTCTTTCCAATCGGCTATCTCCTTAGCGAGTTGGCAGTTGTTCTTGTGCAGTTCGTTGGAGCGGTCGCGCAACTTGTTGTAGAACTTAGAATAGTAGTCATCCAACTGACGTTTCATCGTGTAGTGAGGTGCAATGCGTGCAATAGAGTTCTTGATGACCTGTATCCATCCCGTGCTATACCCCATCTTGTTGCGGGCATAGTAGAGCGGCATAATCTCGTTCTCCAAGAGAGAGTAGATTGTAGCGGCATCGAGCTGGTCCTGATGAGCCTGATTCTGATAAGTGCGCTTTTCTGTCAGAGCCCATCCTGCCCCCTCGCGATAGCCTTCGAGCCACCAACCGTCTTTTACACTAAGGTTTACGACACCATTCATCAATGCCTTTTCGCCTGAAGTACCACTGGCCTCAAGGGGACGAGTGGGTGTGTTCATCCATATATCGACACCCGAAACCAGACGGCGAGCCAACTGCATATCATAGTTCTCGAGGAAGATGATCTTACCCAGGAACTCGGGACGCTGCGAGATTTCGTAGATGCGCTTGATAAGTCCCTGACCGGCTCCGTCGGCTGGATGAGCCTTACCCGTATAAAGGAATTGTACGGGATAGTTGGGGTTGTTGACAATCTTTGCCAAACGCTCCAGGTCGGTGAACAAAAGGTGTGCACGCTTGTAGGTGGCAAAGCGACGACCGAAACCTATGAGCAGTGCGTTGGGATTAATCTTGTCCATGAGGCTGACAACGCGTGAGGGGTCACCTTGGTTCTTAAGCCAATTCTCACGGAATTGCTCACGGATGTAGTCCACCAACTTGTTTTTCAACTGCATGCGAGTTTCCCAAACCTCCTCGTCACTCACATTGTAGATGGCTTCCCAAATCTTTTCATTCGACTGGTCGCTCAGGTGGCTTTCGTCGAAGTGCTTACGATACAACTTGCGCCATTCGTTTGCACACCATGTAGGGAAGTGAACGCCATTGGTTACGTAGCCCACATGACTCTCCTCGGGATAATAGCCCTGCCAGATACCTGCGAACATCTTCTTTGAAACCTCACCATGAAGCCAACTTACACCATTCACTTCCTGCGAGGTGTTGCAGGCGAAGGTGCTCATACAGAACTTCTCTCCGTGGTCATCGGGATTCATGCGACCCATGCCGATGAATTCATCCCAAGTGATGCCCAGCATGTCGGCATAACCACGCATGTACTTGGAGAAGAGCCCCTCATCGAAGTAGTCGTGACCAGCAGGTACGGGCGTGTGTACGGTGTAAAGAGAAGATGCGCGTACAAGTTCCAAAGCCTGTGTAAAGGTCATACCCTCACTTACATAGTCGGCAAGGCGCTGTACGTTGCAAAGGGCTGCATGCCCCTCGTTGCAGTGATATACATCCTTCTTGATACCCAGTTTTTTCAGTGTCAGCACGCCACCGATGCCGAGCAGGATTTCCTGCTTCAGACGATTTTCCCAGTCACCACCATACAGAGCATGGGTAATAGGACGGTCAAAGTCTGAGTTCATTTCATTGTCGGTGTCAAGCAGATACAGTTTGATACGACCTACATTCACACGCCAGACATAGGCATGGACGTAATAATCCATATAGGGAACATCCACAACCATAGGAGTGCCGTCCTCGTTCAACTGCTGCTCAACGGGCAGCGAACCGAAGTTCTGAGCCTCATAGTTGGCAATCTGTTGTCCGTCCATCGAGAGGGTTTGCGTGAAGTAGCCATAACGATAGAGGAAACCGACAGCCACCATGTCCACATTGGAGTCACTGGCCTCCTTCAGGTAGTCGCCAGCCAAGATGCCGAGACCACCGGAATAGATTTTAAGAACCTGATTCAGACCATATTCCATACAGAGATAAGCCACCGAGGCACGCTTCGCATCAGGCTTCACATCCATGTAGGCACGGAACTGTGCATAGACGTCGTCCATCTTCTTTAATACAGCCTTGTCCTCACAAAGTTGGCTCATCTTGTCGTAGTTGAGTTTCTCAAGCAACAGTACGGGGTTGCCACCACATTCATCGAAGAGAGCCTCGTCGATGTTACGGAAAAGACTGCGAGCATCGTGATTCCAAGCCCACCACATATTGTGGGCGAGTTCCTCCAACTTGTCCAACTTTGCAGGAATATTACTGCGTACGCTGACAGGACGGAATGTTGTCGGATTTACATTACTTGCTTTGATTTTCATTTTTTTATTCTTTAATTTATGAATTTGCCATTCTTATTTCTTTATTTTGCAGTGCAATGTCGTAGGCATTGTAGTAATACTTGATAAAGTTCTTCCACAGGGCTTTCTCGGAGAGTGCGGCAGCATTCCGACGGGACTTATCTATCTGTTCCTGACCATATTGGACGAAGTCAAGCACCGTCTTCACAATTCCATCTGCCACTTCTGCATAGTTATAGTCGGTACGATTGATGACCACTACCCCATCTTGCAGCCCCTGACAACCTTGCTCGTTTGCCCACATTCCGAAACCGGAAAGGCTGGTCGTCACCGTAGGCACATGGAAGGCAATGCTTTCCAGAGGAGTATATCCCCAGGGCTCGTAGTAGGAAGGATAAACCGAAAGGTCGGCACCAATGAGCAGGTCATAGTACGACTGATTGAACACGCCGTCGCGACCATCCAGATAACACGGCACGAAGATAACTTTGACGCGCTCTTCCGCACGATTGGCTTTGTTATAGTAGCGCAAAGTGTTGTACAGAGGGTCATTGGCTGGGTCACATAGATTGTGGGTCAGGAATGGCATGGCAAGCGGTGTGTCAAACTCTTGCGACTGAGCCATGCGCTCTTGCAGGTCTTTTCTGGCACCATTCATCCAGGCAGGGACTTCCACAAAGGTTACAGCAGGACGCTGCAAGCCCTCCTGCCAATCGAGCCGATGCATGGCCTCCAAGAATACATCTATGCCCTTGTTCTTGTATTCATATCGACCACTGGTCACCAGAATCATGGTGTCGTCGGAAAAATGCTGACCCGTCAGCGCATTTGCCACCTTCAGCAAATTCTTCCTCGCTGCTTTTCTGCTTCGTGTGAACGCGGCATCCTTGGGTACGAAATCATTTTCAAAACCATTGGGCAGTACGGCATCGCAACGCTTGTCGAGCAATTCCTCACACTCCTTGGCTGTTACGTTGGAAACCGTAGTGAAACAATCCACATAGTGTGCTGTCTGACGCTCCACGGAATGTTTGGCTTCTACATTCAACTCCGACGACATTTGGTTGCCGTTATAGGCATAGAGATAGTCGTACAGTGGTTTGTTATTACCCGCAATACTGCGTCCTACGGTGGTGGCATGTGTCGTAAATATCGTGGCAATGGCTGGCACATGCTTGCATACATACAGGGCTCCCAACCCTGTCATCCATTCGTGAGCCTGATAAACCACACGCTCCTCGCCTTTGCTCAGGAAGAAATTGTAATAGCTCTCTACCACACGACCAGCAGCATAGGAAAACATCGAGGCTTCGTCATAGTCGCCATAGCCATTCAGCGATTCCACACCATAGTCAGCCCACGCAGAGCCGTAAATCTGGTCACGCGCCACAAAATAAGGTTGAAAGTCCACCAATACCACACGTGGACGTCCCAATATCTGCCAACGCCCTACCCTAACTTGCAAGCCTTCGCGCTTTGCCTTTTCTGTCCATTGGGATTCAGCCTTCGTCGTCTCTTCCTTAAACAGCGGATTCTGTCGGTCTTTCCACAGGTCGGGACCTATAAAGAGCAAATTGTCACCCAGGGTCTCTACAAGTGTCTTTGCTCGTGTGCTCAATACGGTGTAGATGCCGCCCACTTTATTGCAAACCTCCCAGCTCGACTCAAAAACGAAGGTGGGTGTCAACTTTTCAAAATTCATTACTGCTGAAATCTATCCTTAAATTATGGGAGCAAAGATACGAAAAAAAAGGCAAAACCGCCCTCCTTTTCGTCATCGATTTAGGGAGAGCGGTTGTTTTCTTGATATATATCAAGCCTTCAATTTTTCAGTACAACCTCGAGCGGCTGACGAAGTTTCTGCGCATAGCCCTGCATCAAGGCATCCCACACCTGCTGGTTGGGCACATCGTATTGGCTCCAGCCCGTGCCTGTGTAGTAGGTTATGGAGGCTGTATTGTCCGTTTGCCATGCCGTATTTTCCACGCCTATGACATGCCCCACAGTACCACTTTGTACACTTTTTAACGGAATGTATTTTAATATTTTAGACTTATTTTGGAAAAGTATGCCTATAAACAGTTGCCCATTCTGACCCTTAGGTGTATCCAGAGCATCGGCATAGGTGACATAGTTCCATCTTTTATTTATCGTGTAGGCGCGAGGCTGGCTTTCGTGTACGGCAATACCCGCACACACGTCCGCCTTCTCGTTCTTGCCATTCTCCCAACTATATTGTGCCGTCACCTTTGCCAGATGGCTGCCCTTGTCCTGGGTGATAAGGCGCGTTTCCTTCACATTGTTCTGTTCGTACATTTCTTCACGAACCGTGAAACGCAGCGGACCATTATCCAATATTTCAGCGCGTTCATATACATCTGGCAACAAGAGTTCGTTACCGATGACGAGTGCGGGTGCCCCCGCGCCAAGGGTCTTACCCACCGTGTAGGCATCCATGCCCTCTCCACGATTGCGGTGGTAGGTGTAAAGGTCGCGATGCAACTGGGACCACTCCGAGCCTCTGCCCTGACGTTTCAACCTTTCATTCAGTCCGTAACTCGTCAGTTCGCTGTGATAGAGTTTGTCCAATATGGGATAGGTCACATTCTTTGTAAATGTATCAAATCCAGCAACTCCCTTTCCGTGCATCTTAGGACCGTACAGGCGCCAGGCATTGCGGTCGTTCTCCCAAGTAAGGTCTTCCTCGCGGTCGGGATATATGCGGCCGTTCACATCCAGACGATAGCACTTTGGCTCACCCGTCACGATGGTAAACGAAACTGCGCTCTGAGGTGCCACAATAACCTGCACGAGCAGTTTCCCGTCGCTTGTAAGTTGATAGGGACGTTCCACATTGTCGCCGTCCAGCACCACGAACTGTCGGCCACCGCCAATGGCAAGCCTTCTGAACACCTCCGAGGCATCCATCTCGATTACATCCTGGCGCAAATCCGAGGTCGTATTCCTTACCTCAAAAGTCATCCTCCTACCTTCTTCGGCAATGGCTGGAGCACCAGGCCTTGCATTGCTGCAGGCGGTCTTGTCGAGATAGCGCACACGCTCACAAGCAGCCAACAGCCACGCACCAGTGCCGAAGGGAGCCTGACTCTGGGCATCCACAATCTTTGTCGGGTCTGGCTTTTCGCCGATGGGTTGCACATAACCAATGCTGCCGTCCGCCTGCAGGGCTTTCTCAGAGAGGTATTTCCATGCCTTCTCGATGGTTTCGCTGTACTTCTCCTTATCCAGATAACCGTGGTTCACACCCCAAAGAAATCCGTAACAGAAGAATGCTGTGCCCGAGGTCTCAGGCCCTGGTGCATCCTGCTCGCAAAGCATCGAACGGCTCCAATAGCCTTCGGGACGCTGGCATCGTGCCACCCCCTCGGACAATTCCACAAAGCGTCTTACGAAGAAATCGCGGTGGCGGTAGTCCTTAGGCATGTCGGCAAGTACCTTAGCCAATCCAGCGTGCACCCATCCGTCGCCTCTTGCCCAGAAACTCTTGCCTCCGTCACATGCTGTTTTCACCTTTGGCCAGATGTATTTCCCGTCGCGATAGTAGAGTTGCTCCTCCGCGTCCCACATAAGCGAATCGCTCCACCGGAAGTTGTCGTAGAGTTTGTCCAAGTATTGCACATCTCCCGTCAAACGGTACAGTTTGGTCATTACGGGCATTGCCATATACAGTGCATCGGCCCACCACCAAAATTGGTTGTCCTTCATACCACACTCATACCCCATCACCTCTTTGGCCCTCGCCACCTTATATTCGGCAGGCACCAAGTTATACATATCTATATATGTTTGGAAACAAATCTGCCAGTCGGCAAAGAGCACGAACTCATCGCCCTCGCCGTACCATTGGTATTTCCATTTGCTCTTGTCGTTCGACTTTGCCCCCTTCCAGTCGTTGTGGCGGCACCACTTGTCAGCGTATAGGTAGAAATCAGCCCTGCCCGTCAATCTGTAGGCCTCCATGTTTCCCGTCTGGTAGGCCGCATAATCCCAAAAGCCACGTACATACGGAGTATTATGCTGCTGCCAGTAGGTATTCACACGCACAATGTCGTTCAAGACCTCAGTCGATGTTTCTGCGTTTACCGAATAAGTAAAAACGGCAAGGCAAAGGAAATAGAATACTTTGTTCTTCATTGTTTTATAAATATTTGCTTCAAAGATACAAAATAATTGTGAATTGTGCACGTGAATTGTAAATTATTTACTATCTTTGTTGCATAGATGGATATTAAATACAAATTATTAAACTTTAATCACTATGAAAAAATTATTTGTCGCAATCGTGGCTATGGCCATGAGCAGCGCTGTAATGGCGCAAAGTTTTGAGAAGTCACCAGCCATGTGGGTTACTCAGTTCGAAACCGAGCAGCAGCAGTTGATAACCGAGATTGCCCAATTGCAAATCCAGAGCAATGCCGACAAGACCAATGCCGACCTCAAGACCAAACTTAGCGAGAAGAAGGACGACCTGAAGATGGTGCAGCAGAACCTGAAGGTGGCGAAGCAAGCTGTCAAGGACGAAACCTCTGCCGACAAGGAAATCGCCAAGACCAAGGCCATGATTACCAAGTTGCAGCAGAAGAAGAACAAGGCAGACAATGCAGTCGTAAAGGCTGAGCAGAATGTGGTGAAGGCCGAGCACAACGTTTCCACATGCGAGCAGAAAGTGTCAAAGGCAGAACAGAATGTCGCCAAGGCACAGCAGAAAGTGGAGGAAGCCCGTCAGAATGTGGTGAAAGCTCAGGACAACGTCATCCGCATGAAGGACAATGTCGTAAAGGCCAAGGACGACGTACAGAAGGTACTTGCCGACACCGAAACCAACAATAAGGCCCTCAAGGTTGCCGAGGAACGCAAAGCTTCCGTCATCGCCAATGTCGTGAAGAGCGTCACCCTCCGTGCCGACGGTACCAGCGGACGCTAATATATAAAGAAGAACAAGTGGGCGAGGCGCAATACGTCGCGTCCACAAGAAATAAAGTTATAGGGACGCGATGCTTCGTGTCCCTATTCTTTCTCGAACAACTATAATAAGGTTCCACTAATGGTTAAGTTAACCTTCGGCATCAGGTTAAGTTAACCTTCGGCACCAGGTTAAGTTAACCTTTGGCTCCAAGTTGAGTTAACCTTCGGGAGACAGTTTGAGAAGGTGTGTACAAACTATGCGTTTATTGCCGTTCGTAGCCCCACTCGTCGAGTACGTAGCCCCAGGCTTCGTTGACAAGTTGGATGGTGCGTGGTTCGTACTGATACTGGTTCTTCTTGTAGTTTTTCTTGCTGTCCACATAACTTTGGATGTGCGGACGAGCTTCTTCCCAACCAGGTAGCGAGAGCTCGCGATAGAGCCGCTCGGCAAGTGCCATGGCGTCGGATTCTACATCTTCGAAACGGATTTCGATGAGATTGCCTTCGGGGATGTATTTTTTCTGCTCTTGGTAGGCCTTGTAGAGTTCCATATAGTTGCGCAGGATGTTCTTTTCCATCTGCTCCAAAGGTATGGAGTTTAGCTCAAGGGGCGCAATGGTGCTGGTGAAGAAGGCGCGGCTGGATTCGAACACGGTGTAGGGGTCGCGGATGAGGTAGATGAACTTGGCATTGGGGAACATCTCGACGAGGGTCTTCACCTTCCCTGTGTGAGGGGGATTCTTGGAGAGGTATTGTGCGTCGGGCACTCCGAAACGCGAGTTCCACATCGATATCTTGACGAGTTTCATGAACTTTTCCTTGAAGTCGGCAATCTCCTCGGGTGTGGCATCCTTCATGGTCAGGTAGCGGTCGCAATATTCCTGCATGCGGTCGGGATAGTACCAGAAGTTGTAGTAAGTGGCAGGGCAGGTGTTTTGCAGTGCAAACTCCTCTTCCTGTGGCAGGTCGGGAGCCAGTTCCATATTGTCGGTGGGACGATGCTTGGGCATAGCAAGTCCTGCGATGGGCTTAAAGAGCCACTGCATGGCCATGATAAGGTGGGGAAAGACGGTTTGGTAGGTGGTAGTGTAGCCGAATCTCGGGTCTTGTGCCAAGATGTTGTGGACGTATGTAGTGCCCGAACGCCAATGGCCAAGTATGAATACGGGGTCGTGCTCGAGCGTCTGGTGGGCAAGTACTTTCTTGTAGCGGCGTTCCTGCAGGGGAGCCATGATGCTAAGCAGTCGGCATATAGCCTTTGTCAGCATGTATTTTGTCTTTTTGTTGTCGCCGATGTGTTGATCCTTGGTGATGGCCTTGAAGGTCTTCCAGTCGGCACCAATCAGGGGGTTGACTGGCAGTTTGCTAAATTCTAATCCCATTATTTTCTTTTTTAAACGTTTTTACGATTTGATGACTTTTACTTCGATGCCCTGTCGGCTTAGTTCGGCTGCGGCGCGGTCGATTGCGTCATAGTGCTCTGGTGCGATGCCAAGCGCACGCAGGTCGAGTGTGGGCAGTTCTGCCACATTGGTCTCGTTCTCCTCTAAAGGGCGTACTATCATGCCCACAGCCGAAGTGTTGTTCGTGATAGGGTCGATGAGTATGAAGGCACCAGTAGCACGGTTGTCCTTGTAGGGGTCGAAAAAGAGGGTCTTTGCGGTGGTGATGCGCACGGCACCGATTTCATTCAGGCGGAAATCTGCACCAGACAGTTTCTCCATCGTGTTCACATCTACGCGATACTCGATGCTGTCAAGCGTGGCGCGTGTGGTGCTGGTGTTGTGCTTGAGGAAGAACTGCTTGCCGCGGTCCATGGGTTCTTCGTCCATCCACACGAGCATGGTCTCGAACGAGCGTCCGATGTGCGGAAGGTTGTCGGGACGTACTATCATCTCGCCTCGACTGATGTCTATCTCGTCCTCTAGCGTGATGGTGACGCTCTGAGGACAGAAGGCTTCATCCAGTTCTCCCTCATAGGTGTGAATGCCTTTGACACGGCTGTGCTTCATCGAGGGAAGTGCCACCACTTCGTCGCCCTTATGGATGACGCCACTCGCCACCTTGCCGCAGAAACCGCGAAAGTCGAGGTTTGGGCGCAGAACATACTGCACAGGATAGCGGAAGTCGGTCATGTTACGGTCGCGGTGAATGGGCACGGTCTCCAGGAATTCCAGCAGCGAGGTGCCTTGGTACCATGGCGTGCGTTGGCTCTTCTCCACTACATTGTCGCCTTGCTTGGCGGAAATGGGGAAGCAGGTCACGTCGTCGATGCCCAACTGATTGGTCAGTGCCAAGTAGCCTTCGCGAATGTCGTTGAACACCTTTTCGGAGAAGTCCACGAGATCCATCTTGTTCACAGCCAATACGATATGCTTGATACCCAAAAGGCTTACAAGGAAGGTGTGGCGACGTGTCTGTGTGATGATGCCGTTGCGGGCATCAACCAGAATAATGGCGAGGTTGGCTGTAGAACCACCCGTAATCATATTGCGCGTGTATTGCTCGTGTCCTGGTGTGTCGGCAATGATGAACTTGCGTTGGTTTGTGGAGAAATAGCGGTAGGCCACATCGATGGTGATGCCCTCCTCGCGTTCCGCCTTCAACCCGTCAAGCAGCAATGCGTAGTCAATCTCACCTGCCCCAGCATTGCCCACACGCTGTGAGTCGCGCTCCAGGGCTTGCAACTGGTCTTCGTATAGTTTTTTCGAATCGAACAAGAGCCGCCCGATGAGGGTGCTCTTGCCATCGTCCACGCTGCCTGCCGTCAGCAGCCGGAGGAGGTCCTTCTTCTCGTCGGCATCGAGGAATGCCCGTATGTCAAGTTTCTTTTCTTCCATCTCACGTTCAATTTTTAACTTTTAATTTTTAATTGATTAAAAGTACCCTTCCCTCTTCTTTTGTTCCATCGAGGCCTCTTGGTCGAAGTCGATGACGCGTGTGGTGCGCTCGCTCTTAGTTGTAGTCATCATCTCCTCCACGATTTCCTCTATCGTGCTTGCTGTACTCTCCACAGCACCTGTCAGCGGCCAGCAACCCAGTGTACGGAAACGCACCATGCGGTTGTGAATCTTCGGCACGAGTTCCTTTGGCAGGCGGTCGTCGTCGGCCATAATCAGGTTGCCGTCGAGTTCCACACAGGGGCGCTCTTTGGCAAAGTACAGAGGTACGATGGGTATGTGCTCCAGACGAATGTATTGCCAGATGTCCAATTCCGTCCAGTTGGACAGAGGGAAGACACGGATGGACTCTCCCTTGTGGATGCGACTGTTGTAGATGTCCCAGAGTTCGGGGCGCTGGTTCTTAGGATCCCATTGGTTGAACTTGTCGCGGAAGGAGAAGATGCGCTCTTTGGCACGGCTCTTTTCCTCGTCGCGACGGGCACCGCCAAAGGCTGCGTCGAACTTGTACTTGTTCAGAGCGTCCAGCAATGCTTTGGTTTTCATGAGGTCGGTGTGTACCTTCGACCCGTGGGTAAAGGGACCTACGCCTTGGTGGAACGCCTCCATGTTGGATTCCACAATCAGGTTCCATCCATATTTCTTGGCGTATGCATCGCGAAACTCTATCATTTCGCGGAACTTCCACTTCGAATCGATATGCATCAAAGGAAACGGTACCTTGCCTGGGGCAAACGCTTTCTCGGCCAGACGAACCATAACGCTCGAGTCCTTGCCAATACTGTATAGCATCACAGGATTCTCGAACTCGGCAGCCACCTCACGGATGATGTGGATGCTCTCTGCCTCGAGTTCCTGCAGGTGTGATAAATTGTATTCCATATTATATATGTGTATTTTTTATTTGTTGTTCAGCACCAGTTCCACGACTTTATGTACGCTCTCTTCCAGCGGCAGAACAGAGGTGTCGATGCTGAGGGCTGGATGTTTGGGAGCCTCGAATGGGGCACTGATGCCCGTGAAGTCCTTCACTTGACCCTTTCGAGCCTTTGCGTAGAGACCTTTCACATCACGGCGTTCACACTCTTCTAAAGGGGTGGAGACGAAGACTTCCTTAAAGTCGTCCTTGCCCACTATGTCGCGTGCCATCTGTCGGATGTCCTCAGTAGGACTGACGAAGCAAGCCAGCGTGACTACTCCTGTATCGACAAAGAGTTTGCCGATTTCAGCGATACGGCGTATGTTCTCCGTACGGTCCTCCTGCGAAAAACCAAGGTTGGAGTTGATGCCTGCGCGTATGTTGTCGCCGTCAAGTATGCGGCACAATATGCCCCGCTTGTGCAGTTCACGCTCTACGCCCAGCGCTACGGTGCTTTTACCCGAACCGCTGAGCCCAGTAAACCACACCATCACGCCACGCTGGTGGAGCAGTTGCTCGCGGTCCTCGCGCGTCATCATCTTGTCATATATGGGATAAATGTTTTCTGCCATATCCAAATATGGTTAAGATATTGCCTGCAAAGATACGAATAAGCGAGCGATTTCCCAAATCTATTTGAGGAAATCTGAACCGAAGGGGCAGCGAGAGCCATCAAACTTGTTTGTTTGGCCGAGTCGCGAATGAGGAAGGCGAAGCCAGCGAGAGTATCTAAAACTGCAGGTTAAAAGTACGATTGAAAATTGAAGTGACGGAATTGATTGTACTATGTCCTACTTAAACTCATCCCACGATTTGATGGCGAGATTGTCTATGCTCTGTGAACAGAAGGCCTGCACGAACGCAGCAGCCAGACGCGAGTTGGTGAGCAAGGGGATGTTGAGGTCCACCGCAGTACGGCGAATCTTATATCCGTTGGTCAGTTCACCCGTAGAGAGATCCTTTGGGATATTCACGACGAGGTCAATCTCGTGTTCATGCATCAGGCGCAGGGCTTGTGGCTCTTGGTCGCCATCGCTGGGCCAATGTACGAGTGTGTTGGGTATGCCTTGTTCGGTCAGGTAGCGGCTTGTGCCACCTGTGGCGTAGATGGGCAGTCCTTTTTCTTGCAGCAGGCGTGCGGCATCGAGCATGGCGGCTTTCTCCTTTGCTCCACCTGTGGAAAGCAGAACCCCTTTCTTGGGGATGCGATGACCTACGGAGAGCATAGCCAGCAGGAGGGCGGAACCTGTGTCGTCGCCCAGACAACCAACCTCGCCTGTACTGCTCATATCAACACCCAGCACGGGGTCGGCCTTTTGCAGACGGTTGAACGAAAACTGGCTGGCTTTGATGCCCACATAGTCGAAATCAAAGAAACTCTTGTGCAACTTTTCGACGGGCAAGCCCAGCATAACACGGGTGGACATTTCGATAAGGTTCACCTTCAGTACCTTGGATACGAATGGGAACGAGCGCGAAGCACGCAGGTTGCATTCGATAACCTTGATTTCATTGTCGCGAGCCAGATATTGTATGTTAAAGGGACCTGAGATGTTCAGTTCCTGTGCGATGCGTGCCGATATCTTCTTAATACGACGCACGGTTTCCACATAAAGTTTCTGGGCAGGGAACTGGATGGTGGCATCGCCGGAATGAACGCCTGCAAACTCGATATGTTCCGAAATCGCATAGGCTATGATTTCGCCGTCTTTCGCCACAGCGTCCATCTCCACTTCCTTCGTGTTTTGCATGAACTTGGAGATGACAACGGGATGCTTCTTCGAGACATTGGCGGCGAGCATGAGGAAGCGTTCCAGTTCCTCCTCGTTGGAGCAGACATTCATTGCAGCCCCCGAGAGCACATACGACGGACGCACCAACACGGGGAAGCCCACTTTGTCTATGAAGGCACGAACATCCTCCATCGTGGTCAGAGCACTCCACTCAGGTTGGTCAACGCCGATGCGGTTAAGCATGGCAGAAAATTTCTCGCGGTCTTCAGCGTTGTCTATGTACTTGGCTTGTGTTCCAAGGATTGGCACTTGCTGTGCATCGAGTTTCAGCGCAAGATTATTGGGTATCTGCCCGCCCGTACTGATGACTACGCCCTTGGGTGCCTCCAAGTCGAGGATGTCCATCACGCGCTCGTAGGTGAGTTCGTCGAAATAAAGGCGGTCACACATATCGTAGTCAGTGGAAACGGTCTCGGGGTTGTAGTTTATCATAATGCCCCGATAGCCTTCCTTGCGGATGGTGTTCAGTGCCTGCACGCCGCACCAGTCAAATTCTACGCTTGAACCTATACGGTAGGCTCCACTGCCCAAGACTACAATGCTCTTGTCGTCGCGGGCAAAGTCAATATCGTGCTCTACTCCATTATAAGTAAGGTATAGATAATTTGTCTGGGCGGGATACTCGGCGGCAAGCGTGTCAATCTGCTTCACCACAGGCAATATGCCGAGTTGCTTGCGATACTTGCGCACGCAGTTTACTGCTTCGTCCATATCCATCTTTTCTTCCAATCCCACAGCGCGGGCAATCTGGAAGTCGGTAAAGCCATATACTTTGGCAGTGCGCATCAGTTCCGAATCAAGTTGTTCCAAGCCCTTGCATTGGTGCAGTTGGTCGCCGATGTGGCGAAGGTGCTGTAATTTGTATAGGAACCACTTGTCTATCTTCGTCAGTTCGTATATCTGGTCGATGGTGTATCCCTGACGCAGAGCCTTGGAGATGACCAGCACGCGCTTGTCGGTAGGTTCGCGAAGGGCACTTTTGATGTCATCGATTTCCAATTCCTTGTTCTCCACAAATCCGTGCATCCCCTGCCCTATCATGCGCAATCCTTTTTGGATAGCCTCCTCGAAGGTTCGTCCAATGGCCATTACCTCGCCCACAGACTTCATGCTGCTGCCCAGTTCCCGATCTACCCCACGGAACTTTCCGAGGTCCCAGCGAGGCATTTTGCACACCACATAGTCAATGGCGGGTTCGAAGAATGCGGTGGTTGTCTTTGTCACAGAATTCTTCAGGTCAAACAATCCGTAGCCCAATCCCAGTTTGCAGGCAACAGAGGCAAGGGGATAGCCTGTAGCCTTACTTGCCAATGCCGACGAGCGGCTCAGACGGGCGTTAACCTCTATGACACGATATTCCTCGCTCTGTGTGTCGAAGGCAAATTGAATGTTACATTCGCCGACAATGCCGATGTGGCGAATGATGCGAAGGCTCAGTTCGCGCAGTTTCTGTACCTCGTGGTTGGTCAGTGTCTGTGCTGGTGCCACCACAATACTCTCGCCTGTGTGGATGCCCAGAGGGTCAAAGTTTTCCATACTGCAGACGGTGATGCAATTGTCGAAACGGTCGCGAACCACCTCAAACTCAATTTCTTTCCATCCCTTCAGGCTCTTCTCCACCAACACTTGGGGTGAGAAGGAGAATGCCTTTTCGGCCAACTTGTTCAGTTCCTCTTCGTTGTCACAGAAACCCGAACCAAGTCCCCCCAATGCGTATGCTGCGCGAATGATGACAGGATACCCCAGTGCGCTTGCGGCCTTACGAGCAGATTCTATATCCTCACAGGCGTGGCTCTTGATGGTCTTAACATCGATTTCGTCGAGTCGTTCCACAAAGAGTTCACGGTCTTCCGTGTCCATGATGGCCTTGACGGGAGTACCCAGCACGGTCAGCCCGTACTTCTCCAGCACACCGCTCTTGTATAGTTCCACACCGCAGTTCAGAGCCGTCTGACCACCAAAGGCAAGCAGTATGCCTTGTGGGCGCTCTTTCTCGATGACGCGCTCCACGAAATAGGGCGTCACTGGCAGGAAGTAGATGTGGTCGGCTACGCCTTCGCTGGTTTGCACCGTAGCAATGTTGGGGTTGATGAGCACAGTCTCGATGCCCTCTTCCTTGAGGGCTTTCAGGGCTTGTGAACCACTGTAGTCAAATTCGCCTGCTTCACCTATCTTCAGGGCACCTGAGCCCAGTAGCAGGACTTTCTTAATATAATCGGATGGCATAATTATAAGAGTGTCACGAGTTTATCAAACAAGTCTTCTGCATCCAGAGGTCCCGAACATGCCTCGGGATGGAACTGTGCCGAGAACCAAGGATTTATCTTATGACGAATACCCTCGTTCGAACCGTCGTTCATATTCACGAAAAGCGGCTCCCAATCAGAGCCAAGCGTCTTGTCGTCAACGGCATATCCATGGTTCTGGCTGGTGATGAAACAATGGTTGGTGCCCACACGACGCACGGGCTGATTGTGGCTGCGATGACCATATTTCAACTTATATGTCCTTGCACCTGCGGCCTTTGCCAGCAATTGATTGCCCATGCAGATGCCCATACAGGGACGGACATTCGGATTGGCCATGAACTTCTTGATGTTGTCCACCGTAACCTCACACACATCGGGGTTGCCAGGTCCGTTGGCAAGGAACAGTGCATCGAACTCCATCTCGTTGAAGTCGTAATCCCAGGGTACGCGCACCACATCCACTCCACGCACCAAGAGGCAGCGGATGATGTTCTCCTTCACACCACAATCCACCAGCACCACACGCTTGCCAATAGGATTTTCCGACTTATAGGTAATCACCTCCTTGCAACTGACCTTCTCCACGAAGTTCACGTCCTCGTACTCAGCCACGGGAATGTTGTCGGGCTTGTCGTCGAAGAGTATCTTGCCCATCATAACACCGTTTTCGCGCAGAATCTTGGTCAATTGTCGCGTGTCGATTCCAGTCACGCCCACCACATGTTCGGCCTTCAGCCAGTCGGCCAAACTCTGCTTGGCGTTCCAATGGCTGTATTCAGAACTATAGTCGGTAACCACGATGGCACGCGGATGAATACTGGAACTTTCCATGTAGGTAGTGAGTCCGTTGGGCTCGGTCGATAATGCAGGAACGCCATAGTTTCCCACCAGAGGATAGGTCATGACCATAATTTGCCCTTCGTAGGACGGATCGGTTAGGCTCTCGGGATAACCCATCATGGCTGTGTTGAACACTACTTCACCAGCCACAGGCTGCTCATAGCCGAATGATGTGCCGTGGAATCGAGTTCCATCATCAAGCACCAGTGTTACTTTTTTCATATATATTCTCGTAATAGTCAATAAATGCTTGGTTCACCAACCTCACTCCGCCTGGCGTGGGATAGTCGCCTGTGAAGTACCAGTCCCCCAGATGTCGGGGACAGGCCTTGTGCAATCCCTCAATGCTCTGGAACACAATCTCTATAGGGGTGGTCACGCCCTCTGGGCGCAGCATCTCCATCATCTTATGGCTGATATCCTCGTCGGAGAACGATTCATAGATGCGCTTCACGCAGTTTTTCATCTCTCCGACAGGCAGTTTCAGTTGCTCCTTGGCTTCCAGATAGACATCGTCGATGACACTCCACCGCCCATGTTCTATAAGCAATTCAATCGCTGCGCGGAAGGCGGCAAACTCCTCCATGCGAGCCATGTCTATTCCGTAGTAGTCGGGGAAACGCACTTGGGGAGAGGAACTTACCAGCACGATTTTCTTTGGGTGCAAGCGATCCAAGATGCGAATGATGCTCTCCCTAAGCGTGGTTCCGCGCACAATGCTGTCGTCGATGATGACCAGATTGTCACGCCCGGGCTCCAGCGAACCGTATGTTATATCGTACACGTGTGCCGCCAAGTCGTTGCGTGTCGTGCCCTCCGTGATGAAGGTACGCAGTTTGATGTCCTTCCACGCCACCTTCTCCGAACGAATGTATTGGCTCAGTATCTGCTTGATTTCGTCCTTTGTCGGCTGGTGGTCCTGCGTCAGTGCGTACAACTCGTCCACCTTCTGGCGGTTCAGGGCTTTCTTGAATCCGCGCAGCATACCGTAGAACGCCACCTCCGCCGTATTAGGGATGAACGAAAACACCGTATGTGCCACATCGCCACCGATGGCCTCCGTGATGCGTGCCGTCAGTTGCTCGCCCAGGTTCTTGCGCTCCTCGTATATGTCGGCATCGCTGCCACGGCTGAAATAGATTCGTTCAAACGAACACGACTTGTCGGCCTTTGGCTCCACGATCTGCGTCAGCCCTACTTCGCCATTTCTCCTCACCGTCAACGACTGCCCAGGCTGTAACTCGTGCACCTGCTTCGTTTCCACGCCAAAGGCTGTCTGTATCACAGGGCGCTCCGAAGTCACCACCACCACCTCGTCGTCTTCGTACCACCAGGCAGGACGAATGCCCCAGGGGTCTCTGACCACAAACATCTCACCGCTTCCCGTCATGCCACATATCACGAAGCCCCCGTCCCACATGGGCAGCGAGGTGCGCAGGATATTATTGATATCTATCTCTCGTTCAATGTAATCCGTAATCTCGCGACCCTCCAATCCGCTCTCATACGCAACTTTGAACAAGCGTTCGCTCTCGCGATCCAGACGGTGTCCCAACTGCTCCAGCAGGATATAAGTATCGCTGTTCACACGCGGATGCTGTCCCTTCGAGGCAATTTCGGCAGTGATTTCATCCACATTCGTCAGATTGAAGTTGCCGCACAGACACAGGTTCTTTGCCCTCCAGTTGTTACGACGCAGGAAAGGGTGGACATACTGAAGAGCCCTGCGCCCCGTAGTCGAGTAACGCAAATGCCCCATGTAGATGTTTCCCGCATACGGAGCCGTGCTTCCGTTGCCGTCCTTTGCGCCCTCGTGGTATTGCTTCGTCGCTGTCTGGAATATTTCGGTAATGGCACCACTGCCCATAGCCCTTTCTCTCCACATATACTCCTCCCCCACTTCAGCCTCTAAGCGCATACAGGCCAGCCCTGCACCCTCTTGGCCACGATTGTGCTGCTTCTCCATCAGCAGATACAACTTGCGCAAGCCGTATGTCCACGACCCGTATTTGCGTTCGTAATACTCCAAGGGCTTCTTCAGGCGAATCATCGCCACACCACATTCATGCTTCAAGGGTTCCATCTATATTCTGTCAATTGAAAGTTGAAAGTTGAAAATTGAAAGTTTTCTCTCTTCTCATTGCCACTTCGTTGCCACTTCGTTCTCGCTGTTCGCTCGCAACCCCTTCGGCGTTCTCTCATTTTCTCATTCTCTCATTCTCTCACTTGTTTCCTGCCCGAGAAAAGCCCCAATGACCACGAAGGGGACATTGGGGCAAATTCATTAGCTGTCGGGGTAAATAGACTTTCATACCATATTGGCCGCAGAACCACAAGGGAACTCCCGCCGCGAGGCAGAGACTGCTGTAAACCGCATGTCCAAGTCTTTTTACCATAAAACCTTTTCAGTTTTTCGCCTGCAAAAGTACAAATAACTTTTCACATATACAAACATCTAAGGGAATAAATTTGAGAAGGAGCAAGGGGTAAGGGGCAAGGGTGGCCTTGGCTGCCTTCTTGGCTGCGGCCTGTTCCTCGCAGGTCATCACGTACTCGTAGTCCACGTTGGTGTTCACAAGATTGGTCTTTTGCGCCGAGGTGGAACTTGGTCAGGCCGAGGCTGTAGGGAATGCTCCCGATCGTTTATTTGCCATAGTTTTGTTTGGTTCTAAATGGTTAATAACTACAGTATTCTTCGGTGCTCCGCATTACTGTGCCTTGGCCACAGGCACGGCGTGCCTCCCACCTCTGAAATACTATAATAAAGGTACTAAAAAAGCGGAACATACGCAGGTGTTTAAGCAATTTGTCTTCCGTGAATTTGTAACCGTGATTGTACGCTTATCTGTGTGTTCGTTCTTTGGCATTCCCGTTCGTTCGTTCTTCCTCCATATATATGTAAGGATGCACAATCGCACATGCACAAAGGTGTTTTAGCTCGCGGTCGTAGGAGCAAGTGATATGTACTTGCCGTTTTCAACCAGTTTCCCAGCCTCCTCTAATCCCCAATCTCTATTCCCTAACCAAACTCTTTATAGGTAAAAATCTTTGGCAAGTAGGTTGTAGGCATCGGTGCGGGAACCGTCGGGCTGTTGGAGGATGATTTCCTCTTCTGTGACGGCTGCGGGGACGTGACGGGAGAAGGTGAGCAGGGCGCGACGGGGCGGTTTGTGCCGGATGGTGCAAACGAGGCAGCGACGGGTGAGGTTGAGACCAACGATAAGTAACTGGGTAACAAACTCTCGAACATGGTCTAACGGAAGTATTACATGAAATAGCCCCGAGGGCGACAGTAGGGCATCTACGGCGTGTGCGAGTTCGTCGAAAGTGAGGAACTGCGCGTGGCGTGCAAGGGCTCTGGAGTCGTCGGGAGGAAGTGTGGTCTCCAGGAAGTAGGGAGGATTGGAGAGTATGCAGTCAAAGGGCTCTTGTGTGCGAAAATCCTTTACATCTTGCTCCACGATTTCGATGCACTGACGGAAAGAACTTTGTGCCACATTCTCTCGCGCTTGGCAGACTGCCTGAGGGTCTATTTCCACCCCAACGACCTGTGCCTTTGGGGCGCGCTGGGCTGCCATGAGGGCAAGCAGTCCGCTACCAGTGCCGATGTCAAGAATGCGACGGGCACCCTCGACTTGTGCCCACGCACCAAGGAGCACGCTGTCGGTGCCCACCTTTTGGGCGCACCGGCTGTCGTCAACCGTGAATTGTTTGAACTGAAACACGGCACAAAGATACATATTAAAATTGAAAGTTGAAAACTGAAAGTTGATAATTGAAAGGTGTTTTTTGCCATGCCTTCGGCAATTTTTCCGTTTTCGTTTTGGTTTTCGTCAATTGTTTTGTATCTTTGCGCGCTTATTATTGACAATTGTGAATTGTGCATTGTGAATTAATTTAGGTTATGAGTGAAGAGAACATACAAAGTCCATTTTCTTTTGTGGTTGACTTTGAGGGCGATATTCGCCAAGTGACGGAGCAACCCATCCCCCCTGTGCTGGGCATATTGCCTGTGAAGAACCTGACGCTGTTCCCCTGCGTGATGTCGCCTGTGAGAGTGACGCGCAAGAGTTCGCTGCGACTGGTGAGAAAGGCATTTGAACATGGCAGTCTGGTGGGTGTGTTCGCCCAAAAGACCGACGAAGTGAACAATCCCACGACAGCCGACCTGCAACGGGTGGGTGTGGCTGCCAGGGTGGTGAAACTGCTGGAGTTGCCCGACGGGCAAATCACCGCCATCCTGCAGGCATCGTGCCGCATCAGCATCGTGGAGGAACTGGAGCGCAAGCCCTGGCTGACCGCACAGGTGCTGCATCTGGCAGAACTGTATCCCGCCAAGGGCGACAGGGAGTATGACGTGCTGGTGGAGGAGGCTCGCAAGCGCGCCATTGCCCTGATAGAATCGAGCGACGAACTGCCCAACGAGGCGAGGTTTGCCGTGACGAACATCTCTAACGACATCTTCATGGTGAACTTCCTGTGCACTTCTTTGCCGCTGGACGAGAAGTCGAAGTGCGAAATGTTGGAGATGGGCATCGTGAAGGACAGGCTCATCAAGTTAATTCAGAGCATCAACGTGTCGCAGATGTTGGTGAACGAGAAAAACCGCATCCTGCAGCGCACCCACATGGACATGGATCGCCAGCAGCGCGAATGGTTCCTGCAACAGGAGATGAAGAACATTCAGGACGAGTTGGGTGGTGCCACACCCACCAAAGATGCGGAGCAACTGCGTGCGCGGCTGGCAGCAAAGAAGATGCCAGAGTATGCCCGTGAGGCATTCCTCGACGGGCTCAGCAAACTGGAACATACCCATTCGCAGAGTCCCGACTATAATGTGGAACTGACCCACCTGCAGACTATCCTGTCGCTTCCCTGGGAGGAATACACCGAGGACAGCCTGGACATAGACAATGCCGCCAAGGTGCTGAACCGCGACCACTACGGTATGGAAGAGGTGAAAGAGCGCATATTGGAACATCTGGCCGTACTGAAACTCAGAGGTGACATGAAGTCCCCCATCATCTGCCTGTATGGTCCTCCAGGCGTGGGCAAGACCTCGCTGGGCAAGAGTGTGGCAGAGGCGCTGAAGAGGAAGTACGTGAGGGCATCGCTGGGCGGACTGCACGACGAATCGGAGATACGCGGACATCGCAGGACCTACATCGGGGCAATGCCTGGACGCATACTGAAGTGCATCATCAAGGCAGGTGCTGGCAATCCAGTGTTCATCCTCGACGAGATAGACAAAATCAGTGGACAGACCATCAGCGGTGACCCCTCGTCGGCTCTGCTTGAGGTGCTCGACCCAGAGCAGAACATTGCCTTCCACGACAACTATCTCGACCTTGACTACGACCTGTCGAAGGTGATGTTCATAGCCACAGCCAACGACATCAGCCGCATTCCGCGTCCTCTGCTTGACCGCATGGAACTCATCGAGGTAACGGGCTATTCCACGGAAGAGAAGGTGGAGATTGCACGCAGGCACCTAATACAGAAAGCCAAGGATGCCCATGGGTTAAAGAGCCGTAAGGATGTCAAGATGCAGAAGAATGCTATCTCGTTGCTGGTGGAGAAATACACCCGCGAGAGTGGCGTGCGTGCCTTGGAGAAACAACTGAACAAGATTTTCCGCAAGACGGCACTCGCCATAGCCAAGGACGAGAACTACAAGGACTTGACCATCACAAAGGAGAAGGTATGCGAACTGCTGGGCAAGCCTATCTATTCGCACGACGAATATCAGGGCAACGGAACAGCCGGCGTGGTGACAGGATTGGCATGGACAAGTGTGGGCGGTGAGATCCTGTTTATCGAAACCAGCCTGAGCCGAAGCCAGAACGGAGGCAAACTGACCGTGACGGGTAACTTGGGCGACGTAATGAAGGAAAGCGCCATGCTGGCTTTGGAGTACATCAAAGCCCACGCCGACAGGTTGGGCATCGACACAAAGATATTCGAGAACTGGAACATACATCTGCACGTACCCGAAGGGGCTACACCAAAGGACGGGCCGTCGGCAGGCATCACCATGGCCACCTCCATGGCATCGGCGCTGACTCAACGGAAGGTACGCCACAGGACTGCCATGACGGGCGAAATCACCTTACGAGGCAAAGTGCTGCCCGTGGGAGGCATCAAGGAAAAGATATTGGCCGCCAAACGTGCGGGCATTACCGAAATAGTGCTCTGCAAGGACAACCAAAAGGACATCGAGGAGATTCCCGAGGAATACCTGAAGGGTGTATCGTTCCACTATGTCAATACAGTGGAAGAGGTGTTTAACTATGCCCTGCTGCCTGAGAAAGTGAAGAATGCGATTGATTTTTCGGTGAAGAGCGAGAAGGAGTCATGACATTTGAACTGATAAAGAGCGACGACAGGTGTGCTGCAAGGGCGGGCGTAATCACAACCGCTCACGGAAAGATAGAAACACCCATATTCATGCCCGTAGGCACAGTGGGGAGTGTGAAAGGTGTCATGCAACGCGACCTTAAGGAGGAAGTCAAGGCACAAATCATACTGGGCAACACCTATCACCTGTACCTACGGCCCGGTACGGAGATATTGGAAAAGGCAGGAGGCTTGCATCGCTTCATTGGGTGGGAACGCCCCATGCTTACGGACAGCGGAGGATTTCAGGTATTTTCGCTGACCGGCATTCGCAAGTTGAAGGAAGAAGGATGTTATTTTACAAGCCACATCGACGGGTCAAAACATTTCTTCTCGCCCGAACGAGTGATGGACATCGAACGAAGCATAGGTGCCGACATTATCATGGCATTAGACGAATGTCCGCCCGGAACAAGCGACTACAACTATGCCAAAAAGAGCCTCGGCCTGACACACCGCTGGCTGGACCGCTGCATCACCCGATTTAATGAGACAGAGCCCAAATACGGTTATCAGCAAAGCCTGTTTCCCATTGTACAGGGCTGTACCTACAAGGACCTGCGACAACAGTCGGCGGAATATGTGGCAGAGAAAGGTGCTGACGGTAACGCCATCGGTGGGCTGGCTGTGGGTGAACCTACGGATGTGATGTACGAAATGATAGAAGTGGTAAATGAGATTCTGCCTAAAGACCGCCCGCGATATCTGATGGGTGTGGGCACTCCCGCCAATCTGCTTGAAGGCATAGAACGAGGAGTGGATATGTTCGACTGCGTGATGCCGACACGAAACGGCAGAAATGCCATGCTCTTTACCTCTGAAGGCATCATGAACATGAGAAACAAGAAGTGGGAAGACGACTTCTCCCCCATCGACCCAACGGGGGCGACAAGCATCGACACTCTATACACAAAGGCCTATCTGCACCACCTGTTCAAGGCACAGGAACTGTTGGCCATGGAACTGGCAAGCATTCACAACCTGTCGTTCTACCTGTGGCTGGTCGGAGAGGCACGTCGCCACATCATGGACGGTACCTTCACTACCTGGAAATCGCAAATGATAAGAAAGGTGACCAATAGACTATGAGGAATCTGAGACCACCATTCCTAAAGCGAATAGATACGTACATTATAGGTAAGTTCCTGGGGACTTACTTCTTCTCCATACTGCTGATAATCAGTGTGGCGGTGGTCTTTGACTATAATGATAACATCGACAAACTGACATCCAACGGCGCTCCATGGAAAGAGATACTTGAGTACTACCTCAACTTCGTGCCTTACTACGCCAACCTCTTTTCCTCGCTCTTTGTCTTTATTGCCGTCATCTTCTTTACCTCCAAACTGGCGGGCAATAGTGAAATCATAGCCATCATTAGTGCGGGCATCAGTTTGAGACGATTGCTGAGGCCTTATTTAATCAGTGCTGCCGTTATTTCTGTACTGACCTTTGTGCTGGGTTCGGAGGTAATACCTCGAGGCTCGGCGGAAAGACTGGCATTTGAGAACCAATATAAGCGAAGGAAAAAGAATGCCACATACGCCGACAACGTGCAAATGCAGGTGGACTCGGGTGTGATAGCCTTCATTGAGCATTTCGACGGTCCCACGAAGACAGGCTATCATTTCCAGTTGGATAAGTTCGAGCAGAAGAAACTCGTCTCACATCTGACAGCCACCAGCATCACCTACGACACGCTGTCGAACGAACGGTTCCATTGGGTCATCCACAATGTAAACATACGAGACATGCGTGGCGTGAGGGAACGCATTACACACTTCGAGCAGTTGGATTCCGTCATAGTCATGGAACCAAGCGACTTCCTCTCAACACGCGATTTCCAGGAGACCATGACCAACAAGGAACTGCTGGAATATATAGAACGGGCAAAGATTAGGGGCACGGGCAACCTGAAATCGTTCCAAGTGGAATATTACAAACGCTATGCCTCCGCCTTTGCAGCCTTCATCATGACCATTATCGGTGTGTCGCTCTCCAGCCGCAAGCGTAAGGGAGGTATGGGATTTTCGCTGGGTGTGGGATTGGTGCTTAGCGTGGCCTACGCTTTCTTCCAAGCCGTGACTGCGGGGTTTGCCACTAACGCAAATGTGCCTCCCATCATTGCCGTGTGGTTGCCCAATATTGTTTTCTCCATCATTGCTTACTACCTATATAAGCAAGCACCAAAGTGAAGGGTGAAGAGTGAAGGATTAGGGATTAGAATAATACAACATAGAAGAATAAATGGATTTCTACGATTTAGACTTAAGTGACGGTGTGCTCGACGCACTGGACGATATGAACTTTACGGACACTACTCCCATTCAGGAACATGCGATACCGCCTATTCTGGAGGGACGCGACATAATCGGAGTAGCACAGACGGGAACGGGCAAGACGGCGGCTTATCTGTTGCCTGTACTCTCGATGCTTGAGGAGGGGGACTATCCCAACGACGCCATCAACTGCATCATCATGGCACCCACGCGCGAACTCGCGCAGCAGATTGACCAGGCGATGCAGGGCTTCTCGTACTATCTTGACGGGGTTAGCAGTGTGGCTGTATATGGTGGCAACGACGGCATAAGATACGAGCAGGAGAAACGCGGCTTTGAATCTGGTGCAAGCATCATTATTGCCACACCGGGAAGGCTCATCAGTCACATGGCATTGGGGAATATTGACCTATCGAGGGTCTCTTTCTTTATCCTTGACGAAGCCGACCGTATGCTCGACATGGGATTCTCTGAGGACATCATGCAAATAGAGCACATGCTTCCAAAGAATCGACAGACCATCATGTTCTCGGCTACTATGCCCGAGAAGATTGTGGAATTGGCAAAGACCATACTCAACGACCCTGTGCGCGTATCCATCGCTATCAGCAAACCTGCCGACGGCATACATCAGAGCGCATACATCTGTCACGAGACGCAAAAGATGGGTATCATTAAGTCGATGTTCAAAGAGAAAAGCCCCGAGCGCGTTATTATCTTTGCGGGTTCAAAGATAAAGGTCAAGGACCTGGCCATTGCTTTGCGGCGCGAGGGATTCAACGTGGGGGCAATGCACAGCGACCTGTCACAAGCCGAGCGAGACGATGTAATGTATCGCTTCAAGGCACAGAAGGTGAATGTGCTTGTGGCAACTGACATTGTGGCTCGCGGCATTGACATCGACGACATCCAACTGGTCATAAACTATGATGTGCCACACGACGAAGAGGATTATGTCCATCGTATCGGACGAACGGCTCGCGCAGGTGCCGAAGGGGCAGCAGTGACATTAGTGAACGAGAAGGACCAGCATTTGTTCCGCGACATAGAGCGTTTCCTCAACAAGTCAATAGAGAAGAACAGCATCCCTGCCGAACTGGGCGAAGGACCTGAATATCGCGAGCGAAAGGGGAAAGGCGGCACACGGAAGTTCCATAGTCAGCGGGGCGGTCATCACCACAAAGGTAAAGGCGGAAAGCCTAAAGGAAAGTCAAATCAAGGAAGAAAGAAACATGGACAATCTTCTTAAACTATACAAGGAATATAAGGGTGCAGAACCCGTAACTTGCCAGACGATAACGGGGAGCGGCAGCAACAGGCAATACTACCGCCTTACTGACGAGCAGGGTAAATCGCTGATTGGTGTGCGAGGAACATCGGTAGAGGAGAATCGCGCCTTCATCTATCTTGCCAATCACTTCCTGTCAAAAGGGCTACCCGTGCCTGAGGTCGTGGCCAAGTCCGACGATTATCTGTGCTACTTGCAAAGAGACTTGGGCAGTCGCGCCTTATTTGACGCTATCGCCGAAGGCAGAAAATGCGGAACTTATGACCAAACGGAAACGGCTCTGCTGGAACGCGTCGTTGCCCTGCTGCCCGACTTTCAGTTCCTTGGAGCAAAAGGGTTGGACTTCTCCGTATGCTATCCTCAGCAGGAGATGGACGAAACGAATGTGATGTTCGACCTGAACTATTTCAAGTACTGTTTCCTAAAGCCCTCTGGGGTTGAATTCCACGAAATGAGGCTGGAAGAAGACTTCCGCAAGATGGCACACGATATTTGTCGGGACAGGCAAGAAACATTCCTCTATCGCGATTTCCAGGCGCGCAATGTAATGCTCAGCGAGAATGATGCCCCTTACTTCATCGACTTCCAGGGCGGTCGCAAAGGACCTATCTACTACGACGTAGCCTCCTTCCTGTGGCAAGCCTCGGCACGCTACCCCGACGAACTGCGCCACCATCTGATTGGCGTGTACCTTCGTTCGTTGCAGCGCTATACGACCATGGATGAGGAAACATTCCAGACACGCCTGCAACTCTTCGTTCTCTTCCGCACCTTGCAAGTGTTGGGGGCTTACGGCTATCGCGGTTACTTCGAGCGAAAGAAACATTTCCTCGACAGCATTCCCTCCGCCATTGAGAACCTGAGAAAGACGCTCGCCGCGAACGACTTCCCCTACCCTCACCTGACAGAAGTCCTGAGTAACTTGATTGAATCCCGCTGCCTTCGCCCTTCCTCCTTGACTGTCCGCGTCTTTAGTTTCTCGTATAAGAAGGGTATACCTGAGGACACGAGCGGCAATGGAGGCGGTTATGTCTTTGACTGCCGTTCGACCCACAACCCCGGACGATACGATGCATACAAGCAAATGACGGGACTCGACGAGCCTGTAATCCGTTTCCTGGAGGAAGACGGAGAGATTCTGACCTTCCTCGACAGTGTATATCGGTTGGCCGATGCACATGTCGAACGCTACATGGAACGAGGTTTCACCGACCTCATGTTTTCCTTTGGTTGCACAGGCGGACAGCATCGTAGCGTCTATAGTGCCCAGCACCTGGCCGAACATCTCCATAAGAAATACGGCATCAGGGTACTGCTGTGCCACAGGGAACAAGGTATAGCACAACAATTCGGCTAAGCGCGTAAGCCGTTCAACGACATATATGAAAGCCATGATTTTTGCCGCAGGGCTCGGCACACGACTTAAGCCTCTCACCGACCACATGCCGAAAGCACTTGTTCCCGTTGGGGGACGGCCATTGCTGGACATCGTTGTGGACAGGCTCGGCAAACAAGGTTTCGACGACATCGTAGTAAACATACATCACTTTGCCGACCAGATTGAGGCATGGAGCCAAGGTAAGTCCCACATCCGACTAAGTGATGAACGCCAGTTGCTCCTTGAGACAGGAGGTGCCATCCGACATGCGCGCCCCTTGCTGAGCGACGCATCGCAGTTCCTCATTCACAATGTTGACATACTCAGCAACGCCGATTTGCAGGCACTGATGAACGAGAATCTTGCACACGATGCCACGCTTCTCGTGAGCAGCCGCGATACTTCGCGCTACCTGCTGTTCAACGATGATATGCGCCTCGTGGGATGGACAAACGTAAAAACAGGAGAGGTCAAGAGCCCCCATCCCAACCTCGATGTGGCGCGTTGCCAACGTTTTGCCTTTGCGGGCATCCATGTCATGTCCGCATCGCTGCTGCCTTTGATGGAGGCTTGGCCCGAGCGCTTCTCCATCATTGATTACTATCTTGCCGTCTGTGCGCAGCGAACCATTTATGGGTATGTACAGCCAGACCTTCAACTGATGGATGTCGGTAAGGTGGACACATTGCGGCAGGCGGAAGTATTCCTCAATACCCTGGGCTCATGAGAAAGAAAGAACTCTACGAGCGTGTGCTTGACTACTTTGCCCAAGCAATGCCTGAGGCAGAGACAGAGTTGCATTTCGAGTCGCCCTTCCAACTGTTGGTGGCGGTCATACTTAGCGCACAATGCACAGACAAGAGGGTAAACCTCGTTACTCCGCACTTGTTTCACGACTACCCTACCCCCGAAGCAATGGCACTTGCCACGCCCGAGGTTATCTTCGACTACATCCGTTCTGTTTCCTATCCCAACAATAAGTCGAGGCACCTTGTCAGTATGGCCAAGATGCTACTCTCCGATTACGACGGAGAGGTTCCCGATACGCTGGAGCAGTTGACCAAGTTGCCTGGCGTTGGACGAAAGACGGCCAATGTCATGCAGGCAGTAGCCTTCAGCAAGGCGGCAATGCCCGTCGATACGCACGTATTCCGTGTCAGCCATCGCATCGGGCTTGTCCCCAAGCGTTGCACCACGCCTTATGCCGTGGAAAAGGAACTTACCCGGCACATACCCTCCGCGCTCTTGTCAAAGGCTCACCACTGGCTTATCCTTCACGGACGATATGTCTGCCAGGCACGCAAACCGAAGTGCGAGACCTGTGGGCTGTTGGGCGTGTGCCAAAGAATAGTAATGTGACCGCCCAAGGAATAGTAATGTGACCGCCCAAGGAATAGTAATGTGACCGCCTAAAGAATAGTAATGTGGCGGCACTAAGATTAGTAATGCGATTGCTCAAAGAATAGTATCATGGAACTGCACGACATACTTCATCTCTACAAGAAGCATCCCGCAGCAAAAGCCCTGGGACGTATGCTTTCGTCCGACAGGCAACGAATGTGTGTGGAGGGAGCACAGGCATCAAGCCTTGCCGTCGCCTTTGCTTCGCTTACCGAGACAAAGCCTGATGTGTTGCAAGTGCCCTACCTCTTTGTCCTGGATGACCATGAAGAGGCGGGATATCTGTATCACGACCTTGTGCAGATGCTGGGCGAGGAACACATCATGTTCTTTCCGAGTTCCTACAGGCGTGCCATCAAGTACGGGCAACGCGATGCTGCCAATGAGATTCTGCGCACCGAGGTTCTGACCAGAATCAACTCTTTGTCCGCCGCCCGCTACCCTTTGTTCATCGTCACCTACCCCGACGCTTTGGCTGAGGAGGTGGTGTCGAAGGAGCAGATGGCCGAGCAGATGCTTGTGGTGCAACGCGGAGAGAAGATTGACATCACGGAAGTTGAGTCCACCCTCATCGACTTCGGTTTCCGCCGGGTCGATTATGTGTATGAGCCAGGGCAGTTTGCCATCAGGGGAAGCATCATAGACGTCTATAGTTACAGCAACGAATATCCCTATCGCATAGACTTTTTCGACGATGAGGTTGATACGATTCGCACCTTCGAGGTACAGACGCAGTTGTCGGTAGAGAAGCATGATGAGGTGAGCATCGTCGCGGAACTGAAGGACAACAGTCGCGAAAGTGTGTTGAGTTTCATACCTGGCGACACCATACTCGTTACGAAGCAGGTTGACTATCTATGTGAGACGATTGACGCCATAGGCGAACAGGGATTCACCCAACAGGCAAAGGCGGTGCAGGAGACTGAGGACACGACGGCCGCAAGCAACGCTGTCCGCTTCGTCAACGGCGAGACGTTCCGCCGCCAGATGCTCAATTTCCGCATCGTGGAGTTCGGTCACAAGCCAACCATGAACGCAGAGGAGAAGGTGCAGTTCGACGTGACGGTGCAGCCCATCTTCCACAAAAACTTCGATATGGTGAGTGACACCTTCCTCAACTACCTTTCGCGCGCGTATACAATATATATATTGGCAGACTCGGCGAAGCAGAACGAACGCCTGAAGGCCATATTCGAGGAGCAAGAAAAGGGGATTGTCTTCACGCCAGTGGACAGGACGCTCCATGCGGGCTTTGCCGACAACGTGCTGAAGGCATGCTTCTTTACCGACCACCAGATATTCGACCGCTTCCATAAGTACAGCCTCAAGAGCGACAAGGCGAGAAGGGGCAAGGTGGCACTGACGCTGAAGGAGTTGCAGCAGTTCGAGTTGGGCGACTACGTGGTGCACATCGACCACGGCGTGGGGCGCTTTGGCGGGTTGGTGTCGATACCCGAAGGCGGGAAGTTGGTGGAGAAGATAAAGATTCTCTACCAACACGACGACATCATCTACGTCTCGATTCATGCCCTGCACAAGGTATCGAAGTACAAGGGCAAGGAGGGTGAGCCGCCGCGCCTGAACCGTCTGGGCGGCGGAGCCTGGGAGCGGCTGAAGGAGCGGACGAAGGAGAAGATTAAGGACATTGCCCGCGACCTCATCCGGCTATACTCCACGCGGCAGAAGCAGAAGGGATTCCAGTTCTCGCCCGACGGCTTCATGCAGCACGAACTGGAGGCATCGTTCCTCTACGAGGACACGCCCGACCAGATGCGCGCCACGCAACAGGTGAAGCAGGACATGGAACGGGCAAAGCCTATGGACAGGCTGGTGTGCGGCGACGTGGGGTTCGGCAAGACGGAGGTGGCAGTGCGCGCCGCATTCAAGGCCGCCACGGACGGAAAGCAGGTGGCCCTTATGGTGCCCACCACGGTATTGGCCTATCAGCACTACCGTACCTTCACGGAACGGCTGCACGACTTCCCCGTGCGCATCGAGTACCTGAGCCGTGCCCGTTCGGCAAAGCAGACGAGCGAGATACTGAAAGCATTGAAGGAGGGAAAGGTGGATATACTTATTGGAACTCACAAACTTATAGGAAAGAGCGTGGAGTTCCACGACCTGGGGCTGCTCATCATCGATGAGGAGCAGAAGTTTGGCGTGGCCACTAAGGAGAAACTGCGCCAGATGAAGACCAATGTCGATACTTTGACCCTTACGGCAACGCCCATACCGCGCACCCTGCAGTTCAGTCTGATGGGGGCGCGCGACTTGAGTGTCATCCAGACGCCGCCGCCCAACCGCTATCCCATACAGACGGAGTTGCATACCTTCTCGCCCGACATTATTGCCGAAGCCGTCAATTTCGAGATGAGCCGCAACGGGCAGGTGTTCGTCGTATGCAACCGCATCAGCCGTCTGCCCGAACTGGAGGCCATGATACGCCAACGCATTCCTGACTGCCGCGTGGCGGTAGGCCACGGGCAGATGCACACCGAGGATTTGGAGGACATCATGCTGGGCTTTGCCAACTACGACTACGACGTGCTCGTCTCCACCACCATCATCGAGTCGGGCCTCGACATACCCAATGCCAACACGATAATCATCATCGGGGCACAGCACTTCGGGCTCAGCGACCTCCACCAGATGCGCGGACGCGTGGGGCGGTCGAACAAGAAGGCCTTCTGCTATCTGCTGGCACCTCCCCTGTCGGCATTGGGTGCCGATGCGCGTCGCAGGTTGCAGGCGTTGGAGAACTTCTCTGACCTGGGCAGTGGCATACACATCGCCATGCAGGACTTGGACATCCGCGGGGCAGGCAACCTGCTCGGGGCAGAGCAGAGCGGATTCATCGCCGACCTGGGTTACGAAACTTATCAGAAGATTCTGGCAGAAGCCGTCAGCGAACTGAAGACGAATGAATTTGCCGACCTGTATGCCGAAGACATTGCCAAGGGCGAGCAGGTGGACGGCACGCAGTTCGTCAGCGAATGTCAGTTGGACAGCGACTTGCCGATGTCGTTCCCCGAGGACTACGTGCCGGGCTCGAGCGAGCGCATGCTGCTCTACCGCGAGTTGGACGGGCTGGAGAGCGACGAGCAGGTGGAACAGTTCCGCCGGCGGATGCAGGACCGCTTCGGCCCCATCCCCGAGGAAGGCGAGGAGCTCATACGGGTGGTCACCCTGCGTCGGCTGGGCAAGTTCTTTGGTTCGGAGCGCATCGTGCTGAAGGGCGGACGCATGCGCCTGTTCTTTGTCCGCAATCCCCAGAGCGCCTTCTACGAGAGCCGCCCGTTTGGCCAACTGATTTCCTACGCAACCGTGAGCGTGTCCCGCTGTCGGCTCATGGAGAAGGACGGTCGCCGCACGATGCTCATCACCGACGTCCGCAGCGTGCGCCAGGCCGTTGAACTCCTGCAAAACATCCAGCGAGTGAGGGCATGAAGAATCTTCGTTTTTGCACGGCAAACGAAATTAATCCGATTACTTCTTTCTAAATTCTTAATTTATGCGTATCTTTGCCACGTGTAACCATAAATCAGAAGAGTTATGTGTATACTTGAAAGTTCCCCCCGTACGATTACCGTTCGCCTGAGCCACAGGCGGTGGGGGCGGATGCTGGAACTGGAGCAGGCCTACAAACTGGCTCGCACCATCAAACGCAGTATGAAACAGGTGGAGACCGCGCCCAGCATGAGTGCGGAGGAAGCCGTGGCTACCCTGCGTGCACTATGAGGGTAAGAATCTCTGAGGACTTCAAGGCGGCGTATAAGCGACTGAAGCGTCGCCACAGGTCACTTGAGGCCGATTTTGAGCGCCTGCTTTCCTCTTTGCTCGTAAATCCCGAGCAGGGGGTGGAACTCTTTAACGGCACTCGCAAGATACGGCTTGCCATCACATCGAAGGGACGTGGTAAGAGTGGCGGTGCACGTGTCATTATCCGTGTCCGTATCGTGGACGACGAGTTGCAGTTAATCTACATCTATGACAAGAGCGACTATGCGAACATCTCGGACGACTTCCTTAGGGATATCCTTGCGCGCATGGAAGAATAGTAATAACACTCCGCCGCCATGATACCGCAATGCATATATAATAAGGTATAGACAATAACCAATAGACAATAACTGAAAGAATACGAAAAGGAAACTGATGACTTTGCTCGTGGCCTTGGTGGGGCTGACGGCAAGTGCACAGACATACGCAGGGGCGACATGAACGGCGACGGGGAGATATCGATTGCCGACGTGACAGTGCTGGTGGACCTGGTGCTGGGGAAGCATACCTACGTCGACCTCGGTCTGCCCTCAGGGACGTTGTGGGCGACGACGAACATCGGCGCGAACTTCCCCGAGGAATACGGCGGCTACTTTGCATGGGGCGAGACGGAGCCGAAGAGTACCTACAATTGGAGCACCTATAAGTGGGGAGAGTATCCGTTTTCTAAGTACAATGATAGTGACGGCCTTCAGTGTTTGGAGCCAGAGGACGATGCGGCCAGAGTGCTGTGGGGCAGTGAGTGGCATATACCGGCACAAGAACAGTCGGCGGAACTATATGATGAGTGCGACTGGACTTGGGTCGTGTTCAACGGAGTGTCGGGCCGCAAGGTCACGAGCAGGATGAACGGTAATTACATCTTCCTTCCGGCTGCGGGATGCTATGATGGCTCATCCCTCTTGCGAGAAGGCCAAACGGGTTACTTTTGGACGAGTACGATACACACGGATAACTATAAATGGGCATGGGACAGGAAGTTTACATCTGGCAGTGTAGGCGTGAGCGACGATGCTTCTCGCTTTTTCGGCTGCTCCGTCCGCCCCGTGCGCAATCAGTAAACGGCATTTACCATTTAGTCATTTACCATTTAGCATTTACGGGCTTTCGACGGCCCCGGCGGCAACGGCGAGGGCATCACGGAGTGATACAAACCAGATTCTCCCCCTAAGGTAGGGGGAGTACCCCGAAGGGGGGAGGGAGTATGCCGGCATCGGCCTCTGCTTCCTCACCCTGTTCATGCGCCCCCGCCCTGAGGGCCTCCTGCGGGCACTGATTGCCAAAGGGCAATCATCTAAAGACCCTCTTCGCCTCTATCTTATAGGGGGATTTTTTTTGTGGACTATACGGAGTACGCACGGTGGACTATACGGAGTACGCACGGTGGACTATACGGAGTACGCACGGTGGACTATACGGAGTACACACGGTGGACTATACGGAGTACGCATGGTGGACTATACGGAGTATGCACGGTGGACTATATGGAGTACA
>FLNZ01005219.1_pt1 | contig 68992 bp, 49 predicted proteins | sample 1140391 | NCBI WGS metagenome assembly FLNZ01 (sample SAMEA3878171, study PRJEB12797) | bioreactor metagenome | biome: Moose rumen | place: Sweden | collected 2011-10 | reverse complement strand
TTTATTTTGCGTTTCATGTAAAACTTCCTAATTTTACGTTGAAAATTATATAACAATTTTTTTATGAAGAAAAGAAGAACCAGTTAATATTCATCCATAGTAAGATAGGTTGCATAATGAGTAAAATGAATAAAAGTAAAATGAATAAATTTTATTTTATAATAATTATATTTCTGACAACGTTCTATGTTGGTTGCAAAGAAGACGAAGATGTTAGAATAGAACCACCAGGTCCTGTCATTCCAGGTGCTGAACGCAATTTTCTTCATGTGTCAAACAATGGAGGAAGTGATACAATACGTATGCTTTTGTGGTCTAAGTGTGACTCTATTTATGATGTGAGAGCGTGGAATTCTGATCTTTTTTTGACGATTTTAAATCCAATAAAACTGAGTTCATAGAGTCTATATTAGGTCCCGCTCAAAGTGATTTCGTCCAAGTGGGTGACACAGCGCGAGGAGAGTGGTTTTCGATAGTACTGGCAACAGACAGGAGACAATTTGCAGTTAGAACAGAGCCGAATTGTACAAACAAAATACGCTTGTTGATGTTCAAAGTCAATCAATATAACCAAATTTATATTGAGCAAGAGGCAGATTCTATTTTTTAACTGACATTCATCCATAAACTTTTATTGATTATGAATAAAATAATTCCAATATTCCTATTTGCGATTACGTTGTTCTTTGTAGGATGTAACAAAGAGCCCTGCAAGATGCAAGTCTTGCGGGGCTCCACTTTTTTGCTGCCTTGTGCTGCGGTGACAGAGGTTTTGTTATTTCACAAAACTTCTGTCAGCAGTCAGGGCGTTGCTTATTTTACCATCACCTTGCGTACCTTGCCGTCGCTGGTGCGTACGATGTTGATGCCGCGCTGCAGCGAAGTCTGGCGACGGCCGTTGAGGTCGTAGATAGCGGCAGGTGTCATACGCTGCTGAACAGGAGCAGCCAGTATGCCGGTAGCATATTCGTTGTTCAACTGTTCCAGCAGTGCGAGCGAGGTCTCGCCCTGGTTGGCAATGTAGATGTCGAAGAGTTTTGCACCAGCCTTGCTGGCAGAAGGTACAAGTTGGGTGACGCGTACGAACACCTCGTCGGTACCGTTGTAACTCAGAGTATACTTGCTCCAGTTGCGCAGCAAGCCAGTCTTTTCGATTTCGCCTATAGTGTTCCAATTTACACCGTCAGTAGAAACCTGTGCTACCAGAGGTCCGCCCTGCATGTTGGTCAGTACTACTACGTCGAGTGGTGCCTGATATTTCTTCAGCGTCTCAATAGAGCCGTTGGCAGGCTCATTCTGTATGAAATCGTAGAACTGGATGGCGTTCTTGGTGACAGGGAACAGTTTGTCGACATCGGTAGAGTACAATGGGTTGTAGTTGTTTGCATCGCCGAAGTTGGTGGTCTGTGGGGTCAGGTTCTGCCAGATAAGGCTTGTGCCGCGGCTCTTCAGCATCCACTCAGGGTTATCGCCTGGTTCGTTCACCACTTCATAGTCGCGCAAATCTTCATCGGTGTAGATGATAGTCTCGTCTCCTGTTTCGGGGTCGGTGCCTGGAGTGCCTTCGCCATCGTACATTGATAAAGCGTTTACGCCCCATGAGAACACGCCCCTACCATTGTCAACAGACTTTCCTGCAGGATTGTTGTCGGCTGTCCACTGAGTGGCTTGGAAGTGGGCTGCCACGTCGATTACCACGCGAGGATTCTTCACCAGCACGCGCTTGGAGGCCACTTCCGACCATACCTGTCCGCCAGCAACTGCGAATGCATTAACGTATTGTGGCATGGTGATGGTAACCGGGCCGGTGTACTTTGTCGACTTCAGAGTGTCGTTAGTTGCTTCCTCGGCAAAGTTATAGAAGATGTCAACATCCTCTGTGGCGCATGTCAGAGTGATGGTGGTGCTGCCATCGGCTTCAACGGCGGCGATGGCAGGAGTAGCGGGCTGCTCATAGATGTTGATGTCCAACTTCTCCACCTCGCTGACGGTGTATCCCTCGGCTATGGCAACAGCCTTGACGGTGCATGCTTCTGTAATGTTGAACGTACCGGTATACTCTGTGCCCGTCTCAACAGTAGGCTCGCTGCCATTGGTTGTGTAGTAGAACTTAACCTTTGGCTGCTGGCGCGATGCGGTAATCGTCACGTTGGTATTCCTGTTCTTATACTCCTGAGAGATTACCGGTTTTGCTGTAGCGGTGATAACACTCTTCGACTCCTGCAGCAGTGTGACAGCGTTGTTGATTACGGTGAAAGCCTCCTCTGTCGGGTCTTCACCAGGTACGAAGACATATCCGTTGTGTGATATGTTGTGAGTGTGGATCACGGTGTTCTCACCTGGCTCGCCATCGACATAGTCTACGGCAACAATGTCGTCACCCTGGAAGTATTCGCCCAGTTTTACGGCCTTCATAGACAGAGCGTCAAAGTCGGCAATCATCGGGAAGGCATTAGGCTCGTCATCTATAAATTGCACTCCGGCGAGCAGGTTGTTCTTCTTGTTCTTTGCATAGGCATATACGTCTACGTCGACAGCCTCACCATAAGCCCATACAGGATAGAGGTTGGCGTTGAGGTTGAGCGTTGGTGTCCACGGCAGAGCCTCTTTCGCCACCTGTACGGCAGCGTTGTCAGAAGGCACGCTGGTAGCGATCACCGTCACGTCGTACTCCTGCAGTTTTTCGCTGGTCACCGTGGTTGTCGTCACGTCGATAGGAGTCACCTCTGTAGCCTCGCGAGCCTGCAGTGTAGCAAGCGTAGCATCGGCTGTGCCGTTGTATAGATAGGCCACCTTGGCTGTCTTTGCCGCGTCGCCCTCGTCAATCATAAACAGTGTGAAGTCGACACCGCCTTTAATCATAGTAAACTGAACTGGCACGGAGTCAGAACTTTCAGACTCTATCTTCCACTTCAGCGTCACCTCGCCAAGGGATGCTTTGATCAGACAGTCCTCTGGACCTTCTATCAGTTTCATGTAATCATAACTTCCCTTAATACCACGGTCCTCGGCTGAAGAGTTAGCGGAGCGTCCGACGATGGTGATGGTCTGTCCGTTAGCCAACTTCGGGAAGTTGATTTGCATCTGGTCGCGGTTGATACGGAACTTTTTCGGGAAAATAATAACGTTGTTGATGCTTTTCAGACCTGCCGTGCCGAGACTGAGTCCGATGAGTTCCTTGATGTATTCACCATTGGCTTTAAATTCGCCCGACATTTTTGTAGCCTCATTAGCCTGCTTGAACGAACCGTCATTGTTGGTCTGGACAGCCCATTGTGGATCGGCCGTCAGATTCTCAATCGTCTGGTCGCTAAAGCCCTTGGTGAAGTCCCAAGTCTTCTTGCCCTGGGCGTTGGCACTTGTGGCAAAGGCCAGAAGAGCCAGCATGAGTAGGGTAAATGTTTTCTTCATACTCTTCATTGTTAGTTGGTTAGTAAATGTATTGGATGTTTGGTTGCAAAAATAGCATAAAATACTGAAATAGTGTATTTTCCGTAAAAAAAAACGCCTTTTTATTGGAAAAAATCCACTTTCTCACCAAAAAAACGGCAATATGCCCCTTTATTTATTAAATTAGGTGTATCTTTGCCGCAGACTATACTATTTCAATACTAACCACAATTATGAGACACTTCAGACAATATGCCATGTCATTGCTGGCAATCACAATGAGTGCCACGGCACAGGTGACGCCTGTCAGCCAGATGGAGAAACTTGATCGTGGAGCCGTCGCAACCAGCAATGGCTCGTACAACTTTGTCAGTTGGCGACTGCTCGGCACCGACGATGCTGCAGCAACTACCTTCGACCTGCTGTGCAATGGTGAGGTGAAGGCAGAGAATCTGAAAAAGACCAACTATCGCCACTCTCTTGGCAAGTCTACTGACGAATACGAACTTCGCGTCAAGGTTAACGGCCAGGTTACGGAGACCGTCGCTTTCAAGCCATGGGACAAGGCGTATCTTACGCTGACTCTCGACCGTCCTGCTACAGGCAAGTACGGAGGAACATACACACCAAACGATATCAGCGTGGGCGATGTCGACGGCGATGGGCAGTATGAACTCATATTGAAGTGGAATCCATCTAACAGTCACGACAACTCAGAGGATGGCACTACCGACAATGTTATTATCGATGCCTATCGTCTGAATGGCGATAAACTGTGGCGCATAGATTTGGGTGAGAACATCCGCGCCGGTGCTCACTACACCCAGTTCCTTGTCTACGACTTCGATGGAGACGGCCGCGCCGAGGTGGTTTGTAAGACGGCGCCAGGCTCTAAGGACAGCAAAGGCAACTACGTCAACCAGGCAGCCACCGATGCTACAATCAAAGGACACAGCAACACTAATGTTTATCGCGTCAATGGCGACTCGCATCCAGGCCATATACTCAGTGGCCCGGAATATCTCACCGTGTTCAACGGTCTCACGGGCGAGGCCATCCACACCACGTGGTATCTTCCCGGTCGTGCCGGCACTGGCAGCAGTGTCAGCACAGAGCGTGGCGATGAACTTGGCAAGGTGAGCGCCTACCCCAGCAGTAGTTTCTGGGGCGACGGCTACGGCGGACGTTCGGAGCGCTATCTTGCCGCTGTTGCCTATATCAACGGAGCCGACAAGCCAGCCTGCGGCATCTTCAGCCGTGGCTACTATACTCGCGCCTACATTTGGGCTGTCAGTTTCGACGGCCAGCGCCTGCATACAGAGTGGCTACATGCCTCGCCAGACGCAAGGCAGTGGCTTGTCTTTGCCTCAAAGTGGAGCGACGGACAGGCAGGTCTTCAATATACTGTTGACGGTGACGTGCTGAAGCGCATACCAATCAAGACCGCTGCTGCCAATACAGGCGGCGTGGTCTCTACCGACAGCAATGGCGGTATTGCAGGAAGCAACACCATGTATGGCAATGGCAACCACAACCTCTCCATAGCCGATGTCGACGGAGACGGATGCGATGAAATCATTTGGGGCGCAGCAGCCCTTGACAACGACGGCACCCTGCTCTATGCCACAGGCTACGGACACGGCGATGCCATCCATGTGGGCAAGATGATTCCTGATTCGGCCGACCTCTATGTCTTTGACATCCATGAGGAGAAACTCAGCACCAAGCACGGCTCTTGGGATTTGCACAATGCCCGTACCGGATATGTTGTATGGCATGGCAGCCTTGCCAACACGGACAACGGCCGTGGAGTGGCTGCCGACCTCACTGGCAAGGATGGCTACGAGTTCTGGTCGAGCGACGAGCGCACCCCGCGCTCGGCTCTGACAGGCAAGTCCACCAGCATCAAGAACTGCTCGGTCAATTTCCGCATCTACTGGGACGGTAGCGCGCAAGACCAACTGTTCGACGGCAACAATCCCGGCGACACAGAATATGCATCGCCATATATTCAGAAGTGGGGAGGCTCAAGTTTCTCCAATGTCGTTGACAATTTCAACACTGAGGCATATAATTACGGCCAGAGTTGCAACACAACGAAATCCACACCGTGCCTGCAGGCCGATATCCTTGGCGACTGGCGCGAGGAACTCATACTCTGGAATCTCAATAATCCTGCCGAGATAAACATCTACACCACCAACATAGCCACCAACTACGCCGTGCCTACACTGATGCACGACCACGTCTACCGCATGGGCATTGCCTGGCAGCAGACAGCCTACAACCAGCCCCCTCACCTTGGCTACTATCTGCCAGACTTTATAGAGGGTAAACTGACAGGCATCAACCAGGTCTACAGCACTGGTCAGAGTGGCGCCGAGATGATCTACGACCTTCAGGGCCGCCGTCTCAACGACCTTCAGCGCGGCGTGAATATCGTGCGCACCGATGCAGGTGTCAGGAAAGTGATAAGGAAATAACTTAAGTAACAGGCGAAATACTACTATGAAGAAACTTAATCTATTACTGCTGATGCTCATCGTATGCATGGGCATAAGTGCTCAGCAATTGGCATTCCCCGAAGCCCAGGGCTGGGGACGCTTTGCCACTGGTGGTCGTACTGGTTCTGTATACCATGTTACAAATCTTAACGACTCCGGCACCGGCTCGCTGCGCGATGCCATCAGTCAGCCCAACCGCATCATCGTCTTCGACGTCGCCGGCGTCATACGCATCAACTCGCGCCTGGTATTCAAGAGCAACCAGACCATCGCCGGACAGACGGCACCCGGTGAGGGCATCACTGTCTATGGCGACGGTATGTCGTGCTCTGGAGCCACCAATGTCATTATGCGCTACATGCGCTTCCGCATGGGTACCGTAGGTACGAAGGATGCCGACTGCGCCGGACTGGCCAATGGCGGCAACATGATATTCGACCACTGCTCGTTTGCATGGGGACAGGACGAGAACTTCTCCATCAACTGGGACAACAAAGGCACCGAACCCCACGACATCACCATCCAGAACAGCATCGTGGGCCAGGGACTGATGGTACACTCGGCAGGCGGACTCATCCAGGCCGACAACATCACCATGTACCGTGTGCTGCTCTGCGACAACAAGACGCGCAACTTCAAGGTGAAGGGCAAGCACCAGTACTGCAACAACATCGTATACAACTGGAGCACCTACGCCTACGAGATGGGCGGCGACTCCAGCGGGGAGTCGTATGCCAACGCCGTGGGCAACCTCTTCATCAACGGCAACTCTACCAGCACGTCGTCCAACGGATTCTCAGGCGGCAACAGCGGCTTCCACTTCTACGGCGACGACAACTGGCAGGACCGCAACAAGGACGGCATTTTCAATCCCGATCTCTTTACGGGTGACGGCGGCGGCGACCGCCAGACCACACCCTACGACTATCCCGAACTGGAACTCTGGGGCGGCAACACCCTCGTGAACAACCTGCTGCCAGAGGTTGGCGCTTCCCTGCCATACCGCGACCTGACTGATGCCTATATGGTGAACGAGGTGCTGTCGTTCGGCAAGAAGGGTAACCTGATTACCAGTGAGAAGGACCTGCCATACGGTACCCCCGATACATGGAAGATATTCAAGGGCACCAAGCCTCAGGACACCGACGGCGACGGCATGCCCGACGAGTGGGAGGTAGACAATGCCACCGACCCTGCCGTCGACGATGCCATGGTGCTGCGCGACAACGGCTATACCAATATCGAGAACTATATCAACAGCATTACCCGCGACGACCGCCAGTTCTATCTGCGTGCGCCGATGCTGCTCACGCTGGCCTCGTCGACAACGAACAGCCTCACGCTCGAATGGTCGGACTTCACCGACAACGAGGATGGCTTCATCGTGGAGATGAAGAAAGGCTCAGACTTCGTGGAGATAGGACGCACCGCTGCCAACGTCAGCACGTTTACCTATGCCGACGAGGCATTGACCCCAGCCACCTCCTACGTGGTTCGCGTCTGTGCCTATCAGGGCGAGCAGAAGTCGGACTACACCGAAGAGCTGACTGCCAAGACGCGTCCGGAACAGGTGGACATCATCGATGCTGAGACCTTCACCGGCACTGGAGCCGGCGAGTGGCTCATCAATCCGACGACAGACGAGACCATCACGCTCAGTGAGGCCAAGGAATACACCGCCGTCGTGGTGCGCTCGGATGCCAACGTGACACTGAACGGCACGGGCTACATCAGCGGCACGGCATCGATGAACAAGACAGGCAAGGGCATGCTCACCGTAGCCTCCGACCAGCAGTACACGGGAGCCACCGTGCTGCACAATGGTGTCTACGAGTTCTCTACCCTGAAGAACGGCGACGTGGCCAGCGGACTGGGCAAGAGCCAGGAGTTTGCACAGAACTGGATAATGGACGGCGGCACATATAAATATACGGGAGCAACCACGGCTACCAACCGCTCGGCCCGGCTCTACAACGACACCGAACTGAACATCGCCAACAGCGGTGCAGTGGTCACCATGAACGGTGCCTTCGAAGGACAGGGCAACCTGACCGTCGGTGGCGAAGGACAGTTGCTGGTCAACAATGCCGGCTTCTTCAACTTCGACGGCAACCTGGTGCTTTCAGGCGGCGAAGTGAAACTCGCATCGAAGACCATCTCCGACAAGGGCATCGGCACAGTCTCAAAGCTTGTGCTGCAAGGCGGCAAGTTTACCACCGTGGGCAAGAATGAGGCTGAGACAACCTATAACTTCCCCATTGAAGTTATGCCCGGTACCACATCGACGGTACACTTCGACCTGTGGGCCAGCAACAAGTGCAAGGTCTCTGGAAGCGGTACGCTGATTTGGGATGTTCACTACGTGGCAGAGTATTTGGAAGGCAACTGGGACGGTTTTACAGGAACACTGATTGTCAACGGTACAGGAAAGGCCGAGAATAGTCACCTCACGATGAGCAAGAACGATGATGGCGACTACGGCATCCGGAATGCCCGCCTTTATCTAAAAGGTACAGCCTCTGTGTCGGGCGGCAAGAACCAGACGAACCGCTACATTGGCGGTCTGTCAGGAGATGCCGGAACCTATTTGGCCGGTTTTGATATCAAGAACAAGAACGGCAAAGGTACATGGTACATTGGCGGTGCCAATACCAATGAGGAGTTTAACGGCATCATCAACAATAAGTCCCAACGCGGTCAGGAAGGAAGCACCAGTATCGTCAAAGAGGGAACGGGATATTGGCGCTTGACGGGCAATAATGTCTATGCGGGCACCACCAAGGTCAACGCCGGAACGCTCATCGTCAACGGCAAGCACTCGGGCACTGGTGCCGTCACCGTGGCTGCCGGTGCCACGTTGGCCGGTAAGGGCACGCTGGCTGGCAAGGTGACACTGAACGGCACGCTGCAGGTTGGCGACACGCTGGCTACCGATAAGGGTCTCACCTTCAGTGGCGGACTGACGCTGGGCAGTGCAGCCGTGCTGAGTCTCAACGAGGCCGCACAGGAGGCTACATACTATAACGGCGACGAGATACAGGCGTTCACAGGCACGGCAACAGGTACTTTCGCTGAAATCATACCTGCCATTCCCGGTGAGGGTCAGACTTGGGACACCACAGAACTATACACCAAGGGCATCCTGAAGGTAGTTGGCGGCGACGAGAAGCCCGACGAGCCTGATCCTCAGCCCGAACCTCAGCCCGAGAGCGAGACCAGACGGGTGTGCATAGCCTGGGGCAACTGCACGCACACTGGTGGCGACAGCTCATGCACCGAACTGGTAGGCAACGAGGCATCACCGTCGAACAACGTCGGCTTCAGCATGAAGTATGGACCCAACGTTGATGCCAACAAGTACTTCAGCAAGGGCGAAAAGATGACATACGATTTCGACGGCACACAGCGCACAGGCATTAAGCTCTCTAACGGTGCTCAGACGATCATCTATATGCCCGACACCTGCAAGGTAACAAAGATTATCTTCTGGAGCGTGGTGGCCAACAACACCAGCAGTCGCACCAGTTACTGGAAAGAGGTTGCAGGCAAGTCGTATACCGAGGCCGACGGCCAGATATTAGACCTTAACGCTACTAAGTCCGCCCCCAACAAGGCAGAGTTTGTGCTTGACAATGTGCAGAACGAAATCACCTTCGCCAACACTGGCGAGCAGCAGAGCATTATCATTGTGCTGGAGTATCATACCGGCGGCGGTGGGACTGCCATAGAGCGTACGCCTGTTGCTACAGGTCGCCCTGTCAGCGTGGAATATTTCACGCTGGGCGGCGAGCGCGTGGCAACGCCAGGCAAGGGTCTCTACATCATGCGCGCCACGACCGAAAGCGGACTGGTGATAACGACAAAGGTTGCAAAATGACAATAGACGAAATACAAGACGAAATTGTTGAGGAGTTTAGCGGTCTTGACGACTGGATGGACCGCTATCAACTCCTCATCGACTTGGGTAATGAGCAGGAACCGCTTGCTGAGCAGTACAAGACTGAGCAGAACCTGATAGACGGCTGCCAGAGCCGCGTATGGCTGCAGGCAGACTATGTCGACGGCTTGCTCCATTTCACTGCTGAGAGCGATGCACTGATTGTAAAAGGTATCGTAGCACTGCTGATACGTGTGCTGTCAGGCCACACTCCTCAGGAGATACTCTCTGCCGATCTCTATTTCATCGACCGCATAGGACTGAAGGAGCATCTTTCGCCAACGCGTTCCAACGGACTGCTGGCCATGGTTAAACAGATGCGCATGTACGCTCTCGCTTTTCAGGTGAAAGGCTGATAGAACAATATAGAAAAGGAGAAACGGATTTCATTGCAGTGAAATCCGTTTCTTCTTTATGTATTGCTTAGAAACTTCTGAGCCACTCACGCAGTTCCTGCATCATTTCGTAGTGTGAGGGGAATGACTGCAGTATGCCGAAGCCGTGGCCTCCCACGGGATAAATGTGCAGAGATGTCGGCACCTTGTGGCGGTGCAGTTCCTCGTAGTAGCCGATGGCATTGATAGGCGATACGGCTTTGTCGTCGCTTGCCAGGGCGATAAAGGCGCGCGGCGTGCTGTGGCTCACGTGCTGTTCGTTGCTGTATGCATTGACCAGTTTGCGCTTCGGACTCTTGCCGAGAATCCCATTATCCCCATCTTCGTGCCGTCATTCAGGGCATAGTTGCCACACTTGTTGATGTTACCATCCACCACTCACCACGCCATTGGTAAAGGCACAGCACTCTGGATGTACGCTCGCGTTGCCACAATCCGCACATCCCTCTTCGCAGTAATGACTCTCACCGAGAATCATCACCCGCTTGCCAAATATGCAGCCCGTTGAGTAGGCTGAACCTACGAAAGGCTTGAAAAAGATGCTGCTCATATCTTACCTTGATGTTTTCTGTTTAACTCATTTGAATCCGTCCGTCTTATCAGAAGTTATACTCGGTTTCATTAGTCTGAAGACTATCAGCTTTTATAAACATCACGAAATAGACTGGCATATATGTAACCTTACCTTCTTGATAGAACTCTCGCTCATTGGAAATGACAGTAGCTTCAACGACATTGTACTCAGGATTCTTCAGAAGATTGTTGAGCGCACTATGTTCGGTGTAGTCCTTGCCCGACTTGACTTCTATCGGGTGGGCACTCATTGCCAGGTGATTGTCAACCAGATAGTCCACCTCGCCCTGCTTGCGGTTGTCGTAATAGTATAGCTTGTGTCCATGTGCGCGAAGCTCCTGAGCCACCACATTCTCATAGACAGAACCAAGATTGATGCTGCGGATATCATCGAGAACAGGACGGATGTTGTTGCGATAGAGTATGCCAGTAAGTAGGCCCACATCGTTCAGATAGAGTTTCAAAAGATTCTTTTGGAGTGATTCGCTCAGCGGGAAATGAGGGTTGGTGATGGCATTGACAGCCAAGGAAATACCTGATGAAATAAGGTACTCGAACTCTTCCTTATACTGGTCGAATCGGTCGCCCTTCTTTCCACGGATGTTTTGAGCCACCACACGCTTCTTCTTATTCTCCATCTGCGAGGGAATCATCTCGTAGATACGGCGTATAAGCAACTTTTTGTTGTGCTCCTTTTCGTACTTGGAAGCATCGCTGGCATAAAGGCTACGGATGCCATCCTGCACCTCGCGCACCTTCACAATGTTATGCGTTTCGAGGTAGGTGTTGACTGCATCAGGCAGACCGCCCACCAGCAGATAGCGACGGAACAGGTCGAGTACATGGTTATGGTGCTCTTCTGAAAGGCTCTGGTGGTTTTCGTAGGACTTGCGCAGCATGTCAATGGCTTCATTGCCGAAGCCGTTGGCAATCAGGAACTCCTCAAAGTCGAGTTGGAACATATCCTTGATGGTGATGCTGCCTACGGGGATGGAGGTAGTGTCTTGCAGAGTGATGCCCAACAGACTGCCACTGGCAATATAGCGGTAGCGGTTATCCTCACGCAAGAACTTCAGCATGGTGAGGTACTGCGGATAGTGCTGTATCTCGTCAAGGAACACCAGTGTGTCATCGCGGTTGTTGAGCTTGTCGCCAGCCACCATGCTGAGCGTCAGATAGAAGTCTTCCTTCTTATGGATGTTCTTGAAGAGCTGCTCCCCCTCGTCATCCTCCACGAAGTTGATTTCCACGTAGTTCGGATACAAACGTGTACCCACCTCACGAATACTAAACGACTTACCTATCTGGCGGGCTCCCTCCAGTATCAGAATCTTGTTATTATCGGACTTCAGATAGTCCTCGATGTAGGATGTAATCTTCCTGTAGAGCATGGTTTTTTACACTTTTCAATAACTTTTGGCAGTCAAAAACTACACTTTTCAATAAAATATCATGCTGCAAAATAACACTTTTCAACCGAAATGACCAAGCAAATCGGCAAAAAAGCAAAGAGAGCCTACAAGTTTTACGCCAGTTCGGGATAAGATTAGAACAATGAGAGTTGTTTAGTGTCCTCAATACGATACCCCTGAATAGCCTCAGGTTTGTTGTCGAAGAAGCAATATGCTCCAAGTGCAGCGATGAGGTTCATCAAGAAATTGTTGACCGACCTGTGTCTTGAGTGCACAACAAACGTGCCAAAATGGAACATAATCAGAATCGTCATAATCTCACTGTCGGAAAGAGAGGCTTTGCGGTAGCGGCGAACTTTGCCGTCCCAACTTTTTACGAGACTTTCTTATCCCGAACTGAGGTATTGCTTAGAAACTTCTGAGCCACTCACGCAGTTCCTGCATCATTTCGTAGTGTGAGGGGAATGACTGCAGTATGCCGAAGCCGTGGCCTCCCACGGGATAAATGTGCAGAGATGTCGGCACCTTGTGGCGGTGCAGTTCCTCGTAGTAGCCGATGGCATTGATAGGCGATACGGCTTTGTCGTCGCTTGCCAGGGCGATAAAGGCGCGCGGCGTGCTGTGGCTCACGTGCTGTTCGTTGCTGTATGCATTGACCAGTTTGCGCTTCGGACTCTTGCCGAGAAGATTTTTGCGCGATCCCTGGTGAGTGGTGCCAGCCTCCATGGTTATCACAGGATAGAAAAGTATCTGGAAGTTTGGTGCCGCATCACCCTTTGAGTGAGTGGCAACGGTGGAGGCCAGGTGTCCGCCGGCCGAGAATCCCATTATCCCCACCTGCTCAGTGTCTATATGCCATTGTGCTGCCATCCTGCGCATCAGGCGCATTGCCTGCTCAGCATCTTCCAGCGGCACTCCGCTGTTCCCGTGAGGCATGCGATATTTCAGCACTGCCACGGCAATGCCCATGCTGTTGAACAGAGGAGCCCATAGCGTCCCCTCCTTCTCAAAGGCCAGGTGGTCGTATCCGCCACCGGGGCATATCACGATGGCACGGCCCGTGGCCCGCTTCTCGTCGGGCAGGAACACCGTCACTTTTGCCATGTCGGTGGGGTCGCCGCTGTCGGTGTTGGGCCCTTCGGGCCATAGGTTTATCTCTGTGCCACGTTGAGCGTTAGCCACAACTGTTGTAAATATCATAAGCGCTGTGATAATTTTTCTCATAACAGTTTTTATTTCCGTGAAATGTGTTGCAAATTTACTACTAAGCGTGCGCAAAACAAAAGAAAAGGCCTTTTTATTTCCTGTTTAGGCCGATTTTCCGTGGATTATTATTATCTTTGTACCCATAGAAGCAAAAGGACTGCCTGATGCAAGAACAAAAAAGTTCGGATCTTATTGTAACATTTTTTTTTCTGAAACGTCAACATAGATAGAGAGGGATGAAAAGCATTACCTTCCAACACGACATTCTGCCGCTCAAGAATGAGTTGTACAGGTTGGCGCTCCGCATTACCCTCAACCCTGCGGACGCCGAAGATGTGGTGCAAGAGACGATGCTTAAGGTGTGGAACCGACGCGCCGACTGGTCTTCAATAGACTCCATCGAAGCCTTCTGCCTCACCGTCTGTCGCAACCTCTCGCTCGACAAACTCCGTCTGATGGACAACAAGGCGCAGGCGCTTGACGACAGCCACGACCCCACCGACAGCAGTTATGCCTCGAACCCCGAAGAGCAGGCAGTGCAGCGCGACCGAATAGCCCTGGTGAGACGGCTCATAGGACAACTGCCGGAGAAGCAGCGCAGCGTGATGCAACTTCGCGACGTGGAAGGAAAGAGTTACAAGGACATAGCGGCAGTGATGAACATCAGCGAGGAACAGGTCAAGGTGAATATCTTCCGTGCTCGCCAGTGGATAAAAAAGGAATTTCACAAACACGAACAATATGGACTATAAGTACATCGAGCAACTGCTGGAGCGCTACTGGGCAGCAGAGACTACTCTTCAGGAGGAGTCTATCCTGCGTGCTTTCTTCAGCCAGCCCGATATCCCTGCAGAGTTCGAGGCCGAGGCTGCCATCTTTATGATGCAGTCGGGCGAGGCATCGTCGGAGCCGTTGGGCGACGACTTCGATGCCCGCATCCTTCAGGCCATAGCCGCTATCGAAGACTCGCAGGCCGTTCCTGTTGTCAAGGCTCGCGAGATACGCTTCACGCAGCGCCTGCGGCCGCTGTTCAAGGCGGCAGCCGTGGTAGCCATAGTGCTCACGCTGGGCAATGCCATAGGCCACTCGTGGGATGCCGCATGGGACGAGCCCAATACCGAGGTTGCCGAGGTGCAGGGCTTTACCGTCGACAGTGCCGACGTGGTCAACCAGCAGGCAGAGAACATTGGCGAGACGGCCATCGACTCCGCCGTGGTGAACATCAAGTGGTAGTAACTGACAAGAACTTTTTCTATACTTTACCTAATATACAATCTGTTTAGTTAAAACACCGCGAGGCTGTGAAGTCTCAAGTGATCGGCCAAAAAGGTCAGTGAGTGGCTAAGGTCGAGTTTTTCTCTCAAATTTTTCATAACATACTAACGTAGTGCGGGCTGTACATCGGATGCGATGGGCAGCCCGTTTCTCTTGAACACCATCATGCCCACATGGCACCATGGGCAGTCGCAACAGCACGCTACAGAAAAATTTTTCGCTCAATTTCTTGATAACATTCGTCACTCTTCTTTTTTATCTGTACTTTTGCAGGCTGAAAAGAATTATTGGAAATGGCATTAAAATGTGGTATTGTGGGACTTCCCAACGTTGGCAAGTCTACATTGTTCAACTGTCTGTCGAGTGCTAAGGCACAGGCAGCCAACTTCCCCTTCTGTACGATAGAGCCCAATGTGGGCGTGATAACGGTGCCCGACGAGCGTCTCACCCGTCTGGCAGAACTGGTGCATCCAGGCCGCATAGTTCCTGCAACATGCGAGATAGTTGACATAGCAGGCCTTGTGAAGGGAGCATCGAAGGGCGAAGGCCTTGGCAACAAGTTTCTTGGCAATATCCGCGAGACCGACGCCATAATCCATGTGCTGCGCTGCTTCGAAGACGACAACATCACGCATGTCGACGGCAGCATCGACCCTATTCGCGACAAGGAAATCATCGACACCGAACTGCAGTTGAAAGATCTGGAGACTATCGACAGCCGTCTGGCCAAGACAGAAAAGGCTGCTGCAGCAGGCAACAAGGATGCAAAACTTGAGGTTGGTGTGTTGCATGCATATAAAGACGCTCTTGTGCAGGGCAAGAATGCCCGTGTGGTGGAGTTTGACTCTAAGGACGAGCAGGACTGCGCCCGCAATCTCTTCCTGCTTACCGCCAAGCCCGTGCTCTACGTCTGCAACGTTGGCGAGGCCGATGCCAAGGGCGGCAACGACTTCACCAGTAAAGTTGAGGCACTTGCCAGGGAGGAAGGTGCCGAGGCAATGATTATCGCCGCCAAGACGGAGGAGGACATTGCCGAGTTGGAGTCGTATGAAGACAAGCAACTCTTCCTTGAGGAACTGGGTCTGGAAGAGAGCGGTGTCAACCGTCTTATCAAGAAAGCCTATGCCCTGCTCAACCTCGAGACATTCATCACCGCCGGAGAGATGGAGGTAAAGGCATGGACTTACAAGCGTGGCTGGAAGGCTCCGCAGTGTGCCGGCGTCATCCATACCGATTTCGAGAAAGGCTTCATCCGCGCCGAAGTCATCAAGTACGACGACTACATCCAGTACGGCTCTGAGGCCGCCGTTCGCGAAGCCGGCAAAATGGGCATCGAAGGCAAAGACTATGTCGTCCAGGATGGCGACATCATGCATTTTAGGTTCAACGTTTAGTTCATAGTTCATAATTCATAGTTCATAGTTGGGTTGCGCATGAAAGAGAGTGTCATTAAAGATAAGAGTAAAGATTTTGCATTACGAATTATCAAAATGTATCAATATCTCACTTCGCAGGCAAATAATAAAGAATATGTACTTTCCAAACAGGTACTAAGAAGCGGGACAAGCATTGGAGCTAACGTTAAGGAAGCCTTACGCGGACAAAGCCGACCTGACTTCAGAGCTAAAATGAATATTGCGCTAAAGGAGGCCAGCGAAACAGAATACTGGCTTGAATTATTATATGAATCCGGATATATTGACGAATCCTCTTATACTTCTATCATTAATGATAATCGAGAATTAATTAAAATTTTGACAATGATAGTTAAGAATACCGTGTAATTCGGCCTATTCATAACTATGAACTATGAACTATGAACTATGAACTGTTTATAACCTGGAACCCGAGCCTGACGTTCGGCCCGTTTCGCTGGTACTCGCTGTGCTGGCTGATAGGCTTGGCGCTGGCCTATCTTGCAGTGAGGAGGCTGTATAAGGAGCAGAAGATAAGCGACGCGCTGTTCGACCCTCTCTTCATCTACTGTTTCCTGGGCATACTGATCGGTGCGCGTCTGGGCCATTGCATATTCTATCAGCCCGACTATTTCCTGACATCGTGGAAAGGTTTTGTGGAGATGCTGTTGCCCATCCATTTTCTGCAGGATGGCGGCTGGAAGTTCACGGGCTATGAGGGGCTTGCCTCGCATGGCGGTACGCTGGGCCTGATGATAGCCCTGTGGCTCTACGTAAAGAAGACACGTCTCAGCATCTGGACGGTGCTGGACAACATAGCCATAGCCACTGGTGTCACGGCCTGCTTCATACGACTGGGCAACCTGATGAATTCGGAGATAGTAGGCAAGGTGATTACCTACATTGCCGACGATGCTCCCTGGTGGTCCTTCTGGTTTGTCAGCAACGACCCTATTCCTGCTTTCCGCCATGCCGGTCAACTCTACGAGGCTATAGCCTATGCCGTGCTGTTTATACTGATGTGGTGGCTGCACAAGCGCATGTCGCAAAAGATAGGAACCGGCTGGTTCTTCGGTTTCTGTCTGACCTATATTTTCACGTTCCGCTTTTTCATAGAGTACACCAAGGAGATACAGGAGTCGTTCGAGGCATCGATGCCCTTAGACATGGGCCAACTGCTCTCGATACCCTTCGTGGTGCTTGGTTTGGCCTGTATGATAGGCGGCAAGTGGATGCAGCGGCTGTAGCGCCTGCATCCACTTGTCCATTCTACGGCGTTCTGACGTAGCGCCTATTCCTCGTACATCTTGTCTATTTCCGCCTTGTAGTTTTCGTTGAGCACACGGCGGCGTATCTTCAGCGTATTGGTCAGTTCGCCGCGCTCCATCGACAGGTGGTGGGGCAGCAGCGTGAAGCGCTTCACCTGTTCGTAGTGCGCCAGTTGCTGTTGCAGCGTGTCGATGCGCTCCTTCATCATGTTGAAGATACGCGGGTCGCTGCACAGGGTTTCGCGCGAGTCGAAGGCGATGCCGTTGGCGCGTGCATACTCTTCAAGCAGCGAGTAGACGGGGATGATTAGTGCTGAGACGAACTTGCGCTGGTCGGCGATGACGGCAATCTGGTCGATATATTTGTCGACGAGCAGTTTCGACTCTATCATCTGCGGTGCGATGTATTTTCCGTTGCTTGTCTTGAAGAGATCCTTGATGCGCTCGGTGAGGAAGAGTTCGCCGTCCTTCATGTATCCTGCGTCGCCCGTGCGGAAATAGCCGTCGTCGGTAAACGACTGCTTTGTCATGTCGTCGCGGTTGTAGTATCCACGTGTGATAGTGGGGCCTTTCAGCAGTATCTCACCTTCGTCGCTGATGCGTATGCTGATGCTGTCGATGGGATGGCCCACGCTTCCCACGGTGAAGGGCTTGCCGAGATGGTCGCAACTCACCGTGGCGAGACTCTCTGTCAGTCCGTATCCCACAATCATGTTTATGCCGATGGAATGGACGAATTCTTCGACGTGTGCCGACACCGCGGCGCCGGCAGTGGGGAAGAAGTGGGCATTCTCAAGACCGAGTTCTTTGCGTACAAGTGAGAAGATGGTGCGATTTATCATCTCATATTCCAGATGCAATGCCAGCGGCGGCTTCTTGCCCAGACTGAGATATTCTATGTTGTGCTTGCGTCCTATACTGAGTGCGTGCTGGAACACCTTGCGCTGCACGGCGCTGGAATGTTCTATCTTGTCCATCACTCCCATGTATACCTTTTCCCAGAAGCGTGGCACAGACGACATGCAAGTGGGATGGGTCTCGCGCATAGACTGCTGCACTTGCTGCGGATGCGTGTTGACAATCATCGTGGCGCCCTTGGTGAGCGAAAGGATGGCCCATCCGCGCTCGAAGATGTGGGTGTAGGGCAGGAAATTCATTACGCGGTCGTTCTCGTCTACCGGTACGCACTTGCCGTTGGCCTCGAAAGCGGCGTGGAACTGTCCGTGGGTCAGAATGACGCCTTTCGAGTCGCCCGTAGTGCCGCTGGTGTACAGGATATTGGCAATGTCGTCGTAGGAAGCCTCACGCTGCAGAGCCTCCACTTCCGGCTGGCGCGGCAGTCCCTCGCCCAGTTTCAGGAAATCGCTGAAATAGATGGCGTTGGGGTCGTGTGACGAGATGTGAACCAGTGGGTCGTATACAATGATGCGCTCCAGCGACGGGCACAGCGACACTACGCGGCGTGCGCGGTCGTACTGCTCCTGCTCGCCGACGAACAGGAATCGCACTTTGGCATCGTTGATCATAAATTGTATCTGCTGTTCCGAACTGGTGGCATAGAAGGGGATGGTGACGGCACGCACGCCCCATGCGCCGAAATCGCACTCAATGTATTGCACCGAGTTCTGCGAAAAGATGCCTATGTTCTCCTGTGGTTTCACGCCCAGGTTGAGCAGCGCGTTGCTTACCGTGCTCACGGTCTTAGCCACTTCGCGCCACGACAGTTTTTTCCACTCTCCACCGTTGAAATCTTGAAAAATCAGCATTTCGCGGTCGCCATAGTGCTTTGCCTGCTCCTGTATGAGCACCGACATGTGACAGTTGTTTTGCATCAGCGTATACGAATTTTGTTCTTTCATTGGCGCAAAGGTACGATTAAGTGAGGGCAAAACAAAGGAGTTTGTAATTTTTTTTATCCCTGCATCACCTACGCCCTTATTAATTTTGCCAGCGCTGTTTTAATTTTTGTCAGCGCTGTTTTTATTTTCGCCACAGCTGTTTTAATTTTTGCCAGCGCTGTTTTAATTTTCGCCAGCGCTGTTTTTATTTTTGTAAAAACAGCAGTAGTTTTTTCGAGGTGGCAAGTACGAAAAAACCACGCATACCGTAGTGAAATCAGTATGCGTGGCAGTGTGTGTAATTGTTACTTTTACTTCTGCGGTTTTTAGTTGCTATCTTACTATGGTCTTCTTTCCGTTGGCAATGCGTAGTCCGCGGCGTGTGTCGCTTACAGGGCGGCCGCCGAGGTCGTAGGCAGTACTGCGATTAAGCGTCGGCTCGTTGCCGCCAGTGGCAGGCCGTATGCCAGTAACTACGCCCTGCTTGGCTCCTGCGGAATTGTAGTAGGCACCGTTGGTGAAGTCGAGGTCGGCAGTCTGCTGGCCGTTGTTATTGTTGTTGAAGATAATCTGGGTAGGCATGGAGGCAGTGCTGCCTGTGTAATTGCCGTTCCATGACCATTTCCAGACATTGAAGTTTCCGCGTGTGCCAACCTTGGTGCACACCACGCCGGGCCACGAGCCTCCCGTGTAGTTGCCATTGGAGTCCCAAGCCCAGCAACTCACCGTTGTCCACGAGGTGGGAGCCTCGAAGAAGGCGCACGTCTCGCCCTCTGCTACGGTGCAGAAACTCGGCGCAGTAAACTCGTCTTCTTTCACGTCGTTGAGAGCAGTGAGGTCTACTTCGGCGCTTGCATAGAGTTTGTAGTTAGTGCCTTCTACTGCCAGTTGATAGCCGCTGGTGTCGGCTGTGGCAGAGCCGAGGAGCAACAGCAGTGTACCCTTGGTGCCGCGCGTGGAGAGTACGTAGCCTGCCGATGATGCCGAGTGGCTGAGAATAGCGCTCTGGTTGGTGATGCCTGCTGCCTTGCGCGTCAGTATGAGTTTCTTGATGGCCACCTTGTTCGACTTCCAGTGGCTAAGCCATACGCAGGGAGTGCCGGGCATGGTGAGGATGAAGGCATTGGCTGCCTCGACGTTGGCATAGAGCGGTGCTCCGCCGTCGCTGGCCGAGCGTCCCGTGTCGTGATTGTCCACGAAGGTCACAGCATAGCGGGCGTAGGTGGCATCATTGCTGAGTGCAGCCTTGTCGAGTTCGGCCCAGTTGCTGCCGCTGTTGCTGAATGCCGAGTTGATGTAGTACTTCATGGGGAAGTCGAAGGCTGCCGACTGTATTTTGTCGTCCACCTTGGTGCCGTTGAGCCATGTCGTGACCACAGTCTTGTTGCTGTCCCAACATTCGCCTACGGAGAACTGTGGCTGTACGACAGTGTTGTACTGGCCGGTATATTTCGGCGCGTAGCCCTTCACGAAGTCGTAGCGGAACCCGACGTATCCCAGGTCGTTGAGCAGGAAGTTGAGATATGCCGTGACGTTCTTCTGTACGTTAGCCGACGTATGGTCGAGGTCGCGTGCGTATCCCCACGCCTCGCCGGTATCGGCAGCGCCTGTCGGGTTGTAGCCGTTGTCCTTACACTCGTCGTCGCGGCAGATGTCGCTGAGGCCCAACTGGTATGTCACGCCGTTGTATGTCTCTGCAGGGAAGTTCACCCAGTTGCTCACGCCGACGCGGTGGTTGATAACCACATCCTCTATCACTCCCACGCCTTTCTGCCTGAACGTCTGTATCATGCTGCGCAGTGTTGCTTCCGTACCGAAGGCTCCCTCATGTCGGAACCAGTACATCGGGTGATAGCCCATGTTGTTCTGCATAGTGCCGCAGTAGCCTGAGTTTGGCACCCAAAGCAGATCGATGTAGGGTGCCATGTCGTCAGCCTGATCCTCAAGTGTCGACCAGTTGGTATCGGTGTAGGAGTCCCAGTAGAAACCCTGCAGCATTACGCCGCTATAGTTTTCGGGCCAACCCTGTGCTGCAGCAAAAAGGGGCAGCAGAGCACAGAGCGCGGTGGAAAGCATCTTCTTCATAATAGTAAAAACAGTGTTATTGGTTTGGTGTTTGTCTCTGCGTGCAAAAGTACAAAAAAAACCTGTGACTGCTTCTCCTGCTGTGCGTAATGATGCGAAAGACGACGTGCAAACGGTTGCGCTGTGAAAAAAACATGCAGAAAAAACGGATAGTTAGCAGAAAAGCGTATCTTTGCACAATACAGAATTATCCTAAGACAATATAATTCCTACTAACATGAAAATGCTTTTCCACAGAACTGCGGTTACTGCGCTGTTTCTTGCCTTGCTCGCCGTAACCGCTGCCACGGCCAGAAGCAAGAAGAGTGTTCCTCAGCAGAACGACCGCGAATACTGGGTGGAGATGGCTGTCAGGCTGGCAGAGCCGGTGCTTGAGCCGATGTCACGGGGCGAACTGCAGAAGACAATGCAGACAGAATATTCGCCAACATTCGACAAGCGCGATCGCTCAGTAGTTTACATGGAAACTTTCGGGCGTCTCATGGCCGGCATAGCACCATGGCTGTCGCTCCCCGACGACGACACTGCCGAGGGAAAGCAGCGCGCTCAGATGCGACAGTGGGCGCTGGCAAGTTACAGGAACGCTGTCGATCCGGCATCGCCCGACTATCTGCGCTGGGGGCGCTCTGGGCAGAACCTGGTTGACGCGGCGTATATCGCAGAAAGTTTTCTGAGGGCGTGGGATGCGCTCTGGCTGCCCCTCGACTCCATTACAAAACAGCGGTATCTCAAGGAGTTTCGCAATCTGCGAAGCATTGACCCACCGTATACTAATTGGCTGCTCTTCTCAAGCACTATAGAGAGCATGATGGCAAAGGCAAAGGGAGCCTACGACCAATATCGCGTCAATTCGGCCATACGCAAGGTAGAGGAATGGTACGTTGGCGACGGCTGGTACAGCGATGGCCCGCAGTTTGCCTTCGACTATTACAACAGTTACGTCATCCACCCCATGTATCTTGAGACTTTGCAGGCTATGCGCGACGCGCGCGCGAACACGCGCATAGACTATAATAAGTACTATGCGCGCGCGATAAAGCGTACGCAGAAATATGCCATTGTTCTCGAAAGGCTTATCTCGCCCGAAGGCACATTTCCTGCCGTGGGGCGCAGCATCCCTTATCGCATGGCTGCCATGCAGCCGCTGGCACTGCTCGCCTGGTACGGACAGTTGCCTGGCGAACTTCCGCAGGGACAGGTGCGCGCAGCGCTGACAAAGGTAATGCACCGTATGTTTGACAGTGCGGAAAACTTCAACGCTGGCGGCTATCTCACGATAGGTTTCTGCGGACGCCAGCCCTATGTTGCCGATACGTATACCAACAATGGCTCGCTTTACATGACGTCGCTGGCGCTGATGCCGCTCGGACTGCCGGCATCGCATGCCTTCTGGACCGACGCCGCACAGCCTTGGACACAGGTGAAGGCGTGGAGCGGACAGCCATTCGACAAAGACCATGTCTGGCGCGACGACACACCGCAGATAAGGGACAAGTGGTGAGCATTGAGCATTAATGTTGTTCTTAGTTGTTTAAGTTCTTGGCGAAGCCAAGCGGCAGAGCCGAGCGGTCGTAAAAAATATAAATTATGAAAAATATTATAGCAATACTAATCGGAGTGGCAGGATGGGCCACTGCATTTGCGGCAGACCAACTGCCAATGACGCTGCAATACAAGCAGCCGGCACAGTTTTTTGAACAGTCGCTGCCGATAGGCAACGGAAGAATTGGTGCACTGGTGTACGGCGGAACAGACGACTGTCTGCTATACCTGAACGACATAACGCTGTGGACGGGAAGCCCTGTAGACCAAAACGAAGGGCAGGGCTGTGCCGAGTGGATACCGCAGATACGCGAGGCGCTCTTCAGGGAAGACTACAAAGAGGCTGACAAACTGCAGAAAAACGTACAGGGACACAGTTCGGCCCACTACCAACCACTGGGAACGCTGCACATCTACGACTGGAACACGGGGCGCACGAAGCGCTACCAGCGGCAGTTGAGTCTTGACAGTGCACTGGTGAGCGACAGTTATGAGCGCAACGGCGTAACGTTCCGCAGAGAATATCTCGCTTCATACCCTGACAGCCTTATCGCTATACGACTGACGGCAAGCAAGCCTGGAGAACTGAACTTCAGGCTTACGCTGTCAGCACAGGTGCCTCACTCGGTAAAGGCATCGCGACAGTCGGCAGGCGGCCAACTCACCATGACAGGACATGCCACAGGCGACGAGCGCCATTCGGTGCACTTCTGTACCATGCTGCGAGTGGCGGAGACCGACGGTCAACTCACGGCAACTGATGGCGACGGCATAACGCTGCGCCACGGCACTTATGCCACGCTGTATCTGGTGAATGCCACAAGTTACAACGGAGCCCGGCGGCATCCCGTGACCGAGGGAGCACCATATCTGGAGAAGGCCGCCGACCTGACGTGGCACACGGCAAACACCAACTATGACGAAGTGCGCAGAAACCACGTTGCCGATTATAAGAAATATTACGACAGGGTGAAACTGGACCTGGGCGGAAAGCCCAACACAGCGACTACCGACAAACTGCTCACAGAGCATGCCAACGACAGATATCTGGAAACATTGTACTTCCAGTTCGGGCGCTATCTGCTCATCAGTTCATCGCGCACGAGCGGCGTGCCTGCCAATCTGCAGGGACTATGGACACCACATCTGTGGTCGCCGTGGCGTGGCAACTATACGATAAACATCAACCTCGAGGAAAACTACTGGCCTGCCTTCGTGGCCAACCTGGCTGAGATGGCCATGCCGCTCGACGGCTTCATCACGCAGTTGGCAGAGAACGGCAGACACAGTGCCAGGAATTTCTACGGCGTGGAGGAAGGCTGGTGTGCCAGCCATAACAGCGACCTGTGGGCCATGGCAAATCCTGTGGGCGACAAGACCGGTAACCCGAAATGGGCTAACTGGAACATGGGCGGCGCATGGCTTGTCAACACGCTATGGGAGCGATTCCAATATACGCAGGACATTGCATATCTGCGGCAGACGGCTTTCCCACTGCTGAAAGGGGCTGCCGAATTCTGCATGGCATGGCTGGTGGAGCACAATGGCGAACTCGTGACGGCCCCAAGCACTTCGCCAGAGAACAACTACGTTGCCTCCAACGGCTATAAGGGAGCGACATGCTACGGCGGAACTGCCGATCTGGCTATCATACGCGAACTGCTGCTCAACACGCGCCGCGCCGCAACACTGGTGGGCAAGGAGCAGCGCCTGATACTGCGCATCAACAGTACTCTGGCGCGCCTCCATCCATATACGATAGGGCAGGAAGGCGACCTCAACGAATGGTATCACGACTGGAAAGACAGCGATCCGCGCCACCGCCATCAGTCGCACCTCATAGGACTTTATCCAGGAAACCATATTACGGCCGACTCGCTGCTGAACGCCTGCGAAAAGACGCTGATACAGAAGGGCGACGAGACGACGGGATGGTCTACAGGGTGGCGCATAAATCTGTGGGCACGGCTGCACAATGCAAAACAGGCTTTCCATATATACAGAAAACTGCTCACGTTTACCGACGCACAGGAGGACAAGCGTGAGGGAACACGCCACGCCGGCGGAACGTATGCCAATCTCTTCGACGCTCATCCGCCATTCCAGATAGACGGCAACTTCGGAGGCACGGCAGGTGTCTGCGAAATGCTGATACAGTCGACGGTGACGAGTCAGCAGCCTCTGGCCGCTACGATAGAACTGCTGCCGGCATGTCCTGAAGAGTGGAGCAACGGCAGTGTCAGCGGACTGATGGCAAGAGGAGGCTTCGAGGTAAGTCTTGACTGGCAGGCCGGTGCAGTGAAGAGAGTGACGGTGAAAGCACTGAAGGCCGGCATGGTGACGCTGCTGTGTAATGGTACGAAAAAGAGTCTGCAACTGAAAGCAGGTCAGTCGCAGACTCTCCAATTCTGATTTTTCTGATTATTTCGGCAGGTTGAAGGCAACAGTCATTTCCTTCAACTGTTCGTCGCTCATGCCTTCGGGCGTGAAGCCCATGGCGCGTGAGTTGATGTAAATCTTTGCCGACTTCGACAGGACGTCAATCTGGTCGAAGGCATCCATCACGTCGGTGCCCTTGGCAAACACACCGTGCTTCTCCCACATCACGACATCGTAGTCTTCCAGTTCGCGGAGAGTGGCATCGGCCAACTTGTTGGAGCCGGGAAGTTCGTAGGGAACGATGCCCAGTCCAAGCGGACAGAAAGCCTTTGTCTCAGGAATCATCGACCAAAGTATCTTGGTGAGAACATCCTTGCCGAGGAATTCGCGGTTATGGCTCATGGCAACGAGTTCAATAGGATGAGTGTGGACGGTAGCCTTATAACCGGTGCCAGCCTCTATCTGGTGGGCATGGACGGTGAGATGGCTGGGCAGTTCGCTGGTAGGCATCACCGGATTGTCGGCAATGATGACATAACTGGCACAGTCGTCGAGAATGCGAATGACAGAACCGTTGTCCATAGGCCAGCGGGCGAGGTCGCGCATGCGCTTGCCAGTGCCCTTGCAGTAGAAATATGTCCCCTTGAGTGCCGGCAGCGTGACGCCAATCTGCTTCACGTCGCTGATGGCAGGCAGGGCGCGTATCTCGTCGTCTACAAGATCAGTGATGTTGACTGTGATGTTGCCGCCATTGCGCTCGGCCCATCCGTTCTGCCACAGGTAGCCTGCTACCTCGGCAATCTTTTCCACCTCAGCACGCAGTGCAGGGCGGCCTTCGAGAATACTCTTCATAATGGTTTTTGTTTGGTAGATAGTTATTTAATGTGTTCTGCTTACAAAAATAGTGTTTTCTACAGAATTACTTGGAGCAATAAATTTTTTTTAACGTTTTCAGCGCTTTCGCATTAACGCCGCGGCGAGATTTCGCGCAGCAGGCGGTCGGCATGTCCCCAGCGCTCCATCATGTACAGCACGTAGCGGATGTCAACGCTGATGGTGCGTGCCAACTGGCGGTCGAAGAAAATGTCTGACGAGAGTGAGTCCCAGTTGCCGTCGAAGGCAAGACCCATCAGTTCGCCGCGGCCGTTGAAAACGGGGGAGCCGGAATTGCCGCCGGTGATGTCGTTATTGCTGAGGAAACAGAGTTGCATGGTGCCGGTAAGACTGTCGGTGTACTGGCCGAAATCCTTGCTTGCCATCAGTTCGTGCATCACGGGCTCGGCAAAGTATTCTACGTTCTCGCTGGCGCGTTGCATCTTTTCCCAGAGACTGCGCGCCGTAGTATAGTAGCCCGAGGGACGGCCGCCGAGAGAGTATTCGCCCACCTGTCCGTAGGTGAGGCGCATGGTGAAGTTGGCATCGGAATAGTTGGGAAGATCCTGCTCCATGCGCAGTTTGGCAGCGCATAGCCATTTCTCCTGTTCGTAAATCTGTTCGCTGACGTGCTTCATATCTGCGCGGATGTCGGCAAGAGTGGCAATGATGTCCTGGCCGTAGACGACACCGGGGTCTTTGTCGTAGTCCTTGCGGAAGAGATAAATCTTCTTGTTCTGCATGAGGGCAGACTTCTTGTAGAGATAGTCGACGTATTTCTCGAAGGAACCACCGAATTTCTTGTCTACCGTATGGAAGAAGTCGGGCCAGTAGCGCTCCTCGATATTCTCGCGGTAGTTCTGCATAAGTGCGGCAAGCAGTTCGCGGTCGGTATCAAGATCCCACGCCTCGCTGTTGTCCTCAAACTCGATGTACTGCTTGCGCTTGTTGCCGTCAGGACCGCTGATGGGCATGCCGGAGTGGACGCGGCGGCCGCGAACAGTCATCTGGTCGGCCTCGCTGCCCCATGTCTCGTTCCAGTAGATGACGGCACGACGGGCATTGTAGCGCTGCTGATATAGTTTCTCAAGTTTCTCGAAGTCGAGCAGGCCACGAAGATATCCCGTGGTGTCCTGCCACTGACGGAGACGCGCCTCGAAGTCGGCTTTCTGCTGTATAAGACCGATGGAATCAATGCATTTGTTCATGCCAAGGGAGTTTTTCCAGTAGTTGGAACTGTGGGCGTACTTTGAATCATACTTGATTCGGACTGCCTCAGAAGCAAGCATGTGGCGTAACATGATGGACTGCTTTACCTCGCGCGCCTGAACCATCGACTTGTTGATGGCGTCGCGACGCTCCTTAATGCCGTAACTGCTGAGATAACGGCTGGTGGATCCGGGATAACCCATTATCATGGAGAAATCGCCGGGCTTGTATCCGCGAAGTGAGACGGGAGCCCACGACTTCGGGTGATATGGAACATTGCGCTCGCTATAGTCGGCAGGACCGTTTGTCTCGGGGTCGGCATAGATGCGGAACACGGAGAAATCGCATGTCTGACGAGGCCACATCCAGTTGTCGGTCTCGCCGCCAAACTTGCCCATCGACTTGGGAAGTGCGAAGACAAGACGCACGTCGTTGTAGTCGCGGTAGGTGGTGAGATAGTATTTGTTGCCTTCGTAGAAGGGCTTTATCTCGCAGCGCAGGGTGGAGTCGCGATGGCGTATTTCTTTCTGCCATGCGTTTTCCACGCTGTCAACGAACTGGCCTATGCGAGAGACAGGCAGACGGGAAAGACCAATGGCGTTGAGACTGTCGGTGACATCGGTCTGCTCTATCATAAAACTCACAAAGAGACGCTTGTTGGGCAGTTCCTCCTCGTAGGAGTTGGCTACAAAACCATTTAGCATGTAGTCGTGCTCCACGGTGGAGTGGGAGCGAATGGCCTCGAAGCCGCAGTGGTGGTTGGTGAACACGAGGCCGTCGGGGCTAACCACAACTCCGGAACAGAAACCGCCAAAGTTGACCACGGCATTCTTCACGGCATTGTCCGACTTGTACAGTTGGTCGTAGGAGAGGCTGAAACCTTCCTGCTGCATCTGCAGGAAGATGGCAGGTGGCAGATTGTAGAGGGTCCACATGCCCTCGTCGGCTCTCGCAGCAAGTGAGAACAGACATGTAAGCGTCAGGAGTAATTTTTTCATATTGCGTTATGGAATTGAATTTATTTGGATTTTCTACAGAACCGTTTGATGATGGGGATTTGGCTCAGGGGTAAATCACGCTTGATGATAAATACCACAAAGAGCACGATGCACATCGTGTTGAATGTCAATGAGACTAATCCAAGGTGGAACCGCTCTTCGTGCAGATAAATCAGGGCGGTAAGCAAAGCGGTAATTAACACATACAGGGCGATGTCCTTCATGGGATAGGGGATAGGATTTTTCCGCTGTCCTACGATGTAACTCAGTACCATCGCCGTACCGTAGCCTGCAACGCCGCCCCAGGCGCAGGCCCAGTAGCCATACTTAGGAATGAGCAGTATGTTGACGGCAAAAAGCACAAGGCATCCGGCAAGTGAGAACCACGCTCCGTAGATGGTCTTATCGATAAGTTTGTACCAGAACGAGAGATTGAAGTAAACGCCCATCATAATCTCTGCTGCCATCACGATAGGCACAACGCCAAGTCCCTCGCGATAGTCGGCACCTATGATATACTGCAACAGTGGCATCCAACCTACGACGCACAGGAAGGCGAGGAGCGTGAAGATGAGAAAATACTTCATGGCCGAGGCGTAGTATTCAGTCTTGTCGGCATCCTTGCTTTTGGCAAAGACGATAGGCTCATAGGCATAGCGGAATGCCTGGGTAATCATGGCCATAATCATGGCAATCTTTACGCAGGAGCCATAAATACCCAACTGAACATTGGCTTCTGTTTTGTCGGGATAGACCAGTGGAAAGATTATCTTGTCTGCCACCTGGTTGAGTATGCCTGCTATTCCAAGAATGAGAATAGGCCATGAGTAACTTAGCATGCGGCGCAGCAGTGATGTGTCGAAGTGCCAGTGGATTTGCCAAAGGTCGGGAATGAAAAACAGCGTGATAAATGCCGTGCAGAGAAGGTTGATGAAGAAAACGTAAAACACGCTGGTCTTGCCAAGCACGACAAACCACACCACGTTCATGCCGATGTTGAGCAGTATGAACAGCATCTTCAGTGAGGCAAAGCGTATGGCGCGCTTCTGAAAGCGCAGATAACTGAACGGGATGGCCTGCAGGGCATCAAGCGAAACGACGGTGGCCATCATCAGCAGGTATTCGGGATGGGCAGCATAGCCTAATGCTTCGCTAATAGGGCCGATGAAACCGAACAAAAGCAGCAGGAAGAGCGCGGTAAGCGTACCCACAACGCCCATGGCAGTGGAAAAAACCGTGTCGGGCTTCGCCTCGTCGTCGTTGGCAAAGCGGAAGAGCGTAGTCTCCATGCCAAAGGTGAGAAACACCAAGATGAGTGCAGTGTAGGCGTAGACGTTGGTGCTTATGCCGTAGTCGCCGGACGACTTGGGCATGTAGTGGGTGTAGAGCGGTACGAGCAGGTAGTTGAGAAAGCGGCCCACAATGCTCGAAAGACCATAGATGGCGGTGTCCTTGGCGAGGGATTTCAGGTTTGCCATTTATATTATTTCGTTATTACGTTATTACGTTATATCGTTATTACGCCATCACGCAAAAAAGAGATAGCAGATGGCAATGGCTGAAATGATGCCGGCAAGGTCGGCAAGCAGGCCGCATGCCACGGCATGGCGCGTCTTCACAATTCCTACAGAACCGAAGTAAACAGCAAGAATATAGAACGTAGTATCGGTGGAACCTTGGAAAACACAACTCAGACGGCCCACAAAGGAGTCGGCACCGCTGCTCTGCATGGCGTCAACCATCATGCCACGGGCGCCAGAGCCCGACAGCGGTTTCATCAGTGCTGTAGGCATGGCGTCTACCCACTGCGCGTCGATGCCTGTGGCTTCTACTGTCCAGCGCATGGCACTCAGCAGACTGTCCATGGCTCCTGATGCACGGAAAACGCCTATTGCAACGAGGATGGCCACAAGATACGGGATGATGCGCACTGCCGTGTGGAAGCCGTCCTTGGCTCCCTCGATAAAGGAATCGTAAACGTTGATACGCTTGCGCACACCGGCTATGATAAATCCTGTAATTATGGTCATCAGCAGCGTGTTTGCTATGGCTGTGCTGACTTTATTCATAGTATCTGGCGACATTTGAGAAAATCCCCAAATCACGCAGGCTACCAGCAGACATGCGCCTCCGAGAGTCAGCAGAAGCGTGCGGTTGAGCAGATTGATGTGCTGGAAGAGCGACGTGACTATAATGCCTGCCAAGGTGGAGAAGAATGTAGCGAGAAGGATTGGTATGAAGATGTCGGTGGGCTGTGCGGCTCCCATCTGTGCTCTGTAAACCATTATGCTTACAGGGATGAGGGTGAGTCCGGATGTGTTGAGCACGAGAAACATTATCATGGAGTTTGATGCAGTGTCTTTTTTCTTGTTAAGTTCCTGCATCTGTTCCATGGCTTTCAGCCCAAGAGGCGTGGCAGCGTTGTCCAGTCCCAGCATATTGGCTGCAATATTCATAAATATACTGCCGGTGACCGGATGTCCTTTTGGAATGTCGGGGAAAAGGCGTGTAAAAACTGGTGAAAGCACGCGTGCGAGAACGTCTACCACGCCGCCGCGTTCGCCAATCTTCATTACTCCAAGCCAAAGTGACAATACTCCGGTGAGACCAAGTGATATTTCGAATGCCGTGCGTGAAGAGGCAAACGTGGAGTCCATCATGGCTGGAAAAACATCGTAGTCGCCGAAAAACAAAAGACGAACCAGGGCCACTACGAATGCCACAATGAAAAATCCTATCCAAATATAATTCAGTACCATACAAGCGACAAAATTACGAAGAAATGGGATAAGTGAAAAATAAAAATAAAAAAAAGAGCGGTTGCATCACGCAACCGCTCCTTACTAATGTAGTATAATGATTGTATTTGATGTTTTTTAATAGAGTTTGGCAGCAACACCATTGTTCCACCATTCTGTCTGGCCATCATTTACCCACTGGCGGAAGTCGGGATATCCCTCAGTGAAGAGAGTTGTCTCCTTCAGCCACTTTGCAGTGACGGGGATAGCAAACTTCTGAGTGGCCTTGCCTGTTTCTGACTTGAGTTGGATGCTTCTGCCGTCCTCGTTGACAACGCGGGCTGCAAGAGCGTTGGCGTCCTCTACGGTCACGTCAGCACGGAAGACTACGATAGGAGCCGTGGTGTGGTCGAGAGCGATGCTCTGGTCGTCAGCAACAGTGTTTACGATGGTATTGGTAGACACACCGAAAGCCTGGTGTATTTCCTTGCCAGCGATATAGAGAGGCAGCGTACCACCTGCAGCGCGCAGTGTGATGACAGCAGTTATTTTCTCTACTGGCCAGTATGATTTCTCGAAGAATACGTCGAATACGGCATCGTTGAAGTCCCAGTCGGAACCGTCTATGTTGCCCAGGTCTTCAGAAATAGTCTTTGCGATAAGGTCCTCAACGAATACGCGCTGGCCAACTTTGTAGTCGCCCGGGGTAATCTTCACAATCCAGTTGTCAAAGTAGAAGTCGCGGGCAACCTGTTGGTTTTCTGCCTGGCCATTAGCCTCGAAGTCGAAACCTACGAAGTACATTCCGGCAACGATTGGGTCTATCTCGTCACCAGGAATGATGACGTAGTTGTCAGCATAGAAATTAGAGTCGAAGGAGTTGTGGAAACCGAAGTACTCGGTGCTGCTGTCAACCATAAACTCAATCTTGTCGGAACCGTAAACGCGCTGGTTCTGGTCGGTAGCACCTTCCTGCAAACCATAGCAAACGTTTCTATATACACCAGCGTCGCCAGCGTTGAAATTAAAGGTGTGGTCGGTGTCGCTACCGCAGTAGAGGAAGTTCATGTTGCCGCTCCACTCGCCTGTGTAAACCTGCTGAACGAAGAAGTCGCTCCAGTTTACAGCAACACCTTGTGGATTCTGATGCTCCTTGAACCATTTTGTAACAACATCCTTCTGCTCCTCGGTGAGAGGCTGCGGAACATTGACATAAAGACCCCATTCGTTACCGTTGGCATTCACGCCACGTGTGCCAACAAGGCTGCGGGCACTGGCAGAAGCGTCTACAATCTTGCGATTCTCGTCAAACACGATAGTCTCGGCGTTGTCCTCACCAAAGCCCCATGTCTGGTTGGCTGCAATGTTACCAAAGGCGTTAATGAAAGCGCTCTGATAGAGTTGATCTTGCGTAGGAGTAACTACGGTAGTTGGGTCGTCGCTGCTAACACAACTGGTCATGGCACCAGCAAAAAACACAGAGGCAGCGGCCATCATCAAATACTTTTTCATAGTTTCTTTGTTGTAAATTGTTAATAAACATTTTTTCGTGCTGCAAAGGTAGATAAAAAGTGAATGGAAATTATTTCCACACAGTTAATTATTGTAAATTTTAACGAAATCGTTTGCGTTTTATCTGTGTTTTCAGCAATTTTAAGTACCTTTGTGTGCGCGTAGGATTACGACACCTTTTAAATATATTAATATAGGGAGCGAGACACGGCGTCTCGTGTTTTTATGGATTTTATAAGTAAAATAAAACGAGGTGGAGGCCTGCTGGCAGTCTTTGCTGCTGTTGCGGTGTTGGCTGCGTGCGTACGTCCAAACGACGACAACGACGAAGAATATGAGTCGCAGGTTTCGGGCACTTATCCCGTGGAAAATGTCGACAAGAGCCACACGTGGAATCTATCGTCTACATATACTATCACGGTCAGAGTGTCTGGTTCCCAACTTCCCGAAGGCGTCAACCGTGTTCAGGTGCTCACGGCCGACCCCACTGTCTCTGCTGCGGCTGAAGTGGCCAGCGAGGCCTATGTCAGTGCAGGCGATGAGGTGACGCTGAGTTATTCCGTGCCGTTCTACGATGTGCAGCCCGATATCTTTGTCGCTGCGGTGACGGCTGACGACGACTATGTCATCGTTGGCGCACCTGTCGGCACGAGCGTGGTGGCCTTTTCCGGACTTGTGAGCAAGGTTTCCGCTCCCACAAATGTCAAGCGCCAGGCTTTCACATACCTCTTTGAAGACAGTTTCCCAGACGCCGACGACTTCGATTATAACGACATAGTGATGCGCATAGCCTTTGAGCCTGCAGCCAACAGCAATCAGTTGCGCATGCATGTAGTGCTGAGTGGCGTGGGTACTAAGAAGCAAATGGCTGGAATGGTCAATCTCACAGGAGTGCAGTACAGCGAGGTAGCCAGTGTGATGATAGAGGATGGCGGTGCTATGGATGCCAACTACCCGTTGCAGCGATATATGGTGTCAAGCAGCAATACGCTGATAGCAGGCCGTGGAGGGCAGGCGGTGATACGCCTTTTTGAGGATGCTCACTGGGCAATGCTTCGCAAAACAAATAGTCTTGGCGGAATACAACGCGCTTTTATCAACACCACGCACACATACCAGACCGAAGAAGACGACGATCCGTCGAGTTTCGTGCAGATGGACTCCATCAGCAGGACCTATCTCATCACCTTCAGCACGGCCTCGGCCAGAAACCGCTTGTCTCTGGCCACTATCGACCCGTTTATCATGGAGTTCAATTCCAGTATCTGCTGGGAGACACACACATTCCAGTATAAGTATCTGTCCACTGGCCAACTCACGCAGGTTCTCACCGACATTAATATTTCTAATTTCCCGACCGACCACTACACCTGGGCCCTCTGCATACCGCAGAGCGACTTCCGCTACCCTGTTGAGGGTATGACGCTGGGTTCCTACGACAACACCAACAATATCGGTGCATATTTCGGCGCCTACAACAGCAGTGGCCATCGTTTTGCCGACTGGGCGATGAACCGTAATAATGCCACCGACTGGTATCTGTATCCCACCAACGTCGGTCTGCTCTATTGAGACGTAGTTGGCTTCACCCTGTCATGCTGCATCGTTTCACGTCAAGCGCAGCGCCGCCGCGGCGCTTCACCTATCCATTCTGCTATGAGCCCCATCCTCTGGCGCAGCATGCTGCGCAGGAGGTACAGCGGTATATAGCGAGCCAGCCACTGCTGCGCGAGGATGCAGACCATGGCAAAATGTTTGGCGTACTGGTGTGTGAGAGTGATGAAGAGGTTAGGGGTGAGGGGAAATACATTTTTCTTGCCGCCTATTCCGGTTTACTTGCTGGACGCAACGATTGGGACTATTTTGTACCGCCAGTTTACGATGCCCGGCAGCCCGATGGCTATTTCAAACAGCAGGAACGCCTCATTTCATCGCTGCATCAAGCATCCTCTTCAGCAGACAAATCTCTTACTACTTACCTCTCACCTCTTTCCGCTCACTCCTCACCTCCCACCACTAACGCAACACACAAATCACTGTCGCAGGAGTTGCAACAGTGGCTTTTCCGCCAGTATCGCATGCTCAATGCCCGTGGCGAGGAGCGTGATGTCATCGACCTGTGGCGCGAGTACTACAATCGTCCAAAGTTGCTGCAGAAATATCCCGTTCCACCGTCGGGCACAGGCGACTGCTGTGCTCCAAAACTGCTCCAGCAGGCCTATCGCATGGGTCTTAAGCCACTCTGTATGGCCGAGTTCTGGTGGGGCAGGCTTGCGTCCTCCGAACTGCGACGCCATCTCAACTACTATCCGGCCTGTCGCGGAAAGTGCATGCCCTTGCTGACATGGATGCTGCAGGGGCTGGATGTAGAGCCCGACCCTGTGGAAAAAGCAATGGAGCAGGCAGAGTTGGAGATAGTCTACGAAGACGACAGCATTGCCGTGGTCAACAAGCCCAGTGGCATGCTCTCCGTTCCTGGTCGGTTGCAGGAGTACAGCGTAGAGCGGATAGTGCAGCGCCGCTGCCCCGAGGCCAAGGCCGTCCATCGGCTTGATATGGCCACCAGTGGGCTGCTGGTAGTGGCAAAGACGCCCGAGGCATATGCCAACCTACAGCAGCAGTTCGTACGTCACGAAGTGCGGAAGAGATATGTTGCCGTGTTAGACGAAAAAGGCTTGACCGCCGGGGAACGTGAAATGTCTGGAAAAAGCGCCGTTCCATCGAACGGCAAGATACTTTTGCCGATGCGCCCCGACCCTATGGATCGTCCGCGTCAGGTGGTCGACATGGAGCATGGCAAGCGCGCCGAGACGCGCTACGAGTTTATCGACAGCAATATAGTGTCGCTGTATCCCCTTACGGGCCGAACTCATCAGTTGCGCGTCCATTGCGCTCATCCGCAGGGGCTTGGGCGCCCGATAGTAGGCGACGAACTCTACGGAACACGTCGCAACGGTCAGCGGCTCATGCTTCACGCCGCCGAGTTATGGCTTCGTCATCCCGTCACCGATGCGCCGTTGCATTTCCTGTACGAGGCAGGCGACATGCTGAAGTGACTTCTGACGTATTATAGAAGTGGGTAGGACTGCGGCGCCCTGCAGTATGTTTACCGGATTGCGCAGTTCGCGCTCCAGTCGCTGTCTATGCCCTTCAGGACATACTGTTAATTTTTGCCAGTGCTTTTTATATTCAAAAACGCTGTTTAAATTTTCGTACACGCAGTATATATGGGCCGGAAATAGCCTTTCTAATAATAAATAAGGTTAAACTCTGTGCGATAATTTGTTTTCAGTTGCGCAAGTTGCGAAAAATAGTCGTAACTTTGCACCACAAAGAACCAAAGTATCTTTAACAAAAAAAATTACAACTATGATTATTGAACAAATTCACGCAAGAGAGATTTTGGATTCGCGTGGCAATCCAACAGTAGAGGTTGAGGTAACTCTGGAGAGCGGCTTCGTAGGTCGCGCAAGTGTTCCTTCTGGTGCTTCTACAGGTGAGAACGAGGCTCTTGAACTCCGCGATGGCGACAAGAACCGCTATCTGGGCAAGGGCGTACAGAAGGCCGTAGAGAATGTTAATACCAAGATTGCTCCCGAACTGATTGGCTGGAGCGTGCTTGAGCAGCGCAAGATAGACGAGAAGATGCTCGAACTCGACGGCACTCCCACCAAGAAGAACCTTGGCGCCAACGCCATACTCGGCGTAAGTCTCGCAGTGGCTCACGCTGCTGCCAACTATCTGCAGATACCTCTCTATCGCTATATCGGCGGTACCAATACCTACGTGCTGCCTGTTCCAATGATGAACATTATCAATGGCGGTGCTCACTCTGATGCTCCTATAGCATTCCAGGAGTTTATGATCCGCCCTGTTGGCGCAAAGAACGAAAAGGAAGGCATCCGCATGGGTGCTGAGGTTTTCCACAACCTCGCTAAACTGCTCAAGGCCCGCGGTCTTTCTACAGCCGTAGGCGACGAGGGTGGCTTCGCTCCTAACTTCGACGGCATTGAGGATGCTCTCGACACTATCATCGCTGCCATCAAGGCTGCCGGCTACGAGCCAGGCAAGGATGTCAAGATTGCTATGGACTGCGCTGCCTCTGAGTTCGCTGTTCAGGAGAACGGCGAGTGGTTCTACGACTATCGTCAGTTGAAGAACGGCAAGAAGAAGGATCCTAACGGCAAGAAACTCTCTGCCGACGAGCAGATTGCCTACCTCGAGGAACTCATCACCAAGTATCCTATCGACTCTATTGAGGACGGCCTTGACGAGAACGACTGGGACAACTGGGTGAAACTGACACAGCGCATCGGCGACCGCTGCCAACTCGTGGGCGACGACCTTTTTGTAACCAATGTCAAGTTCCTTGAGAAGGGTATTAAGATGGGTGCTGCCAACTCTATCCTTATCAAGGTGAACCAGATTGGCTCGCTCACGGAAACTCTTGACGCTATTGAGATGGCTCATCGTCACGGCTATACCACTGTCACCTCTCACCGGTCTGGTGAAACAGAGGATACGACGATAGCCGACATCGCCGTGGCTACCAACTCTGGTCAAATCAAGACTGGTTCGCTCTCGCGCACAGACCGTATGGCTAAGTACAACCAACTGATCCGCATTGAGGAGCAACTGGGCGGCCGCGCTGTTTACGGATACAAGAAACTGAAGTAATTTCCAAAGGAAAATACAAAAGACAAGAACGAACAGAGGCATCCTCGCGAGGATGCCTCTGTTTTTTAACGTCTGCTCTGCAGCAAAGGAGTGCAGAGGATGTTGTCTGTAAGTCGGTGCTGTTTACTTCTGCAGCAGTTTCTTACCGTTCTTAATCACCAGACCCTTGCTGTCGGCTGCAGCCTTGCGGCCGTCGATGGTATAGGTCTTGACTGCGGCAGCGGCAGCGGCAACCTTGGCGGCAGCGATGCCCGATGTCTCGCCGTTTACGCTGTAGATATATCCGCTTACCAGTTCTGGCGTGGTGACTCCATCCTTAAGATACTTCTGCAGTTTGCCCTGCATCACAACGAGGTCGTCCTCCTTAATACGGTTGATGGTCTCCTCGGTGAAGTTCTTGTTGTCGAAGTCCTTGGCGCGGAACACGGTGAGCACGGTTGCACCACCCATTGTGTCGGCCATGTCGAAGTTCACGTTGCCATAGAGCGTTTCGTCGACCCTGCGTTGGAAGTCGGGGGCCGTCACCAGATAACCCTTCACGCGATACTGCTTGTCGGTGCTCTTCCCGTCTTCAAGCGCAGCGATAATCTCCAGAGCCTGCGCTACGCTGATCTCCTCTATCTCTGCCTCGGGCTCTTGGGCAGCCTTTACGGTGAGAGTGTAGACTACGGTCTGCTCTTCGTAGGTGTCATTGCCGGCAAAAGAAGCAGAGATGACGGTGCTGCCTGCAGCAACCAGCGTCACAACGCCGTCGGCGCTGATGGTGGCAACCTCCTCTTTGGAACTGCTGTAGGTGACAGGCAGATTGTAGGGATTGGTAAGTTCGGGGAAAGAGTTTTCCTCGCTACCGATAGTGACTGTTCTCGAACCTGTGCCCCATGACAGTCCTGCTCCCTCTTTTGCGCCAGAGCCTTTCTTGAAGATTTCGATTTGTGTTATCTGCGTATTGTTGTCGTTTGTGAGTTTCAGGGTATAGATAGTACCTGCTCCCTGTTTGCCATCGGCAATTTTATAACTGTTTACACCCGTTGCACCAGTAGTTTCAGTGCTCACAGCCTCGTCGCCGACAAAGATGTTTTGCGTCACTTTGCCGCTGGCGCCAGCGCGACCTGTAATCTTTATCAGTTCTACGTCAAAAGAGAATGCTGAAAACGTTAGTGTTGCATCCTTTTTGCCGAAAATAAGATAGCCGCCGTTGGTGTTGATTTTGTGGCCCTGGCCCGGAGCATTGATAGTAATGGTGACACCGTTGCTTGTGTACGACTTCTCAGTCTTGTCGTAGTCTGTAGGCAAATTCCACTCGTCGTTTGTCGAAAAGTCGAGTGTGATTTCCTGTGCCATGGCATTGGTGCTACCGATGATAGCCACGAGCATGGCTAATGAATAGCGTAAAATTTTCTTCATAAGCATTTTGTCTTTTTAAAAATGAATAATTGACTTTTTTTGCAAGTGCAAAAGTACGCAAAAACATGTGCAGAACAAAATGAACAGCATAAAATGTTTATAAAAAACCTTTTCCCAGTTCTAATTTGCCTTCTCGTCGGCATGCCGCATCCATAGGTGCAACTGATAGAGTGCCGGCAGAAGTATCAGCAGCGAGAAGACCACAGCCAGAGCCACGTTGAGAGAAGAGCCCTTAAAGATATCGTTCAGGTGAATGTTTGGATCGGGATAGGCGTGGTATATAATATATGCTACAGAGTTGTTTGTCCAGTGATATGCCACTGCTGGCACTATGCTGCCGGTGCGCCAGTACATCCAGCCGAGCAGTAGTCCGACGAGAAAGGCATGTGGCATCTGCGCAGGGTTCAAGTGCACCAGGGAAAAAAGGAGAGCAGAGATGGCTATTGCTGTAATGGGTTTCTTCTGTGCTGCAAGCAGCGAGCGCAGAACGGCTCCGCGAAACACGATCTCTTCTGACAGCGGAGCCAAAAGGCCAATAGCAAGATAGCCCCACCAGCCTGACATCATCTGGTCGAACTCCTGTTCCAGCAAATTGGGCAGTTCGGGCACCTGTTCTTGCATCCAGGTACTGGGAATAATGGTGCCAAGTGCAGCAATAACGCTCCACAGCATGACTCCCCATTGTTTGCTCTGAAGCCAGCGTGGCGACACTTCGGCCCAGCGTGCGAGCAGGAATACTGCAATGCAGATGACCGAAGCCACGACGCTGCTGACGATCAGTTGCAGCGCTGCGATGTCGCCATTGTGGTTCAGCAATCGCCCAATGCCTCCTCCGATAAATCCTGTCAGTATCTGGAGGGCGAGGAATATCACAACGAATTGTAGTGCTTGTTTCATGTGAGATAAAGGGAAAGTGATGCTTCGGCGTCGCGCTGTAGTTGCTGGCGCAGTTCGTCTACGCTGGCAAAATGCTGCTCGCCGCGAAGCCAGTGAATGAATTCAATAGTGAGGCGATGGCCGTAGAGATTGCAGTCATGGCGGAGAAGATGTACCTCAATGGTGGTGTCGGAACCGTCGAAAGTGGGGCGATGCCCGATATTCATCATTGCAGGGTGGGGCTCAGAGTCATCATCGATATAGGCACGCACGGCGTAGGCACCATGGGCCGGCAGTAGTTGGCGAGGCTCCTCGGGCGAAATGTTGGCAGTGGGAAATCCCATGCCGGTGCCTATGTGGCGCCCGTGCTCAACGCTGCCGCTGATGCTATAGCAGCGTCCAAGCATACGGGCGGCCTCCTCAACGTCGCCGGCAAGCAGCAGTCTGCGGATGCCCGACGAACTGGCGTCGCCATCGGCCTGCAGGCCAATAACATCCATGCCAAGTTCACGGCCATAGGTCTGATAGTCGGCGAAAGTCTCCTTGCGGTCGTGGCCGAAGCGGTTGTCATAGCCGGTGAGAAGCACGCGCACTCTGTGGCGGTCGCGAAGCCACTGCATAAACTGGCGCGCAGTGAGGCTGCGCAGTTCTTCGGTGAACGTGAGAACCTCTACATCGTCGGCTCCTGCCTGTCGCAGCAGCGCCACCTTTTCGCTGAGGGGAGTGAGCACTGCTTCCTGACGCGGCGAGCGGTCGAATGTCACCGCCAGTGCACGCATGTTGCGGCGCCGGGCCTCTGAGGCCGTCCGGGACAATACAAACCTGTGTCCCAGATGTACTCCGTCGAAAACTCCTATTGTCGCTACGTGCTCTACTACCGCTTCCATGCTGATGCCTGATGCAATGCGCTTCTTTGCGAGCGCAAAATTACAAAAAAAATCACATTTCGTTTGTGCAGTTGCAAAAAAAGCATTACCTTTGCACCCACGAAAAGAAATTTTCCGGACTTGTAGCTCAGTTGGTTAGAGCAACAGACTCATAATCTGGAGGTCGTAGGTTCAAGCCCTACCTGGTCCACATTGAAAAGAAAGCACTTACGAGTTTTTCGCAAGTGCTTTCTTTTGTAGGTGACCTTTGGGTGACCCTTTGTTGAGGCAAGAGTGGCCTCTGTAACCCTCTGAAACGTAGAGTGATTTTTGTGAGTTCAAGAAATGTTTTCGCAAAGATAATAGCGAAAACATTGAAGTACGTCACAAAGTTCATGTTTCATTAGAATGAGGTATGTAGTTGTACCCGTACACAATATATATTATAATTACCAAATATGGCAAAGGGATTCGACGTGACACCCGATTCCTGGGACAATTCTTCCGAAACCTATTGATGGGTGAAAGAAATGAACTGCGCAATCGTTATATGCTCGTTAATCCGCCAAAAGAACTTAAAGCCCCATCAAGTACCCCTGCAAGTACCCCATCAAGTTTAATGAGATACCAGAGGAAGAGCCAGTGGTGGCAGCATCTACATCGGTGTGGATGATGACCATGAGGTGTTTGGGCAGAAAGATAGCAAGAAGTTGCTGGAAGACATTCCCAATAAGATTGTCACCCATCTGTGCATTGTTGCTGATGTAAACCTATCGCGCACGCGTGTGTTAATTATTGTGAATAATTGTGGCTGTTGTATTATTTTTTTTATTTTTGCCGCGAAGTATCACCAAATTAAAACATAACACAATGATTAAGAAGTATCTTAACGGATTGGCTGCCTTGGTTCTTGTTGCTGTTACTGCAGGCTGCGTAAGCGAGAGCGACAACTCCTTGACACAGGACGATTACACGCGCAATGCAGAGAATGCACTCGGCGTGAGCATCAAGCGCACCAACTGGAACATGGCTAAACTGGCCACAACAAACATCACTGTCAACAAGAACTACGGCGAGACCTACACCGTGACAGTGTATTCAAACAACCCCATCACAAGCGAGAAAGGCATTGTGCTTGCAAAGGGAGAAGTGGAAAACGGTGCCACCTTCAATGAGAAGATAACCTATCCGCAAGGTGCACAATACCTCTTCGTTGGTATTACCGACAGCAAGGGCTATACTTCCTACAAGCAGGCTAAGGTTGAAAATGGCGTTATCTCTGCCGCTTTCGGTAGCGGTACACGTGCTGCCGGTCAGCGCCGCACCATTACTGTAGCCACTGCCGGCGTCCCCTACACCGCTGCACAGATAAACGAGCAACTGGAAAAGTCGAAGGAACCGAATAGTGAGAATATCAACGACAACTACGACAATACTACGTACGCTATTAACTATGGTGAGGGCGGTCCTAACAATATTGATTGGGACAATGCCGAACTGGTAGCAGAGCGTACGTATTTCTTCTCTCTGCCTTGGGACGAGCAGATAGCCTATGCACTGGCTCATCACCCCACTTGGCTGACATACACAGCCGACGAGACTTTCGTGCGCAACTTCAAAATTACCGGTTCGTGGTCAGGCCAGATTCCTGTTGTGGCAACAGAGGGACTTACCGACGGTGTTGAGAACGGCAATCAGCGCACAGTGGTTGTCACCGGCACTTGGAACCTCACCGAAGACCAGCGTGTTGGTAGCCTTGGCACCATTATCATTGCCGAAGGCGGTACGCTCAATCTTTCCAACAACGCTACTCTTCAGTGCGTCAACGAGGGCCGTCTTGTCGTGATGCCTGGTGGAAAGATTACCGGCGACGGTAATGTCCTCTTCGCCAACGGTACCGGCGAGCGCTATGGGTACAACGGTGGAACGATTGAAATCAGTGGTACGTTCAACAACAACGGCGGCGATATGTTCAACTACGGAACTCTCACGGCTAATGACCTTCAGGGCGGCGCAGGAAACAGTGCCTATTACAACCACGGAATAATAAAGACACACCAGAGTTCTTCTTCAAATACCCGTTTGTATAACAACTGCCAGTTCTACTGTGAGACAGATGCCCGTTTCCGCATCGTGGAAATGGCTCAGGGTTCTTATCTCTATGTGAAGGGACAACTGATGCCTTTCGGCAGTGAGGACGGAACAGGCAGCGGCGACGAGAACCATGCCGGCGTTACGCTCGACAATGGTGCCTATGTCAAGGCTGGCACTCTGTGGAACGGTGCTACATGGACTGGTCCTTCAGAAGGTGCTGCCGTGGTTGAGATTGGTCAGGTGACATATCTCAACTGGGACGAGGCTACCGGCGACGGCTATTTCAACGGAAATCTGTATCTCGACGTGGCTGTTCAGGACAATGCTGTCGACGGCAAGGCAGGACAGCGCACCTTTGAAAGCGAGTTTGTCAATGTCAACGGCGGCGACGTGGAGTTTGTACAGAGCGGTGGCGCTGACATCGTCATTCCTGCCGACGGCGACTTCAAGGAAGGCGAGAGCGGATGTACTCCCGGATATACTGGAAAGATTATCAACAAGGAGGAAGAGCCACAGATCTGGAGTTTTGCCTTTGAAGACTCTTTCATGGGCGACTACGACATGAACGACGTGGTGCTGCAGGTTAAGGAAAACGCCAACAACTCCGACCAACTTGACGTTACGCTGATGTGTACTGGTGCAAGTTACAATCTGTATGTCTATTTCGGAGCAACAATGCTCTTCGGAGGTGAGGTACATGCTGCTATGGGTGGCACTCCCACTAAGTTTATCAACACCGGTTCAGGCAGCGAGAAGTTTGAAACAAAGGCTACTGTCACCACGACTATCAACAAGCCAGCCAACTTCACGTTTGCTACCGCCGACTTCTGGATTAAGTCTCCCGAAGGCGATATCCACGTGAGCCGCGATAAGGATCCTCATGGCATTGTAGTTCCTGGCGATTGGCAGTGGCCTGCTGAGTGGCAGCGTATCACCAAGGCTTATCCTAAGTTTGCCAACTTTGCTGCTGGCGAGGATGGCTACGATGAGTGGTACAAGTAAAGGAAAAAATAAAACCAACAGTGTTCCCTCCGCAGCGTGAGGGAACACAAGACAAAAGAGAGAAGTTCGTACTTCTCTCTTTTCTGTTAGTATCAAGACACTTTCGTTTTGTATTAACCCTCTTTTCTGTTAGTATCAAGACACTTTCGTTTTGTATTAACTCTCTTTTCTTGTGTATCAGCAGGTTTAATTTATAGGTGCATCACAAGGTGGGCTTTCTCCATTGTGAGGAAAGCACCCTTGGGACCTTGTGGAACACCGCTCACGGTGTAGTTGTAGTGGTAAACCTTGTTGTCGGTAGTGGTGATAACCGCCTGCATTGTCATTGTGGTGCCGCTGAAACTCACGGAGAGCACTACGTCGCTGCCGTCCATGTCGCTGCGGAAGGTATCCCAGTTGTAGTCGCTGGTCATGCCGCTCTGTCGCTGCGCTTCGGTGGCATAGTCGCCCCAGCCGAAGTTGTCGGCACGCAGTACGGCGTATTCCTTGTAGTTGGCAGTGGCGCGCTCCTCGCCGTTGGTCACTATGAGCAGCCAGTTATTCCAGTTTTCGCCCTGGTCGCTGTAGTTGGTGAAGTGGAATGTCATTTCGCCGTTGCCGCTGCTCAGATAGCGATATGGTGAGAAGGCCGTCCAGAACGGTGCTGTGTTGTCGGTGGCGCCGCATATCATTGTTGTCATGTCTGCAACGTCGGCACCTTTCTTGCCCCACAGCGTGGCCTGGGCGTAAGCCGATTTGTAGTTGCGCAGGCCAGCGTATGTCAGCGTGGCGCGTCGCGGCGATGCCTCCCAGTCGGTTTCGCGCTGCAGCAGCAGTTTATCGTCGCCGATGGTCAGCGTGTTGGCCGACGCGTCGAAGTTCCACGTCTGTTCCTTAGACCATGCTGTACTTTGTATGGTGTGGTCGGCCATGAGTCGCACGGGTTGTGATATGTTCTGCTCGGCATAGGAATATTGCAACGGGATGTTCTCCCAGTCGCCCAGCAGTTCCTCCTCGCCTATGGTGGCCTGTGGCACTGCGCCGTAGCGCTCCGGCAATACTATAGGCCAGTCGTCGTCGGTCCAGACGATGCGGCGGATATGTCCCAGCATTATGGCATTGCTGTAGACATTGTTGTAGGCATTGGCAGGAAAGCGTCCCTGCGAGGCATAGTACCAGTGGTCCTGCCCGTCGCTGAACACGGCGCAGTGGCTGATGCCCACCCATCCGTAACTGTCGTTGAAGCGATAGGGATGGGTCATTATGGGGTATGCCGTGCCGCCATCGGCAGTGACATTAGTGCCGTCGATGCCGTAGTAGGGGCCGTCGACATTGCGCGCGCGCACCACACGCGTATTATAAGGTACATCCAGTCCGTCGTAGGCCATGAAGAGATAGTACCAGCCGTTGCGGTATACCACCTCGGGTGCTTCGGCTCCCTGCCAGCGGCTGTTGCGGTCGCGGGTGTACACCAGTTTGCCGTAGTTGCTGTTGCCTCCCCATGGCTCACCCAACGGGTTGAGCGGTTTTCCTGTTTCGCCGTTGAGTTGCAATGCAGCAAAACCGGAGTGCCATGAGCCGTAGATCAGCCAATGCTCGTTGTCGGGAGTTATTATGTAAGTTGGGTCGATGGCATTGAATTTGAAGTAGGCATTCCAGTCGTTGGTGTACGACGAGCGGCTCCAGCCGTTGGCTGTCTTGTCGGTGGAGGAACAGACGACATATCCCTTGTCTGTCCACTGATTGCTGGCTGGGTCGCTGGTCTCCATGACACCTATCAGCGCACGTTCCGACCACGAGCCGTCGAAGTTGTCGGCATTGTTGGCCTCGCCAGTCTTTATCAGGTTATCTACTACGATGCAGTAATACATTCTGTAGAGTCCTGTCTTCACTTTTCGTGCGCATGGCGCCCAATATCCCAGTTGCAGTTGCGTTATCGGCTCCAGCCCCATGCGGCTGCGTATGGCGTTAACAGTGTCTGCCACCCAGGTGGGTGCCGTCTGCATCGTGCTGCCAAGGTATTCCCAGTCGACAAGGTTCTGCGAGCGTCGTGCGTGGAAGTGTCCGTGCCCGTCGTGCGCGTTGCCATAAGATGCATCGGTCTGGTACATGTAGTAGTAGCCGTCGTCGGCGCGCATAACCGTCGGATCGTGCACGTTGGCAAGGTTCCACTGGCTTCGTTTGTCCCATCCGGCCACGCTGAGATAGTAGTCGTCGTGGGTGGGAGCCTGATAGTTGAGAAGCCTCTCTGCCATGGGCGTCATGGTCAGCGTCATGCCTTCTGCTACGGGCTGTCCGCCGATGGTCCACTGGCCTTGCGAGTCCTTGGTGAATGTTGCCTGCTGACTTGAAACGGTTGTCAGTTGCTGTCCCTGTGCATCCTTCACGACAAACTGTGCCGAGGTGGTCAGGCAAGGCAGCAGGGCTGCTGTGAGTAATACTGTTCTGCTTGTCATAGTGGTTTGTCGTTTACCGTTTGATGAATTTCACTGTTGTCTTGCCCACTTGCAGGATGTAGATGCCTGCTGCAAGATTGCCCAGGGGCAGCATGGCCTGCGTGCCGCATGCCGTGGCGTTTGCCCTCTGTCGTCCTGTGGCATCGAGAATAGCGGCCTGTGTGCCGTCGGCTATGCCGCTCACGGTCAGCCAGTTTCCGCTGAATCTAATTGCAGGATTGGCCGATTGCCTTGCTGTGACAATGGCCGAGGGATTGCCCTGTCTTATCTCGGCACTCTCCACGGCAGGAATTACCGTGCCGTTGTTGCACACGATATTGAACGCCGGTGCGTAGTCGTCGGCCAGCAGGAATGCTATGTCCTTGATGGCCACCTTGGTTGCCTCGCCAGTTATCACCAAAGTCCACTCCGTTGCCGTCTGTGCCTTGAGCGATGTCGTGGCAAGGGCGAGTAATATAAGTCCCACAATTTTTCTCATAAGCGAAGGGTATTTAGAGTTTATGCGTCAATGTTTGCATAGGTGGCGTTTCTCTCGATGAACTCGCGGCGTGGCTCCACGTCGTCGCCCATGAGCATGGAGAAGATTTCGTCGGCCTCGGCGGCATTTTCTATTGTCACCTGTTTCAGCAGACGGTTCTCCGGGTTCATTGTAGTTTCCCACAACTGTTCGGGATTCATTTCTCCAAGACCTTTGTAGCGCTGTGTGTGGAGAGCGGTGGCGTTCTCGTCGCCGGCCACGTACTTGTCGATGAACTGCTGTCGCTGCTGCTCGGTGTAGCAGTATTCCGACACTTTTTTATACGTGCACTTATAGAGCGGCGGAGTGGCAATATAGAGGTGGCCGCCCTGTATCACTTGTGGCATGAAGCGATAGAAAAGCGTCATAATGAGCGTGTCGATGTGAGAACCGTCGACGTCGGCATCGGTCATTATGATAATCTTGTCGTAGCGCAACTTGTCGATGTTGGCTTCGCGGTCGCCCTCGCCTTCCACGCCGAAGCGAACGCCGATGCTCTGTATGATATTCATTACCGACTCTGCCTCGAACACGCGGTGCCATTGCACTTTCTCCACGTTGAGGATTTTGCCTCGCAGAGGCAGTATTGCCTGGAAGTGGCGGTCGCGTCCCTGTTTTGCAGAGCCACCTGCCGAATCTCCCTCGACGAGGAATATTTCACATTCCTTTGGATCCTTGTTTGAACAGTCTGCCAGTTTTCCGGGCAGGCCGCCTCCAGTCATTGGATTCTTGCGTTGCACACTCTCGCGTGCCTTTCTGGCGGCGATGCGCGCTGTTGCGGCAAGCACCACCTTCTCGCAGATGAGTTTTGCCTCCTTCGGATGCTCCTCCAGATAGTTTGTCAGCGCTTCGCCCAAGGCTTGCTGCACTGCTCCTGTTACTTCCGAGTTGCCCAGTTTTGTTTTTGTCTGTCCTTCAAACTGCGGTTCTGCCACCTTGATGCTTATCACGGCGGTCAAACCCTCGCGGAAGTCCTCGCCGGCAATCTCTATCTTTGCCTTTTCAATCTGTTTGGAAATGGCAGGGTCCTGGTCGGCATATTTCTTGAGCGTACGCGTGAGAGCCATGCGGAAGCCGATGAGATGAGTACCGCCTTCGATAGTATTGATGTTGTTTACGTAGGAGTGGATGTTCTCCGTATAGTCGGTATTGTACATCACGGCAACCTCAATGGGTATTCCCTGTTTCTCCGTCTTGAGATAGATGACGTCGTCGAACAGGTGCTGACGGTGACGGTCCACGTAGCGCACGAATTCTTTCAGTCCGTCCTTGGCATGGAACACTTCCTCGCGCAGTTTGCCCTCTTCGTCGGGGCGCGTGTCGCGCAGGGTGATGGTGATACCTGCGTTGAGATAGGCCAGTTCGCGCATGCGCTTGGCAATGATGTCGTATTTATATTCAGTGGTCGTAAAGATCGAGCCGTCTGGCCAGAACTGCTGGCGCGTACCTGTCTTGTCGGTGTCGCCAACGATTTTTACGTCGTAGAGAGGCTTTCCCTTTTCGTATTCCTGCTGGTAGATATGTCCGTTGCGGAACACCTGCGACAGCATGTGTGTAGACAGGGCGTTCACACACGATACGCCCACGCCGTGCAGACCGCCGCTGACCTTGTATGAGCCTTTGTCGAACTTTCCGCCTGCGTGCAGCACTGTCATGACGACCTCGAGGGCCGACTTGTGCATTTTCTCATGCTCGTCGACAGGGATACCGCGGCCGTTGTCTTGCACGGTGATGGAGTTATCCTCGTTGATGGTCACTTCGATATGAGTGCAATAGCCAGCCATTGCCTCGTCGATAGAGTTGTCTACTGTCTCGTTTACCAGATGATGGAGTCCCTTTTCGCTAATGTCGCCGATATACATTGCGGGACGTTTGCGCACGGCCTCCAGTCCTTCGAGTACCTGAATGTTACTCGCAGAATAGTTGTTTTCTTTTGTAGTATCTTCTGCCATTGTGTTAAATATGTTTTTCTTATTTTGTTTCTTCTTGTTTTGTCTTTTCTTGTTGCTTACAGCGGTATATCAGTTGGTTGGCACCGCTGGTGATTTCCAGTTCGTCGTGGTGCTCGCGAATGAAAGAGTCGATGTGTCGCTTGCGCTTCTCTTCCAGTATCTCGTCGACTGCAATGAGGATGCCGGTCTCTTCCACGTCGCCGAACCCGTAGTTGATGGCTGTGCCAAACAGTTTCATCGTCGGCGAGAGGCCCATGTAGGCATTCACCAGTGGCGGGATGTTGTATCCCATGCGGCGTATCTCGCCGTTCAGAATGCGGTAGTCTTCCTTGAAATCCTTTCCCGAGAAGAGTTTCTCCAGTTCTGCCTCGTCGGTCTCTATTTTCAGGGGTTTCACCGGTATGATGAGGTTCTCCTTGTCGTCGAAGTGTTTTTTCAGGAAGTAGAGTATCATGTCGCGCCCTTTTCGGATGTAACTGGGATACATTGTCATTTTTCCGAAATAGTAGCGCACGTTAGGTCTAACCACTGTCAGTGCTCCCAGTCCGTCCCACAGGTTGTCCAGGGCGAAGAGGCTTTTTGCTCCCATGCGTGAACTCTGGTATGGCAGCGAAACGAAGGAGCGTCCCAACTCAACGGTCTGTGGCGCATAGTCGCGCAGGAATTTTTCCGAGAAGTGGAACATGTGGCTTGTGGCCAGTATCGGTTGTCCGTCGGAGTTGTATCTCCAGTCGGTGCCGAGCAAGTATCGGTATCCGCCTATTATCTCCTCGGCTTCGGGGTTCCACACTATGAGTTGCTTGTAGCAGTTTTCGCCAGTGTCGAATTCGTCGATGTCAACCTCTTTTCCCGTGCCGCCGCCGGCCTCGCGGAATGCAATCTCGCGCAGGCGTCCGATTTCTCTCATCACGTTGGGTGCGTCGTTTGCCGTGATGATATATATCTCGTTGTTGCTCTTGTTGGTCATGCGCAACTGCAGGTCGGGCGTGAGTTCTTTTTTCAGCACGTCCTTGGCAACTGGAGGTACGATAGGCATTTCCATTTATTGGTGGTTTGCTTTGATGTTGGTAATTGTTATAGAGAATAAACTTTGTCTTGTACGAATTTTGCCCATTCCACCGCAGACTTTTTCTTATTGAATGTCTGCCAGGGTATTGGCTTTCCTATTTTCACGTCGAAGGTATTTCCTACGTTCTTATACATTTCGTCTACGAGGAAAAGCATGGCGAGGTTGAAGTTCAGGAAGCGGTCGGAGAAGGCGGCAAGGCGGTAGAAAAAATTGGAGTTCTTTCCGCTGAAGTGGATGGGAATTACGTCGCGCTGATATTCCACGCTTTTCTGCACAAAGGTCTTTGTCCACGCGTTATCGCGTATTTCGCCGTCTTTCTGCCTGCGCGAGCATATGCCTGCCGGGAACATCATCATGTGGTTGTCGCTTTCAAAGCCGTCTCTTACCATTTGTGGGAATGAGCGGCTCTGTTTTCCCGTCTTGTTTATAGGTATACAGAGAGGTGCAAGGCCAGGCAGGTTCAGCAGGATGTCATTTACCAGATATCTGAACTTTGAATCGAAGTGGCGACCAATGATTGCGCCAAGCGCAACGCCGTCTATGCCACCCAGCGGATGGTTGGACACGATGGTGTATAGTTTTCCGTCGTCCTTCGGAGGCAGGTTTTCCATGCCATCCACATGCAGTGTCATTTTCAGATAGTCCACGCAGGCTTCCAGCCACTCTGTTCCCACTTTGTCGCGGTTCTCCCACAGAAATTCGTTGACCATGTCCTGATGGGCTATGCGGCGCAGCCAGTTCACCAACGGGCGTGGCACCCAACGAGCCTTGCCGCCCATCTTGCTGCGCAGTATGCGGTCTATGTCGATGGTCTTTTCGCTGACTGTCTGCATTTTTTCTCTCTCTTCTGCCCTGTCCTCTCTGGTCAGAGCCATACCAACAATGGCGCAAAGGTACGCAAAATCTTGCAAGTGACCAATTTTTTAACTTTTTTTTCAGCCTCTGAAAATGCTAAATAATGTTGGATTTTTTCCGTGCAACTTTTCTTGCAAAACAAACTGCTGTTTTTACGAAAATTACAGCTGTTTTAATTTTTGCCAGCGCTGTTTTTATTTTCGTAAACACTGTTTTTATTTTCAAAAAAAGCCTCGTTTTTGGAACCATACGTTATGCCATTGGATTTCAAGGTGTTGCAGGATTGTGCTAAACGCTTTTAAAGCCACTGTCGTGAGGCGCGGTTTTCCGCGCTTCACCCCACGAAATCATTATGCGATAACTCGCTGAAAATTAAGCCGTTTTTACGACTGCCGGATAAGTTTTTTGATTATTTTTGAAAAAAAGTGGGGAAAAGTGGGGGATTGTGTGGGGAAATGTGTAATTTTGCCGCTGATATCATTTACGCGATAGAAAATATCGACGCATGCGTTTTTTAGGAAATTTAGAAGCCAAGACCGACAGTAAGGGTCGTGTTTTCCTGCCAGCCGTCTTCCGCAGAGTGTTGCAGACAGTCGGCGAGGAGCGTCTTGTGCTTCGCAAGGATGTATTTCAGCCCTGTCTGGTGCTATACCCCGAGTCGGTGTGGAACGAGCAGATGGACTTGCTGCGGAGCAGGCTTAGCCGCTGGAACCGACAGCAGCAGCATCTCTTCCGCCAGTTTGTCTCAGACGTGGAACTGCTGACGCTCGACGGCAGCGGCCGCTTCCTGATCCCCAGGCGCTACCAGCGAATGGCAAGCATAGAGCAGGAGGTGCGCTTTGTCGGGATGGGAGACACCATAGAGATATGGAGCACAGAGCAGGCTGACAGGCAGCAGATGGAGGCAGAGGAATTCAGCGTAGCGCTGGAGGCCGCCATGCAGGGAGAGGTTTAACGGCGTTTGCTTGTAAGTCAACAGAGTCAGAATGGAGGTATACCACGTGCCAGTGCTTCTCAAGGAGAGCGTCGACGGACTCGGTGTCCGTCCCGACGGTGTCTATGTGGATGTCACGTTTGGTGGCGGCGGCCACAGCAGGGAAATCCTCAGCCGTCTCGGTGCTGACGGCAGGCTTTACAGTTTCGATCAGGATGCCGACGCCGAGAGGAACATCGTCAGCGACCCACGCTTCACCTTCGTGCGCAGCAACTTCAGGTATCTGGGCCAGTGGATGCGCTACTACGGTGTTGAGAAAATCGACGGTCTGATTGCCGATCTTGGAGTGTCGAGCCATCATTTCGACGATGAGCAGAGAGGTTTCTCCTTTCGCTACGATGCTCCGCTCGACATGCGGATGAACCAGCGGGCACAGTCTACTGCTGCCGACGTGGTGAACAAATATACGGAGGAAAGGCTCTCCGATGTGTTCTTTCTCTATGGGGAGATGCGCGAAGCGCGGCAGGTGGCGCGCAGCATAGTAAAAGCGCGTGCCGAAAAGCCCATTGCCACCACCCACGAACTGCTCTGTGCTGTGGGAATGAAGCCTGAGATGCTGGCGCAGCGTCCTGCCATGAAAAAACAGGTGGCGCGGCTCTTCCAGGCACTGCGAATAGAGGTGAACCATGAGATGGAAGCACTGCGCGACATGCTTCGCGCTTCGTGCCAACTGCTTGACAAGGGAGGACGGCTGAGCGTGCTTACCTATCATTCGCTGGAAGACCGCATTGTAAAGAATGTGATGAAGGCAGGAAATGCAGAGGGCAGGGCAGAGCAGGACTTCTTTGGAAGAGTGACAGTGCCGTTTCGCATGATAGGCCATGTGGTGACTCCCTCGCCCGATGAAATGGAAAAAAATCCACGCTCGCGAAGTGCTAAACTGCGTGTTGCGGAAAAATTGACGTGATAACGAGACGATTATGAAGCCCGACAATGATATAAGTGAGAAGTATCCTGAAGTGGAAATGACCATCGAGGGAGCCGACATGACGGAGGTTGAAGCCTACGACGGGCCGCAGGCGTCCGAAGAGGCTGAGCACGATGTTGATGCCACCATCAAGGAGCGCATCAAGAAGATCAAGGAAAGTGCACAGGAGGAAGACACTCGTCCTACGAGCCAACTCAGTCTGCGCACCATTCTTGGCGGCGACATGCTGACCACCGAATTTATCCGTGGGCAGATATGGCTTTTCGTGCTGGTGGTTGCCTTCAGCGTGGTCTACGTTGCCTATCGCTACCAGTGCCAGCAGGACATGCAGACCATCAACAAGTTGGAGCAGGACCTGCGTGGAGCGCGCAACAAGGCGCTTGCCGCATCGAGCACGCTGACCGGCCTGTGCCGTGAGAGCCGCATGCTCGACATGCTGAAGCACAACAACGATTCGCTGCTGCACATGGCCGACCAGCCGCCGTACATCATACAGTTGGATGAGTAGCAGGCACAGGGTGCAGACATCTGAGCGACAACAGTACACATATAATAATATATATACACTAAAGAGAATTGAGCAAGTTTAACAGCGAAAAGGTGATGCCGCGCTACATGATGGTGGCGGTGGTACTGACTCTGATAGGCATTGTGGTGATAGGAAGGGCTTTCTACATCATGACGGCCAAGAAGCAGTACTGGACCGAGGTGGCTGATAGACTGAAGCGCGACTCTGTCAGCGTGAAGCCAAACCGTGGCAACATTCTCAGTTGCGACGGGCAGATAATGGCGAGCAGTATTCCGGAATACAAGATATACATGGATTTCCAGGTGGGCGACGAGAAGACAGACTCCATTTGGCGCGCAACGCTCGACTCGCTGTGCATAGGACTTAGTGAAATCTTTCCTGAGCGCTCGGCAGCGGAATTCCGCCGCCATCTGGAAGAAGGCAAGAACAAGGTAAACCGCAACGGCTCCGTTGGCGCGCGCCACTGGCCTGTCTGGCCGTATCGTATCGATTATAATACGTACATTGCCGTCAAGCAGTTGCCTTTCTTCAATCTCTCCCGACTGAAGAGCGGTTTCCACGAAGAGGAGTACAATGCGCGGCGCAAGCCTTTCGGAACGCTCGCCGACCGCACGATAGGCTCAACATACGGCGCGAAGGACAGTGCACGTCAGGGACTGGAACTGGCCTACGATTCGCTGTTGCGCGGAACGCCCGGACTGACCAACCGCCGCAAGGTTCTCAATCAGTATCTCAGTATTCCCATCGAACTTCCCGTTGATGGCTACGACATAGTGACTACTATCGATGTCAATATGCAAGACCTTGCCGAGCGTGCCGTCATTGACGAACTGAAACTCATCGGGGGCGACCTTGGCGTGGCAATTCTCATGGAAGTTGCCACTGGTGACATCAAGGCGATAGTCAATATGACACGCTGTATCGACGGTGAGTATCGCGAGGTGAAGAACAACGCCGTCTCCGACCTTCGTGAGCCTGGCTCCGTGTTCAAGACAGCATCTATCATGGTGGCCCTCGACGACGGAAAGGTCGATACCACGCGGCGCGTGGACACGGGCGGTGGCGTATGGCCCATGCACGGCCGTGAGATGAAAGACCATAACTGGCGTCGCGGTGGCTACGGTAATATCTCGCTGCCGCGAACCCTTGAGGTGAGTTCCAATATCGGTGTCAGCCGCATCATCGACGAGGCTTACGGCAGCAAGCCCGAGAAATTCGTTGAAGGTATCTACCGCACTGGCCTTGCCGCCGACCTTAAACTTCCCATCCCGGGCTATGCACGTCCTAAAATCCGTATGCCGGAAAAAGACAAGTATGGCCACTGGAGCAACTGGAGCAAGACGGCTCTTCCATGGATGTCAATAGGCTATGAGACGCAAATTCCGCCCATTTCAACGATAACATTCTACAATGCAATAGCAAACGACGGCATTATGATGAGGCCGCGCTTCGTAAAATGTCTGGTAAAAGACGGACAGGTGGTGCGGGAGTTCCCACCGGAACGCGTCATGGACCGCAGAATAGCAAAACTGCAGACGGTGAAAACGATGCAGACCATACTGGAACACGTGGTGAGCCAGGGACTGGGACGAAAGGCTGGTTCGCGCTCCTTCAAAGTGGCTGGCAAGACCGGCACGGCACAGATAGCCGAAGGCGGAGGCTACAAGACGGGAGTGATGAAGTACTGGCTCTCCTTCGCAGGCTTCTTCCCTGCCGACAAGCCGCGATATTCGTGCATCGTGTGTCTGAAGAAGACGGGACTGCCTGCATCGGGCGGCGGCATGAGTGGCGTGGTGTTCCATCAGATAGCCGAAGGCGTCATGGCGCGCAATCTGAAGTTGAGCATCAACGACGCGCGCGACACGGCATCGGTGCCCATCCCCGACGTCAAGCCCGGAAATCTCTCAGAAGCCTCTTATGTGCTGCGCGAACTCGGTATCTCCGCCAAGAATTCGTGGAATGGCTCCTACGCAACGGGTAATCCCGTTTGGGGAAAGACCGCCAGGCGTGAGTCGTCGGTGGCACTGAATGAGGTGGAACAGAAAAGCCGAAAGGTACCGGACGTTGTAGGAATGGGAGCAAAGGATGCCGTGTTCCTGCTGGAGAGTAGAGGAATGCGCACAGCGCTGCAAGGTCGCGGAAAAGTGGTGCGGCAGAGCGTCGCCGCAGGCAGCGATGTCGTGGCAGGCAGCGAGTGTCGCCTCATATTGGAATAGAAAATAAAGAAAACAGTATATAGCAATGATACTATCAGAAATACTTCGTCACGCAGCCGTCGTCAAGGTGGAAGGGAGCGTCGACAGAGAGATAACAGGCGTTAACATCGACTCGCGCCGTGTGGAGCAAGGCAATCTCTTCGTTGCAATAAAAGGCACGCAGACCGACGGTCACCAGTACATTGAAAAGGCAGTCTCGCAGGGCGCCGTGGCTGTGGTTTGCCAGCAGTTGCCGGAGGCAATGGAGCAGGGAGTGACCTACGTTGTCGTGGAAGACAGCGAAAAGGCTGTAGGACCGATGGTCCATGCCTTTTATGGCTCTCCTTCAGAACGTCTTAAACTTGTTGGCGTGACAGGAACCAATGGCAAGACAACCATTGCAACATTATTATATAGCATGTTCCGCAAGATGGGGCACCGTTGCGGGCTGCTTTCTACAGTGTGCAACTATGTAGAAGGCGAGGCCATCGCCGCCAGCCATACCACGCCCGACCCCATAGAACTCAACAGACTTCTTGCGCGCATGGTTGAGGCTGGCTGTGAATATGCATTCATGGAGTGCTCCAGCCATGCCATTGCCCAGCACCGCATTGGCGGACTGCACTTTGCCGGTGGACTTTTCACCAACCTTACGCGCGACCATCTCGACTATCATAAGACTTTTGAAAACTACCGCGACGCCAAGAAACTCTTCTTCGACCAGTTGCCGGGCGATGCTTTCGCCATCACTAACGCTGACGACAAGAACGGGCTCTTCATGGTGCAGAACACGCGCGCTGTGGTGAAGACATATTCCGTACAGCAGATGGCCGATTTCAGGGCGCGCATCATCGAGTGCCACTTCGAGGGGATGTATCTTGAAGTAGACGGGCGCGAGGTCGGCGTGCAGTTTATCGGAAAGTTCAATGTCAGCAACCTCCTTGCAGTCTACGGAGCAGCCATCATGCTTGGCAAGCAGCCAGAAGACGTGCTCGTGGTGCTGAGCACACTGAAGAGCGTTGCCGGAAGGCTGGAGCCGATACGCTCTGAGGCTGGAGTCACGGCAATAGTGGACTATGCCCATACGCCCGACGCCCTGGACAATGTGCTGCGCGCCATCCACGAAGTGCTCAACGGCAAGGGCCAGGTCATCACGGTATGTGGCGCCGGCGGCAACCGCGATAAGGGAAAGCGCCCCATCATGGCGCAGGAAGCGGTGAGGCAGAGCGACCGCGTTATCATCACTTCCGACAACCCGCGCTTTGAGGAGCCTCAGGATATAATCAGCGACATGCTCGCAGGGCTTGACCAGAAACAAATGAAAAAGGTTCTCTCCATCGTAGATCGACGCGAAGCGATACGCACAGCAGCAATGCTGGCGCAGAAAGGCGACGTGATACTCATTGCAGGCAAGGGCCACGAAGATTATCAGGAGATAAAGGGAGTGAAACACCACTTTGACGACCGCGAGGTGGTGCGCGAAATCTTCAACCAGTGATACCAGTAACATAAGCCATAAAAGTCACCTAAGTAAAAGTTATATAAGAAATGCTATACTATCTCTTCCGTTTCTTAGAGCAGTACGATATCCCGGGAGCACGCATCTGGGGATATATCTCCTTCCGTTCGCTGCTGGCACTGATCATTTCACTGATGATATCAGCGTGGTTTGGCGAGAAGTTCATCAAGTGGATGAAGCGGCGCAACATTTCAGAGACGGCACGCGACGCATCGATCGACCCGTTTGGCGTGGAGAAAAAGGGAGTGCCCACAATGGGAGGCATTATCATCATCGTGGCAATTCTCGTTCCAGTGTTGCTGCTCGGCCGTATGCGTAATATCTATCTTCTGCTGATGATTGTCACTACGGTATGGCTTGGCTTCCTTGGCTTTCTTGACGATTATATCAAAATTTTCCGTCATAACAAAGAGGGACTGAAGGGAAAATATAAAATAATAGGGCAGGTATCGATAGGATTCATCGTCGGGCTTACGCTATGGCTCAGTCCGGATGCCGTGGTAAGGGAGAACGTAAGCGTAGCACAGCAGACGCAGGAAATGGTGGTGAAGCACAATCCGGAACCGGTGAAATCGCTGAAAACAACAATCCCGTTTATAAAAAACAACAACCTCAACTATTCGGAGGTGATGGGCTTCCTTGGCAAATACAAGGTTGCCGCAGGATGGGTGCTCTTTGTGATAATGACCATAATAGTCGTGACGGCAGTGTCGAATGGTGCCAATCTCAACGATGGAATGGACGGAATGTGTGCAGGCAACTCCGCTATAATAGGTATTGCGCTACTCATTCTGACATACGTTTCGTCGCACATCATGTACGCGGCATATTTCGATATAATGTATATACCGCACAGCGAAGAACTTGTGGTCTTCCTCTCTGCATTCATTGGGGCAATGATAGGTTTCCTGTGGTATAATGCCTACCCTGCGCAGGTCTTCATGGGCGACACTGGCTCGCTCACCATAGGCGGCATCATCGGCGTGTGCGCCGTAATCATCCACAAGGAGTTGCTGCTGCCGATACTTTGCGGCATATTCTTCATAGAAAGCCTGAGTGTCATCATACAGACGCAATGGTTCAAGTTGCAAAAGCGTAAGGGCATGCGTGTGAGGGTGTTCCGCGCCACCCCGATACACGATACGTTCCGCCGACTTGACTCACAACTTGACGCAACAAGCACCTACATTCTGCGCGGATGGCCAAGGCGTCCGTTCCATGAGTCGAAGATAACCATACGCTTCTGGATAACAACCATTATCCTGGCGGCACTGACCATAATAACACTGAAGATACGATAGAACAGAGTACGGAAATCTCGAAAAAGTCATAATAGAGAAATGAGCAAGATAGTGATACTGGGAGCAGGAGAGAGTGGCGCCGGTGCAGCAGTGTTGGCAAAGAAACAGGGCTACGACGTCTTTGTCAGCGATATGTCGAAAATTGCCGACCGCTACAAGGCGCTCCTTGACAGCCATGACATATCATGGGAAGAGGGGCGACATTCCGTGGAGCGCATTCTGCAGGCCGACGAAGTGATAAAGAGCCCGGGAATACCCGATACGGCACCCGTTGTAGCCCAACTGATAAAGCAGGGAACGCCTATCATAAGCGAAATAGAGTTTGCCGGAAGATACACCACGTCGAAAATGGTGTGCATTACGGGCTCTAATGGAAAGACAACGACCACCAGCCTTATCTATCACATCTTCCGCCGGGCGGGATATGACGTCGGACTGGCGGGAAACATCGGCCGCTCTTTGGCACTGCAGGTAGCAGAAGAGCCACATGAGTACTACGTGATAGAACTTTCTTCTTTCCAACTCGATAATATGTACGACTTCAGGGCCAACGTTGCTGTGCTGCTCAATATAACGCCCGACCATTTGGACCGCTACAATTTTGAGATGCAGAATTACGTTGATGCCAAGATGCGAATAATCCAAAATCAAACGCCAGATGACGCTTTCATTTACTGGGCTGACGATCCGATAATACAGCGCGAACTTGAGAAATATGACATAAAGGCTGTGAAGTATCCATTCAGCGACCTTAGGAAAAATGGCGTGATTGGATACATAGAGCAGGGGCAGTATGTACTGGAGCAACCCACGCCGTTCAATATGGAACAGGAGGCGCTGTCGCTGACAGGACGCCATAACGTATACAATTCCTTGGCTGCAGGTATTGCCGCCAATGTCATGGGCATAAAGAAAGAGACGATACGGCAGGCCCTTGGCGATTTCCCCGGTGTGGAACATCGTCTGGAGAAGGTGTGCACCGTTCGCGGTGTGCAGTATATCAACGACTCGAAAGCCACCAACGTCGACGCCTGCTGGTATGCGCTTGAGGCCATGAAGACAAAGACAGTGCTCATTGTCGGCGGCAAGGACAAGGGCAACGACTACTCACCGCTGATCCCCCTTATCAAGGAGAAGTGTGCTGCACTGGTATATCTCGGAGCCGACAACAGCAAACTCCATGACAATTTCGACGCACTGGGACTCCCCGTGCGCGACACACACTCCATGCGTGAGTGTATAGATGCATGCTATGAGTTGGCAGAGCCGGGAATGACAGTGCTGCTCTCGCCCTGCTGTGCGTCGTTCGACCTCTTCCGCAATATGGAAGACCGCGGCGAGCAGTTTAAGGAAATGGCAAGAAACCTGTAGTCTCATTCAGGTCACGACAGTATTGCAAGCAAAGAAAACAATAAGTCAAAAAAGGTTAGGATGAATAAGAAAATCGGCAGAATATTCAAGGGCGACAAGGTCGTATGGATGGTGTTCTTTTTCCTCTGTATGATCAGCGTTGTTGAGGTTTTCTCTGCATCGAGCCACTTGACGTACAAGAGCCACAACTATATCGGACCGATTGTCTACCACAGCGGTATGATTATCGTCGGACTTGTCGTGGCTGTTGTGACGCTCAACATACCGTGCCGCTACTTCAAACTGATGACGCTGTTTCTTATGCTCGTTTCTGCGCTGACGCTGGTGGGTGTCCTTATCTTCGGACAGTCCATCAACGGTGCCAACCGCGTTATCTCGCTGTTCGGGCTGACTTTCCAGCCTTCGGAGATAGCCAAGGGAACCATCGTTCTCGCCACGGCGCAGATTTTAAGTGCCATGCAGAGAGAGAACGGAGCCGATGGTCAGGCGTTCAAGTGGATTATGTGGATTACGGTGCCTGCCTGCGTGCTGATAGGACTTGAAAACCTGTCTACCGCAGCGCTTCTCTTCCTCGTGGTTATTGTTATGATGTTCATCGGACATGTTCCTGGCAGACAACTCGGACGCCTCGTCGGTGGCATCACTGCTGTTGGCCTTGTGGGAGTGATGATGGTGTTGCTCGTTGGACAGGAACCGGTTTCCCAGGAGCCTGCTAACGTGGCAAAAACTGAAAAGGTGGCGAAATCATCGGGCAAATCAAAGGGAGTACTGCACCGTATGGGAACGTGGAAAGGCCGTATACTGAAATTCACACGGCCTGAAGTTCCGCCAGGAGAGTACGACCTTGACAAGGATGCTCAGGAGGCCCATGCCAACATAGCCATCGTGTCGAGCGGAATAGTAGGCAAGGGTCCCGGCAAGTCAGTGGAGCGCGATTTCTTGTCGCAGGCTTTCTCCGACTTCATCTACGCCATCGTCATTGAGGAGTTGGGCATTGTGGGAGCAATGTTTGTCGTCATGCTATATGTGATTTTGCTTTACAGGGCAGCGCGCATATCGTCGCGCTGTGAGAACAATTTCCCGGCATTCCTTGTGATGGGACTGGCATTGCTCCTCGTGGTGCAGGCAACATTCAACATGATGGTGGCAGTAGGCATAGTGCCGGTGACAGGACAGCCGCTACCTCTCATATCGAAGGGCGGCACTTCTACAATAATCAACTGCGCCTACGTAGGCGCTATTCTCAGTGTTTCGCGCTCTGCCAAGATGAAGGACGACAAGGCGCAGAAGAAATTATCAGTCTAATTCCTATATATATAAATAAGGTGATGAGTGAACTGCGAGTCATAGTAAGTGGAGGCGGCACCGGTGGGCACATTTTCCCTGCGGTGTCTATCGCCAATGCAGTGAAGCGATTACGTCCCGACGCCGAGATACTTTTTGTCGGTGCTCTGGGCAGAATGGAAATGCAGCGTGTGCCAGCCGCAGGCTATGAAATAAAGGGGCTTCCCATTCGTGGATTTTTCCGTCCGCTTTGGAAGCCGGCCAATATAGGTGTTGCGTTAGACTATCTGCGCAGCAAATGGATGGCAAAAAAGTTGTTGCGTAAGTTCCGCCCTCAGGTGGCTGTCGGCGTAGGCGGATATGCCAGCAGTGCAGCGCTTGGCGCTGCTGAGAGCCTTGGTATTCCGACACTGCTGCAAGAGCAGAACAGTTACGCAGGGCTTGCCAATAAACAGTTGGCACGCAAAGCCAGCAAGATTTGCGTTGCCTACGATGGAATGGAGCGTTTCTTCCCTGCCGACAGGATTATAAAGACAGGCAATCCGGTGCGCCAGCAGTTGCTCGAAACAGCGCTGAGCAAGGCGGACGCAGTGCGCTCCTTTGGGTTCGACCCGCAGAGGCCCACAATACTCATCGTCGGCGGAAGCCTTGGAGCCCGTACCCTCAACGAGAGCGTTATGCAGTATCTCGAAATGATAGAGCAGAGCGATGTACAGATTATTTGGCAGACGGGCAAGATTTACCATGACGAGATGAAGCGTCGTGTTGCCGACTACGTGTCGTCACACGGGGCTACGTCGTCGCTCCTTGACTCCCGTCTCGTCGTTACCGATTTCATTAGCGACATGGGCGCAGCCTATAAGGCCGCCGACCTTGTTGTCAGCCGTGCCGGAGCCAGCAGTATCTCTGAGTTCTGCCTCATTGGCAAGCCTGTGATACTCGTCCCGTCGCCCAATGTGGCCGAAGACCATCAGACAAAGAATGCCATGGCGCTGTCTACGTGCGACAGTGCACTGCTCGTCAGGGACGGCGATGCGCGCAAACTCCTTCTGCCGCTTGCCATCGACACGGTGAAAGATGCCGCGAAGTTACAGCAGTTGAGCGAGAACATAAAGAAGATGGCACTTCCTGATGCCGCAGAGATAATAGCACGCGAGGTAATTGCCCTTGCGTCGAAAACACAAGAGAAGATATGACAATGCAAGATATAAAAGCGGTCTACTTTGTAGGAGCCGGCGGAATAGGCATGAGCGCCATTGCGCGCTATTTTATCAGCCGTGGACTCGTAGTGGCCGGATACGACAAGACGCCCTCCGAACTCACTCGTCGCCTGGAGCGTGAGGGAATGCTTATTCACTACGACGAGAACGTTGACGAGATACCCCATGCCTGCCGCCAGAAGCAGTCGTGCCTCGTGGTCTACACACCGGCCATTCCTGCCGACCACAAGGAACTTGTGTATTTCCGTCAGAATGGCTTCGAGATACAGAAGCGCGCGCAGGTGCTCGGCACCCTCACCCGTCACCACAAGGGGCTCTGCGTTGCAGGCACCCACGGCAAGACCACCACGTCTACCATGTGTGCCCACATCATGCATCAGAGCCATCTCAACTGCAATGCCTTCCTTGGCGGAATTTCGAAGAACTACGGTACAAACTACATACTCTCCGACAGCGATTACGTGGTGATAGAGGCCGATGAATTCGACCGTTCTTTCCACTGGTTGCAGCCCTATATGTCGGTAATAACGTCTACCGATCCCGACCACCTCGACATCTATGGCACAAAAGAGGCGTATCTGGAGAGTTTCCGCCACTACACGGAACTGATACAGCCTGAGGGAGCGCTGATAGTGCACCGCGCTCTGGAAATGAAGGAGAGCCTGCAGCCAGGAGTCAGCCGCTACGACTATTCGCTCAACGAGGGCGACTTCCATGCAGAGAATATCGTCATAGAAAACGGCGAGATAACCTTCGACTTCGTTTCGCCGATAGAAACGGTGCGCGGCGTGGTGCTCGGACAGCCTGTTCCCATAAATATCGAGAACGGCATTGCAGCCATGGCGATGGCACAACTTGCCGGATGCACTGCCGACGAACTGCTTTACGGCATGCGCACTTTCAGCGGTGTGGAACGCCGTTTCGACTACAAGATACGCACTCCGCAACTGGTGTTCCTCAGCGACTATGCGCACCATCCGAAGGAGATACTGCAGAGCGCGCGAAGCATACGCCAGTTGTACAGCGACCGCAAGATCACCGCAATTTTCCAGCCACATCTATATACGCGTACGCGCGACTTCTATCGCGAGTTTGCCGACGCTCTGAGTCTGCTGGATGAGGTGATACTTACCGAAATATACCCTGCACGCGAACTGCCAATCGAGGGAGTGACGTCGCAACTCATCTACGACAATCTGCAGCCCGGCGTGGAGAAGCAGATGATACGCAAGGACGACGTGATGCAGTTGGTGAAGAGCCGTACCTTCGATGTGCTTATCGTACTCGGAGCCGGCGACTTGGACAACCTCGTGCCACAGATGGCAAAGGAACTGTCAAAAAACACAGCCGCGCCAAAGGCATAGCGGAAAACATCCATTAAGATACCCCACAAAAAGCAAATCAGTCACAAGACAATGCCACAATTCAACTGGAAGAAGATAGCACTCGTAGCAGCCGACATCGCGTTGGCGGCCTACCTGTTCTTGGCCGTGACGGCATTCAACAACCCCGACGACCAGTCGGCCGTGTGTACCAAAGTAGATATAGCGATAGAAGATGCTGTTGTGGAGGGATTTCTCGGTGAGAATGAGATAAAGGCGCAACTTAAAAAGTCGCACATCTTCCCTCAGGGTCAGCCTATGAAGGAAGTTGACGTTCGTAAAATAGAAGAAACGCTTCTTGGCAACCCTTTTGTCGACAGGGTTCAGTGCTATAAGACCCAGGGCGGCCATGTACGCATAGTGATTGCGCAGCGTCTGCCGGTGATGAGAGTCAAGGCAGCAAACGGCGACGACTATTACATAGACAGTTCGGGCGCTGTGATGCCCAACACGCGCTATGCCAGCAATCTCGTAGTGGCAACAGGCGAGGTGTCGCGCCTGTATGCTCAGCGCACGCTGGCCAGGATAGGCAATATGCTGCTTCAGGATAATTTCTGGAAGAGCCAGGTGGAGCAGTTGAACGTTCTGCCCGACGGCTCCTTGGAGATGGTGCCCCGTGTAGGCAACCACATTGTCTTCCTTGGCGAGCCCGTCAATCTCAACAAGAAACTGGAGCGTCTCAAACAGTTCTATATCCACGGCCTTAGCGTTGCCGGTTGGAATAAGTACCGTTACATCAATGTGGAATTCGACAATCAGATAATCTGTAAGAAACGATAATAAAAACAAAATCTAATATGGTATCAAAAGAATTTGTGGTAGCCATCGAGTTGGGGTCGTCAAAGATCACCGGCATTGCAGGCAAGAAGAATTTAGACGGTAGCATACATGTGCTCGCCGTGGTGCGTGAAGACTCCTCTTCTTTTATCAGGAAGGGATATGTCTACAATATCGACAAGACAGCCCAGTGTCTTTCCTCTATCATCAGCAAACTCGAGAAAACTCTCAAGACCAGCATCACACAGGTCTTTGTCGGAGTGGGCGGACAGTCTATCCGCTCCGTGCGCAATGTCATCACAAAGGAATTGCCTGCCGACACTCAGGTCAGCCAGGCTATGGTTTCCGAACTGATGGATGCCAACCGCAGCATGAAATATCCTGATCAGGAAATACTCGATGCCGCCGAGCAGGAGTACAAAGTCGATACTCAGTACCAACTTGACCCTGTCGGAATACAGTGTTCGCACATAGAGGGCAACTTCCTGAATATCCTGCAGCGCAAGACATTCTTCAAAAACCTCAATCTCTGCTTCGAGACGGCAGGCATCAATGTAGCCGAGATGTATCTCGCTCCGCTCGCCCTTGCCGACAGCGTCCTCACCGAGGCAGAGAAGCGCTCCGGATGTGCCCTTGTCGACATGGGAGCCGACACCACCACCGTCAGCGTCTATTTCAAGAACGTGCTGCGCCATCTCGCCGTCATTCCCCTTGGCGGCAACCATATAACAAAGGACATCGCCTCCCTGCAGATGGAAGAGAGCGATGCCGAGAAGATGAAACTCAAGTATGCCTCGGCATTTACCGACAACAACGACATTGACAATAACCTCAAACTCAACATCGACGCCGACCACACCGTTGATAGCCGCACTTTCATAGAGATTGTCGAAGGTCGTATGGAAGAGATTATCGCCAATGTGTGGTGCCAGATACCCGACGAGTACTGCGACAAACTCCTTGGTGGCATCGTGATTACCGGTGGCGCTTCCAACATCCGCGACATCGAGAAGGCCTTCCAGAACTACACACATGTCGAGAAGGTGCGCCTTGCCAAGTTTGTCACCCAGACTATCACCTCCGTCCAGCCCGACCTTACGCTCAAGGACGGCAGCATGAATACCGTTCTCGGCCTTCTTGCCAAGGGCGACATGAACTGCGCCGGTCAGGAGATGAGCAGCAGCAACGACCTCTTTGCTTCCAACAAGCCTGGCGACGTTGCCGCCGAAACCCGCAAGCCCCGTCAGCCCAGCGAGTTGTCTGCCGGTGTGGTGCGTACCGCCGAGGAGATACGCCGCGCCGAGGATGAGGCTCGTGCCAAGAAAGAGGAGGAAGACCGCATAGCACGCGAGAAAGCCGAAGAGGAGGCTCGCGAGGCCGAGCGCATCCGCCGCGAGAACAATCCTTTCAACAAGATGGGCCGCAAACTCAAGAAGTTTGCCATGATGATGGTTGCCGACGACTCCGAGGAGTAGTCGCTTTTTCCATTCATCCATTCTGAGAGCAAACACATTATTTACAACAGAAAACAGACATATAGATATGACAGACAATACATTTGGCAACACACTGCTCAATTTCGGCGAACCCGAGCGTGAGAACAGCATAATAAAAGTGATCGGTGTCGGTGGCGGCGGCGGCAATGCCGTCAACCACATGTACCGTGAGGGCATACACGACGTTACTTTCGTGCTCTGCAACACCGACAATCAGGCGCTAAACGACTCTCCTGTGCCGGTACACCTGCAGTTAGGCCGTGAAGGACTCGGCGCAGGCAACAAACCAGAGAAGGCGCGTGCCGCAGCCGAAGAGAGCATCGAGGACATCAAGCAGATGCTCAGCGACGGCACTCGCATGGCATTCATCACAGCCGGCATGGGTGGCGGTACGGGTACCGGCGCTGCTCCGGTCATTGCCCGCGTTTCCAAGGAGTTGGGCATCCTCACCGTGGGCATCGTTACCATTCCCTTCCGCTTTGAGGGCGACCGAAAGATAGACCAGGCGCTCGACGGCGTTGAGGAGATGGCAAAGCATGTCGACGCCCTGCTGGTCATCAACAATGAGCGCCTGCGCGAGATATATCCCGAACTCTCCGTGCTCGATGCTTTCGGCAAGGCCGACGACACTCTCAGCATTGCCGCCAAGTCGATAGCCGAGATTATCACGGTTCACGGACTTATCAACCTCGACTTCAACGATGTCAAGACAGTGCTGAAGGACGGTGGCGTAGCCATCATGTCCACAGGATATGGCGAGGGCGAGGGCCGCGTGCGCAAGGCCATCGACGACGCGCTCAACTCTCCTCTGCTCAACGACAACGATGTGTTCAACTCGAAGAAGATACTCCTCAGCATATCGTTTGCCGGAAGCAAGGACGGCCACGATTCGCTTATGATGGAGGAGATGAACGATGTCAATGAGTTTATGGCCAAGTTTGGCGACTTTGAGATAAAATGGGGACTTGCCGTCGATCCCGAACTTGGCAAGAAGGTAAAGGTTACCATTCTCGCCACAGGCTTCGGCATTGAGAATGTCGACGGTATGGGCACCCATCTGAAGCGCCACACCCAGGAGGAGGCCACTCGCATTGCTGCCCAGCAGGAACTGGCTGCCCAGAAGCAGGACCGCCGCAATCGCTATTATGGCAAGGACGATGCCGTGAAGCGCTATAAGCGCCGCCCCAACATCTACCTTTTCCGTGCCGAGGATCTCGACAACGATGATGTCATTTCGGCCGTTGAGCAGACTCCGACGTACAAGCGCACTCGTGATATACTTGACAGCATCTACAGTCAGGCCAGTAGCGAAGAGCCGCAGAAGGCTGAGGCTCCTCAGGAACCCATTCAGGGCACTATCGTATTCTCTTAGTATTCCTTATGAAGCAACAGGGCCTGCTATTGACGTTGCTCGTCGCTGTGCTGCTTCTGCCGCTGACAGTCATGGCACACGACAGCATGTACGAGTGTAGATATTCTCCCCAGGAAACGGCGTTCCAACTCTATGCCGCGCCTGAGGCCGCTCAGGTTACGCTACGCCTCTATCGCGACGGCGTTGGTGGGCGTGCCTGCCGAACTGTTGCCATGACGCGCCAGCAGAGCGACGTTGCCGAAGTGTCGCTTTGGCGAACTGTAGTGAAAGGCGACTGGAAAGGCTACTTCTATACGTTTTCCACGTCGACGGGCCGCCGTCATCTTGAGACTCCCGGCATCTTTGCCACCGCTGTTGGCGTCAACGGAAAGCGCGCTGCCATCGTCGATATAGCAAGTCAGATGCCGCAGGGGTGGGACGACGAGCGTCCGCTTACACTCGTCTCGCCTGCCGACCTCGTTGTCTACGAACTCCACTTCCGCGATTTCAGCATTGCGCGCAGCGATGCCCGCTACAAAGGCAAGTTTCTTGCCCTGACGGAGCCTTGGGCTATACGCCATCTGCAGTCGCTCGGTGTCAATGCCGTGCACATCCTTCCCTCGTTCGATTTTGCCTCTGTCGATGAGTCACGTCCCGACATTCCGCAGTACAACTGGGGATACGATCCGCTCAACTACAATGTTCCCGAAGGCTCCTATTCCACCGACCCCGGTGATCCCTGTTGCCGCATCAGCGAGTTTGCGCGTATGGTGGAAGCCCTTCATAAGGCAGGCATCCGTGTCATTCTCGACGTGGTCTACAATCATACTTTCGACATTAGCGGCAGTGCCTTCCAGCGTACCATTCCCTATTATTTCTATCGTGGCCAGTGGCAGGACAAGTCTGGCTCGCGCCGCACCTTCAAGCCTTCCGACGGCTCGGGCTGCGGCAATGAGACGGCCAGCGAGCGCCAGTTGATGCGCCGCTTCATGGTAAGTTCAGTGCTCCATTGGGCACGGACATACCACATCGACGGTTTCCGTTTTGACCTTATGGCAGTCCACGACATCGAGACGATGAACCTCATTCGTAAGGAGTTGCACGCCGTCAATCCCAATATTTTCATCTATGGTGAGGGCTGGAGTGCCGGCCAGTGTGCGCTGCCTGCCGAGCGCCTTGCGTCGAAGGCCAACGTGGCGCAGATGCCAGGCATAGCCGCTTTCAGCGATGAGTTGCGCGATGCGCTGCGCGGCCCTTTCAGCGACGACAGCAAGGGAGGCTGGCTTGCCGGTGTCGCAGGCCAGGAGGAGAGTCTCAAGTACGGCATTGTCGGTTGCATCAGCCATCCGCAGGTCGACATGAGCCTTGTCAACTATTCCAAGAGCGCGTGGGCTGCTGAGCCGACGCAGATGATGAGTTATGTTTCCTGCCATGACGACATGTGTCTTGTCGACCGCCTCAAGGCGTCTGTCACGGGACTTTCGTCAGCACTCGACAGCCCGCAGTCCGCGGCCACACGCCAACTGATACGCCTCGCGCTGCTTGCGCAGACAGCCGTTTTCACTTCCCAGGGTGTGCCTTTCATGCTCAGCGGCGAAGAACTGCTGCGCACCAAGCAGGGCGTGCACAATTCCTATAAGTCGCCCGACTCCATCAACCAACTCGACTGGTCTGCCCTTAAGCGCTATCCCGAAGTCTTCCAGTATTACAGGTCGCTTATCGCCTTGCGCCGCCATCATCCGGCCTTCCGCCTTGGCGATGCCCACCTTGTGCGCAAGCACCTCGAGTTTCTCAGCGCTCCCGACGGCGTTGTCGCCTTCCGTCTGAAGGGCCATGCCGGTCGCGACGAGTGGCGCGACATCATCGTTGTGCTCAATGCCTCGCGCCGCGAGCAGCAGGTATCTATTCCTCGCGGTCTTTACAGCGTGGTATGCGCCGACGGCATTATCGACGAGCGCGGCCTGAGTACCATCAACGGCTCTCAGGCAACGGTGTCGCCTCAGTCGGCTCTCATCTTGCACAATTAAATCAACGAAAACAGCAGTGACGAAAATCACTGCTGTTTTAATTTTTGCCAGCGCTGTTTTAATTTTTGCCAGCGCTGTTTTAATTTTCGTAACTGCTGTTGTTTTAATTTACTTTTTCCTTCACAAAGGTAGCTGGGCGGCTCCAGTCAAGGGTTTCCTGATATTTTTCCAAAAAAGATGGTTTCCTTCGGGTTCGTCCGTCACGACTCGGCATAACTGAAACAAGTTTCGCTCTGCTCTCACTGCTCCGTCCGTTCCCTTCGGCGTCGGAACTGCCACTTTTTTTGAATAATACTCGGACATCCTCCTTTGACAACAGTAG
>FLNZ01004406.1_pt1 | contig 69848 bp, 43 predicted proteins | sample 1140391 | NCBI WGS metagenome assembly FLNZ01 (sample SAMEA3878171, study PRJEB12797) | bioreactor metagenome | biome: Moose rumen | place: Sweden | collected 2011-10 | reverse complement strand
CCTCTCCCCAGCCAACGCCGCCACCGTTGTGGATGCTCACCCAGGTGGCACCGCGGAAGGCGTCGCCAATCACGTTGTGAACAGCCATGTCGGCGCAGAACTGGCTGCCGTCGTAGATGTTGCTGGTCTCGCGGAATGGCGAGTCGGTGCCGCTCACGTCGTGGTGGTCACGGCCCAGCACCACAGGCTTCGTGATTTCGCCACGGCGAATGGCGTCGTTGAACGCCAGCGCAATCTTGGTGCGCCCCTCGCAGTCGGCATAGAGGATGCGTGCCTGCGACCCCACTACGAGGTGGTTCTTGCCCGCCTCACGAATCCAGTGCAGGTTGTCGGCGAGCTGTCCCTTGATGTCGTCGGTCACGTGTCCCATCATCTCGTCGAGCACCTCGGCGGCGAGGCGGTCGGTGACTTCCAGGTCATGAGGGTCGCACGAGGTGCACACCCAGCGGAAGGGCCCGAAGCCGTAGTCGAAGAACATGGGACCCATAATGTCCTGAACGTAGCTTGGATAGCGGAAGTGGGTCTCGTCCTTCATAATGTCGGCACCGGCGCGGCTTGCCATGAGCATGAAGGCGTTGCCGTAGTCGAAGAAGTACATGCCGTCGGCAGTGAGGCGGTTGATGGCAGCCACCTGACGACGCAGCGACTCAAAGACGCACTCCTTGAAGCGGTCGGGCTCCTCAGCCATCATGCGCTTCGACTCCTCAAGGCTGTAGCCCACAGGATAGTAGCCACCAGCATAGGGGTTGTGCAGCGAGGTCTGGTCGCTACCTAAATCAACATGGATGCCTTCGTCGGCGAGACGCTCCCACAGGTCAACCACGTTGCCCACGTAAGCCATAGAAACCACACGTTTCTCCTCCACCGCCTTGCGGATAGCGGGAATTAGTTCGTCGAGGTTCTCGTGCAGCTCGTCAACCCATCCCTGGTCGTAGCGCTTGCGAGCGGCGAGGGGGTTGATTTCGGCTGTCACGCTCACCACTTGCGCGATATTGCCTGCCTTGGGCTGAGCGCCACTCATGCCGCCGAGTCCAGCGGTGACAAAGAGCGGTATGCGTTTCTCGCGCTCGTCGCCCATCACTTTGCGGGCAGCGTTGAGCACGGTGATGGTGGTGCCATGCACGATACCTTGCGGACCGATGTACATATAGCTGCCAGCTGTCATCTGGCCATACTGGCTCACGCCGAGTGCGTTCATGCGCTCCCAGTCATCGGGCTTGCTATAGTTGGGGATTACCATACCGTTGGTCACCACCACGCGTGGAGCATCTTTGTGAGAGGGGAACAGTCCCAGCGGGTGACCGCTATACATCACGAGAGTCTGCTCGTCGGTCATCTCGCTCAGGTATTTCATCACGAGGCGATACTGTGCCCAGTTCTGGAACACGGCGCCGTTGCCTCCGTAGGTGATAAGCTCATGCGGATGCTGAGCCACCGCCTTGTCGAGGTTGTTCTGTATCATCATCATGATGGCGGCAGCCTGACGGCTGTTGTGTGGATAGTCGTCGATGGGACGCGCCTTCATCTCGTAGCGTGGACGCAAGCGGTACATATAGATGCGGCCATATTTTTCCAGCTCCTCGCGGAACTCGGGTAGGAGAGTGGCGTGGTGCTTAGCGGGGAAGTAGCGCAGCGCGTTGCGCAGCGCGAGTTTCTTCTCCTCGGGTTTTAGTATGTCCTTGCGTTTTGGCGCATGGTTGATTTCGGTGTCGTAGGGCATCGGTTGGGGCAGCACGTCGGGTATTCCTGCCCTGATGTCGGCGATAAATTCTTCTTTGGTCATTGTATTTAGTTCTTAGTTTATAGTTTATTGTTGTGTTTGTTGCGTTGACAACGCAACAGACGGGACATTTTTTGACAACGCAACAGACGGGACCTTAGAGCTTGGTCTCTACTAATGCGGTGATTTCGGCTTCCTCGGCGTTGGCTTTGGCGATGAGGGCATTAGCCTCGGCGATGAGGGCGTCGGCAACGGCGCGGTCTTTGAGGGAGCCGGCGTTAATCTTCACGTTCATGCCTGCTCCTAGCACAGCGGCACGTGCGGCTAGCACGCCCACTCCAGCGTCGCTCACGCTGTTGGGGTTGCCTTCGTTTACCATGTAGCGGCACAACTCAAACACCTTCATCGACTCCTTCATGGTGCGCAGTGGCACTTGTGCGGCATAGAGCGTGGCGTCTTGGATGGCTGCGCTGCGGGCTGCCTTGTCCTCGTCGGTCTTCTTGGGCATACCGAAGGCTGCCATGATGCGGTTAAACGCCTCGGTGTCCTCGTCAACGAGGTGCAGCAGCTCGCGTGCGATAGCCTGACCCTTGTCCGCCCACTCGCTGAACTCCTGCCAGCGGTCGTCCCAACCGGGCTTGTGGCTCGAGAGGTTGGCAACCATAGTGCCCAGCGAGGCACCCAAAGCTCCCATATAAGCTGAGATAGTGCCGCCGCCAGGTGCTGGTGACTCTCGCGAAGTCTCCTCGGCAAAGCCAGTAACGGTAAGGTCCACGAGTTTCTTGGCGCTGTCGTCCTGTATCATGAACTCGATAACCTTCTCCTTGGGGTCGAAAGGCTTGAGGTCGTCAAGACCCAGCGAGTGGATGGCAATCTCGATGATGTCGCCCTCGGGGATGCCGGTGGAGCGGTGTTGCTTCTCGAGGAAGTACTTGCCAGCCTCGATGAGGCAGCGCTTGGGCAGCAAGCCCACAATCTCGGTGCCAGTGACGCGGATGCCGCGGTTCTGCGCGCAGCGGCTCACCTCGTCAAATGCCACGTGCAGTGGAGTGGTGTTGATGTCGGTGATGTTCATCGACACCTGTGCAATCTTATATTCGTCGATATACCAGCCAATCGCCTTAGTGCCCTTGAGGGTGCCGGGCTGCATGATGGTGTTGCCGTTCTCGTCCTTCTTGGGAGTGCCGGTGATGGGGTTGCCCTCACGCACGGGGCGTCCCTTCTCACGCACGTCGAAGGCGATGGCGTTGGCACGGCGGGTGCTGGTGGTGTTGAGGTTGAAGTTGGTGGCGATAAGGAAGTCGCGGGCGCCAACGGCTGTGCAGCCAGTGCGAGCCACTTTCTCATCGAGAGGACGCGCGCCAAAGTCGGGAGCGCCATCCTCGCTCACCAGTTTCTCGGCCAGCGCCTCATACTCACCCTTGCGGCACACTGCCAGGTTGCGGCGCTCGGGAGTGAACGCAGCTGCCTCGTAGCAGTAGCAGGGGATGCCTGCCTCGTTGGCGATGCGCTCGGCGAGCTTGCGGGCTAATTCGGCACACTCCTCAAGGGTGATGCCGGCGATAGGGATGAGAGGGCACACATCGGTAGCACCCATGCGTGGATGCGCGCCGTGATGCTGACGCATGTCGATGAGTTCGCCTGCGCGTTTCACCGCTTGGAAAGCGGTCTCCACCACTGCCTCGGGGCTTCCCACGAAGGTCACCACGGTGCGGTTTGTCGCCTCGCCTGGATCCACGTCGAGCAGTTTCACACCTTTAGCTTGGCGAATAACGTCGGTAATTTGGTTAATAACATCCATGTTGCGGCCCTCGCTGAAATTGGGCACACATTCAATAAGTCGGTTCATGTTGTTTTATAGTTTTTTTATAGTTAATTGTTTTTTATTTTTAGGAGTGGATAGGAATAGCTAGGAATGGCTAGGATTCTTGCATTGTTCTCGCATTCAGCATTCAGCATTCAGCATTGTCAATAGGCTTGTCCTGTTGCTGCCAGTAGGGTGTTGTGCATGAGCGAGACGATGGTCATGGGACCTACGCCGCCGGGCACGGGGGTGATGTAGCTGCATTTGGGTGCCACGTTATCAAAATCCACGTCGCCGCACAGCCGCCAGCCACGCTCGCGGGTCTTGTCCTCAACGCGTGTGGTGCCCACGTCGATTACCACGGCACCATGTTTCACCATGTCTTCTTTCACAAAGTGCGGACTTCCTAAAGCGGCAATCAGTATGTCGGCTTGCTGGCACAGCTCTTTGATGTTGGGTGTCGCGCTGTGGCACACCGTGACGGTGCAGTTGCCAGGATAGGCTTTCTGCATAAGCATATTGGCTATGGGCTTGCCCACGATGTTGCTGCGTCCCAGCACCACGCAGTGCTTGCCGCGAGTCTCGATGCCGTAACGCTCGAGCAGCATCATGATTCCCGATGGTGTTGCCGGCTTGAAGCATGGCAAGCCAATCATCATGCGTCCCACATTCACAGGGTGGAAGCCGTCAACGTCCTTGCGGTAGTCGATCGCCTCTATCACCGCTTCTTCGTCGATGTGCTTGGGCAACGGCAGCTGCACGATGAAGCCGTCAACGCCTTTATCTTCATTAAGTTCTTGAATCTTTGCGATGAGTTCGTCTTGAGTGACAGTCTCTTCCATGCGTATGAGCGACGAGTCGAAGCCGCACTGCTCGCAGGCTTTGGTCTTCGATGCCATGTAGCTCTCGCTGCCACCGTCGTGACCTACCAGCACGCCCACCAGGTTAGGGCGCCGCCCGCCAGCAGCCACTACTTCTTTAACTTTCTCGGCAATCTCTTCCTTGATTTGCGCCGATATCTTCTTTCCGTCTATTATCTGCATATAGTTGTTTTTTATTAATGTGCAAAATTAGTCAAAATTCAGATATCATCTATATATTATATATACTTTTAACGCATTTTTAAGGTTAAGAGAAAAGCAAAAGCGCCTCGTAAACCACGAGACGCTCTTTGTAGTTGTGAATTAGGCATTGTTTTAGTCGTCGAGGCTCGTCTGCAACCACACGTCGTAGATGAGTGCACCAGCTGAGTTCTCCATGGGTGGTATGTCGTAGTTGAAATTGGTGTTGTTGAGTTGGCACGCCACAGCTCCTTTAGGTGCATTGGTTTCAGCGCTGAGCACCATGGCAATGTAGCCGTTTTTTATATCAAAGTATCTACTTGGAGGTGTTTCTGATGGATAGGCGGTATAGGATGCCGTCTGGCTTGCGCCAAGTTGATAGGTTTTGATGGGATAACCTGAATAATAGAACTTGTTGCCTTCGAGAATAAAATCACCTGGATTAACTACAGTTCCACTGGAATTGTAGTTATATCCACTCATGCTTAATCCATTTTGACTCACTGCGCCAGTGTAGAGCTGCAGTCCTGCTGATGCTGTGTATTTCAGGAACACATTCTTTCCAAATGACCAGTAATAAGTATTATAATTACTGTCTTGTTCATAGAATCCAAAAGCATCAATATATACAACCCCATCCTTGACAAACAACCTGTTGAACAAATAGCGAGACCATGGGTAAAGCGAGAAACTATTGCTGGTTGTGAGTTTGGCAAGATAACCGGTAGCATCGCCGAGATAAATGTAAGGAACTGAGAGTATTTCATCATATACTCCAAAGTTGGAATTAGTACCCACATAATAGAGGTTGCCGCTGTCGTCGGTGGCGAGGTCATTGATGATGAGACCAGCATCGGTTCTCAACAGAGTCTTGTTCTTATAGACCTTGGTGCTCACCCAGTTGTCGCAGTTATCGGTATTATTATCCCTAAAGGCCGAAGTGTAGTACACATCATTGTCCTTGGTGACCCACATGTGAGGAATACCTGCTATGTAGCGGGTTGTACCAGGTTTCGTAAACACGCTATATTTTTTTGAAGCACCGGTAAGGCCGTCTTTATAGGTATTTGAGGTATCCGCCACCGTGGACACCCGTTCCCTTGAGGATAACAGCAGTGCCCGAGGCATATTCTGTATAGGAATTTGACACGTCTTTGCGCATCATCACAAAGGCAGTGCTGCCATGCACAATCACTTCGTTTGCACTGGTGTAGCTTGCTCGTCCGCTCAAGTACATGCTCTTGTCCTCCCAGTTTCGCCACAAGATGGGCTTGTTGTCGGCTGTCTTGCCAGCGGTCCACACGGTGGGAGCGACCTTGACATTGTAGGTATAGACAGTGTTGATATTGTCTTTTGTCTTGAACTTGATGGTGAGCGTGGTGGTGCCCACCTTGTGGGCTACGACACTCACCTGGTCGTTGCTCGAGTTGATGTCAAGAATGCCGCTGGTCGAAGAGGTGACGCTGGTCATCGTGCCTCGGGAGTCGGAGTTGTTGCCATCGTAGGGCCTGAAAATGATGTTGGTGCCCACGTTGATGTTCACATCCTGGGCGCTGAGGCTGCCGGCATTGAGCCGGTAGCTCTGCCGCTCGTCGTAGTTGTAGTATTGCATATAGAGGTCACGGTTCCAGCCGTTTTGCCAGGGCGAGTAGAGCGAAGTCAGGGAGCGGCCTTGACTGAGGTCGTCTTGCATGTAGTTCCACCAGTAGGCATATCCATTACTCTTGGCATAGTTGAGCGTTAGCCAGCCGTCAGTGCGAGTTCCTTTCTTCCACACACCGTATGCATGCCCACGGTGCTGACTGTCTATGTCAATAACTGGTGCGCGGTGGCTCGTCTCGAATGAGCTGTAAGCATAGAAAGGCTGCCACCTAATCTGTGTGAGAGCATAGAGATGGGTCACACTGCCGTAGAAGTAGTCGCCCTCGTAGGCTGCATTCACATCGATCCTCGAAACCCAGTGGTAAAGGATTATGTCGTTGATCTTGATATAGAACTTGCCATTCTTGGGAATGACGGTGTAGTTGGCAGCACGGTTAACGCATGCCACATCGCCAGTGAGAGGGATGTAGTCGTAGTAGGAGTTGGCGAGGTCGGCATGCTGCACATAGGCAGCACACAGCGTGCCGCCAATGGTCTTGAAGCCTTGCTTGTTGCTGCCATTCACATCTTGCAGCACCCACTTGCCGCCTGTGCGCACCATGGCATACACGTTTTGGCAAGCCGTTGAGCTTGAATAGTCGGGATCGACAGCAATGAAAATCACGTCGCCCTCAGCCCACAGGTGCTTGTAGTCATCGGAATTATAACTGGTAAGGTTGCTGGGGATAAAGTCCTGCATAGTGATCACCGAGCCTCCGATGTGTTGTTCTCCACCATTGAGCAGGATGTTGTAAACTGCTGTCACGTCGGCGGCAGTGATGTCGTTATCACCAGTTTGGTCACCATTGACAAGGTACGAGCTGTTGTTGTTTAGCAAGTAGTCGTAGAGCGCTGTCACGTCGCTCGAAGTGACCACCTCGTCGCCGTTCACGTCGCCAACGAGCGTTCCCTCGTCAATCACATAGTCGCTTGTGGTGACAGCCGTAGCTAATGACAAAAACATTGCCATAAAGCAAGCAAAAATAAGTGTTGTAATCTTTTTCATATTCTGTAATGGTGTTATGTTGTTTTTGATGATAATTGCAAAGTTAGAAGGAATAATTAAAAAATCCAAAAAAACAAATTCGTTTTTTCGATGTGCTAGGCAAAACTTTGCTCATTATAATAATTTTAGCGAAATTTGCAACAAATTAAAGATTATAGACTAATAATGGAAGAACTACAAATAAATTCGCTGATTACCGACCTGGCGTTGATACTGACGCTTGGCGCCGCCGCGACCATTATCTTCAAACTCCTAAAGCAGCCGGTGGTGCTGGGATATATCGTTGCCGGCTTCATCGCAAGTCCTCATTTCGCCTATTCCCCGACGGTGGGCAATGAGGCGAATATCGAGTTCTGGGCACAGCTTGGCATTGTGGTGCTGCTGTTCTCGCTGGGGTTGGAGTTCAGTTTCAAGAAGCTTATCAATGCTGGCGCCTCGGCTATTGTCACCGCGCTGATAATAGTGTGTGGCATGATAGCGACGGGCTTCGTCATAGGCAAGTGCATGGGGCTTACCTCGGTCAACAGCATCTTCCTCGGTGCCATGCTGTCGATGTCGTCAACGACTATCATCCTCAAGGCCCTCACCGACCTTAATTTGCGCCACCGCAAGTTTGTGCCAGGCATCTTTGCCGTGCTCATCGTCGAGGATCTCTTCGCCGTTGTGATGATGGTGATACTCTCGTCAATAGCCATCAACAAGACCGTTGAGGGCGGCGAGATGGTGATGAGCATCCTCAAGCTATCGTTCTTCCTTATCATCTGGTTTGTAGTGGGAGTTTTTGTCATTCCTTCAATTTTTCGCAAGTTCCGCCGTGTGCTTAGCGACGAGATGATGCTTATCATCGCCATGGGATTGTGCTTCCTGATGGCGATTTTCTCGGTGGCAAGCGGCTTCTCGCTGGCGCTGGGAGCCTTTGTGATGGGGTCTATCCTTGCCGGCACCAGCGAGGCAGAACGCATAGAGCGCATTATCAACCCCGTGAAAGACCTCTTTGGCGCCGTGTTCTTCATCTCGGTGGGCATGATGGTAGATCCGCAGGTGATAGTGCAGTATGCCGGCATCATCGCCTTGCTCTCGCTGGTGGTGATAGTGGGAATGATAGTGTTTGGCACCACAGGAATGCTTGCCACCGGTCAGTCGCTCAAGACGGCGATGGAGAGCGGTTTCTGCCTCACCCAGATTGGCGAGTTCTCGTTTATCATCGCCACGCTGGGCACCACGCTTGGTGTGCTTAACGAGAGCATTTATCCAATTATAGTCACCGTGTCGGTAATCACCACCTTTACCACGCCATTCTTCATCAAGGCGGCAATTCCAAGCTACAATTTTGTGGAGAGGCATCTGCCCAAGAAGTGGAGCGTGCTGCTTGAAGGCTACAGCAAAACCGTGAACAATGATGTGAAACAGAAGTCCCGCAATGTGTGGTCGAGTATCATAAAGCGAAATCTGCTGCGGGTGGTCTTGTATTCGGTAGTGATAATAGCCTTGATATTTGTGCTAAGAACCTATCTTATACCCATTGTAAAAAATCTGTTCAGTGGTTTCATGAGTGAGGAATGGGCGTTGATGTTCAGTGTGACGAGCGCTTTGTTCCTGCTATCGCCATTCTTCTATGCCATAGTCACCCCCAGGCTCTCACGCAAGGAGAAAACGGAGCTTAGCAGCACCAATATGCCAATGCTGGTGGGGCTGCCGAGGTTTGTGATGTTGATTGCGGGCGGTTTGCTGTCGATGACATTCGTCGCCTCCCTGCTTTATGGCTTCTACACCAGCACCGTGTCGGCAGTAGTGGCGATTGTCTATCTGTTGGCATTGATCCTTGTTTTCGCACCATTCATGCACAAGCATTTGGATCTTATCGAGAAGCACTTCATGAGCAACGTCAACGAGCGTGAGAACCGTCGCACCGGCAAGGAGAACAACCTTGTGAGCGATATGCACCTCGCCTACATGACGGTGGGATATAACTGCCCGTTTGTGGGCGAGAGACTCCGAAACGCCGACTTGCGGCGCAAATATGGTGTGAATATCGTGGCAATTATCCGCAACTCGGTGCGATACCCCATCCCCACTGGTGATATGCGCATCTTCCCTGGCGACCAGATAGGAGTGATAGGCACCGACGACCAGATTCAGACCCTCTTGCCCTTGCTTGATCCAAAGGCGCAAAATGCCGAAGCCAATGCGTCGGCCGATGTGGAGTTCACACATTTTGAACTTACTGAGAACTCGACGTTGCTTGGCAAGACGCTAAGCCAAGCGCATCTGCGTGAAGACTACAAATCGCTGCTGGTTGCCGTGGAACGCGGCGAAGAAAACTTCCTTACTGTGACCCCCGACTTGGAGTTTGCCAAAGGCGATGTGCTCTGGATAGTAGGAGACAAGGAAATGATGAAGAAACTGAAATAAAGCTTACAGTTTACAGTTAAGAGTTTACAGTTTTTTCTGGAAGTTCTAGAAGATCTAGAAGTTCTAGATTTTCTAGATTAACTAGATATTCTAGATTCTCTAGAGAAGATTAACTATTTAGGCATATAGTCCTTGTATTTCTCTTCTTCGTCCATCTCACTTGGCATGAAGCGTGAGTCGTCGTCGGTTGTTTCGGGGCTTGATGAGGATTGCACTTGAGTGGGCGTTTCGACTTCTGGAGTAGCCTGTGCGGTCTGCTCAATGTTATCTTTAGGCTTCTTGGCGCCTATCTTGTGGAACTCGTCATGAATGGTGTGACTCACCTTGCCTATTTGCTTCTTACTCGACTCGAAGCTCTTGTCGATGCGCTCTTCTATGCGCTTGTTGAACTCGAAAGGCATGAGCGAGATCAGTGCCGAGATAAAGGCGAGAATCGTCAGTATGGCACTCATGTAAAACCCCGACCGCAAGCCGTCGATAGCCATTCCCTCGCTCATCTCGGTGTCGGCAACGACTTCGGGATTGTGAGCTAGGGGGAGTCCCTGGAATTTTGTCAGCATATTCACAAAGAAGAAAATCGCCATCAAGATGAGCAGGGCGTCGATGATGCCCCACCAGCGGCTGCGCAGGCAGTTAAAGCCAATAGCCAGGAATATAGAAATAAAAGGCGTGAGAGCAAACATGGTGTAGCCTTTGATGGTGAGCAGACTCGCCGAGAAATCCAAGCCAGTGATGCTGCCCATGTGAGAAATCTCCATGATAGGAAGAAACACATAGCACACCAGCGCAAGCACAAGGAGTATGTTGGTAATAGGTTTCATTGCAATTACATTATTAATATTATTCAAGTTTCGCAAGTTGTTAACTTGCTCAAAGTTTAATGTTTAGTGTTTAGAGTTTAGAGGACAATAAGTGTGAAATATAGAAAAATTTGAAAAAAATTGCTCTAAACACTAAACTCTAACCTCTAACCTTCAAGTTTATAAAGTTTTAGAACTTTAGAAACTTGAGTTATTTATATTATAACTGAAAAAGAAGTGATTTTAGTGTAAAAGGGATGGAAAAAGTTGTGAGTTATCAGTTGTGAGTTATCAGTTGTGAGTTTTTTCTAGAATTTCTAGAAGCTCTAGATTTTCTAGAATTTCTAGATTTTCTAGGCATCACACAAGAAAATTCTTAAATTATGTTAAGAAATTTGGAGGTTGGGAGGTTTGTGTTATACCTTTGCAGTGTACTAGTTAAGTAGTACACTAGTTCGGTAATAAATCAATCATCAAATAATACTACTATTATGTTTTCACTCAACAATTTAAGTTTTAGTTACAAGAAGCGCGGTGGAGAATTGTTCCACGACCTGTCGCTTGAATTGACCGCTGGCAACGTCTATGGCCTGTTAGGGAAAAATGGTGCCGGCAAATCTACCCTCATTAATTTAATGTGTGGCTTGCTCACTCCCAAGAGCGGCGAGGTGACACTCGACAGCGTGAACGTGCGTGAGCGCCTCCCAAAGACAATAAGCGACATCTACCTGATTCCTGAGGAGTTTGACCTGCCGCACCTCACCCTGAAACAGTATGTGAGCATCAACTCTCCGTTCTATCCCAATTTCTCGATTGCCGACCTGCAGCGCTATCTAGACATCTTTGAGATGGGCGGTAACATGGATGTGAAGCTTCACTCGCTCTCGATGGGCCAGAAGAAGAAAGTGTTCCTGGCTTTCGCCTTCGCCACCAACACCCGTGTGCTCATTATGGACGAGCCTACCAACGGCCTCGACATCCCCAGCAAGAGCCAGTTCCGAAAACTCGTCGCTACTGGTATGACCGACGACAAGATGATGCTTATCTCCACCCATCAGGTGCGTGACATCAGCGAAATCCTCGACCACGTGACCATCCTCGACCAGAGCAAGGTGCTGCTCAACGCTCCCATTGCCGACGTGATGAGCCGCCTGGCATTCCGACCCATGCAAGAAGGCGACCAGCCGCTCTTTGTGCAGCCTAGTGTAATGGGTTCGCTTGTGGTAGTGCCCGCCCGGCCCGATGAAGAGACTGCCGTTGACTTAGAGATGCTCTTCAACGCCACCCTTCAGAACCCCGATGCTATCAATCAATTGTTTAACGCCTCAAAATGAATAAAACTATGAATACCGTCAGTCAAACATTCAACTGGAGCCGATTCGTTGCAGCTCTTCGTAAGGAAGTGACAGAAAAAGAACGCACCATTCTGTTTGCCACATTAGGCATCTATATCTTCTTGAGTATGATAATGATTTTAGGCAACCTTGTGACTCCATCATCTTATATGGAAATGCAGCTTCAAAATTATTTCCCACAGAAGGTCGTTCTCACCATCATGTCATTTGTGTGCATCGTCATATCATCGATGGCATTCTGGAATTTAAAGACTAAGACAAAGCGCATAAGTTTTTTCACATCGCCATCTTCCACCCTTGAGAAGTTTCTTGTGAAGATTCTAATCTATGTGGTAGGGACATTTGTAGTGTTTTTTGTCTGCACTCAACTTGCCGACTTGACGCGCTTCGCCATTCTGAAGCTCTTTGAGAACGAGAATTTAGCCGTCCCCAGTCCCATAAACTTCGCCACAATGTTCAGTAACAATGCTTCATCATCCTTTTTTAGCGGAAAATCACTTTCTCATCTCATGGGGTTGGCAATGTTTTTAAGCCTCTTAGGTAATGTCGCTATCTTCTTTATGGGTAGCGTGTTGTGGCCTCGTCTGTCGTTGCTCAAGACACTTGCTGCTTCCTATGCGATAGAGTTGATGTTGTTTATAATAACATTATTCATAGTGATAATGAATTTCTCTTTCGACATGAAACGTGTGGGCGAATGGTTTGTTGAATCATTAATGGATGATAAACTCACTATTTTTAGCATTATCACTTCAGGCATTCTGATAATGTTTGGTTTTGGCGCAGCATGGTACCTGTTTAAGCGCAAGGATGTTGTTTCATTAAAATGGTGGAAATAAGCTATGAATTTCAAGGATAATAAAGCGATATATCTGCAAATCGCCGACCGCATTGGCGACCTGATTCTCTCGGGGGCTTTCCCCCCGGAGAGCAAGGTGCCAAGCGTGAGGGAGTTGGCGGCAGAGATTGAGGTCAACGCCAATACCGTGGCGCGCACCTACGAGTACCTGCAACAGAGTGGCGTGATCTACACCAAGCGCGGGCTGGGCTACTTCGTAAGTCCCGACGCTAAAGAAAAAATCATCGCCACGCGCCGTGAGCAGCTCATGAAAGGCGAGATGGATTATTTCCTGGGACAGCTTAAGGCTGTGGGCATTACACCCAATGAGCTTCAGGAGATGTATCAAGACTATCTCTCCAAATAACGTTTGTTAAGAAATTTTCAGAAAAATCAGTGAAGCAAATTGCAATGCTATTGCGTCTAAAGGATAAATAACTTAGAAAAAAAGAGAAAATGAAAAAACTTGTAATTTTATTGATGTCTATTCTTTTCGCCCTTGCTGCTGTGGCGCAGCCCATGAGCGTGCAGTGTCAAGTTAATGACAGCGAGGGCGAGGGAATACCGTTTGCCACAATCTACATTTATAACAGCAACGATACCGCCACGGTGGTGTCGAGCGACGTGAGTGACGCCTTTGGCGTGGTGAATCACAAAATCTCCAAGCCAGGCTCTTATCTCATTAAGATTTGCTTCGTGGGCATGGCCGATGCGACTCGCACCTTTGAGGTGAGCTCTAAGGCACCAGTCGCCGATTTGGGAACTGTGGTCCTCTCCACTTCATCAACCATGCTCAAAGAGGTGGTGGTGAGCACGCAGCGCCAGCTCGTGAAGACTGAGATCGACCGCCTCGCCTACGACGTGCAGGCCGATGCCGACAGCAAGACCAACACCGTGCTCGATATGCTCAAGAAGGTGCCTATGGTCACCGTCGATGGTCAGGACGAGATAAAGGTGAAAGGCTCGTCGTCGTTCAAGGTTTACCGTAACGGTCACCCCGACCCCAGCCTCAGCGGTCAGAACATGAAAGAGATTCTCAAAGCCATCCCTGCCAGCATGATTAAGAAGATAGAGGTGATTACCGACCCAGGAGCGAAATATGACGCCGAGGGCACCAGTGCCATCCTCAACATCGTGATGCTGGACAACAGCCAGATGAACGGCGTGACAGGCACGCTGGGAGTGGGCGTGGACAACACTGGAAGTATGAACGGAAATGCCAATATCACCTCTCAGGTGGGCAAGGTGGTGACATCGCTCAACTACGGCTACCATGGGCAGAACCGCCACCGCAGCCACAACATCATGGAGAGCGAGCACACCTACGCCGAATCGGGCAACATATTACACACCGACAACGACTCGCGCGCCAAGGTCAACGTTCACTACGGCGACTTGAGCGCCAGCTGGGAGCCCGACACCTTGAACCTCGTGTCGCTCTCGTTTGGAGGTTTTTATTACGACTACCGTGGTGACGGCGTGAACCATGCCCGCATGACCGACCGTGACGGCAATATCTTGTATAAATACACCACCATTGGTCATGCTCCCAAGGGCGACTTCTATGACTTGCACGGACGCCTCGACTATCAGCACAAGACCCGCCGTCCCAATGAGGCTATCACCTTGAGCTACATGCTCTCGACCAACCACAACGGCAGCAAGACAATCTCCTCCTTCAGCGATATGATCAACTGCCCCTTCCCTTACACTGGTCAAACCAACGACACCAAGGAGAATTTTGTGGAACACACCTTCCAGTTTGACTGGACAAGGCCTTTTGCCAAGTATCATAAGTTTGAGACCGGCTTGAAATATATCAACCGCTTGAACAAGAGCGAGGCGGCTTATGAGTTTGCGGGAATGCCCGAAATGGACAACATCACCCTGTTCAACCACCGCACTCATGTGGCGGCAGCCTATGTGAGCCACACCTTCAGCAAGGGAAACTGGACTACCCGCGAGGGACTGCGCTATGAGTACAGCCGTCTCAACGCCGAGTTCCCCGACGGCAAGCAGGCCAACTACCACCGCAACCTCAGCGACTGGGTGCCCGACCTGAGCATTGAATATAAGTTTGACTGGGCTCACAGCCTCAAGCTCAACTACAGCACCAGCATCCAGCGCCCGGGTATCAGCTATCTGAATCCTGCCATTGAGGAGAATCCCACCTCACGCTCCTTTGGTAATCCCAACCTGAGCAGCTCGCGCAACCACAGCATAGCATTGACTTATATGCAGATTGGCGCTAAGCTCACCTTCAGCCTCAGTCCAAACATCTCGTTTAGCACCAATCAGATTACTGGCGTGCAATACACCGAAGGCGACATCTTCGTCTCGACCTACGCCAACACTCTTAAAACCCGCAGCATAGGACTCAACGGCTTCTTGCAGTGGACGATAAGTCCCAAAACCAGCTTTGTGTTCAACGGACAAGTGTCGCACAACCGATTCAAGAGCGACGACCTGAACCTCGAGAACAAGCGGTGGAGCTCGTTCTGCTACGGTCAGCTCAACCAACAGCTGCCCTGGAAACTGCGACTCAGCGTGAGCGCGGGACAGTGGAGCGGTGGCATCAACGGACTCTATGGCTATAGCACCGGTAATTGGTTCTATAACCTCGCTCTGCAACGCTCGTTCCTCAAGGAGGACCGCTTGACAGTGCGCCTGAGCGCCGACCGTTTCTTCCACGGCAAGTTCGCCGCGATGAAGAGCTACACCACTCAAGGCGACTACACCGGCTGGGACAAGACCAGCTTCATGATGCGAGGCTTCAGGATTAGTGTCAGCTACCGCTTCGGCTCGCTCAAGGCGCGCGTGAAGACCACCGACAAGACCATCGAGAACAACGACCTCGTGGGCGGCAGCCAGCAAGGCGGCACTCAACAAGGCGGCCAGCAAATGGGAAATTAATTAATGCATAATGCACAATGCATAATGCACAATTCGCAACGCATAATTCACAACGCATCAATTAGAAAAAAGACTCATTCATACGGTAATAATTGTTTTTTTAGCGACATGGCACATCAATAAACCGCGCCATGTCGCTGAGTTTTTTGTGCAGGTTGTTACACTTTTCGGGGCGAGTTTTTGAAGGTTCGTAGGGGTTGTTGCTGTATTGCGCCGCAAGCGCGGCGTTCACAAAGACTAAAGAAATAGCCCATTTTTCTGCTCTTGCCATGAATGATGAAAAGAAAATTTTGTTTTTTCTGTATGTTTCACTATATTTGCAATCTTAAAGTTTTTGAGATATGGAATTCCGAACTATGATACACCCTCGTGAGTATGGGCATTTCATGCGTCACAGCGACAAGATGCTGCTCATGGGGTCGTGCTTCAGCGACAACATAGGCGCAAAGCTTCACGATGCGATGATTGACGTGATGGTGAACCCTTTTGGCACTATCTTCAATCCGCTGAGCATAGCCGCTGGCGTTGACAAGATTATCGACAACGCCACGATAGCCGGTGCTGAGCTGTTTATGAGCGGTGGCGTGTGGAACAGCTATGACTTTCACTCGCGATTCTCGATGGCGAGCAAGGACGCCGCCTTGCAGCGCATGAACGCCAGTATCAGTGAGGCTCACGAGCATCTCAAGGAGTGCAACACGCTGATTCTCACGTTGGGCACCGCTGTGGTGTATCGTCGGCGCGACACAGGTGAGGTGGTGACCAACTGCCACAAAGTGCCGCAGCAGGAGTTCACGCGCCGCTTGGCGAGCGTGGAGGAGATTACTGAGGCATTGACACGTGCTGTGCAGCGGCTTCATGAGTTTAACGCGTCGCTGAGGATTTTGTTTACCGTGAGTCCCATACGCCATATCGCCGACGGACTGGAGATGAACTCGCTGAGCAAGGCAGTGCTCAGGGTTGCCATCAACAATGTGGTGCGTCAGTTTAAGGACTTTGTGCAGTATTTCCCTGCCTTTGAGATTGTGATGGATGACCTGCGTGACTACCGGTTCTACTCTGCCGACATGGTGCATCCCAGCGACACGGCGATAGAGTACATCTGGCAGACGTTCCAGGCGACCTATTTTGACGACCGTTCCACTCAGGCGATAGCCCGCTGCGAGCGCGTGAGCAAGCGCCTCAAGCACCGCCCCATGAGCAACAACCCCGACGTGGTGGCACGCTTCAATGCCGACACCCAGGCAGTAATCGCCAATCTAAAGAAAGAATACCCTTATATTAATGCATAATGCGCAATGCATAATGCACAATTCACAATTCACAATGCACAATTCACAATGACAATGCATAATTCATAATGCAAAATCTAGAACTTCTAGATTATCTGGAGCCTCTAGAGCTTCTAGCTCTAAAAAACTATTAACTATGAACTCTTAACTAAGAACTAATATGAAATATTCCATTCAAGAAATAGCGCAGGTGCTGGGGATTGAGCCCAGCGAGTTGCGCGACAAGAAAGCCGAGGTGAGCGTGCTGCTCACTGATTCGCGCTCGTTGACCTATCCCGCCGAGACTCTGTTCTTTGCCCTGCCCACCAGCAATGACGACGGTCACCGCTATGTTAAGCATCTCTATAACAAAGGGGTGAGGAATTTTGTCATTGAGTATAGCGGCAACATCGACATCAACGCCATGCGTGAGGCCAACTTCCTAAGAGTGGAGAGTTCGCTCGACGCTATGCAGGCTATCGCCACTTACCACCGCAAGCGATTCCGTATCCCCATAATCGGTATTACCGGCAGTCGTGGCAAGACCACCGTCAAGGAATGGCTCTATCAGCTGATGAGCGAGGATTACCACATCGTGCGCTCGCCGCGCAGCTTCAATTCGCAGATTGGCGTGCCGCTCTCGCTGTGGGACATCGACGACAACACCGACCTCGCCATCATCGAGGCGGGCATCTCCACCACTGGCGAGATGGCAAGGCTGCAAGCAATGATTCGTCCAACGGTTGGAGTAATCACCAACATCGGCGACGAGCATAACGACGGCTTCGCGTCGATGCAGGAGAAGGTTGAGGAAAAAGCCAAGATTCTCACCAGCTGCGAGAGCATCGTGTATTGCGCCGATGATGAGTTGGTGACAACGACCATCGCCCCCATTCTCTATGTGGCACAAGATATAGCTTGGTCACGCAAGGACGAGGAGAAGACGCTGTTTATCAACAAGGTGGTGAAGCGCAACAATCGCGCCAAGATGGAATGTGTGCACGACGGCGACACCTTTGTCCTCGACGTGCCGTTCACCAGCGACCGCGACATGGAGAACGTCGCCACCTGCGTGGCGGTGCTGCTATACTTCGGCATGAGCCACAGCACCATTGTGGAGCGTGTGAAGTGGCTGGCCCCGGTGGGCACGCGCATCAATGTGATAGAGGGCGTGAACGAGTGTACCATCATCGCCGACGGTTACACCAGCGACTACAACTCCTTAACTCCAGCCCTCGACTTCATGCTGCGCCGCTGCAACTCGCAGCAGCACACCACAGTGATTTTGAGCGACTTGCTGCCCGAGACGTTCGCCGATGATGAGCTCTACATCCGTGTGAGCGAACTGCTCAACAGCAAGGGCATAACTCGCCTCATCGGCATAGGTCCCGACATGTGCCGCTACAGCAAGTATTTCAACTCGGGCAGAGACTTGTTCTTTGACTCCACAGCAAGCTTCCTCGCCGCCATGTCGCAGGGCGACTTCGACAACGAGACTGTGCTCGTGAAAGGCGCGTCGCGCTTTGAGTTTTTCCAGATTGTGGAAATGCTCGAGGTGCGCCGTCACCAGACCGTTGAGGAGATTGACCTTAACGCGCTGGCGCACAATTTCAAGTTCTTCAAGTCGAAACTCAACTTCAGCACCAAGACGGTGGCGATGGTCAAGGCTTCGGGTTATGGCACAGGCTCCTACGAGATTGCCAAGACGCTGCAAGACTGCGGAGCCACCTATCTCGCCGTGGCGGTGCAGGACGAGGGCGTGGAACTGCGCAAGGCGGGTATAACATTGCCAATAATCGTGCTCAATCCATCAACGGTCAATTACAAGGCGATGTTTGACCGCTACCTCGAGCCTGAGGTTTACAGCATCGAGGAAGCTCGCCAGCTCATCAAGGAGGGCCGCAAATATGGCGCGAAGAATTTCCCTGTACACATCAAAATAGACAGCGGCATGCACCGATTGGGCTTCACGCTGGAGCAGATTCCCGAACTCGTTGACCTGTTGCTTAATCAGGAGGTGATAATTCCTATGAGCGTGTTCTCGCACTTGAGCGTTGCCGACGAACCCGAGCAGGACGAATACACCCATGCGCAGGTGGAATATTTCGAGGAGTGCGCCAGGCAGTTGCAGGCAAACTTCTCGCATCACATCATGAAGCACATTCTCAACACCACAGGAATTGTGCGCTTCCCTGAGTATCAAATGGATATGGCTCGCATCGGGGTGGGGCTTTATGGCATCAAGACGATGAACGACGGCAGCCAAGATGCAATATTGCCGGTGGCTGAGCTTAGGGCTGTGGTGATTTCAATCAAGAATTGGGAGGCAGGAACAACGATAGGCTATGGCCGCCGTGGTGTGCTTGAGCGTGACTCGCGCATTGCGACAGCTTCGATAGGCTATGCCGACGGCATGGACCGCCACTTTGGCAACGGAGCCATCAAGGTGTGGGTGAACGGCACCCTTTGCCCCACGGTGGGCAACATCTGCATGGATGCCTGCATGATTGATGTCACCGACGCGCAATGCGAGGTGGGCGACAAGGTCGAAATCTTCGGCAAGCACAACCCCATCGACCAACTCACCGAAGTGCGCGGCACAATAGGCTACGAAATCCTCACCAGCATCTCACCAAGAGTGAAACGCGTGTATTTCAGAGAGTGAACTAATTGGGGACGGTTCTGTTTTAGTTCATTTTAGCAGAATAAGTCATCGATTGTCAAGCATTGCTGCACATTGTTCAAGTATTCATTTCTTGCTACACCATAGGTCGTTATCAATATAATTCTCACGCTGTTGCGGGTCTTGGTTTGAGCGATGAATGTGTTTTTCTTGCGACGCAATGCTGTGTCATAGTCTTTGTCAATAGTGAAAATGTCATTCCAGAATTTCATCTCGCACAGGTCAATTACCTTGTCGCGGCGGTCTAGTACCAAGTCAATTTGAACATTTTCCTGGTCTTTAGAATTTGAACGCCAGGCATATTCGTTACTCAACACACCCGAAATACCCAGACTCTTTTTTAGTTGCGCTGTATGGTCGAGGCAAACCCTTTCAAACGATAGTCCATTCCACACATTCCTCACCGCGCTATTACTGAGTGATGACCAGTAGTATAGTCCGAGATTGCGCTTGCCGGCAACAAATTTGAAATAAAAGAGAGTGAAATTGTCAATTAACTGGTAAATAGCATTATTGCCTGTTGTTCCAAAGCGGTTATAGCGGCGGATGAAACGGCTTTGCTCAAGTTCGTCGAGCATACGAGTGAGGTTGCCGTTAGGCTCTTCCTCACAGGTGACGGCAATCTCGTTGCGAGTGAGTCCCATAGCCTTTTTAGAAAGGGCGGTGACAATTTTCACATACTTCTCGGGTTTCTTGAAAAGCGAAGCATAAAGTTCTTGAAACTCATTGCGCAGCCTACCGGTGTTGGAGAAGAAAAGGCTATCGATGTTCTCGTCGGTAGTCAGCGACGGGTCAAGCATCGACCAATAATAAGGTATGCCCCCCAATATCATGTAGGTCTCTAGGACTTGGTATCGTGTTAGGCTCAGACCTTGAGCTTTTGCCATCTCTTCGCACTCAAGCAATGTGAATGGCTCCAAGTTGATTTCAACTGTCACACGGTTGTGCAGTCCGCCATGACTGTGAACCACATTGTTTATTATCCATGAAGTGGCACTGCCGCACACTATAAGCAGCACATCACGTCGCGAAGATGCCCAACTGTTCCAGAAAAATTCCAAGGCCTGTTGGAAACGCGAGTGAGGGGTGTCAATCCAGGGCATCTCATCGATGAAAATCACTTTTTTCCCCTCGGGAGAATTATCAATGAGTTTGCCCAACTGAGCAAATGCGTCAAGCCAATTCTTGGGTGGTTTACAATCATTTCCAGCTCTTGTCATCGACACGTTCCAGGCGGCAAGCTGTTCCTGCATAGTGCCGCCAGCAATACCGGCATGTTGGAATAAAAACTTGTAGTCAAAAGTCTCTCTAATCAAGAACGTCTTGCCCACACGACGACGACCGTAAACAACCACAAACTCCGACCTGTCGCTGTCAAAAGCCCTAAGCAACTGCGCCTTCTCCTTATTTCTGCCTATTAATCCTGTCATTTTCTCTTATTTTAAGATTGTTCTTTGAGACTGCAAATATAATAAAAATGCGTCAAACTCAGCTAAAACACCCAAAAAAATCACATTTTAGCTGAGTTGGACGCATTTTCTAAAAAAAATGAACTAATTGGGGACGGTTCTGTTTTAGTTCATTATTGCGCTGAACTTAGCTAAAATGCCAAAAAAAATCGGGTTTTAGCTGAGATTGGCGCGAAATTTGAAATAAACCACGAATTTCACGGATTGTCACTAACGACTCGGCCTCGGTTTTTTAGACATAAGAACATAAGTAACAAAATTTCACTTGTGTGTGGGAGGGATATATGTTCTTGTGTTCTTTTGTCGATAAAAGAACCAACTGGCGAAACACGACGCAGATAATGTGACAAGGAAAGCAAAAAAGCCACTTGGAGAAAAATCCAAGTGGCTAATTATATGAATGTCCCTTTTTTAGTGGAAATTAGTGTGAATTAGTGGTTTGTATTGCCTTAATTACCCAAGATGAGGTTATAGATTACAGTGATGTCGGTACTGGTGACATATCCGTCGCCGTCTGTGTCGCTGGTAGCGATATAGGTGTCGTCGCCGTTGAGCAGGTAGTTATAGAGGGCGGTGATGTCACCCGATGTTATCACTTTGTCGCCGTCAACATCTACCACTCGCAACTCGAGTACTGCTGGCGTTGCCTTGCCGTCGGCAGTGGTTACTGTGATAGTTGCAGTGCCGTTCTGCACGCCCACAATCATTATAGCCTTCTCGCTGGCGTATGCAGGAGCCTTGCTCTCACTCGGAACGGCCAATTCCTCCATCATGGCAAGTGCCATATCCTTCTCGGGGAACGACTGTAATCCCTGGGCAGGAGCATTAGTACGGTTCACCACACGAGCAACCGCCACGCTTGGGTCGCTAGAAGTTACAACCAGTTCCACAGGCACATCGGGAGTGCATGATGGATAAACAGTCAACATTTGGCTAGTGCCAATAATTGCATTATCGATATTAAGTGTGATAGTAATATTATCATCTCCTTTGACTACCAAATGGCAAGTTGCACTATGATCAAGCACTGTAGCCGTTATATCACATTCCCCAATATTATTAGCATGAACAACACCATTTACTACTGTTGCAATACTTTCATCGCTTGATTCCCATATTGGAATAAGACCAGTGTTGCTTGGAGTTAAATTCACTGTCAGAAACTGCTCATCACCTATATTCATTTCAAGAAATTCGTCACTAAGTGAGAGTGTAATTTCTGGATAAGAAACATCAATATGACATATTGCATAAATAGCAGGATTAGTTGCAAGAGTAGTATATATATCACATTCACCTCCTCCTATAGCAGTTACTATTCCATTTTCATTTACTGTGGCAACTGATGGATCTGTGCTATTCCACAGCAATTCGCCATCTTCAGGAAAAACTGTTGCATTTAACTCTAATGTTTCCCAAAGAACAATATCCTCACTTGTTGTATTAAGAGTTATTTTGCTAAGATCATTAACCAAATTATTAAAATTCTGCCAATATTCTGCCAAAAAGTAAGCAGAAATAGAAGTAACAGGCACATGAAGTTCACCCTCATAGTTGTAGTTGGAAGAAAAAGTATAATCTGAGCATGAGGGCGGGGTATCTGAATAACAATTAACCACATCTGGAGTAAGAAAGAGGTCACCCAAAGAAGTAATGCCGCTACCGATATTCACATTTTTTAGTTGACCGAAATAATTAAGGTTCCATGCTCCCTGTCCTATAACTGTAATTGAGGTTAATAATTCACAATAAGAGAAATTATCAAAAACAGAGTTATCACAAAGATAATTTGGGATGGTCACATGAGTTAATCTATCACACCCATAAAAAGCTCTGTAACCAATTTTTTTAACAGAATATGGAATAGTTACCTCATTTAAGTAACACATAGTAAATGCCCTTTCTCCAATTGCTGTAACATTATAAATTCTGCCATTGTATGTTACTCTTTCTGGAATAATAAGATGATCAGTCAGATAATAATATCTTGGATTAAAATTGTTTGCGTATGTAACAGTCACACTCGTGCTATCTTCGTTGTAGTTATAGCACAGTCCATCAACCTCAAAGTCATAGGCATTAGCAGAGAAAGCGAATAGCAAGATGGTCAACACGATTAATGATGTTTTAATAATAAGATTTTTCATAATTGTTTCAATATTTGAAATAAGCATTTGTAGTTAATTGTGAATTTACTGGGGTTGTCCCCAAAGAGAATGGCCCATACTGCGAGAGTGGACTTGGCATCTTGCCATTGTATTTCTTGCTTTCTGGGCAAATCATACTGTGCATTGAGCAAAGCATATCCTCAATGAAGATTGCTGGCATATTAGGAAGTATGGTTCTAAAATTAGAGACATCCATTCGGAATGAGCTAATACGGCTCACTCCAAGCAGTTTGCGGGCACTTTCACGCAAATAGGAATGATAGTACACCTTGTTGGTGGGATAGAGCAGAAATCGCTTTAGGGCTCCTATGCGCAAGGCGATGTCATAGAATGCCACTTCTCCAATGCCATCAATTGGTTTAATGAGACGTCGCACTGTGTCATACAATTCGTCAAAGTCGGTGTAACTACTGTAAAGAACTTTACCATTTAATAACACTTGTGTAGCAGTAACCGCCATTGAATGGCTAAGCATCCACAAGTGTCGTTCGCGATTGAAAACGCAGGCAAATAGTAAGTCATAGTCATTCGCACCACTCATCTCTAAATCACGCACATACTTGATGTCGTAGTAGAAATTGCGTCGAGGCTTTGCGCCTTGGCCAAAACCAGGCATTTGGGCTTTGGTCTTTGCGCTTCTTAGCCCGCCTTCATACTTGTCAACAATGTCTTGTAATGTCATGGGGCAAGAAAGATTTTTGCCACCTCGCAATCCCAAAGATGGCGTTATACAACACGAAAAGCGAGGACTGCTATGCCACGCTTTGCCGATTGACGGTCCTGAGAAAACCTGATATGCAAAAAGGGGTATAAGTGCAGTCCACGCCTAAACGTGGAAGCCGCCACGCCTTTCCCTTGCATATCAAAGTGAAAATTTCTCAGGTTTTCAATCAGCAAGAATAAGCATGTCGCTTCTATTTTCCAAAATGTAGTTGAATTGTTTCCACAATCCAACCGCAAATTTACAACATTTTTTTTGATTTCAAAGACTTTGTGTAGATTTTTTATGCCGCACAACATATAATTCCTTTCACTTTGTCCGCAAAACAAATGGGAATTGTTTGCTCTTGGGATCTGATCTCATTTTTACACCGAGTATAGAGGATAATTCGTTACCCACTTTTGGTCTTTGTAGGGCAGCATAGAGTATCTAACGCCTTTTGTGCCAGGGTGCTTGTCAATAAGCAATTTCAAGGACTTGGCCTTTACGTTTACCTCGGCTTTAACTTCGATAGGTTCTACTTTGCCTTTTTTCTCAATGATGAAATCCACTTCAGCAACGGCGCCACTGGTCCAGTAATAAACTGATGACACTCCGTGACTCAACAGTTGTTGTAACACATATTGCTCTGTGAATGCCCCCTTAAAACCTTTGAAGGCATTGTCGCCAACGAGCATCTGCCCGCTCTCTGCCCCAGCTAGTGCCGCCAACAGTCCGCAATCAAGGAAATATAATTTAAATGCCGACAAGTTTTCATAAAACGACAGTGGAGAAATTATATCGTTAACACAACTCACTTTGTACAATATGCAACAGTCAATAAGCCATTGTATTGCGATTTCATACTCTCTTGCACGCGCTCCGGGTTTTAATACACCATAAATGAATTTTTTATTGTCTTTGGCAAGTTGCGATGGTATTGACTTCATCACCATATTGATGCGAGGCACCTGTTCGCGAGGGGCATGTTTTGAGAAATCATTTTTATAGGCATCTAAGATGTTGAGTTGTAAACGCCTAACAAGTGCCAAGTCTTTCTTTTCCACAAAGCATTCCACCACCTCAGGCATGCCGCCCACAAAATAGTATTGCCGCAACAGGTCTTGCAGTTTGTGCTCAATGCTTGAAAGTACATTCCATTGCTGCTTGTCGATGAGTTCTGCCCAATCTTCATGTCCTGTGGCCATTAGGAACTCCCTGAAATTCATGGGGTAAAGAGTAATCATATCAACCTTTCCCACTGGAAATGAAGTGCCCTCATGCATCGCTATTCCAAGCAAGGAACCAGCCACCATCACATGATATTCAGGAGCTTTCTCGGTAAAATACTTCAGTGACGCTAATCCGCGTGGTACATTCTGAATCTCATCAAGAATAATCAACGTCTTGCCTGGTTTTGGCTTAATATGCGAAATTGCTTGTAATTGCAACAAAATACGGTCAATATCATAATCATTGGCAAAAAGCGATGCAGCCTGTGGCTCATCGTCACAGTTCAAATAAATCACATCATCATATTGTGATTTGCCAAATTCTCGCATCAACCAAGTCTTGCCAACCTGTCTTGCTCCTTTGATTATCAATGGTTTGCGATAGTCGCTCTCCTTCCACTCCAATAGCTGATTCCAAATAAGTCGTTTCATGCTTTACATTTTTCCGAATGAATAATCGCTGCAAAGATACATTTTTTTGAACGAATAATCAAGCATTTGTTGCATTTTTTCAAACGAATAATTGTGCTGATGTTACATTTTTTCGAACGAATCATCATAAGGCTGTACTAGCCTCATAAAACAGACACTGTAAATGTGCTTTTTGCATCAAAATCCACTACAGCTCCACGTTGATGCTTGTGGTGCGGAAGGAGAAGAGGTTGTCGCTGAGGTTGGGGTTGCTGGTGTTGAGGGAGTAGTTTTTTTGTGAGCGAGCTTGGATGACGGGAATGGTGAACTGGATGTTCTTGCCATCGCTTGTGAATGCTACTGGCTGGTTCTTCTCGTTGAGCAGAGTGAGAGAATCGACCGACTGAGCATCAACATGTTGCAAAATCTCTTCAACGGCGACATTTACCATCACATTGGTAGTGTCGCTGTTATGCTCGTTGGCGATAAGGATATTTACTGTGCTTTTGTTGTCACATGCGACAAGGAGCATTGCTATTGTCGCCACTGTCGCTATAGTCACTAAAATTTTCATTGGTGTTTCTCCTCTATGTTTTGAATGCCGTCGCGGCGCAAGCACACACGGTAGCGCTTGTACTCGCTGATGCCCTCATATTTGCATTGAATCACGAAATTCAGGTAATAGGCCTTGTCGCCATCGGTAAAATGGTTGGCGGCATCGCCTTTGTTCACGTAGAGCGGCACTGTGGGGTTGTCCATCTTGCGCATAAAGCCTGCGAGGTTGAAGCGCACGATGTTGTTGATGCCGTTGATGGGATAGGCCGATAGCTGATCCACGGCTTTGCGCTTGAGGTGTACGTACTTGCGGTACTGAATCACCTGCTCATCCACGCCGCGGTTCACCACGAGCGGGTTCTTGCGGGCGCGCTTCTCGTTGACATGGCGCGACACGTCTTGCGGCGACACGAAGTCGAAGCCCTCCTTTACCTTGCCAATCTTGCGCAACCCCACGCGAATGGTGATGAGGTAGTCGTAGAAACGGCTGCCGATGCCGTGGGCGAAGTAGTTGCGTATCAAGTCTTTGATGCGGTCCTTGAACATATAGCTAATCACCAGGGCGATGAAGAACGGCAGCGTGAAGTTGCCGTAGGTCTGCTGGAAGGCAAACGACACCACCGTGGCAAACACCATAGAGATGCCTGCCGCCACGCTGAACGCCACCTGCTCGAGGAAGGCGGTGTTGCGGCGCTTGTGGGTGGGCAGGTAGAGGTTGCTCTCGATGTATTTCTTGAGCTGGCTGGCGTGATACACAAACTGGCGGTTGCCGTCGGGGCTATCGGGCTTTACATCCAGATATTTTCGGCTCTGGCGGTATTTATGCTCGCTGTCGAGCATTTGGGTGAGCATCGGCAAGAGCGGTTCACCACTTCTCTCACGAGGGTTAAGGCGCTTGACGATGCGCCCCAAGTGCTGCTCAATGATGTTGGAGATAAACTCATCGCCAAAGTCGTAATAAACCACCACCTGCTGCCCCTCGTCGCTCTCAAGAAGGGTGGGGCGCAGTGAGCGGTACATCTCAGCCACTGTCTTGGCTTGCTCCACGAGGTCGCAGGCAAGGCTGCGTTGTGCCTCACCGTTGGTTTGCTTGGTGATTTTAAAAAGTGTCCTCAAAAGAACCGTCCCTTTGAGGACACTATCCTCAAAAGAACCGTGTCCTCAAAAGAACCGTCCCTTTGAGGACATCCCTTTGAGGACACTATGTTGCAAGTTTTAGATTATTTCCAGTTCTTGTAGGGGTTCTTCATGAGCATGGAGTTGTAGTACTTCACGTCGCCGGTAACCTCCTCGCCAAGCCATGTGGGGCGGTCGAAGTCGGCATCCTCGCTAGGCAGCTCCACCTCGGCAACGGTGAGTCCATCGTTGTCGCCGTAGAACTCATCAACCTCGAAGGTGCGCTCGCCGGCTTTCACCAGATAGCGTGTCTTGTCGATAACGCCGGGCTCGCAAATCTTGAGCAGCTCCATCACCTCGTCGGCGGGAATCTCTTTCTCCCACTCAAAGCGGCTGGCTCCGCTCTCGTTGCCAATACCTTTGACGGTGATGAACCCTTTTTCGCCCTTAACGCGGACTCTCACTGTGCGCTCGGGAACCGAACACAGATAACCTTGAATGATGCGTGTGGCTTTGAAAGCCTCATCCTTAAAATCACCACTTTTTACCAAGAATTTTCTTTCTATCTCTTGTGCCATAATTGTTTAGTTTGCTAAGGTTGTTTAAGATTGGATTTGAATCAATTGTGCAGCTTGATGACCATGATGGTGAGATGGTCGGCGACACGCACAGCCTCTTCGGCAAGCTCCTCCACGTGGAGGGTGAAATAGCGCAGGTGGAACTTCTGGCTGAGTTTGAAGTTGTCCATCTCGTGAAACACTCGGCGCTTGATCGACTGGGCAATCTTGCTCACCTCTTTCTCAAAGAAATAGATGCGGTGGGTCTTCTCGGTAACAAAGCGCGGTGCCTTGAAGTAGTCGCGTGACGCCTGTATCGTGCCCTCCACCGCCAGGCCAGTCACCTCCACGAGTTTCAGGAAATCGATATTCAACTCCGAAGGGAAGAAGGGGATCTCTATCTCATACTGCCATAAGTTCTTGTGAAGCAGGTTGATAATCATGTCGAGGCGCTCCAGCAGCTGCATGATCTCCACACGCTGGTCGGTGACAAGCGAGTAGCTGTAAAGCTCGTTCTCTATCGTGCGGCGCAGGTCGGTGGTGGTGTCGCGCAGCCGCGTGATGTTCTCGAGGTTGTCGTCAAACTCCTTCTTGTTGCCCTCAAGATAGTTCTTGATGCCGCTTTTGTAGGTGAGAACGCACTCGTCGAGATAGTCGAGGAAACTGTCGAGGTCGCTTATCGTCTTATTGGTTTTCTTGAGTCCAAACATATTTCAACTTGCTTAATGTTAGCAAATGCAAAAATACAACATTATAATAAAATTTGCAAATCGATTGTGTGTTTTGTGTTTGGGAGTTGCAAAATTGTGTTGTGTAATTATAAAAGCTAACTATTATATATACAACGAATTAAATTTTTATTTGTAGTGCTATATTTGAAATTCAAAAAACATGATGTAGTGTTTAAATATCGTTTTTGTAACCACAAATTATCAATTAGAGACCAAAAATCAAGTAGCAATTTCAGCCCTCGACACTCATGCCAAACACTAAATATTTAAAAAAATCTTCCACATTAATTATTATTCCAAAAAAAGCAGTAACTTTGCAGGTTAATTAATGGAATTAACTCAAGGACGCGGGTTTGGCCAACAGCTATTGGCACGTTTACTCGTAAACTTGTTTACATGATAACTATAAAATAATGGCACAAAACGAAGACGTTTTCAAGAAGATTGTATCGCATTGCAAAGAGTATGGGTTTGTTTTCCCGTCGAGTGAGATTTATGACGGTCTGGGGGCGGTCTATGACTACGGCCAGAACGGTGTGGAGTTGAAGAACAACATCAAGCGCTACTGGTGGGAGGCGATGACGCTCCTGCACGAGAATATCGTGGGCATCGACAGCGCAGTGTTTATGCATCCCACTATCTGGAAGGCCAGCGGTCATGTTGACGCTTTCAACGATCCCCTCATCGACAACCGCGACAGCAAGAAGCGTTACCGCGCCGATGTGCTTATCGAGGAACAACTCGCCAAGTACGAGGAGAAGATGAGCAAAGAGGTGACGAAGGCTGCCAAGCGTTTTGGCGACAGCTTCGACGAGGCGATGTTCCGCCAGACCAATCCCCGTGTGTTGGAGAACCAGCGCAAATGGGATGAGCTGCACGCCCGCTATGAGAAGGCGATGAACGACAACAACCTCGACGAACTCAAACAGATAATTCTTGACTACGAGATAGTTGACCCAATCAGCGGCACCCGCAACTGGACCGATGTGCGTCAGTTCAACCTCATGTTCAAGACCCAGATGGGCAGCAGCAGCGACAACACAATGGACGTGTATCTGCGTCCCGAGACCGCGCAGGGCATCTTTGTGAACTTCTTGAATGTCCAGAAGACCGGCCGCATGCGTCTGCCATTCGGTATCGCTCAGATTGGCAAGGCGTTCCGCAACGAGATAGTAGCTCGCCAGTTTGTGTTCCGTATGCGCGAGTTTGAGCAGATGGAGATGCAATTCTTTGTTCGCCCTGGCGAGGAACTCAAGTGGTTCGAGACTTGGAAGCAGAACCGTCTGCGCTGGCACAAGGCGCTAGGTCTGGGCGATGAGAAATATCGCTTCCACGACCACGAGAAGCTGGCTCACTATGCCAACGCCGCCACCGACATCGAGTTCCAGATGCCGTTCGGCTTCAAGGAGGTGGAGGGCATCCACAGCCGCACCAATTTCGACCTGTCGCAGCACGAGAAATTCAGCGGCAAGAAGATTCAATATTTCGACCCCGAATTGAACGAGAGCTACACACCTTACGTCATCGAGACCTCTATTGGCGTGGACCGCATGTTCCTTTCGGTGATGTGCTCAAGCTACGAGGAGCAGAAGCTCGAGGGCGGCGACACACGCGTGGTGCTGCACCTGCCCAAGGCGCTGGCTCCCGTCAAGTGTGCCATCCTGCCTTTGGTTCGCAAGGACGGCATGCCCGAAAAGGCGCGTGAGATTATGGATATGCTCAAGTTTGACTTCGCCTGCCGCTACGACGAGAAGGACAGCGTGGGCAAGCGCTACCGCCGCATGGACGCCATTGGCACGCCCTATTGCATCACCATCGACGGCCAGACCGTTGAGGACAACACCGTCACTCTGCGCGACCGCGACACTATGGAGCAGCAGCGCGTGGCAATCAGCGACCTGCCATCCATCATCGGCGAGCAGTGCAGCCTCAACAACCTGCTCAAGTCAATGCACAAAAATGATTAAGTGTTAAGTTTTAAGTGTAAAGTAGTGACGAGGCCTGCCTCGTCAGTCCGCAACAAATAATTCTATTGGCTTGTTTACTTGTTTACTTGTCAACTTGTTTACTGGAAGAACTATGAAGAAATTTCCTTTTATACTAATAATGGCAATACTGCTTGGCAGCGTGTTCACAGCTTGCTTGAAAACTGATGAAGAGAAGGTTGCCGATGACTATGCCGAGTGGCGCGAAGCCAATACCGCCTGGTTTAATGAGAAGGCGGCATCGACCGAATATACCACTGTGACAGCCCCCTGGGACCCTAACGCTCAGGTGCTTATCCACTGGTTCAACGACACCACCAAGACCAAGGACAACCTCAAACCCAAATTCTCGTCGATGGTGGATGTGAAGTATTTTTTGCGCCTCTACGACGGCACAGCAATCGACTCGTCTTACCTGAGCACCTCGCCAACCGACAGCCTTTTCCGTTGTCGTCTCAGCAGTGGCGTGATTGAGGGTTGGGCTATCGCCATCCCCAAGATGCACATTGGCGACAGCTGCCGCGTCATCATCCCTTACAACTTGGGTTATGGCACCACCAGCAGCGGCGACATCAAGCCCTTCTCAACCCTGCAGTTTGACATTAAGCTCGCGGGAATCCCAAAATATGAGCTTTAGCAAGATAAGAAAGCACACGAATTAAACTAATTGAAACGAATTCTTATAATCAATAGTTTATCAAGTGGGTAAAAAAACGGATGCCGCTCCAGTTGAAGTGGCATCCGTTTTTAGATTATCTGTTAAATTTGTGGTTTTGACTTATAAAGAGAAGTCAATTAGAATTACTTGCAGCAGTTCTCTTTGTCTTCTTTGCATTTGGGCTTGCCACAGCTGCCGTCCTGCTTGCAGGCGCCTTCTTTGCAGCATGGTGACTGGTGTGCGCATTTGTGCTCGCCTTCGGCTTTCATGTCGCAGTTTTTGCAGTCGCCCTTCATCTCTTTGCCACACTCGCCTTTAACTTCTTTGCAATCTTTCTTGAGTTCTTTTGACTCAATCTTCTTAAGACCGTCTTTCTTGAGCATTTTTGCGTCTTTGCACTCAGCCTTCTTCATTTCCTGGCATTCGCCTTTCTTCATCTCTTGGCATTCGCCATTCTTCTTTTGGCAGCACTCATCTTTCTTCACGTTTTCGCACTCTGCCTTTTCGTCCTTAACATCCTTTACGGTTTTTGCCACTTTCTCGGTTTTTGCCACCTTTTTTGTGGTTTTTTTCTTCTTGGCCTCGGCCTCAAAGCCGTTGACACATGTGAGAGCCAAAGCTCCAACGCACATTAATGCAATAAATTTCTTCATGTTATTAAAGTTTTTAGGCACCTCCTATATTAGATTGGTGCAGTTAAACAAAAAAAACAAAATTCTTACTAAATTAAACCGTTGAAAATCAATCGGCATCGCAAAGGTAAATATAAATTATTTAAATTCAAAAATGTGATTGAGAAATTTAACATTTTTGCATGGAATAAATATTTTTTTTAATTTTACGCACTTTTTGATGGCAAGCGGCAATTTGCTGAAAAATAACACCTTTGTACTTTTGATAACACACGCATAATAATACTGACATGAAAAAAATCTCCTTTCTTTTGGCTGTTCTCCTCTCGTTTGTGACGCTGAGGGCAGCGGTATATGGCGACGTGAACGGCGACGGTGAAGTCACTGCCGCCGATGTGACAGCAATCTACGACGTGCTGCTAGGTAATAACGGCACCTATGAAACCACAGCCGATGTGAATGGCGACCAGGATGTGACAGCAGCCGACGTCACCTTGGTATATAGCATTTTGCTTGGCAATATCACACCAGAGCCCGAGCGGGGCAGAATCTTTATCTGTGACAATGCCAGTTGGGGCGATATGGCGCTTTATGCTTGGCCAGAGCAGGGGTTGAGCGCCTGGCCCGGTATCCACCATAGTGGCACGACCGAGAAGGACGGCAAGACCTATTACCGCTTTGACCTGAGCGACGCCTATTATGGCAGTGCCCTCAACTATATCGCCAACAACTATGCCGCCGTGAATGGCGGCACCAACCGTCAGCTTGATTTGATGAGCAACTACGCTATGGGCGAGAACGACATCTACCTCACCATCAGTGGCTCGGCGGGCAACTACAGCTATGTCGTTGATGATGATGGCACGCCGCCACCGGTAGTGTATCTGCACAGCGACTTGGACTGGGGCGACTATTGCCTCTATGTGTGGAAGAATGCCGCACCCGTGAGTGCTACTTGGCCTGGCGAGCACTACAGTTCCACCAAAACCATCGATGGCGAACTGTGGTATGTCTTCAAGCTGTCCAAGGTTTATTACACCACCAGTGGCACCAATTGGATTTTGAACAATAACAACAACGGCAAGCAATATGACTTGATGCAGGACTTCAGCTATGATCAGGATATATATGTGCGCGTGGCAGCCGATGGGGCCTATACTGTCGCCGCCACTAGCGGCGGTGGCTCGGGAGGTGGCGATGTGGTCACACCAAGCAACGTCAGTGACCTTGATGTGAGCAACACCACTGCCTTGACAAGTAAGAACCGCGTCATCTACGAGATGAACGTGGGAAGCTTCACCAGCGCCGGCACTTTTGCCGCTGCGCAAGCCAAACTCGGCGACCTGCGAAGCCTCGGCATCGACATTGTGTGGCTCATGCCCATCTACCCTCGTGGCGGAGGCATCAACAGCCCGTATGCCGCCACCAATTTCAAGACCACCAACCCGAGCTACGGCACTATTGCACAGCTCAAGAGCTTTGTTGACCGCGCCCACGAACTGGGCATGGAGGTGATCCTCGACTGGGTGCCTAACCACACCGCCACCAATGCCGTGTGGGTAACCGAGCATCCCGAGTATTACACCACGCAAAACGGCGAGATGGTGCATCCCAACAACTACAGCGACGTGTATCAGCTCAACTACGACAACCCCGACCTGTGCGAGGCGATGAACGAGTGCCTGCGGTTCTGGATTGACCAGGCGGGCGTTGATGGCTTCCGCTGCGACTACGTGTCGAGTCCCGCCATCCCTGCCAGCTATTGGGCAAGCACAATCCCAATGTTGCGCGACTATGCCAGCGGCAAAACTATCACTATGGTTGCCGAGGCCGACATCGTGCGCGATGCCAGTAAACTGCTGAATGTGGGCTTCGACTACGACTATGCGTGGAACTTCCAGAGTGGCAAGTTGGAGCGCTTTGGTCCTAACGGCACCAGCGCGAGCACGTTGCAGGGCTACTGCCAGTCGTTCATCAGCGAGAGTCAGGGGAAAAGCTTCGACCGCATGACCTACCTCACCAACCACGACCAGAACTACAACGACGGCGGCAAGACGCTGCAGAGCATGTATGGCGCCAACAAATATGCCTTTACTGCGCTCTATTTTACCATTTACGGCATGCCACTGCTCTATAACGGTCAGGAAGTGGGCAACGACCAGATTCTAGACTATTTCCACGACACAAAAATCAACTGGAGCGCCACCGATGCAAAGATGCAGAACACAATCGCCACACTCGTGGCTCTGAGGCACACCCAGCCAGCACTCGCCAACGGCACCGCCACCACGTTCCTTGCCAGCAGCAATGCCAACGTGCTTGCCTACACCAAAACCAGCGGCGACAACACCGTGCTCGTGCTGATGAACCTCGGCAATATCGACGCTACAGCCACAATAGGCGGCATCACCGCCGGCGACTACACCCAGTGGCTCGACAGCAGCACCATCGCCACAGGCACCACACAAGGCGATGTGACACTCACAGCCACCAGCACCTTCGCCCTCGACGCTAAAGGCTACCGAGTCTTTGTTAAGAAATAGTGCCGCAACTGTACGCCGCATTGCGGCGCAATACACCAACAACACCCACTCGATTTTCAGCGAAGCGTCTCCATGATTCCTAATGACCGATTAGGGATAATGATGCCCTGCTGAACAGGAGGAATTAGTCTTTTGACCGATTGATTATCTTTAATCGGTCATTTATGCTTGTTTTGTGTATATTCTGTGATTTTTCACCTTAATTAATTTGACTTTACAACTTTTATTAATATATTTGCACGATATTTCAGTAATAGCGCCATGTAACAAATAACGGCAATTTATTAACAAAAACACATATTATCATGAGAAAAAATCTTCTAACAAAAACCTGCACCGTGCTCCTGCTGGCACTCTTCGCCACAGCCTGGAGCAGCAATGCCTGGGCTCTCACTATCAACGTGAAAGCAAGCCAAGCCCCCTATGTTTACGCTTGGAATGGAAGCACCAACTATAACGGATCTTACCCAGGCAATCAACTCACGCAAACTAGAACCGTTGGTGGCCAAACATGGTACTACATCGACATTGACGCTACTAGCGTTAATATCATTATTAGTAATAGTAGTGAAGTTAGCGAGGCCGATCAATCTAAGACTGATGATTTGGAAGGTATAGAAAGTACAAAATATTATTCTTATGACCCAACAAAAGCTCAGTCAAGCAGAGCTGAAAACCTAACAGATTATTTCAACTATCCAAATGGAGTAAACGATGAAGAAACCCCTTATGTTTATGTGGTTAATGTTAGTGGATGGTCTAAGGTTAATGCTTATGTTTGGGATGATAATGGCAATAACAATGGGACATATCCAGGCCCCGAAATGACTAAAATTGGCACCAATAGCCAAGGTTTCGATGTATATAAATGGACGGGGGCTACTCCCGCCAATCCCACAGGTGTAAAATTTAGTAATGGCAACACTAATAGTGGTGACTTAACTTGGACCAATGGCGCTGTGTGGTCAAACTATAACAATAGTTTCTCCTATCAAGGTATTGTGAATGGTGTTTTACTCGATGCAGACCATTTCCCTGATGCAAACTTCCGAACCGCTCTTACTACAGCAACTGGCGTGCAAGAAAATGGCATCATTGCCACCAAGAACGTGACAGAGCTCGACGTTAGTAATAGTAGTATCTCAGACCTTGAGGGTATAAGCAATTTTACCAACCTCGAGGAGCTTTATGCACAAAATAATAGTATCAATACTAGTGTTGACTTGAAAAACAACAAGAAATTGCGCATCCTCAATGTCAGTGGAAATTCGGCAATCACTGGCTTTAGTGCCAACCATACACCATACGTTGATATCAACTTTGGTAATGGCAGCAACACGACAAATCTTGAAGAACTCTATTGCGCCAATTGCTCAATATTCTATGCAGGTGGTTTAGCATATAACACGGGTCTTAAGGTTTTGTCAATGCCTCATAATGTGCTTGACTACTTTGATGCTACTAATACAATGAGTAAGTTGAGCAACCTAGAATACTTGGATATGAGTTATAACAAACTTACATCTGCACAAAGTTTATCTAACAATACAAAACTTATTTATGTTGACGTAAGCGAGAATCCGACATTCAAGAGTTATTTTGCTCATCTCGAAAATCTTACCCAACTTAAGACTTTCAAGGCTGCAAATTGTGGACTGACAGCAGACCAAACAAAATATAGCAACGATAATGGCTATTTCCCTAATGAAAGTGTTGAATATGTTGATGTGAGTAATAACACAGCACTTAACACAATGTATTGTCCCGCTACTAACAACTTGAAGACTATCATTGCAAACGGATGTACTGACTTGGGAGGATCTTCATCATCATGGGCACTTTCACCCACTTATGGCGGTACTTACTTGCCAAGAATGACACACCTTGAGCATCTTGAGCTAAATAATGTTAACCTTTATTTGAATACTGGCAATGCGACATACGGACTTTTTAGTATTATTACCCCAAGCGTTGCCCCGAACCTGCATTACATCGATTTGAGCAATGACCAATTGGGTAGCGCCGCAAAGCCTACATTTGCTTTTCCAGCCCTTGACACACTGCTGATCAATGACAACCCTGGTCTTACTTCATTGACAATTACAAGTCTCAGTAATCCTGAGAAATTGAACCTTGATGTTACAAATGACGCTGCACTCACTACACTTGCTATAACTAATAGTGGTATGACTCAGTCAACCATGCCCACCATTGCGGCTACCGGTGCGACATCACTTTATAAACTTGATTTGAGTGACAATGCGTTTACCGATGTTCCTACTACTGGTATTTCATCGCTTACAACGCTTGTGATGAATAACAACCAGTTGAGCGACATAAATGTTAGTGAGAGTAATATCCAATACCTCTACGCCCAGAGTAACAACTTTGCTAGTGACTACACTCTGCCGGTGACTTCGCTTGTGGGTCTCGACCTTGGCAATAACGGGTTCACAAAGTTTACTGCGACGATGGCGGATGCCATCACCGATGAGTGGGCGATAGACTATACACAGACTCCACCTGTGACGATTCAGGCTAATGCCGATGAGAGTGATGGCAGCAACACAACGTTGCAGGCTCTGCACCTTGGTGGCAACACTTCGCTTGAGACTGTGACGGTAAACGGCTTTAAGGGTCTTACCAAGCTTGCTAGCGACAATGACATGACTAGCGATAAGGGTAAGGGTCTGTATGTGAAGGACAATACTGCCATCAAGACCCTCGACATCTCCAACAACCGCATTGAGATTCTGGGTCAGGATGGCTCGCTTAGTGGTCTAAGTGCCCTTGAGGAGTTGAACGCGAGCCACAACAAGCTCCTCACGCTCACCAATTTCAGTGCAGTGGGCAGTAGTTCGGGAGATGCTCGCACTGCTTATGGCAATGGCACTTACATCGCTTCCACTTGCCCCAATATAGAGGACTTGACAGGTCTTAAGAAGCTTAACCTAAGCTATAACCTGCTCAGTGACTCCATCCACCTTGCCAAGAACACCAATCTCGAGTGGCTTGACGTGAGCCACAACCGCACTATCACCGAGCGTGCTGCGGGATTAACGCAGTATTACCGAGATACCAAGGATGGCACCTTTAAAGCTTGGAAAGAGACGACATGGACAACCGAGATGGACCAATACACTAACGACCTCAACGACACCATCGGTCTTCGCATGCTTGACCTCTACAACCAGGCTAAGCTTGAGTATCTCGACATCAGCTACACCAATATCGAGAACACCGCCAAGACTAGAGTCCATGTCAACAACCGCGTGGGTCCCGAGAACTTGACTAAAAATACGCAGGCAAGCAGCAACGGCGAGAAGGTTGGTCGCTGGGGCGTACCTCGCTTTGTGTTAGTGAATCACTGCTCCGCTCTCGTGGAATTCCACACTAACTACAATGCCATGAAGTCGCTGGGTATAGGTAGTGAACCAGAATCATATAGTTCTACTAACGGAGGAGCTATCACTGGTTGTCCCAACCTTGAGGTGCTCGAAGCGATTGAATGTAGAGGTCAAGACCCAAAAATCATGCAGGGCGAGATAACCATCAGCCAGCGCAACCCCAAGATGCGTTACTACAATGTGAAAAACAGTAATTTTGACAAGGTGAATCCATACTCTACATTGCTCTCTAATTACAGCCCTAGTGGTCAGAACCTTGAGACGCTCATCGTTGACGGTAACTATACTAAGGACAATGCTTCTCATTGGAACTTGACCGATGCCGGCACCCTCGACGTGAGCAACAATCCCAAGCTGGTGAACCTGCAAGCCAACAAGTGTCCAAACCTCATCACTGTGAAAGCCAATGGGCTTGCCGACCTTGACATAGTGAGTGTGACACAAGACACTACTGTCACCACAGTCAATAACGAGACGGTCACCACCAAGCTTGCGGAACTCTATGTGGATCACGACGCTATTCTTGACGAGGTGCTCGGTCTTGAGACACTGAGTGCACTCAGCGTTTATCATGCCAACGACAGCCACTTCACCAGCGATTTTGTGATGCCAGCAGCCGCCAAGTCAACTCTCACCGACCTGCGTGTGGGCAATGAGAATCTGAGTTATGCTGAGACTCGCAACAACTTGACTGCCGTGAACTTAACTGACTACACTGCCGTTCAGCACCTCGAGACTCAGAATAACCCATCGGTAGCGGCTCTTGACATCACAGGATTCAAGAATTCACTGGTACATATCGACTTTGCCAATAACCACATTGACAATGATGGCATAGGCGTCGGCAATCTTAGTGAGCTGCCCGCCCTTACCTACTTCAGCTGCTCTAACGACAGCAAGTGGAGTGAGAATGCCGGCAACAGCCTCACTGACCTGATTTTGACGCAGTCATCAGGTATTCAAGAAATCTATGCCAACAATAACGACCTGCACAAGATCACGGGCTCGTTCAGCAACTTGACCAACATCGAGTTTGCCCACAACCACATCAACGGCATTGACTTGAGTGCGGCAAGTGAGAACGAAAACCTCGATATCAACGGCGAGGATAACGGTCGTGACATCCTTGCCGATTGCGCTTATTTTGCTGTGAAGGAGAACGGTGAGGTAGTAAATTATAAGGTTTACTTCTTCCAACTTGACCCTAATGTGACTGGTAACGGCACTGTGCTCACTATGAAAGAGAGCGAAGACTCAGAGGGCACAACTCGCCATCTTGGTACTGACGGATTAGTTATGGACAATATCACAGATTGGACAAGTGACGCTGCTGAGCTTACTAGCACCAATAGCAAAGGTACAATAAGTCCCGATGACATGAGTGCTCTTGACCCCGAACAGGTGCCAGGCACTATCGTAGTGCTCAAAGCAAATGAGAATGGCGATGCAGCCTATGGCACAGCAAAATACAGCTACGACAACGGCACAGGCACAGCGAGCTCGTTCTATCTCAAATGGGAGAGCAGTGGCACGCCCACAGCTATCAGTGAGATAAATGCTGAGGGCGGCGTTAGCATTGCCAACACCTATGGCGACCTCACCATAACTGGCAAGGACGACACTGTGGTGGGCGTTTATGACCTCAATGGTCGTCAGGTTGCCAGCGAGACCATCAGCGGTGGCAAGCTCACCATCGACGGTCTCTCACCAGGCATCTACATCGTGAACGGCGTGAAAGTGCTAGTGAAGTAAAAGGTAACTATAATCTATAACATGAAAGGGCTGCCAAGCGAGGTGGCCCTTTTCATTACTTGGTGTTATCGAGATATTCTAGACTTTCTAGTTTTTCTAGATATACTAGATTTTCTAGATATTCTAGACATTCTAGACATTCTAGATTTTCTAGATGATACTCACTAGATTTTATTTTAAACCTTTTATTATTACTCAAGTCTTATCTAAAACAAAAAAAAGAATAATAATGAGGAAGACATTTTTATTAGTATTTGTGGTTCTTGGTTTAGTGCTGTCTCCACTGGTTAATGCCTTGAATATCACCAATGAGACGCTGAATTATCAGGTCGTTTATCACTGGGGCATCGTGTGGAAGCATGCTGCCGATGCCACACTCACCACCACTAAGACCGCCAATGGCTATAGCTCGCGCCTGACGGGAAAGACCCGCTCGTGGGCCGACAAAATATATACCGTGCGCGACACCCTGAAATGCACGATGACAAGCAATTTCAGGCCTCTCAAGTATGAGAAATTCACCCACGAAAGAAGCTACTATGCCCATGATATCGTGGAGTTCACCAACTATGGCGCCAGCACTTCGGCGCAGTGTACGCGCTACCGCAAGAACAAGCCTACCGCGAACCTCAGCCTTAGCGCCAACGGCGTGGCATACGATATGTTGAGTGTGTTTTTCATGCTTCGTAATATCGATTTCGATAAGATGAAGTCGGGTAACACTTACAGTACCTGGATCTTCTCGGGAAAAGAGAAGGAGATTCTTACTGTAAAGTATGTGAACATTGAGCAAATCAAGCTCAGGGACAAGTCCAAACATCAGGCTTACCACATCAAGCTCAAGTTCACCCAAGACAACGGCAAGAAGTCGAGCGACGACATCGACGCCTACATATCTACCGACGATCAGCGCATACCGCTCATGGTGGTGGGCAAGCTGCCAGTGGGGGAGATAAAGTGTTACTACGCTCGCTAGCGCGAGCTAGTTAGCCGCTTCGCTAGTTTGCCGCTCGCGTTGCTCGCTAGTTAGCTGAACGGCTAACTAGTGAGCGCAGCGTCACGGCTTACTTCTCAATTTCCTTCACTCGCAGGTAGTCTCCGCTGCCTTTGACGATGGCGTCGAAGTAGTCTTGTGTGTAGCCACCGAACTTGGGCTGCACTGGGCTGCCGTAGGCGTTGCGCTCAAACTCGCCGTCTTTCTCCTTCTTGATATTGCCGTCGAGGAACTTCACGAAGAGATACTTGGCGAGGTCTTGATATTTGGTAAGATAATCATGGGCGCTGTTTACGCTGTAGTTGGTCAGGAACTCAATAGACTCCGAGGCGTTGCTCTTGTAGATGGCGGCAGCCTTGGCCTCCACCTGTGGTTGCTGGGCGGCAAACGCATCCTCAAGCCCCTGCTGCACACGTCGCACGTCGGGGATCATCTGCGAGTAGCGGTGATAGCACTGGTTGGCAATCAAGTTGTTAACCCAGAATGCGGCATCGAAGTCGAAGTTGTAGAGGTCGCCCTTGCCCTCACGGAAACAGTCGGGCACCTCGTTGATGCAGCAGTACATAGGCACGAATACGGCGGTGTTAGCATCGTCAACGGCAAACCAGATGATGCCTCCCACTGGGTCGGGGAGCCAAGAACGCATCTGTGTGCAGAACACGAAGCCTGTCTGCTGTGTGGCGATGGCGCGCTCATGGCAGTAGGTCACACCATCAACCTCAAACTCCATTGGACGGTAGCGGTAAGGCACGCCAAAGTAGTTCTTTGCGCCTGGGTCTTGAGTCATGTCGTAAGGAGTGCCCTCGAAATGGTCGCGCATCATGTTCTGCATATCGCGCACGCTCACCAGCTTGTCGGGCTTGACATATAGAGGCATAATCTCGGCACCCTTCTTGCCTTCGAGATAAGGCAGATAGCGGTCCATGCCCGAGGCGAACCTGTTGAAGAACGACCAAGCGCGGGCATCGCAGCCACGCAGTGTGCCATAGTCGGGTGGGCAGTAGGTGAGCGAGAAGTCGAAGTCCTCGTCCTTGCCGTTGTACCATCCCATCTTGCGGGCAAACGACACTACGTCCTTGCTGTATAGGCAGTTGGCTTTATCTTTGAAAGGAATCTTATGGATGCGGGCCTGGTTGGCGTGTCCCGAGATGCAGTCGTCGGGAATGCGAATGGCTACCCACACGGCGCCTTTCTCGGCGCTGCCCTTGCCAATCATCTCCAGCACCCACACTTCATTGGGGTCGCCAATCGAGAACGACTCGCCCTCGCTGGCGTAGCCATACTTCTCCACCAGGTCGGTCATCACCGTGATGGCCTCGCGGGCGGTCTTGGCGCGTTGCAGGGCGATGTAGATAAGGCTTCCGTAGTCCACTATCGACCGTCCTGTGGTGTCTTCGCACTCGTGTCGTCCGCCCCATGTCGATTCGGCAACGGTCACCTGATGCTCGTTGATATTGCCCACCACTTTATAGGTGTGCGCCACTTCGGGAATCTCACCAAGATGTTTTCCAGAGTCCCAGTCGATAATCTTGCGCATCTCGCCTGCCTTGTGGTCGGCGGCGGGGATATACTCAAGAAATCCAAAAAGGGTGTGAGAGTCGGCGGCATAGGTTATAAACGTCGAGCCATCGACGGTGGCCTTCTTGCCGGCGATAAGGTTGGTACAGGCTTGCGACTGCGCGCTCCAGCCCATAATCAGTGCCACAACAGCCATCAGGCCCACGGCACGAAATTTAGAAGATAGATGTTTCATAGTTTATGTGTTTTGTGTTTTTAGTTTTTAGTTATCAGTTTTGAGTTGTCAGTTTCTCTAGAGATCTAGAAGTTCTAGAAATTCTAGATTGTCTAGCAGACTTAACACTTATCACTTAACACTTATCACTTAATTATGACTTATCATTAATGTGTACTTTCACTTTTGCGATGCGGTATTTCTTCACCTTTAGCACGGTGAAGTCGCATGGCCCGCAGGTGAGTTTCTCTTTCTCTTGCAGGAAGTCGCCCTTGATGTTGAGCAGCATGCCGGCGATGCTCTCGGCTTCGTCGGTATATTTCGCGAAATACCGCTCGTCGAGCTCGGTCACGTCGAGGAAGTCGGTAATCGACGTCTTGGCGTCGAAGATAAAGGTGTCGTCATTCTCTTTGGTGTAGAATCTCTCTTCGGTGTCGTACTCGTCGTCGATGTCGCCCACAATCTCTTCAAGTACATCCTCCATAGTGGCGAGACCCTGGGTGCAGCCAAACTCATCGACCACCACCGCCAGATGAATCTTCTTCTTGCGGAAATCCTCGAGCAAGTCGTCAATCATGCGCGACTCGGGCACGAAATACACTGGTCGCAGCAGTTTCTGCCACTCGAAGTCGCTGCCCTGCTTTTCGATATAGGGCAGTATGTCCTTGGCATAGAGCACGCCTTTGATGTTGTCGGGGTTGTCCTCATAGACTGGCATACGCGAGTAGCCGTTCTCGATGATGCTCTTGATTACCTCGTCGAAACTCTCTTCTATGTCGATATCCACGATGTCGATGCGTGGAGTCATAATCTCGCTAACCGTCTTGTCGCCAAACTTAAGGATGCCCTCGAGCCAGTCTTTCTCGTCTTCACTCTTCACGTCGCTCATCTGCAGGGCGTTAGTGAGGTCTTCGGTAGAAATCTCATCGGCGCGCTTGCCCACTGCCTTGCGCACGAAGCCCATACTCTTGACCATCACGCGCGATATAGGGCTGAAAATCATCGACATCACCTGAAGTGGTGGCGCCACAAAGGAGGCAAACTTCACGTTGTTGTTGGTGGCATAGAGCTTGGGAATCACTTCGCCAAAGAGGAGAATCAGGAAGGTCAATATCACCGTCTGGACCAGGAAGTTGGCAACAGAGTTGTTGAATTTGAACATCTGGTTCATGGCAAAGTTGAGCACTATCACAATCATGATGTTCACCAGGTTGTTACCTATCAAGATGGTGGCGAGCAGCTTCTCGGGCTGCTCCAGCAGGCGTTCTACACGACTGCGCTTGGTGTCGTCCTCAATACTCTCGATGTCCTTCTTCGTCAGTGAGAAATAAGCAATCTCGGAGCCCGAATTGAACGCCGAGAACAATAGACCAAGAAGTGCTGTGGCGATGGCTATCCAGCTGCCCAGAGTAGGGGCATTGAAGGTTATAGCTGGTGCTGAGGTTACTGCTTGCAGCAGGGGTGCTGCACTACTTAAAATACAAGATAAAGGGTCAGGATCCAAAATCAATAGTTTTAGTTAAACAATATGTCTCGAAGACACAACGGTCTAATAATCAATGTTGTTACTAGCATCTTCGAGCAAGCGTTCGCCACACGGGCGATATTCTATTGCAAAGGTAGTGATATTTTTTAGCTAAACAAAAAAAAATAAGAAAAACCGTTGCAACTTTCTGCAATGCAAAATTTATTACTATCTTTGTGCAATCAAAATGATGTTATAACCATGAATGCTAAACTAGACATGCTCGCTAGGGTAGTGGCGGCTGTGGCTTTGCTGCTGCCTGCCAGTGTGATGGCACAGGACGTAGATAGCGAGCCGCAGAGCGAGAAACTCAACAATTTCACCATCGACGCCGAGCTGATGACTCGCAGCGAGTTGCGTCTTGGCGGCTTGCCCGACAGCGAGGACGACAACGACAACAAGGCTTATTTCATCCTGGAGCGCACCAGGTTGGGACTCGACTACGAGCGCACCTTCCTCAAGGCGCACATCACGGCGCAGCACTCGGCGGTGTGGGGACAGGCGGGCAAAGGGTCGTTCAACCTCTACGAGGCGTGGGCGCAGCTCACAGCGCGTAACGGACTATTCGCCAAGATAGGTCGTCAGGTGCTCAGCTACGATGACGAGCGCATCATTGGCTCCAACGACTGGGCTATGGCGGCGCTCTCGCACGACCTTGTGAAGCTGGGTTTCGAGAACCGCCAGCACAAGATTCATCTCATGCTCGCCTATAACCAGAACAGCGAGAGCGTGAACGGCGGCACCGAATACCGCAACGGCGATAAGCCCTATAAGACGATGCAGAACCTGTGGTACCACTACGACCACCCCAAGGTGCCCTTTGGCGCGTCACTGCTGTTTATGAACCAGGGGTTGCAAAGCGTGAATGAAGAGTTTCCTAAGAAGACTTATTACCAACAACTGATAGGAACATATATGAGCTATCGTCCAAAAAGGTGGAGTGCCGAAGGCTCGTTTTACTACCAAATGGGCAAGAATGATTACGGTCTAGATATATCGGCATGGATGGCGAGTGTGAAAGGCACCTACCAGCCCTCAACACAATGGAGCATAGCCGCCGGTTACGACATATTGAGCGGCGACCCCTATTTTGCCGTTCCTCCAGGCGGTGGCTTAGGACTTGTTCAACACAAGACAATCAAGGGCTTCAGCCCTGTGTACGGCTCGCATCACAAGTTTTATGGCGCGATGGATTTCTTCTATATCTCCTCCTATTTCGACGGCTTCACGCCAGGACTGCAGAACTACTATGCCGGCGCCACTTACAAGCCCACAAGCAAGCTGAAGTTCAATGCCACCTATCACTATTTCGCCATCGCCACCAACACCGAAAACCTCGACAAACCTTTGGGACACGAGATAGAACTCACGGCAAGCTACACGCCAGTCAAGGAGGTCACCATCTCGGCGGGATATTCCTTTATGCATGGCACCGAGACGATGGAGCGGTTGAAGCGTGTGGATAGCGAGCGCAATCTGCACTGGGCGTGGCTCAACGTGTTAATCCGTCCACGATTCCTGCAAGTAAAGTGGTAAATAGACTGCGCTTTGCGCAGGTTAGCCGCTCGCGTTGCTCGCTAGTTGTGCCGCTCGGGTTGCTCGCTAGTTAGCCGCTTCACTAGTTCCCCGATCTCCGATCCCCGATAAACGATTCCCGATAAACGAATGAGAAAACTGCTGGAAAATATAAAGAAACACTTTAACAGGCGCACTTGGATTACCTTAATCATAGTGTGTGCCGCGTTGCTGCTAGAGCTGATTTCGGCGGCGCAGTATTACTACACCAAGCATCTTCTTGAGGACGAGCTCGAGAAAAAGGCCTCTATCGAGATAGCGATGAAAGCCATCCTTGTCAAGAGTATGCTCAACGCCACCGAGCAGGTTCTTAACAGCCACGAGGACAACATATCCAAAGAACTCTCTGACCTCAAATCCGTAGGCAACACCATGAAGTCGATATTACAAGCCAACAGCTATTTTCAAGGAGTGGGTCTTGCCTTAAAACCAGGTTATTACAATCATCAAGATGAACTTTGTGAGCCTTGGGCATTTAATAAAGATGACAGCATCATTGTAAGACAGAATATCGCCAGTCGAAGTGATCACGACTACACGTTATTCCCCTTCTACACCCAGCCTATGCTCACAGGCAAACCCTACTGGAGCGACCCTTATATCGACAGCGTTGAGACCCATTCATTAATAACCACTTATTCCACCCCTATCATCGACAGTAAAGGCTCCACGGCAGGAGTCGCCGGCATCGACCTCTCGCTCGAATGGCTTAGCGACACTCTCAACAACAGGCACATGTATCCGTCATCGTTCTGCTTGTTGCTCACCGAAGACGGCAATCTTATCTCACAACCACCCAAGAACCACACTCACTATAAGGATTTTGACGATGCCGCTCGCTTAATCAACGACGCGAGTGCCGAGGCGCGCACAGTCACCAAGAGCAAAATCAAGGTTATAGAGTTTGTCAACGAAGACGGTCAGGACGCCTGCGTCTTCTTCCACCACATGAAAGGCAATCCGCACTGGCTTGTGGCGGTGGTGTGCTATGACAATGAAGTGTATGGCGAGCTTTACAAGATACGCCTGAGAACTGGCTTGCTGATGCTGCTGGGCTTCCTGCTGCTGGGCTATATCATCTACCGATTTCTCAAGAACAACAAGCGCATGGCGCAGAACGAGAAGGAGCGCGACCGCCTCGACACCGAGCTACAAGTGGCGAAGCGCATCCAGAGCGAGATGCTGCCCCACGACGACGTCAGTCACAGCAACATCGCCATAGCCGCCACGCTGCTCCCTGCACGTGAGGTGGGAGGCGACATCTACGACTATTTCCTGCGCGACGACAAGCTGTTTTTCTGCATTGGCGACGCCAGCGGCAAGGGAGTGGCGTCGGCACTCATCATGTCGGTGACTCACTCCATGTTCCGCTCCTTCGGTTCGCGCGAGAGCAACCCCGCCCGCATTATGCAGAATATTAACCAAGCTGTGTGTCACGGCAATGATTCGAGCATGTTTGTCACCTTCTTCATAGGTGTGCTCGACCTGCCCACCGGACGGCTACACTACTGCAACGCGGGCCATGACACGCCCATTGTTGTCGCTGGCGAGCCTCACGGACTCGATGTGAATGCCAATATGGCGCTTGGCATTGTAGGCGACTGGTTCTATGAGGGACAGGAGGCAATACTGGCGCCTGGCGTCACGCTGCTGCTCTACACCGACGGTCTCACCGAGGCTATGGACGCCAAGCACCGCCAGTTTGGGCTTCAGCGAGTGATAGACACCATCTCTCGGCATCAAGGCGATGAGCCACAGCAGCTGCTCGATGCGCTCGCCACCGCCACTAGCGACTTTGTGGGCAATGCCCAGCAGAGCGACGACCTCACCATGCTGGCGGTGCGATACTCTCCTGCCGTGGAGCAAGTAATATTAAGTCATGGCTTGACAGTGGAGAACGACCTGTCGCACATCGTGCAGGTTAATGATTTTGTGACAGAGTTTTGCGACAAGCTAAACCTCGACAAGAGCCTCACCGCCAATATGCGCCTCGCCATTGAGGAAGCGGTGGTGAACATTGTCAACTATGCCTATCCCAAAGGCGAGAAAGGCGACATCAACATTGTGGCATCGGCGACAAGCGACACCATCAAGTGGGTAATCACCGACAATGGCGTGGCATTCGCTCCCACCGACGCCCCCGACGTGGATACCTCGCTAAGCGCCGAAGACCGGCAGATAGGCGGCTTGGGCATCTTCCTCGTGCGCCAGCTTATGGACACCATCAACTACGAGCGCATCGACGGCAAGAACATCCTTACTCTTACAAAGCTCACAAGCTAATGCGCTTTACGCTGATTAGTTGGTGCTTCGCACGATTAGTGATTAGTGGAGAGTCCGATTCCCGATTCCCGATCCCCGAAAAACGAGCTTGTGCCTACAATTTCTTTATCCGCTTGGCTTGGCCTATCGCTCCTGTTGGGCACACTAGGCTGCACAGGTGGCAGCCCACGCACTTGGCACCGTTGATATGCGGCTTATGGTCTTCGCCGAAGGTTATCGCCTGATGCCCGCCGTCTAGGCACGACACATGGCATCGGCCGCAGCCTATGCACTTGTCGCGGTCTATCATCGGGAAGAGCACTGTTGAACGGTCGAGGTCGTTGGGCTTGACAAAATTAGGCAACTCCTCGCCTATGAGTTCGTCAAGGCACTTCACTCCACGCTCTGTCATGTAGTGCTGAAGACCGAGTTTGAGGTCGTCGATGATGCGGTAGCCATACTGCATCACGGCGGTACACACTTGCAGATTGGTGCAGCCCAGTTGCAGGAACTCTAGGGCGTCGCGCCAAGTCTCGATGCCGCCTATTCCACTCATGCGTAACCCTTTCATCACGGGGTTCTTAGCCATCTCAAGAATATACCTCAGTGCGATGGGTTTCACGGCACGTCCCGAGAGACCAGAGATGGTCTTCTTGCCCGACACCTCACTACGCTTGTCCATCGTCACGCTCTTGATGGTGTTGATGGCGCTGATGGCGTCGGCACTGGCGAAGTACGCCGCCATGGCGGGCTGGTTGATGTGTGTGATGTTAGGAGTCATCTTGGGGATGACAGGGATGTTGACGGCGCGTTTCACATGGGCGGTGTAGAACATCACAAGCTCAGGGTCTTGCCCCAACGTCACTTCCCATGCCGGCGAGGCGCATCTGCGGACAGGAGAAATTCAGCTCCACGGCATCTACGCCAGCGTCCTGAGCCATCTTTGCCAGTATCATCCATTCCTCCTCGGTCTGGCCCATGATAGAAGCCACCACCACCTTTGTAGGATAATCCTGTTTGAGTCGTCGCAAGGTGTCGAAATCCTCCTCGGCGGGGTTCTCGCTAAGCTGCTCCATGTTGCGCAAGGCGAAAAAGTCGCCCTTGCCGCCCTCACGGTTCACCACGTCAAATCGTGCCGCCTCCTCTTGAATGTTTAATTTACGTTCCATGTTATTGTGTTTTTGGTTGTTTAAGATATCAAAGCTACAAAGTTTCAAAAAATTAGTGCAAACCGAGTGAAAAGCCAAATTTATTTGAATAAAATGCTCACGCTCGCAAGGCTTTGAGCAAGCTCAAATGGTGATTTATCGCAGTTTGCAAACCCCAAAAGTGGCAAATTATCGCAGTCTGCGAACCGCAAAAATGGCAAATTATCGCAGTCTGGGTGCAATAAAACAGGCAGATTATTGCATTTTAGAGAAAAAAGTACTTATTTTGTAATCACAACAAACCGAAAGAACTATCAACACAATAAATAATACTATTATGAAGACTACAATTAATGAGATTGACGACAAGCTGGTTGCGGAGTTCATTGGCGAGCTCGACACTGCCGCTGCTATCGAAGTGGAGAAGGAGATGAAACCTCTCTACGACAACGAGGACAAAGACATCGTGATTGACTGCACACAGCTTGAGTACATCGCATCGAGCGGATTGCGCATCCTGCTCGGCATCCTCAAGAAAGCCAAGTCGCACGGCCACACCGTGACCCTCAAGGGTCTCAACGACGACATCAAGAACGTGTTTAAAATGACGGGATTCATCAACCTTTTTAACTTTGAGTGATTTTTTAGCTTACAAGCTGACAAGCTAACAAGTAAACAAGACAATGGTAAAGGAGCTAACAAGCTAACAAGGAACAAGCTAACAAGGCAATTGTAGTTGTCGCAGCATTACACTTGCCTCGTTCGCTCGTCAGCTCGTTCGCTCGTCAGCTGAATAACTCTAAACTCTAAACACTAAACTGCGCGAAGCGCAATAAAATTATGAAACAATCAGCACCACTTAGCCGAGTGCAGTATGGGCTATATGTGGAATGTGCCAGCCATCAAGGCGAGCCATGCTACAACCTGCCCTACATCTATGTGCTTGACGGCAGCCTCGACGGCGACCGCCTGTGCCAAGCCATAGTCACCACTTTCAAGTCTCATCCCACATTGTTCACCCGCATCGAGCTTAACGATGCCGGCGAACCCATTCAGACCATTGACCTTGCCAACGAGGATTTCTCCCTCTCCATCAAGGAAATTCAAGATATTGAGCAAGAGAAGCGACACCTCATCAAGCCGTTCGACATCTATGGCGACCGCCTGTTCCATGTGAGCCTGATGCGCGACAAGGAGCATTACTACCTCTTTGTTGACTATCATCACCTCATCGTTGACGGCACTTCGATGCGGCTCTTGCTGCATGACATCGAGAAGGCTTATAACAATGAGGCTATAGAGCCCGAGACCTTCACGATGGCGCAGATTGCCGTCGAGGAGGTGGAGAAGCGTCAGCAGCCCGCCTTTGAGGATGCCAAGCGGTGGTATGCCGCCAATTTCGACTGCGGCGACACCTTCACCCAGCTCATGCCCGACCGCTACGAGAGTCAGCACAGCGAGGCGAGCCGTCTCCACACCCTGAAGACCGACATGGCACGCGTCGATGAGTTCTGCAAAGCCAATGGCATCTTCAAGAGCAACTTTTTCACGGCGGCCTACAGCTTCCTGTTGGCAAAATATAACAACGAGCAGGAGTCGCTGTTTACCACCGTTTACAATGGTCGCGGCGACAAGCGCATCACGCGCACTGTGGGCATGACCGTCAAGACCCTGCCCGTCTATGGCAAGTTCACTGCCGAGACCACCGTGCTCGACTTCCTGCGCTCGTTGCAAGACCAGATGAGCGGCTGCCGCGAGCACGACATCTACAACTATAGCGACCTGATGACCGACCTCAACCTGCAAAGCAACTCGATGTTTGCTTGGCATGGCAACCTCTTTGCCGATGAGCGTTGGGCAGGCAAGCCCATGAAGACCGTGCGCTTGGGCAACAGCTACCTTGATGCGTCGTTCTACCTCAAAGCCTTCATTATGGGCGGTCGCTATCAAGCCAAAGCCGAGTATAACAGCAACGAGTACAGCGAGGAGCTTGTCGCTCAATTCCTTGAGAGCTACGAGGCGGTGGTAGAGGGCTTCCTCTCTCAAGTGCTGCTCAAAGACATCGACATCGCCACACCGTCGCAAGTCGAGGTGCTTGACAGCTTCAACCAAAACGATGTGGATTATGACAACACGCAAACTATAGTCTCGCTCTTCAAGCGTCAAGCCGCCGCCACACCGTCCAGCACCGCTGTGGTGTATAGCGGCCGCAGCTACACCTACGCCCAAGTTGATGACATGAGCAACCGCATCGCTGCTGCCATCGCTGGCAAGGGACTCGGCAAGGAAGACGTGGTGAGCGTGTTAATTCCACGCAGCGAGTGGATGGCGATAGCGTCATTAGGCGTGCTAAAAGCGGGTTGCGCCTATCAGCCTCTCGACCCGAGCTATCCCACCGAGCGGCTAAACTTCATGATGAAAGACGCGAGTGCCAAGCTCCTCATCGCCGATGCCGAACTTAGACCGTTAGTCAATGAATATGAGGGCGAAGTGCTGCTAACCAGCGACCTCAGCAGTCTGCCCGTCGCAGCAGCCCCGTCAGTGACCGTCGATCCCGACCAACTCTTTATCATGCTATATACCAGCGGTTCGACTGGCGTGCCTAAAGGCTGTCAGCTCACCCACGCTAATCTTGTAGCCTTCTGCAACTGGTATCACCGCTACTACGCCCTCAAGCCCGAGCACAAGGTGGCGGCCTACGCCAGCTATGGCTTCGACGCCTGCATGATGGATATGTACCCCGCCCTCACCTGCGGAGCCACTTTGCATATCGTGCCCGAGGAGATACGTCTCGACCTGATTGCCCTCAACGACTACTTTGAGAGCAACGGCATCACCCACTCGTTCATGACCACGCAGGTGGGTTACCAGTTTGCCACAGGCATCGACAACCACTCACTTCTGCACCTCTCCACCGGAGGCGAGAAATTAGCGTCACTCACCCCTCCCGAGGGCTATAGCTTCTACAACGGCTACGGTCCCACCGAGTGTACGATTTTCACCACCACCTATCATGTGGATAAGCGACTGAAGGACATACCTATTGGCAAGCCTCTCGACAACATGAGGCTCTACATCGTTGACCCGCAGGGACATCGGCTGCCAGTGGGCGCGGCGGGCGAATTGTGGGTATCGGGACCGCAGGTGAGCCGTGGCTACCTCAACCGTCCCGAGAAAACCGCCGAGGTGTATATCACCAATCCCTTTACCAGTGACGAGAAATACAGCCGTGTTTACCGCACTGGCGATATCGTGCGCTATCTGCCAAGCGGCGACATCCAGTTTGTGGGGCGTCGCGACGGTCAGGTGAAAATCCGCGGCTTCCGCATCGAGCTGAAAGAGGTGGAAGGCATCATCCGTGAGTTCCCGGGCATCAAAGATGCCACTGTTCAGGCCTTTGACGAGGACGGCGGCGGCAAATTCATCGCTGCCTACATCGTGAGTGACGAGACTATCGACATCGACGCTCTCAACAACTTCATCCTTGACCAGAAACCGCCTTACATGGTTCCCGCTGTGACGATGCAGATTGACGCTATCCCGCTCAACCAGAACCAAAAGGTGAACAAGCGCGCTCTGCCCAAGCCCGAGAAGAAGGCAACTGCCGCCATCGAGGAGAGCAATGTGCCCATGAACGTTCTCGAACAAGAACTGCACGAAATGATAGCACAGATTGTGGGTAACACCGAGTTTGGCGTCACCACACCGCTAGGATATGTGGGGCTGACATCAATATCGTCTATTCGCCTTGCTGTACAGGTCAATAAACGTTTTGGCGTGGCGCTCGACTCCAAGTCTCTCGTCAAGACCGGTACACTGCAAAGCATCGAGAACGAAATTCTCAAGCAGATGATGGCTGGCGACAAAACGGTTTCAAAGGCAAGCGAGAAAGGCGAAAGCAAGACCACCGTGCCGCTGTCTTACGCACAGACAGGCGTGTATTTCGAGTGCTTGAAGAATCCCACTTCCACAATCTATAACATCCCATATCTGCTGTCTTATCCCGACGGCACAAATGCGCAGAAACTCGCCGAGGCAGTGAAACGCGTGGTGGAGAGCCACCCCGAGCTTGGCGTGCATTTCACCACCGAGGGCGACAAGATAATGCAGACAATCGAGGACAGCGTGCCAGTCAATATTCCTGTCACACACATGAGCGACAAGGAACTGGCGACCTATAAGAACGAGTTTGTCAAACCCTTCAACCTGCAGAAAGCGCCTCTCTATCGCTTTGAGGTGGTAACCACACAAGATGGTGTGCATCTGCTCTTTGACGTGCATCACCTGCTCTTCGATGGTGGCTCTGCCGACTTGTTCATCAAGCAGATAAACTCGGTTCTCGAAGGAAACAGCGTTGAAAAGGAAGAATATACCTATCTCGACTTCGTTGCCGACCAGCAAGAGGCCGAGGACAGCGACACTTTCAAGGCGTCGCAGCAGTTCTTCGCCGAAAAACTTGCCACCTGCGAGGGTGCCAGCGAGATTCCCGGCGACCTGCCTAAGAGCGACGTTCAGGGCTTGATAGGCGAGGCGGTGTGCGCTGTTGACCACGAAAAAGCCGCCGCTTATTGCCGTAGTCAGGAGGTAACCGCTGCCCATCTGTTCCTTGCCGCCACATCTTACGTAGTATCACGCTACACCAACAACCGCGAGGTCTATATCTGCACCGTGAGCAGCGGCCGTTCCAACCTAAAGATTGCCGACACGGTGGGTATGTTTGTCAATACCTTGCCGCTAGGCATCAGCATTGATGACGTGAGCGTTGGCGACTTCCTGCGCGCCACAAGCGACACCTTCGACAACACCTTGCGCCATGAAGATTACCCTTTCGCGCGCATCGCCGCCGACTACGCCTTCCGTCCGGCTATCGCCTACGCCTATCAGGTGGGCGTGTTGTCGCAATATACAGTAAACGGTGAGGCGATTGACCAGGAATTGCTGGAGCTTAACGTGCCTAAGTTTAAGATAAACATCAAGATAGAGACACGAGGCATCGTGGTGCAGTATGACAACGCCATCTACTCCGAGCAACTCGCAGTGGCTCTCTCGCAGAGCATAGCCGCCGTGGTAGAGCGCATGATGCAGCACCCCACCGAGAAGGTGCGGCATCTGTCTATCGTGAGCCAAGAGCAAGAGGCCGAACTCGCCCGACTGCGAGAGGTGGCGACCGGCGACGCGCCGTTCAGCTTCTTCCACGAGTGCATAGGTCATTTCGCCGCCTCTCAACCTGAGCGCGACGCTCTGGTGGCTGTTGATGGCAAGTTCTCCTATAAGGAGATGGACGAGGTGACAACTCGCATCGCCGCTGCGCTGCAAGCTCGCGGAGTAGGGGAGCGCGACCGTGTGGCGTTGCTGTTGCCGCGCACCAGCCGCCTGATTTTGTCGCTCTTCGGCGTACTCAAAACTGGCGCCGCCTACATCCCCTGCGACCCCGAATACCCCGCCGACCGCGTCAAACTCATCCTTGAGGACAGCGAGGCTCGATATATCATCACCACTGAAGATAAGATGGACAGCGTGCCAGCCGAGAAGGCGATCAACGTTGAGGAGCTGATTGCTGGTGCAGGTGAATACCGCCAGCCCGACATCACCCCCGATGACCTCGCCTACCTCATCTACACTAGCGGTTCGACCGGCCGTCCCAAGGGCGTGATGCTGCGTCACGAGGGAATATGCAACTACCTCTATGGCCATCCCGCAAATGTGTTTGCCAACGCTGTAATGACCGATGCCGACCGTGTGCTGAGCGTGACGACCATCTCGTTTGACGCCGCCCTGCAAGACATCGGTATGGCTTACTACAATGGCAAGACGCTCGTTGTAGCTACCGAGGAGCAGGCCAATAACCCGCTCGACCTAGCGCAACTCATCACCGAGCAGCGCATCAACATGGTGAGTGGCACGCCTTCGCGCTGGCAGACGTGGCTCACGAGCGACGACTTCGCCAAGACCATCGCCAATATCAAGATTGTGCGTGCCGGTGGCGAGAAATTCAGCGACCAGCTGTTGCACCAGATTCGCACCGTTTCCAAAGCACGCATCTTCAACTGCTACGGTCCCACCGAGATTACTGTGGCTTCTAATAACAAGGAATTGACTCGTGCTTACCTCGTTACTGTTGGTAAGCCGCAGCTCAACGTCAGGGAGTTCATCGTCGATGCCGACGGCAACGAGCTGCCAGTGGGCGTGGTGGGCGAACTCTATATAGGCGGTCGTGGCGTGGCTAGGGGCTACAACAACCTCGACGAGATGACTCGCGAGCGCTTCATCGACTATCACGGCACGCGCATCTACAAATCGGGTGACTACGCCAAGTGGCTGCCCGACGGCGATGTGGTGATTTTGGGCCGCACCGACCACCAGATTAAGCTGCGCGGACTGCGCATCGAGCTTGGCGAGATAGAGAACGTGATGCTCCGTGTGGAGGGTATCGACAAGGTGGTGATTATGATTCGCAAGATTGGCGGCAAAGAACATCTGTGCGCCTACTATACCGCCGACCGAGAGATTGCCCCCGATGCTCTCAAAGCAGAGATTTCGAAGAGCCTAACGCAATATATGGTGCCTACCGCCTATCGCCAACTCGACAAGATGCCGATGACCCCCAACGGCAAGACCGACGTGAAGGCGCTACCCGAGCCCGAACTGGCGATCTCGGTAGCCTATGAGGAGCCGGCGACCGACACCGAGCGCACCTTCTGCCAAATTTTTGCCGACATTCTGCAAATGGACAAGGTGGGAGCCACCGACAATTTCTTTGAGCTTGGCGGCACCTCGCTGGTGGTGACACGTGTCATCATCGAGGCCGACAAGGCAGGGATGCACGTGGCTTACGGCGATGTGTTCGCTAACCCCACTCCGCGCCAGTTGGCACGCCTCGTCACAGGTGAGACGGTTGATGAGGGTCCCGACGAGGTGAAGGACTTTAATTACTCGTCAATCAACGAGGTGCTCAGTGGCAACACCCTCGACGCTTTCCGCAGCGGTGAGCGTCAGCCGTTGGGCAATGTGCTGCTCACGGGCGCTACCGGCTACTTGGGCATTCACATCCTGCGCGAGTTGATTGACAGCGATGCCAAGAACATCTACTGCCTTGTGCGTGGCAAAGATGCCGAGAAGGCTGAGAGCCGTCTGCGCACGCTGCTTTACTACTACTTTGCCAACGCCTTCAAAGACCTCTTTGGCAAGCGCCTCCACATCGTGGTGGGCGACGTGACGAGCGACTTCGACGACAGTCTCGACATCGACACCATCTTCAACTGCGCTGCCATCGTCAAGCACTTCAGCGAGGGCACCGAGATTGAGGACGTGAACATTGGCGGCGCGCAACGCTGCGTTGATTTCTGCTTGAAGAAGGGTGCCAATCTGGTACACATCTCCACTGCAAGTACGCGCGGCCTATGGGCTGGCGAGGCACGTGATGACGTGTTCACCGAGCAGCGCCTATATATGGGTCAGTTCTTGGGCAACAAGTATATCTACTCGAAGTTCATGGCAGAGCGGCTCATCCTCGACGCTGTCGCCCGCCGTGGCCTAAGCGCCAAGATAATGCGTGTGGGCAACCTCGCGGCTCGTAGCACCGACGGCGAGTTCCAGGCAAACTTCCAGACTAACTCCTTCATGGGGCGCATCAAGGTTTATAACATGCTTGGTGAATGCCCGTTCTCGATGCGTAACAAGCGCGTGGAGTTCTCGCCTATCAACGAGGTGGCGCACGCCATCGTGATGCTCGCCACCACGCCTCGTGAGTGCTGCGTGTTCCATCCCTACAATATTCACACCCAGTTCCTGGGCGATGTGCTCATGGGGCTCAGCACAGTGGGAGAGGGCATTAAGTTTGTTGAGCAGGAAGACTTCAACAAGGCGATGGAAGCCGCCAAGAGCGACCCAGCCAAGGCGAAACAGATGGCGAGTCTGCTTGCCTACCAGGACATGGCGCACGGCCAGAAGACCACCGACGTGACCCGCGACAACGACCTCACCACGCAAGTGCTCTACCGCCTGGGCTTCACCTGGTCACCCACTTCGTGGGACTACGTGGAGCGCATGCTTACCGCCATCGGCGGCCTCGGCTTCTTCGATTAAGATTAGAAGTTAACGAGCTAACAAGCTAACAAGGAACAAGCTAACAAGGCAATGGCAGTTGTCGCAACATAACACTTGTCTCGTTAGCTCGTCTGCATGTCAGCTCGTCAGCTAAAAACAAAAAACGAACAACGATGAACGAAAAAAGCATACATAAACAATTCTACGGCTACTTGTGGGCTTATATCCTGGTGGCGCTGTCGGGGTGCCTGGGAAATGTGGTTGACGGCATTATCGTGGGCAACCTTATCAGTGAGGACGGCGTGAGTGCCATCAACCTGTCGAAGCCCATCAACCAGTTCATCTTCACCCTGCACCTGCTCATCAACGCCGGCGCGGGAATGCTTGTGGCTTACGCCCTGGGCAAGAAGAACATAGGCGACGCTCGGCGATTCTTCACACGTGCCTTGACGCTCAGCACCGGGTTGGGACTGCTGCTCACCGTCTTTGGCGGACTGCTGTTCCCCTCGCAGCTGGCGCACTTGCTGTGCAGCAACGAGCACATCTTGCCTCTCGCCGAGGATTATATGCAGGTGTTGCTCATTGGTAACCCGGCGTTCATCATCATGTGGGGGCTCTCGACAATGGTGGGCGTGGATGGCAGTCCAAAACTGGTGTCAACGGCGGTGATTATCGACAATGCCGTGAACCTGCTGCTCGACATCGTCTTCATCCAAGTCTTTGGATGGGGCATCACCGGTTCGAGTGCCGCAACGGTGGTGGGACACCTCGTGGGCATAGCCATCCTGCTAAGTCACTGGCGTAACCCCGAGAACAGGCGTCTCATTTTGCAGTTTGGCGGTGGCGGTGTGCTAGCCTCATGGCGGCGCATCGTCTCGCAAGGGGCACCGCTGGCGCTGGCATCAATCTGCCTCACGCTGCTGCTGCTAAGTGCCAACACAATAGTGCTATCCACCACAGGACGCACGGGCATCTTCGTCTTCGCCTTGTGCATGAACCTGCTTCAAGTCTATAACCTCTTCCTCTCGGGTACGTGCCAGACGCTGCAGTCGCTGGGTGCCATCCATGTGGGCAAGGGTGATGCCGACGGTGTGAAAACGGTCATCGACAAGGGCTTGCGCTTCATCACTGTGGCGATGGTCGTCACTTGCGTCTTGGTGTGGATTTGGCCGCAAGGCATCGCCGAGCTCTTTGGCTGTAAAGACCCCGCCATGCTTGCCGAGAGCAACCACGCTCTGCGCGTCTTCGCCCTGAGCTTCATCCCCTTCTGCTACATTTATGTGCTGATGATTATCTACAAGCTCTACAGCCACCACCGCATGGCGCTGTTTATCTCTTTTGCCCTGTCGCTCACAGTGATTCCCGTGCTTTGGCTCATGGCGAGATTTTTTCCTGGCGCCATCTGGTACAGCTACCTTATCGCCTACCTCCTCGAGGCGGCGATCATCTACCTGCTGCACAAGAAAAACCATATCGAGTTTGTAATCGCGCTTCGCGCAGGTTAGCCGCTCGCTGTCGCGAGCTGGTTAGCCGCGCTTCGCGCTAGTTAGCCGCTCGCTTTGCTCGCTAGTTAGCCGTTTCACTAGTTTCCCGATCTCCGATCCCCGATCCCCGATCTTCGATAAACGAATAACGAAAATTAAATATACTATGTCAAGAAAAGTCAAATTCTTTGCTTTAGCTTTTATGGCTATGTGCATGAGTGCGGCCGCAGCGCAGAACACGAGTGCCGCCGGCAACAACGAAATCATCCTGCATGCTTGGGCGTGGTCGTTCAACACAATCAGTGAGCATCTGCAGGAAATCAAGGATGCAGGATTCACCATTGTGCAAACCTCACCCATCAATGAGTGCTACGTTGGCGATAACGGCGGGCGGCAGCTCTTCGGCAACGGCAAGTGGTACTATCATTACCAGCCCACCGACTGGACCATAGGCAATTACCAGCTGGGAACGCGCGATGAGTTCAAAGCCATGTGCGCCAAGGCTAACGCCCTCGGTGTGAGAGTGATAGTGGATGTGCTGCCCAACCACACCGTGATTGACCGCACCCACATCAACGCGCGGCTCGACAGCGCCGTGAATGGTCGCGAGAACCTGTTTCATGCCAACGGACTATGGCCCATCGCCGACTATAGCGACCGCTACCAGTGCACCACTGGCGAGATGGGCAAGCTGCCTGACGTAAACACCGAGAACCCTGATTTCCAGTATTACTACCTGCAATATGTGAATGATGTGCTGGCGTGTGGCGCACGGGGCTTCCGCTACGACACGGCGAAGCACATCGGTCTGCCCAACGAGCCGCGCGACCCCAAGTCGCCTGAAAACGACTTCTGGGATGTGGCGATGGGGCGTAAGGCGGTGAAAGGCTTGCGGCTCTCTGTCCCCCGTGATGAGCTCTTCATCTACGGCGAGGTGCTGCAAGACAGGAATGTGCCCGAGCAAGGCTACGCCGAGTATATGGATCTCACGGCAAGCAACTACGGCTGGGTGCTGCGCAACGTCCTCAACAATCATGATGCTAAAGCTGGCGACCTGCTCAGCTGGCATCACAGCGTGGATCCCGCTCACCTGGTGACGTGGGTGGAGTCGCACGACACTTATTGCAATGCCCATGAGTCGGCAGGCATGAGCGATGAGCTTGTAAGGCTGGGATGGGTGTTCCTCACAGCCCGCCAGCAAGGCACCCCTCTGTTCTACTCCCGCCCGCATGGAAGCACCCGCGAGAACTATTGGGGCGACAACGAGATTGGCAAAGTGGGTAACGACGAGTTCAAGCACCCTGTGGTGCGCGCTGCTGGCGAGTTCCGCCACGCCAACGCCGCCCAGCCCGAGAACATCATCATCAGCGACAACGGCAAGCAGATTATCGTTGAGCGAGGCAAGAGGGCGGCAGTGGTCATCAACCTCGACGAGCAAGCTACAACGGTCGCCATCCCTGTGACAGTAGAGAACGGCAAATATCGTGACGCCGTCACCCGAAATGTGCTGCAAGTGAAGAAAGGCATCCTCACCGCCACTCTCGCCCCAACGACGGCCTATATATTGAGCAAGTGAGAAAAAACCATTTTATCGCGCGCTATGAGAAAAAGTTTGTTCACATTATTAATGACATTGTTTGTTCTTGCAAGCAATGCACAGAGTTTTATGCTGGACACAGAAGTGCCCGATACAACAATAGCTGTTATAGGCTATTTTTGTAAAAATGACAGCATGATATTCAACAAAACCTATTCTAGAATTAAGATAGAAAAGGGTGACACCACTGTTAGCGATGCGTTCACCGAAGAGTTCATGATTGTTGTAATTGCCTGCAAAAGCAACCATGCCATCTACCTGGCTCCAGCCGTTGAATGTGCCCACCAGGTAGAACTCTTCCATACCGGCTACAGGCATTGTCATGGTGTAGGTTAGCAGGTCGTAGCCGATGAACTCATCGCCCTCGGCATGTGATGCCAGCACATTGCCTTCAGGGTCGGTAATGGTGAATGAGCACTCACTATCATAGCTGCCGGGAACCCAAACGAAGTTGTAGGTCTCGCCGTAGCACAATGGGAATGTGCCTGTTACAGTGGTCGAACCCGATGCCATGGTGATAGTGCCAACTACCGATCCAGTGCTTTCACTGATAATTTGGATGTAGGCGTTGTTCCAGCTGTCGGCATAGTGGTCGCCCAGGGTGTAAGAAATCTCGCCCTGATCCTCTTCGTCGCATAATGGAGTGGCGAATGTGGTTTTCACCCAGTTGCTCACGCCGTCGTCGAATTTTGCTTGAATGCGCGCCTCATAATCGTAGCCGTTGGCAAGGGCATCGAGAACAAAGGTTGTGGCGCCGGCCACGCCTGCCGATGTCCACTCCTCGTCGCTAGCCTTCTTGTACTCTACGTTCCAAGCTGTCTCGGTGCTGCCAGCCTCCCAGGTGAGGGTAGCCTCGTTAGGACCGATGTTGCTCACAGCAAGGTTCTTGGGCTTGGGATAAACAGTGCTGCCTGCAGGAGAGTAGCTAAATGTGGTCTTGGGGATGAAGTTGCGCTGGGTGGCAGTAATGGCTTCCAATGAGTTGTAGTTGTTGCCCTGCACGCTGGCGCCAGTCACGGTCATGCCATAGAATGAAGATTGAGAATAGGCGCCTTTGTCGGTTTGATAAACACCGATGAGCAAGTTGCCGCCATTATAGACGAATGGCTCCTGTAGCTCAAGTGTGAAGTTCTCGCCACTGGCATCGAAGGTGCCTTCATAGACCACCGTCGCATTCTCGGGACCGTAGAAGTCAGAGATTGTGGCTTCATCAACCTCCATCATAAACACCTGGAAATTGTCGGACCACGCTTTGCCTGGCTTGTTCTTCAAATACCAGGTAATCTCGTTGATGGCGTTGCCGCTCATCTCTGCTAAATCGGTGGCGGGAATTACAAACTCGCATTTCAGGAATGCGTCACAATAGTAGCCATAGACGGGAACTTAGGCGTTACCTTCATCGCCGTCATAAACGGTAAGAGAACTCTGGGCGATAGCAGGAGTAAATGCTGCCATTACCCACAAAATCAGTGTGAAAAGTAAATTTCGATTCATAAGAAAAATAGTTTGGTTAATGATATAATAAAAAACTCATTTGTTGTCAAAAGGTTGTTATTAACCATCAAAGATAGTAGTATAAAATCTACCCACCAAATTTTGGTGGTTTTTTTTTATGTTTTTTTCTCAATTGCAATTATAAAAATTAGAATGAAGAGAAAAAGAGGGAGTGGAGAGTGTCGCAAAACTCGCGCAATATAAAAGACTACAGATTAATCTGATTTTTCTGATTTTTTATTCGACTGATGTTCAAGATGACCAAATACTGCGCTACAGCGGTTTTTGCTGTGCGTGCCGTGCAAACACAAACATATTGATGGCGGTGCGCGACGAAGATGCAAAAAACATAAAAATATGCAACAAAAATATCATCAATTTAGAAAAATGATATACCTTTGCACAAATTATCTAATTACATAATTCTTTCATGCCATTATGAAAAGGACTAATACATTTTTAGCTTCGCTTGTGTTTGCTTCTATGATATCGACAATGGGTTACATGAACGCCCAAACACAGACAAAGGAAGCGCCCGACTGGAGAAAACTTCATTACCTGTCCGAAGAAGAGATGAAGACCCCTGTGAGGGCCACCAACTTCACGGAAACAACACCATCACCCGAAGCACCCCGCTTCGTGGCAGAATTTGAGCCCATGCAGGGCGTAATGATTCGCTATCCGCTGGGCATTCCAGTTAGCTTGGTTAAATCGTTGGCCGAGAACTGCCAGGTGTACTGCATCGTGACGTCGGGCTATCAGTCATCGGCACGGTCGAGTTTCAGTAGTGCTGGGGTAAACCTGAATCGAGTCACTTTTGTGAATGCGAGTTCAGACTCCTACTGGGTGCGCGACTACGCCCCCTGGTATATCTTTGCTGGCAAGAATCCAGCAATCGTAGATAACGTGTATAATCGTCCGCGGCCGAATGACGACGCGATGTCCTCGGTTTTTGCTAATTTCTGGGGCATCCCCATGTACGGCATGAACCTGACACACACTGGAGGCAACATGATGGAGGACGGACGCGGACACGCTGTTAGCGACGAATTGATCACTTCAGAGAACAACTATAACGAAGTCGATGTGCGCCAGAAAATGCTTGACTACCTCGGCATCGACAACTACCACATCACCATCGACCCGCAGGGAGAATACATTGCTCATGTCGATTGCTGGGGAAAACTATTGGCTCCAGATAAAATCTTGATTGCGAAACTGCCGACGAGCAACAGCCATTATCAGGACTATGAGACTGTGGCCAACTATTTCGCCACAACCAACTGCTGCTGGGGCTATCCCTACAAGGTGTACCGTGTTGAAGAGCCAGGCGGCAGCACCGTAGCTCCCTATACTAACAGCCTTATCCTCAACAAGCACGTCTATGTGCCTATGGGCAGCAACAGCACTTACAATGAACGCGCGCTCCAAGTGTATAGGGATGCTATGCCTGGCTACGAGGTGGAGGGTGTTTCTAACACAAGCAACTCCACTGGGTGGCAGAATACCGATGCCCTTCACTGTCGCACGCGTGGAGTGATGGACTTCAACATGCTGTATGTTGACCACAGGAATGTGCTCTCAGGCACGCAGGAGTGCGGTGAATCCATCGCCATCAAGAGCAAGTTTATCGCCTATAGCGGTAAGCCACTGAAAGAGGACTCGCTATTGGTTTACTACAGAATAAACAACGGTGACTACCAGACTGCGCTCATGACACCTACTGGCGAACCCGATGAATATGTGGGCTACATTACGGGCTATAGCCAGGGTTCAGAGATTGACTACTATGTCTATGGTGCCGACGAATCAGGACACAGCTATCAGCAACCAGTGTTCGGCGAACTGGAGCCCCATCACTTCACTGTCGGTGTAGTGAACAACAACTGAAAGTAGATATCACTGACTAACATCGAGGTGAACATTATCCTCGGCAAGGACAGTGCCAACTACTTTTTACTAGCAAAAAAACATGCTTTTATTTGTCTGGAAGTGGCATTTTAAACGCTGTTCTAGACAAATATAAGCATTTTTTTCTTTATTAAGAGAAACTAAACCCTGCTAAATCTCACTTTTTTTGCCACTTTTAGCAAAGATTCGGCAATAAACTTAATTCTCTATTCTGCCGTAACGGCACTTTTTTCACCCTTTGCGGCAAGATTGTTGAAAGAAATTCTGCCGCAAACGCTCTTGTTTCACCCTTTGCGGCAAGATCAGTTCTCAATTCAGAAAAGCCATGTTGAAAAGATCAAGAAGACGTTGTGCATCCAAACCTCTTAACCCTGCCTTTTTGAAGAAATCAGGATTAGGCAGTTCGCCTATTCTTTGATAGAAGTCACTCATGTCATTCTTCAATTTCTCGGAGAGTGTGAAATGCGAGTCCTGTGGCAGCATAGCAATCAGCCTAAAGATATCTTTCTTGTGCTTTTCAATGTCACGGCTGTCGACTTGCTCGCCTTTTGCTTTCCTGTCCAGCATCTCTGTGTACGCTTTCGCTTTCAGACAAATAAGTGCTTCAGGACTTGCAACATGAATATCCTGAATGTTTCTGCTATGCTCTATTGTGATGAATGCATAGTAGTCATCATCCATCAGAATAGCAGATAGGCTGGAGATGTTTTCTCCAATACTTAAAGGCTCTATATGAGCATCTGATGGCAGATTTAGGATTCCGGTATTCCGCGCAAAAAGCTCAATCTGCTTAGGAAATGTCTCGTCCTCTGGATTTGTGAAACGATAGTATTCGTGTTTGAACTCGTTCTCGCCTTTGCTACGACTAGAATAATTGGCAGATTTGATAAAATCCCACAAACGCAATCTGAAATCAGGAGTTAGAGCTTCAATCACAAGTATAAGGTCAAGATCCTTCGTCGCACGAGGATTCATGTCAAGTTCATCTTCAAGCAGATTGCACGCGGCACCACCTATGAGCACGTACTTGTCTTTATAATCCTTGAATTAATCCCTCCAGCGTTCAATTCCAGTTACCATCTCATTTCTTCAATTAAAGTGCTACATTCAAGTTGTATTCTTTCGTCTTCGCTATCTTTCATGCATAGATAGAGCGATAGTCTGTCTGCCCATCCATCATCGGATAGCAACCTCGGAGAGTATTTCCAAACCTCCACCTTTATGTCACCAAATTGTTTGTTCATCAAGGCAGCATTTTCCTTGGCTGTCGTTTTATCAATTGCTATGATTGGAGTCGCAGGTTCTGCCAGCATGGTGTAGTGCCCCATTGCTGTCTCGCCAGCCATCAAACTTCCTGCTAGTTTTGTGTCGGTGAAGAGAATGCGTTCAATGGGTGTCGACATCAATGGCAGGGATTTGTGCCAAAGTTCTCTTTTACTCATTGCTATTTGAACATGTTTTTGCTTGCTGCCAACAAGGGCGATGATGTTATTGAACTTAAGCCATCGAAGAGCAACATTGATGGTTGGATATGCCAAACCGGTAAGCTCAGCTATCTCAGAAGTGGTAAGTCCATCAATTGTTCTCCTTTCGATATGATAGAGCACAAGCATTTGAGCTACTGGAGGCATCTTCTTTGGCATTACTTTGGTGTTGTTTTTCAGTTCTCTTAAAACAATCAACATGCTTGGAATGAAAATGAGTTTCCCAGGTACAATGAAGTTTACCTTTGCATAGGTAAGCCGGGATATATTATAGGATGCCACTGACTCCAATGCAAAGACTACTGGATGGTGGAATGTTTCCATCATCTTTGCCTGATGTTTTGCTAGCTGCATTGGAGTGACGCTCTTTTGTTCTGTCGGTCTGGCAATTGTAACCATAGTGCCTATAAACTCCACATCGCAAAAAGTATAAAAGGACCCGATTGCTAATGGAAGCTTATCACAATCTCTTTTTGTGTGAGTGAGTTCCCTTATTTCACAGCCTGTCAGTTCAGCCAGATAATCTGTCACAAGTTTAATGTTATATTTCATTTTGCAAATTATTTCATATTTGAAATTTTGTGCAAAATTATATATAATACATTAATTTTCAAAATCTTTTTCGAAAAAAAGTGCTAAACTTGACCTTCATTATCGAATTATTCTCATTTTGCAAAGACTCTTCTACTATAATAAATTATTATTCGTAAACATTGGAAATTCTATCGTATAAGTATTATTTATTAATTTGGTTGGCGAAATTTCTATCCAGAACATTCGGAGGCTTATAATCTATATTTCTCAAAGATTCGCTTGCCATGAACAATGCACAATAAACCCCGCAATTTAACCAAATCTTGCTTAAAGTCTCTCGATGTCTTCAAGAAACTCGGAAAAAGCGAATCCGATCCTTAAATTCTTGAAATGCTCGACACGCTCTCTGTTTCGCTCGATACGGACTTTGTGTTTCTCAATCTCTCGCTCACAAGCCTCTATGGTTCTTTCGAGACGGTCAATCTCGCTCTCGCGCATCTGTATGTCAGTGTAACACTGGGTAAGATTCTCATACGTAGTTCTCGCATAGTCGGGATTGAGGGCTTTCTTGACAAGCAACTTCCGATGGAAGATGTCATAGTAACTGTCGTAGTCATGTGTAATCTGACATTCTCTGGTGGCTCTCTCACCAGCTTCGGCGGCAGCCCTGCGGCTGTGAAGGTCGTAATTCTTGAGAATATGGTAATCGTCTCTGAACATCAACCCCTCTCCGTAAATAATCCAGTCTAAATTGAAAATCTCGCCGTAGGAGGTGTTGAAGGCACGGAGAAATTCCTCAGTAAAGAATTTTCGGTCGCCGTTCATGATGTGGCGAAACCGCCAGCTGCTGATGTCTAATCGATGCATGAGGAAATAGTAACCTTTGAAATGGTACTCTCTGGCGACATAATCGCAAGCAACCTTAAACCTTTCCATAACATCGCAGAGGAGGTTCTCGGTGAGGACCTTCTCGTAAAAATAAGCAACGCGTTCCTCGGGATATTCGTTGTTCCTGATGGCGGCAATATCAACGTTGCTGATCTCTAATCGCCTGGTTAAAGTTATCTGAGCAAGGTTCTTCTTCTCTGACAGTAACTCTAACTCGAAAAAGAATAATTCATTTAAAGGTTCCATAAAACATTTCTTTAAAGTTATTGTTTTGAATTATCATAAAACAGTTTTTATAATGTGCTCGATGCGTTTTTTCTGTATAATCACCATCAAAAGCGAGACGAAACTGAAGATGAACGAGAATAACAAGATGAAATACACTATATACCACACAACAGGTGTGGGGGTATTTTTTCTGTAACCAAACTTCTCCAGCTCTTTCTGCTTCTGCATCATCTGGATGAATAGTATAACACTGGCAATGCAGATGCCAACTGCCATAAGCAATATTGAGTTGAAAAGGAAGTCAAATTGCTCGTTTACTGCCGTATCCAATAATAACGCCATTGATAAGATGATGCTGAATTTTTTGGAAAGATGGTTTACATCGGCAAAGTTAATGATTTCTCGCCGTTTATGCAAATGGTAGCGGCGATTACTCACGCATAAAGGGACATTTAATTACAGAAATGGTTGGTCTCCAAAATGGGGAAAAATGTCACCAAAAACAAAGAGAGACGACCAATGATATTTGATTATCAATTAGTTATCTCTCTTCTTTCGTGCGCCTGATAGGACTCGAACCTACACAACTTGCGTTACTAGATCCTAAGTCTAGCGCGTCTACCAATTTCGCCACAGGCGCTTGTGGTTGCGACATGACATTGCGTTAATCATCATGTGCCTCAAAATTGCGGGTGCAAAGTTAGTTATTTTTTTTGAAGTTCAAAACAAAAAAATGCAATCATGGTGAAATTTTGCCGAAAAGTGGTTTAATTTCGTCAATTATGACTATTTTTGCAAAATGTTAGATGGCGATATACCGTTTCGGCGGTGTTTTTTGTCGAAATGGATTTTTTCTGAAAAAATTCATGAAATTCTGAAACTTTTTCGCCACTTGTTGCGTCTAATGTATAAATGGACTTTTGAAACAATTAATTATAAACGCAAAATCAACAATTTATGACAAGACTAAAGAAAATCTTGGTTCTGGCTGCGGCTTTGCTGCCATTGATGAGCGTGAGCGCCCAGAACGAGAAGCACGGTCTGAACCGTGCCGACATGGATTTGACAGTTAATCCAGGTGACGACTTTTATCAGTATGCCGGTGGTGGCTGGATGAAGGCCAACCCGCTGAAGCCGGAGTACTCAAGCTTTGGCGTGTTTAACGAGCTTGCCGAGAAGAACCGCGACCAGCTCAAGGAGCTCTTTGACAATCTCGCCAACGAGAAGCATGTAAAAGGCAGCAACGGCCAAAAGGTTACCGACCTTTATGCGTTGGCTATGGACAGCGTGCGCCGCAATGCCGAGGGCACTCAACCTATCCAACAGGACCTTGCCGACCTCGCAAGCTTCAACCGCGCCACATTGACCGAGTTCATCGCTTATCAGCACATGTTCTTGGGCAACCCATTCTTCGGGATTGGCGTGGAGGCCGACCTCGCTAATAGCGCTGTAAACACCATGTACTTGAGCGCCGGTTCGATGAGTCTTCCCGACCGCGACTACTACCTCAAGACCGATGCCGACAGCAAGAAAATCCAGCAGCAATATCGTGACTATCTCACTAAGATGTTCATGCTTGCCGGATACAAGAAGAAAGACGCTCAGCGTGCCACTAAGACTATCTACGACATTGAGTATAAGTTTGCCGAGGCCAGCATGACCCGCGCCGAGCAACGCGACATCTCCAAGCTCTACAACCCACGCACCATCGACCAGCTGCAGGCCGACTATCCCGCAATCAACTGGGCACGCTATTTCGAGCTGATGGGTGTGAAGAACATTGGCACCGTGATTCTTGAGCAGCCTAAGGTGATGGCTGTTGCCAACAACCTGATGACCACCCTCAAAGACCAGGAAATCAAGGACTATGTGGCTGGCATGATTATAGCTGGCGCGGCAGGCTCACTGAGCGATGAGGTGGGCGAGACCAGTTTTGACTTCTACGGTCGCACCCTGAGCGGACAGAAAGAGCGCCAGGCTCGCTGGAAACGCTGCATGAGCGTTCCTAATGGCGTGATGGGCGAGGCTGTGGGTCAGCTCTACGTGGAGAAATACTTCGCTGGCGACAGCAAGGACAAGATGGTGAAGCTCATTGGCGACCTGCGCAAAGCTCTTGCAGAGCGCATCGCTGGTCTCGACTGGATGAGCGACCAGACCAAGGTTAACGCTCTTGTTAAACTCAACTCGTTTACTGTGAAGGTGGGCTACCCCGACAAGTGGAAAGACTACAGCAAGCTCGAAGTTGACCCCAGCAAGACCCTCTACGACAACATGAAGGCCGCCTCGCTGTGGAGCACTAAGCGCAATCTTGAGAAGTATGGCAAGCCTGTTGACCGCGAGGAGTGGGGCATGACACCTCAGACCGTGAACGCCTACTATAATCCTCTGAACAACGAGATTGTGTTCCCAGCAGCTATCCTGCAAGCTCCATTCTTTGATCCTAAGGCCGACGATGCCACCAACTATGGCGCTATTGGCGTAGTGATTGGCCACGAGATGACTCACGGTTTTGACGACCAGGGCCGAACCTTCGACTATCAGGGCAACATGACCGACTGGTGGACCGAAGAGGATGCTGAGAAATTTAATGCCGCTGCCGAGAAGCTCGCTGAGCAGTTCGACGCTATCGATCTGGGTAATGGCGAGCACGCTAATGGCCACCTCACCCTTGGCGAGAACATCGCCGACCAGGGTGGACTTCGCATCGCCTACGACGCTTTCAAGAAGACTCCCCAAGCTCAAGCTGGTGAGAAGATTGACGGCTTCACCCCCGAGCAGCGTTTCTACCTGAGCTATGGCCGCATCTGGGCCGAGAACATCACTCCTGAGGCTGCCTATATGCAGACCAAGAGCGACCCCCACTCGCTTGGCGAGTATCGTGTGAACGCTACCCTGCGCAACATCGACACCTTCTTCAAGGCTTTCGACATCAAGCCCGGTGCCAAGATGTGGATGGATGAGAAAGACCGCACCATCATTTGGTAGTTAAGAGTTCACAGTTAAGAGTTCACAGTTAAGAGTTCACAGTTGTGAGTTCTGGCTAAGGTCAATGAGTGTGAACTCTTTAGCGATAAACTATATCATTATCGCCACTGCTCTTGGGAGCGGTGGCGATGTTTTTAGTAAGCCGTCTCTTTGACGAGCTCCGCTCGCAACTTTTTGAATAAATCACTGAGTCCACTTTAAAAAAACAGCACACGAATTAAACGAATTATAACGAATTCTGTTTCATTTATATTCAAATAGTTGGATTTGTCTTCTTTTTTTGATTATTCCCCAAACGGCGACTTTTTAAAGTGGCATTTCTGCGGCTTTTATTAAAACAACTGAATTTTCTGAATGTTCTGATTATCTCAATATCTTGATTTGCGGATTTTTGGAAATCCCCAAATTTCAGATTAATCAGAAAAATGCGATTAAGCGAGATGTAGGGACAAGGCGTGCCTTGTCCGTGCTTAAAGCCTTGCGAGCGTGTGCATTTTATCTAATAATCAGTTGTTTTATTTTTTTAGGTGTGCTCAATGTA